>Ga0302299_10002597_pt1 | contig 11018 bp, 10 predicted proteins | sample III_Fen_N3_4_FD_198795 | JGI IMG/M metagenome (GOLD analysis project Ga0302299, IMG submission 198795) | Peat permafrost microbial communities from Stordalen Mire near Abisko, Sweden - III_Fen_N3_4 | ecosystem: Environmental > Terrestrial > Soil > Wetlands > Permafrost | place: Sweden: Abisko...
CTTCGCGGCGACCACCGTGAGCGACCTGCAGGTCCAGCTGGACGACACCGTGACCGACGTGGTGACCGACGGCGCGGTCCGCCGGACGGCGGCCACCGGCACCACCTACCGCCGCGCCGTCGTCCGCTACCGGCTGGGCGGCGCCGTCGTGAAGGTCACCCCGGCCGCGCCGGGCCGCGCGTTCGGCCTGGTCACGCCCCTGACCGCCACGCTGAGCCAGGCGAACGGGGCGGACGTCGTCGTCCGCGTCCTGGACCGGCGCGTGCTCGGCGTCTCGTGCCCCGCCGTGCAGGGCACCGGTGCCGTCTGCGGGACGCGCACGGCCGACGGCTGGACGGCGACCGTGCCCGGCGCCGCCCGGCCCGTCGTCCTGCTGCAGCTCACCCGCTGACCGCGCCGGAGCTCACCCGCTGACGGTCGGCGGCACCACGGCGAGCGGCAGCAACTGCCGGCCGGTGGGGCCGATCTGGATGCTCGTGCCGAGCTGCGGGCACACCCCGCAGTCGAAGCACGGCGTCCAGCGGCAGTCCTCGACCTCGACCTCGCTGAGGGCGTCCTGCCAGTCCTCCCAGAGCCAGTCCTTGTCGAGGCCGGCGTCGAGGTGGTCCCAGGGGAGCACCTCGGCGAACTCCCGCTCCCGGACGGTGTACCAGTCGACGTCGACGGGCTCGTCGGCGAACGCCTTCTCGGCGGCGGCCATCCAGCGGTCGTAGCTGAAGTGCTCGCTCCACCCGTCGAACCGGCCGCCGTCCTCCCAGACGGCGCGGATCACCTTCGCCACCCGGCGGTCGCCGCGCGAGAGCAGGCCCTCGACGACGCCGGGCTTGCCGTCGTGGTAGCGGACGCCGATGGAGCGGCCGTACCGCTTGTCGGCGCGCAGCGTCTCGCGCAGCAGCCGCAGCCGGCGGTCGACGGTCTCGTGGTCGGCCTGGGCAGCCCACTGGAAGGGGGTGTGCGGCTTGGGCACGAACCCGCCGATGCTCACCGTGCACCGCACGTCGCGCTGCCCGGACACCTGGCGCCCGGTCTCGATCACACGCCGTGCCAGCTGGGCGATCTGCAGGACGTCCTCGTCGGTCTCGGTGGGCAGACCGCACATGAAGTAGAGCTTGACCTGGCGCCAGCCCGCGCCGTACGCGGCGGCGACCGTCGAGACCAGGTCGTCCTCGGTGACCATCTTGTTGATGACCTTGCGGATCCGCTCGCTGCCGCCCTCCGGCGCGAACGTCAGCCCGGACCGCCGCCCGTTGCGCGACAACTCGTTGGCCAGGTCGATGTTGAACGCGTCGACCCGGGTGCTCGGCAGGCTGAGGCCCGTGTTCGTGCCCTCGTACCGGTCGGCGAGCTGCTTGGTGAGCGGCGCGATCTCGGTGTGGTCGGCGCTGGACAGGCTGAGCAGGCCGACCTCCTCGAAACCGGTCGCGGCGAGGCCCTTCTCGACCATCGCGCCGACGCCCTCGAGCGACCGCTCGCGCACCGGCCGGGTGATCATGCCGGCCTGGCAGAAACGGCATCCCCGGGTGCAGCCGCGGAAGATCTCCACGCTCATCCGCTCGTGCACCGTCTCGGCGAGCGGGACGAGCGGCTGCTTGGGGTAGGGCCACTCGTCCAGGTCCATCACGGTGTGCTTGGAGACGCGCCACGGGACGCCGGGCCGGTTCGGCGCGACCCGCTTGATCCGCCCGTCGGGCAGGTAGTCGACGTCGTAGAACGCCGGGACGTACACCACCCCGGACGCCGCCAGCCGCAGCAGCAGCCCCTCGCGGCCGCCGGGCCGCCCCTCGCGCTTCCACGCCCCGACCAGGTCGCTGATGCGCAGCACCGCCTGCTCGCCGTCCCCGACGACCGCGCCGTCCAGGAACTCGGCGACCGGCTCGGGGTTGAACGCCGCGTGCCCGCCTGCGATGACGAGCGGGTGCTCGTCGCCGCGGTCGGTCGCGGCGAGCGGGATGCCGGCCAGGTCCAGCGCGGTGAGCAGGTTCGTGTAGCCCAGCTCGGTCGAGAACGAGACACCGAGGACGTCGAAGGCGCCCACCGGCCGGTGACCGTCGACGGTGAACTGCGGGACGCCGTGCTCGCGCATGAGCTTCTCGAGGTCCGGCCAGACGGCGTAGGTGCGCTCGGCGAGGACGTCGGCCCTCTCGTTGAGGACCTCGTAAAGGATCATGATGCCCTGGTTGGGCAGGCCGACCTCGTAGGCGTCGGGGTACATCAGCGCCCAGCGGACGGTCGCGTCCCCCGCCACGTCCCACTCCTTGACCTGGCTGTTCAGCTCACCGCCGACGTACTGGATCGGCTTGGACACCAGCGGCAGCAGAGCCTCGAGCCGGTCGAAGACCGACCCTGCGCGATCGGCGGGCATGGCAGGTGCTCCCGGAACTGGACGACGGTGGGCCCACGGAAGGTGACCGTGGAGCTTCAGACTAAGGGTCGCCTCAGCTCCCCCGCGCGCCGTGCGCCAGTCCCGGGCCGTCAGTACCGGGCCGTCAGGACGCGGCCGTCAGTACCAGGACGTCAGCCAGCGGCGCAGCGGCAGCTCGCCCGCCGGGATGACCTGGCCGGCGACGATCGGGAAGAAGAACCACATGGCCATCACGACCGCGACGACGTAGCTGACGGCGAGGATGCGCCTCGGCCGGTGCTCCGCCGGATCGGCGCCCGGTGGCCCGAGCAGGAGCCCCAGGCAGTACACGACCCCCAGCACCACCCACGGCAGGAAGGCCACTGCGTAGAACTCGAAGATCGTGCGCTTCTGGTACTGGAACCAGGGCAGGTACCCGCCGATGATGCCTGCGAGCGCCGCCCCGGCGCGCCAGTCCCGGGAGAGCGCCCACCGGAACACGAGCACGAACACGGCCAGGGTGCCCGCCCACCAGATCAGCGGGTTGCCGAGGTCGGTCACCATCGCGTTGCAGGTGGCGGCGTTGCAGCCGGACTGGCCGCGGGTGTAGGAGTCGTTGAGGAACAGCGTCGGGCGCCCCTGCACCAGCCAGGCCCAGGGGTTGGCCTGCCAGTCGTGCGGGGAGACGATCCCGCTGGCCGACGTCCACATCTCGGCGTGGTAGTGCAGCAGGCTGCGCAGCGCGTCGGGCACGTGCGTCCAGATGCCGGTCGCGGGGTTGGTCTGCGCCCAGTGCCGGTCCCAGCCCTTGTCCGAGTGGAACCAGCCCACCCAGGTCGAGACGTACACCGGCGGCAGGACGACGAGCGTCGTGGCCAGGCCCTGCAGCCCGTCGCGCAGGATCGCGCCGGAGAACCAGCGGCGGACGCCGAGCTCGCGCCGGGCCGAGACGTCCCAGAAGACCGACAGCACGAGGAAGACCGCCGCGAAGTACAGCCCGGACCACTTCACCCCGGTGCACAGCGCGAGGCAGACCACGCCCGCGATCCGCCACCACCGCACGCCGGACCAGGGCCCGAACCGGCGCAGCACCCCGGTGCGCGGCGGGGTGTCGCCCGCCGCGCGGGCGAGCCTGCGCCGGGCGGCGTCCCGGTCGATCACCAGGCAGCCGAACGCCGCCAGCGCCCAGAACATCACGAAGATGTCGAGGATGCTGGTGCGGCTGTGCACCAGGTGCTGGCCGTCCATGGCGAGCAGCAGCGCGGCCACGCCGCCGAGCAGCGTGGAGCGGAACAGGCGCCGGGCGATCCGGCCGAGCATGAGGATCGAGAGCGTGCCGCACACGGCGGCGCTGAACCGCCAGCCGAAGGTGTTCGTGCCGCCGAACAGCCACTCGCCGAAGGCGATCATCCAGCGGCCGACCGGCGGGTGGACGACGAACCCGGGGTCGGGACCCCAGATGTCGTGGTTGCCTGCGTTCCACAGCTTGTCGGCCGAGTTGTTCCGGGTGTCCGCGTTGGCGTCGATGCTGACCTTGAGGGCCATCTCGACGCCGTACTTCAGGAAGGACGCGGCCTCCTTGACGTAGTACGTCTCGTCGAAGACCAGCTTCTTCGGATCACCCAGCCGGACGAACCGCATGACGCCGCCGAGAACGGCGACGAGCAGGGGCACGACCCAGCCCCAGAACCGGTCCCGGGCCGGGTCCGTCGCCCACTGCAGGGCACGCCCGCCCCGGCGCCGACCTGCGACGTCACCGGTCGGCGGCGTCGGGAGGTCGTCCGGCAGGTCGCCGTCCGGACCCCTCGCGTCGTCGGTGACCGCGCGCGTCGCGGTGCCCGTCACGTCGTCCGTGACGTCGTCGGTCGTGTCGCTGCCCGTCCCCCGCACGCGGTCACCCTAACGCCGCGAGCCGGATGCTCAGAGTCCGGGGAACCAGAGCGAGATCTCCCGGGTGGCGGATTCGGTCGCGTCGGAGCGGTGGACGACGTTCTCCGTGACGCCGTGACCCCAGTCGTGGCCCAGGTCACCACGCAGGGTGCCGGGCGGCGCGACGGTCGGATCGGTCGGCCCGCACAGCGCCAGGACGCCCTCGATCACCCGGACGCCCTCCACCACGACCGCCGCCACCGGCCCGGACGACATGAACTCGACCAGCTCCGGGTAGAACGGCTTGGCGACGTGATCGGCGTAGTGCGCGGCGAGCAGCTCCTGCGACGGGACCCGCAGGTCCAGGGCGACCAGCCGGTACCCCTTCGCCTCGACCCGGCGCAGGACCTCCCCCACGTGGCCACGGGCCACGCCGTCCGGCTTGACCAGGATCAGGGTGCGTTCGGGGGTGGGCACGGTCGGCCTCCGTCGTGAAAACCTGTCAGCCTGCGACCGGCCGACCCCGGCGCAGCACCGCGCGCGGACGGCCGTCACGCTAGGCCAACAGGTTGCGCCGTCCGGGTGACCTTCGTCGCGAACCCGGCGGCGCACACCTGCCGGTTACAGCCCCGGGAACCAGATCTTGATCTCGCGCTCGGCCGAGGCCGGGGCGTCGGAGCCGTGGACGAGGTTCTCGACGACGGCGCCGCCCCAGTCCCGGCCGAGGTCGCCGCGGACCGTGCCCGGCAGCGCCCGGGTGGGGTCGGTGGCGCCGGCCAGCGAGCGGAAGCCCTCCACGACGCGCTGGCCCTCGACCACCGCGGCCACGACCGGGCCGGACGACATGAACCGGACGAGCGGGTCGAAGAACGGCTTGCCCAGGTGCTCGGCGTAGTGCTCCCGGAGCAGGTCCGCCGAGGCGGTGCGCAGCTCCAGCGCGACGATCCGGTACCCCTTGGCCTCGATCCGGCGCAGCACCTCGCCGGTCAGGCCCCGGCGGACGCCGTCGGGCTTCACCAGGACGAGCGTGCGCTCGAGGTCAGTGGTCAACGTGGGTCCCCTCTTCCCGGGCCCACTCCCGGCCCGCTCGCGACCACCCTAGGGCGTGCGGTGGGGACGGTCGGGCCCGGACCGGCGCGACGGTCGGGGCGGGCGCCGGGGCGCCGGACACCTCACGACCGCAGGCGTCCTGCCGACCGGGTCAGGTGGCGCCACTCCTGCGGCGTCCCGATCAGCACGTCCCGATGAGCACGTCCCGATCACCGAGGAGCAGCCCGTGTCCGATGACCGGTCCGACCGGGTGCGCGACCCCTCCGGCCCGCCGACCCTGAGCCTCGCCCTGAGCAGCCTGCTCGGCGCCGCGCTCGCGGACGGCGCCCGCACCGGACTGCTCACGATCGTCCGGCCGGCCGTCGACGGCGAGCCGGAAGGCGCCGAGCGGATCGTCGTCCCGTTCCCGGGACCCCGCCGGCCGCTGGACGACGGACCGGGCGGCGACGGGCCCAGCGCGGCCTGAGCCGGCCTGAGCCGGCTCGGGCCGGCTCAGGGGCGCGTCACCGGCCGGTCGCAGAGTTCCAGCAGGGCCGTCACGATCTCCTCGGGCGTCGGCGGGCAGCCCGGGATGACCAGGTCGACGGGCAGCACGTCGCGGACCGGGCCCACCAGCTCCCCCGGCGCCGCCAGGAGGCCGTGGCCCAGGGCGCAGTCGCCGAACGCGGCGACCCGGCGCGGTTCCGGCATGGCGGCGTACGCGACCAGGAGCGGTTCCCGCATCCGGGTGGTGACGGCCCCGGTGACGAGCAGGACGTCGGCGTGGCGCGGCGAGGCGACGATGCCGAGGCCGAGGTGCTGCAGGTCGTAGGCCGGGCCGGACGCCAGGGTGAGCTCGTGCTCGCAGCCGTTGCAGGAGCCGGCGTCCACGTGCCGGATCGCCAGGCTGCGGCCTCGGTCCGGCCGGGGCAGGGCGATCTCGCGGCGGAGCCGGCGCAGGTCTCTCAGCAGGGTGAACATCAGCGGTCCGCACAGGCGTAGCAGAGCTCGAAGCTCTTGTTGATCAGGGGGAAGTCGGGCAGCAGGTTGCCGGACGCGGCGAAGGCGACCGAGGGCCAGTTGGCGTACGACCCGGTGCGCAGCCGGACCCGTCGCAGCCGCTCGCCGTCCCACTCGACGGCGCAGGCGGTCGCCCCGCGCGGGCTCTCCACGAGGGCGGTCGCGAGGCCCTTGGCGGGCGCCGCGGCCGGGCCGCCGGGCTCGGCGCGGACCGGCTCCAGCGGCCGGTCTAGGAGCTGGTCGAGCAGGTCGAAGGACTGCCACAGCTCCAGGCCCCGCTGCTCGAACCGGGCCTGGACGTCGCCCGCGGCGCGCTCGGGCCGCACCGGCGCGAAGCCGTCGTAGGCCAGGTCCGGCGAGCAGGCCCGGACGTCGTCCGCGAGCCCCGCCGCCCGGGCCGCCGGGCCGACGGTGCCGAGCCGGCGCGCGTCGTCCGCGTCGACCACACCGACGTCGGGCAGCCGCGCCGCGAACGAGGTGGTGAAGACCAGCTCGCGCCAGCTCACCTCCGCCTCGCGGCGCAGCGCCGCGAGGTCGGCGCGCAGGGCCCGCACCTGGTCGCCGCCCGCGCTCAGGGCACTGCCGCCCACCTGCACGGCGCCGAAGGCGAACCGGTGGCCGGTCAGCCCGGCGACCAGCCGCCGGACCCGGTCGGTCAGCGCGCTGAAGCGGTTGTTGCCGGCCGCCAGCCCGACGCCGGCGCAGATCGCGGCGACGTCGTTGAGGTGGTTCCAGACCCGCTCCAGCTCCAGCAGGACCGTACGCACCCGGGCCAGTCCGGCCGTGGTCAGCAGCCCCTGGAGCCGCTCGGCCGCGAGCGCGTAGGCGACGCCGTTCGTCACGGCACACGCCGCGCAGGCCCGGCCCACGCAGGCCAGCCCGTGCGCGACGTCGCCGCCCTCGGCGAACCGTTCGAGCCCGCGGTGCTTGTGGAAGAGCCGGGCGTCCAGGTGCAGGATCCGGTCGCCGACCAGGTGGAACCGGAAGTGGCCGGACTCGATGACGCCGGCGTGGATCGGTCCGACGGCCACCTGGTAGGCGTCGTCGCCCTGCACCGGCACGGTCCAGCCGGCGAGCTCACCGTGCCGGACCAGGTCGCGCAGCGGCTCGTGCCCGGCGAACCGGACGCCGTGCAGGTCGTGGGCCTCGCGCTCGTCCCAGCCCGCGGCGGGCGCCAGGTCTACGACGGACGGCGCCGTGCCCGCCAGGACCGGCGCCGTCACCACCTGGTCGACGGCCCCGGACGGCGCGGCGAGCAGCGCCCGCACGCCGGTGCCGCCCGGCGCGACCCAGAGGCCGGCGAACCGGTGGCCGGCGGCGAGCAGCGACCCGACCCGCTCCCGGTATCCGGCGGTCGGCGGGGCCGCGCCGCGCCGGGCCGGCGGGACGGTGGCGGGCGAGGCGGTCACGAGACTCCCTTGGCCAGCGCGTGGACGAGATCCGTCGCCGGCAGCCAGGGCGAGGCGACGGCGAGGGCGAGCAGGGCGGCGACGGTGCCGAGGGCGAGCGTGCCGACGCCGCGCAGCGCCGGCAGCCGGGCGCCGCTGCGCTGCGGCGCGTCGCCGAGCGTCGTCTCGAGCAGGGCCCGCACCAGCCCGAGGAAGGCCAGCGCGAGCAGCACCGCCGCCGCGGCCGCCACCCAGGGCAGCCCGGCGGCGAACCCGCCGGCGACGATGAGCAGCTCGCTGGCGAACAGCGGGGACGGCGGCAGCCCCGCCAGGGCGCCCAGGCTCAGCCCGAGGGTGGCGCCGAGCACGGGCCTGGTCCGGGCGATCCCGGTGACGGCGCCGGCGGCCGCGCCCGGCTCGTGGGCCAGCAGCGGCGTCACCGCGAGGAACCCCAGCGACTTGGCGAGCGCGTGCCCGACCACGTGGACGGCGGCCCCGGCCAGCGCGAGCGGCGTGCCCAGGCCGACCCCGACCGCGATCACCCCCATGTGCTCGAGGCTGGAGTAGGCGAGCAGCCGCTTCCAGGGTTGCGGCCGGGACAGGAACGGGACCGACACCGCCATCGACGCCAGGCCGAAGCCGATGATGACGCCGCGCGCGGTGCCGCCGCCGATGACCGGGGCCATCCCCTGCTCGCACCGCCAGGCCACCAGCAGGACGGCGGGCAGCAACGCCGCCGACAGCATCGCCGAGACCGGTGCCGGGGCCTCCGAGTGCGCGTCGGGCAGCCAGTTGTGCACCGGTGCCCAGCCGATCTTCGCGGCCAGCCCGACGAGGAGCAGCAGGTACGCGAGCAGCCCGGTCGCCGGGCCGGCCGCGTAGTGCGGCAGCGCCCGCCAGGTCAGCCCGCCCAGGCCGCCGCCCGGCACGCCCGCGGCCAGCAGCGTCACGCCCAGCAGCGCGACACCCAGGCCCAGCGACGTCAGGATCAGGTACTTCCAGCCGGCCTCCAGCGCCCGCGGCCGGCCGCTGAACCCGACGAGCAGCGCCGACGCCGCCGTGGTGGCCTCGACGAGCAGCCACGCGGCGCCGAGGTTTCCGGCCACCGGCACGCCGAGCAGCGCCGCCCAGAAGGCGGACAGCACCACGAGGAAGACCCGGCGACGCCGCGGCTCGGTGACCAGCGTGCTCGTCGTGGAGTCGAGGTAGGCGGGCGAGGCCAGGACGGCGAGCAGCCCGACGACGCCGATCACCGCGAGCAGCAGGCCGCCCGCGGCGTCCAGGGCGATCCAGTCGCCGACGTGCGGGTGGGCCGGGTCCGCCAGGGCCGAGCCGCCCGTCAGCACGGCCAGCGCGGCCACCAGGACGGCGCCGACCCGCGCGGCGGCCACCACCCACCCGCGCGGCAGGCACGCCAGCAGGCAGGCCAGCAACGCGGGGGCGACGACGGTCGCCTCGGCGAGGTGGGCGCGGTCGGTCACGGGCGCTCCTTCGGTTCAGTCACGCAGGTTCACCAGCGCCGCGGTGTCGCCGGCCCCGAACTCGGCGAAGATCCGTTCGTGGAAGACCCCCGCCACCAGCGCGATGAGGGTCAGGTCGAAGGCCGCGCCCAGCTCGATCAGCCACGAGGTGCCGGGCAGCCCGAGCGCGGCCAGCGCCAGCCCGTTCTCCAGCAGCACGATGCCGAGCACCTGGAACACGGTGGCGCTGCTGGTGGCGGCGACCACCAGCCCGAACGCCACCAGCGCCAGGACGACGCGCTCCGCCGTCCGGGACTCCAGACCGAACGCCGGCACGAGCCACGACAGCGCCAGGGCCAGCGCGACGGCCGGGCCGCCGCGGCGCAGCGGGGCGTTGCCGGCGCGCATCGGGTGCGGGTCACGGGTGCGCGAGGTGAGCAGCCAGAACACCAGGCCGAGCCCGACCGCCCGGGCGCCCAGCGCGACGGCGGCCACCAACTCGGCGGGACCGCTGGCACCCTGCAGCGCGATCCCGACCAGCACGAGCGCCTGCACCGTGACCGCGCCGAGGGCGAGCGTCCGCCGCTGCAGCATGACGACGGGCAGGCCGAGCCCGACGAGCAGCCAGGCCAGCGCATGGCTCATGCCAGCCCCGCCAGGCGCGCGGTGATGCCGAGGCCGGCCATCAGGGCGCCGGCGGCGAGGAACCGCGGCACCCGCAGGATGCGCATCTTGGCCACCAGCGTCTCGGCGACCGCGAGGCCCGCGCACAGCGCCGCGAGCAGCACCGGCAGGAGCGCGAGCTGGGCCCAGGGCTGCGCCGGGTGCGGCAGGAACACCCCGGCGGCGAGCACGAGCACCACCCAGTGCCGGGCGGCGGCCGCCCACTGCAGGTACGCCAGGTCGCGCCCGGCGTACTCCAGCAGCGGCCCCTCGTGGATCATGGTGAGCTCCAGGTGCGTGTCCGGGTTGTCGACGGGCTGGCGCCCGGTCTCGGCGAGGACGACGAGCCCGAACGCGGCCGCCCCGAGCGGCAGCAGCGGCCCGGCCCACGGCCGGATCCCCGCCGTCGCCGCGATGATCGACGTCAGGTCGGTGCTGCCGGCGGACAGCGCCGCGACCGCGAGCGCGAGCACCAGGGTGGCCTCGACGAACACCGCGATCATCAGGTCCCGGCTGGCGCCCATCAGGGCGAAGCCGTTCGCCGTGTCCCAGGCCGCGGCGGCGACGGCGAAGCGCGCCAGCGCCAGCAGCCCGGCGACGGCGAGGACGTCGTGCCCGACCCCCCAGCCGGCCACCGCCGCGGTCGGCGGCACGACGAGCACGGCGGCCAGGACGGCGGCCGCGGCGACCGCCGGGGCCAGCCGGTAGACGGCGCTGGTGCCCTCGACGTCCACGGTGCTCTTGCCCCACAGCCGCCGCAGCTCGCGGTACGGCTGCAGCGGCGAGGGGCCGCGCCGGCCCTGCAGCCGCGCCTTGAGGTGCTGCACGAGGCCGGGCAGCAGCGGTGCCAGCAGCAGGCCGCCGACGAGCTGCACCGCGGCGCCCACGAGCCGGACGGCGGTCATCCGAGCACCCCCGTCCGGGCGAGTCCGAGCAGGACGACGATCAGCGCGATCAGGTAGCCGACGTAGGTGCCGAGGCTGCCGGTCTGCAGCCGGCGGGCCCGCGCGGCGAGGGCGACCGACGTCCGGGCGACCGGCCGGTAGACCTGCTCGTCGATGAGCGCCGGGACGTGGCCGTGGTAGCTGACGCCGGTCACCACGCCGCCCTCGGCGCGCACCACGACCTGGCGGCTGGGCCGCAGCACGCTCTCCAGCACCAGGCGCAGCGGCTTGGTGAAGCCGGCGCCCGTCCAGTTCAGCTCCGGCCCGACGACCTGGCCGCAGGCCCAGGACGGCGCCGGCGCGG
>Ga0302299_10002599_pt1 | contig 11013 bp, 11 predicted proteins | sample III_Fen_N3_4_FD_198795 | JGI IMG/M metagenome (GOLD analysis project Ga0302299, IMG submission 198795) | Peat permafrost microbial communities from Stordalen Mire near Abisko, Sweden - III_Fen_N3_4 | ecosystem: Environmental > Terrestrial > Soil > Wetlands > Permafrost | place: Sweden: Abisko...
ACAGGGGTCGACATGCCGAAGGCGCTCTCCCACACCGTCGTGTTCACCGACGACATCGACGAGGCCGTGCGCCTCTGCACCGAGGTGGCCGGGCTCACGGCGGTGGCCCCCTACGAGGTCGCCGCCGAGATCGCGGAGCGGCTCTTCGGCTGGACGGGGCTCACCGGTCCGGTGCGGGCCGCCTTCGTGGGCGAGAGCCCGGGCGCCCTCGACCTGCTCCAGATCCCCGGCCATCTGATCGGCCGGGTCGCCCCGGGCCTGAGGCTGCTCGCGGTGGTGAACCGCGACGCCACGGCCGCCGCCGCGCTCGCCGCCGACGCCGGATTCGAGGTGCGGGGTCCCCTCGAGAGCACCACCCTGCACGGCACCCCGATGTGGCTCACCGAGGTCAGCGCCGGCGGCCTCAGCTTCGAGCTCCTCCAGTTCGGCTGACCCTGGCTCGCTCCCACACAACCGGCGGTCTGGAACGCCCCGAGACCTACGTTCGTCTCACCCGCGTAGCGGCGGTAGGTGGCGCCGTTGCCAGGCATCCCGGACGTGCCGAAGTGGGATACCCGTCCACAGGGTGCGACGCCCTAGGCGCCTCGGGCCATGTTGGCGAACTTGGTGTAGTGGTCGAGGAAGGCCAGGCGCACCATGCCGGTGGGGCCGTTTCGGTGCTTGCTCACCAGGATCTCGGCGGTGCCGCGGTCGGGTGAGTCCGGGTTGTAGACATCGTCGCGGTAGATGAACATCACGACGTCGGCGTCCTGCTCGATGGATCCACTTTCACGGAGGTCCGCGAGCATCGGGCGCTTGTCGGCCCGCATCTCGAGCTGGCGGGAGAGCTGCGACAGGGCCAGCACCGGGCACTCGAGCTCGCGGGCGAGGATCTTGAGGCCTCGGGAGATCTCCGACACCTCGACCTGGCGGTTCTCGGCGTTGGAGCGGCCGGTCATCAGCTGGAGGTAGTCGACCACCACGAGGCCGAGGTCGCCGAGGCGGCTCTTGAGCCGACGGGCCTTCGACCGGATCTCCATGATGGTGAGGTTGGGGTTGTCGTCGATCCAGATCGGGGCCTCGGCCAGGCGACCGGTGGCGTGGGCGATCTTGCCCCAGTCGCTCTCGCTGAGGTTGCCGTTGCGCACCCGCTTGGAGTCGACCCGGGCCTCGGAGCAGAGCATGCGTTGGGTGAGCTCGAGCTGGCCCATCTCGAGCGAGAAGATCAGCGTGGGCCGCTGGGCCTCGATGGCGGCGTTGGAGGCCACGCCGAGGGCGAGGGCGGTCTTGCCCATCGAGGGGCGGGCGCCGAGGACGTAGAGGGCGTTCGGCTGCAGGCCCGAGAGCAGCTCGTCGAGGTCGAGGAAGCCGGTGGGCGTGCCGGTGATGGCGTCGCCCTTGTCGTAGAGCGACTCGAGGCGGTCGAGGTTGTCGTTCAGCAGGTCGTGGATCGGCGCCATGGTGTCGGTGACGCGGCGCTGGGCGACCTCGAACACCAGCGACTCGGCCTGGTCGACGGTCTTGGTGACGTCCTCCGGCAGGTCGTAGCTCATCTCGGCGATCTCGCCGGCCACGCCGATGAGGCGCCGGAGCAGCGCGTGCTCCTCGATGATGCGGGCGTAGCGGCCCGCGTTGGAGATGGCCGGGGTGCTGGCCTGCAGGGTGACCAGGGTGGCCGGGCCGCCGACGGCGTCGAGCAGGCCGGCGCGGCGGAGCTCCTCGGCCACGGTGACCGGGTCGGCGGGCTCGCCGGCGGCCGACAGTGAGGTGATGGCCTCGAAGATGTGGCCGTGGGCCGGCTTGTAGAAGTTCTCGGCGTCGAGGACCTCGGACGCGGTGGCGATGGCGTCCTTCGACAGCAGCATCGCCCCGAGGAGGGACTCCTCGGCCTGGAGGTTGTGGGGAGGGACCCGCCCGGCCCCGGAGGGGCGGGAGGATCGAGGCTCGTCGTCGGTGAAGCTCATGGCCCGACCACTCTCCCCCGACCGGCCTGGGGATCGGTAGGGGAACAACCCCGGTTTCTGCTGGGCACAGCCCTGTGGACGCGCTGTGGACAACGGGGCGAACCTGTGGAGTGTGTGACCTGCAGCGAACCCTTGTGCGCCATGGGAAGCACCCTACCCAGGGGGTGTGACAGCCCCGGGGTCCCGCACTGTGGACAAGCAGCGGTCGTGCTCCGACCAGCGTCGCTGTCCGGGAGATGAACGGTCAGTGACCTCCGCCACCACCCGCTGCGTTCGACTCCTCCCCGGACGCGGACGAGGGGCCGCCGGAGCGACCCCTCGTGCACGATTCGTCGGGGCCGGCCGGGGCCGGCCGCCGATCAGCTGGCGCTGACCTCGACGGTGATCTGGAACTGCACCTCGGAGTGCAGCTTGGCCGTCACGTGGTGCGTGCCGGTGGTCTTGATGGGCTCGTCGAGCACGATGACCTTGCGGTCGAGCTCGATGCCGGTCTGGGCGTTGACCGCCTCGAGGATCTCGGTCGTGGCGACCGAGCCGAAGAGCTTGCCCTCACCGCTGGCCCGCGAGGTCACGGTGATGACCGCGGGGACGAGGGTCTTGGCGATCTCCTCGGCCGCGGCACGGGCCACGGCGTCCTTGGTGTCACGCGAGCGCCGCATGGACTCGGCCTGGGCGGTGACGCCCGAGGTGGCCTTGATGGCGAAGCCCTTGGGCACGAGGAAGTTGCGGGCGTAGCCGTCCGCGACCTCGACGATGTCGCCCCTCTTGCCGACGCCGTCGACGTCGGAGCGCAGCAGGAGCTTCATTCGGTCACCTCCGCGACCTCGACCTCGACCACCTCGGTGACCTCGTCGGTCACGGCCTCGGTCTCGGTGGCCTCGCTGACCTCGGTGTTCGGGGCCTCGAGGGTCGCCTCTTCACGACGCCCGCGATCGCCACGGTCACCACGATCGCCGCGGTCACCACGGTCCCGACCGCCACCGCGCTGGGTCGTGACCCGGTTGGTGTACGGAAGGAGCGCCATCTCACGGGCGTTCTTGATGGCCCGGGCGATCTCCTTCTGCTGCTGGGAGTCGTTGCCGGTCACCCGACGGGCGCGGATCTTGGCCCGGTCGGACATGAAGCGACGGAGGAGGTTGACGTCCTTGTAGTCGACGTACTCCACCTTCTCCTGCGTCAGGACGCTGATCTTCTTCTTGCTGCGACGCGCGTTGTCCTTGTTCTTCCCGCGCTTGGGTGCTGCCTTTGCCATCAGAACGGCTCCTCATCCATGTCGTACCCAGCCGGGGCCTCGTTCTGCACGGGGCGCGGGGCGGGGGCGTTGCCGCCGCCTCCACCGCTGCCGCCGCCGTCGAAGCCGTCACGGCGTTCGTTGCGGACCACCTGAGCGGTGGCGTAGCGGAGGCTCGGGCCGATCTCGTCGGCGACGACCTCGACCTTTGAACGCTTGTCGCCGTCCTGGGTCTCCCAGGAGCGCTGATCGAGGCGGCCGGTCACGACGACGCGGCTGCCCTTGGTGATCGACTCGGCCACGTTCTCGGCCATCTGCTGCCAGCAGGTGACGTCGAAGAACGAGACCTGCTCTTCCCACTCGTTGGTCTGTCGGTTCTGCCAGCGACGGTTGACCGCGAGACCGAACGTGGCGACCGCCTGGCCGCTCGACGTGAACCGGAGCTCGGGGTCGCGCGTGCAGTTGCCGACCAGTGTGACGCTGTTGCCAGGTGCCATCTCAGCTCTCCCTGGGTTACTCGGCCGTAGCCGAGGCCGCCTCGCCGAGCAGGCCGCGTCGAGCGGCCTCCGCGTCGGGGAGGCGCATTGTCTTGTGGCGGACGACATCGTCCGCGAGGTGCAGCACCCGCTCGACCTCGGACAGGTCACGACCCTCGGTCGAGATGTCCAGGACGACGTAGATGCCTTCCCACTTGTGGTTGATCTCGTAGGCGAACCGGCGACGACCCCAACGGTCGGTCTTCACCACCGTGCCACCGCCGGCCTCGACCAGGCGGTTCACGTTCGCGAGATGTTCGTTGACGGCGGTGTCCTCGACATCGCCATCAAAGATGATCATGAGTTCGTATGCCCGCATCGCGGAGCATCACCTCCCTCTGGACCCGATCCCTCCTGGGACCCGGGGCCCCGTACGCACGGGGCAGGGCTTCAATTGGACCGGGCGACCCTATCGGACCGGGCGGGGTTTTCCCAAGAGGGCCCGGCCGCAGCCGCCGCAACAAGGACTCGGTGGCTCAGGCCGAGCCGTCACCGGGGGTGCAGGCTGCGCCCAGGGCCAGGGAGGAGCCCTCCACCAGGCCGAGCGCGTCGAGGACGCCCTGGGGCGTCTCCACCGCGTAGCGGTAGCGGTCGGCGGCGGAGAACACGGGGCAGCTCTCGGTGCCGGCCGGGCACGGCTCCATGTCCGCGGTCGAGACCAGCGGGCCATCGGCCGGGTACCAGGCGATGGACAGCGGCATCAGGGTGTCCTTCATCCAGAAGCTCGCCGTCGTGTCGCCCGGAAAGGCGAACACCATCCCCGGCGCACCACCGAGGCCGGGGTCGGTGACCCCCATCAGCCCCTGCTCGCGCCGCGCGGGGGTGTCGGCCAACCACATGCACCATTCGCGGGTGTGGCCGTCGGAGAGGGTGATCACGACGGTCACCGCGCGGAAGCCCTGCGGGGCGACCGGCGTCCCCGTGGTCGAGCCCGGTGCGGTGGCGGTGGTCGGCGACGAGGGGCCCAACGAGGCGGGCGCGTCGGAGGCGCACCCGACGAACAGCAGTCCGGTGACGGCCACGAGGCCGGCGAGCGCCGCCCGGAGGGAGCCCGCCGACCGGTGGTTCACGCCAGGTGGGCGCCGTAGAGGCCGAGGGCGTCGGCCTCACCGGAGGAGAGGTGGTAGCTCTCGGCGGCGTTCGGGAACGCCCCGGTGCGCACGTCGTCGGCGTAGGCACCCAGGGCACGGGTGCCCTCGGCGCCGAGGGCGGCGTAGCGACGCACGAACTTCGGGGTGATGCGGTCCTCGATGCCGAGCACGTCGTGGAAGACGAGCACCTGCCCGTCGGTGCCGGGGCCGGCCCCGATGCCCACGGTGGGGATCTCGATGGCCTCGGTGAGCATGCGGCCGACCTCGTCGGGCACGCCCTCGACGACGATCGCGAAGCAGCCGGCGTGCTGGAGCGCCTTGGCGTCCTCGGCCAGCGCGAGGGCCGCGTCGTGCTTGCGGCCCTGCACCTTGAACCCGCCCATGGCGTTGACCGACTGCGGGGTGAGCCCGATGTGGCCCATGACGGGGATCTCGGCGTCGATGAGCGCCTCGATCATCGGGAGGCGCTTGCGCCCACCCTCGAGCTTCACCGCCTGGGCGCCGGCACGGATGAGTTGTGCGGCGTTGCGGACGGTGTCCTCGACCGACACGTGGTAGCTGAGCCACGGCAGGTCGGCGACGATCAACGCCGACGGCTTGGCCCGGGCGACCGCGGCCGTGTGGTGGGCCATGTCGTCGACGGTCACCTGCAGGGTGTCGTCGTACCCGAGCACGACCATGGCCAGGCTGTCGCCCACCAGGATCATGTCGATGCCCGCGGCGTCGGCCATGCGGGCGCCGGGCGCGTCGTAGGCCGTGACCATCACCAACGGAACGTCCCCTCGCCGGACCTTGCGGCCGCGGACCGAAGGCACGGTGGTGCGTGCGCTCATCGGAGCCTCCTGTACCCGTCCAGTGCCCCTCGGCTACCGGCGGTATCCCGAACGCTAGCGGTGCGCTGACACAAACGGCAAAGACGCGGCGCGACGGCGCCCACCCCTACGGCTTGGGCGCCGTGGTGGTGGTGCTCGTGGGCTTCGTGGTGGTGGTCGTCGTGGGCCTGGTCGTCGTCGTGGTGCTCACCGGCGGCCCCGTGGTCGTCGTCACCGGGGCGCTGGACGGCGGGGTGCTGGTGCTCGACGTGGTCGGGCCGGTGATGAGCGTGTCGTTGGTGCCCGTGTAGGGCGCGAGCGACGGCTTGGGGAACGGGCACGAGTCGAGACCGACCGTGGCCTTCTCCATGTACTTGCGCCAGATGGTGGCCGGGAACGAGCCGCCGGTGACCGACTTGCCGTGGACCGACTTCATGTACCGGGTCTGGCCGTTGGCGTCGAGGTCCGGGTAACCCAGCCAGACCGCTGCGGTGAGCTTGCACGTGTACCCCACGAACCAGGCGTCGCGGTAGTTCTCGGTGGTGCCCGTCTTGCCCGCCGCGGGCTGGGAGATCTTGGCGCCCGTGGCGGTGCCGCCCTCCACGACCTGGTTGAGGGTGTAGTTGACCTCTTCGGCCACCTTGTCGTCGAGGACCTTGTCGCCCTTGACCTGGTGCTCGTAGAGCACGTTGCCCTTGGCGTCGGTGACCTTGGAGACGATGAAGGGCGGCCGGTGCTCGCCCCCGTCGGCGAGGGTGGAGTACGCCGAGGCCATGTCGAGCACCGAGACGTCGCTGGTGCCGAGGGTGAGCGCCGGCACCGCGTCGAGCTCGGAGGTGATGCCCATGCGATGGGCGAGGGCGGCCACGTTCTCGGGGCCGACCTCGAGCATGATCTGGGCGTAGGCCGTGTTCGACGACTTCATGGTGGCCTGCACGATGTCGAGCGTGCCCAGCCCGGCGTCGCCGTAGTTGCCGACCTTCCAGTCCTTGCCGCCGTCGGCCTTGGGGATCGTCAGCGAGGCCGGGGCGTTGTAGGTCTTGTTCAGCGGGATGCCCTGGTTCATGGCCTCGGTGAGCGTGAACATCTTGAACGACGAGCCCGGCTGGCGGCCGCCGCCACCGCCCTCGGCCCCGACGGCGAGGTTGACCTTGGCGTAGGGCGAATCGCCGTTGTAGTCACGGCCGCCGACCATCGCCCGCACCGCGCCCTGATCGTCGATCGACACCAGGGCGCCCGCGGGGTCGCCGGGCTGGTCGAGGGTCGAGTTCACCGCGTCGACCGCGGCCTCCTGGTTGTTCATGTCGAGGGTCGTGTAGACCCGCAGGCCGCCGCCGTAGACCTCGGCGTCGGTGAAGCCGCCGTCGTTCACCAGCCAGTGGCGCACGTAGTCGACGACGTAGTCGGTGCCCCACTCGGGATGGGCGACCCGGCCGTAGTTCGCCTTGGTCGAGCGCGGGAGGACGTCGTCCCACCCGAGCACGGAGTACTCGTCGTACTGGGCCTGGGTGATGTCACCGGTCTCGACCATGGCCTTCAGCACCGAGTTCCGGCGTTGCACGGCGGTGGCCCGGTTGGTGCCGAACTTGGCGTCGTCGGGCGGGAGCTGGGCGTCGGCGGTCTCGGGTGAGCGGATCAGTCCGGCCAGGTAGGCGGCCTCGGGGAGGGTCAGGGCGCCCACCGACGTGCCGAAGTAGGCCCGCGACGCGGCCTCCACGCCGTAGGCCCCACGCCCGAAGTAGATGGTGTTGAGGTAGCGGGTGAGGATCTCCTGCTTGGGGAGCTCGCGTTCGAGCTTCACCGCCAGCGCCGCCTCCTTCACCTTTCGGGTGATCGTGCGCTCCTGGGAGAGGTAGACGTTCTTCACGTACTGCTGGGTGATCGTCGAGCCGCCCTGCTGCACGCTGTCGCTGCGCAGGTTGGCCCAGAGGGCCCGGACGATGCCCACCGGGTCGACGCCGCCGTGGTCGTAGAAGGTGCGGTCCTCGGCGGCCAGCACAGCCTGGACCAGCGTGGGCGGTAGCTGGTCGTAGGTGACGGCGATGCGGTCCTCGCTGCCCGAGAGCTGGGCGATCGAGTTGTCGGCGTTGCAACCGGAGGTGACCTCGGCGGAGCAGAAGAACGACGTCTGCAGCAGCGGCGGCTCCTTCTCCGGCAGCGGCACCTGGGTGAACAGGTACCCGGCGCCGGCGATGACCAGGACGAAGACCAGGGCGACCGCGAAGAACGGACGGCGCATGCGCCAGAAGACGCTGCGCTTCTTGCCGTTGGGCTTGAGGTCCTGGCGCTTGGCCCGCCGGGCGGCCTTCTGCCTGCTCTTGGCGCTGGGATCGGCAGCGCCGCTGGATCGCGGTGACATGTGGGGGGTCTACTGCTCCGTCTGGGCTCGCCCGCAGGACGCGGTTCCCGCCAGTCTCCGTCGGCGGGCATAACGCGGAACGAAGGAGACGCCGCCGATGGAGGTGCCGCGGGCCGGGTTCGGAGCCATGGCGCTACGCCGAGCGGGCCGGGTTGAGGATGAACGTGCGGGCGAGGTGGTTCCAGCTGCAACCCGGGCACACCTCCACGACGTAGCAGGCGTACTCGCCCTGGCGTCGCGAGAGCTCCTTGAGCTCCTTGGCCGTGGTGATGCAGCGCCCGTGCTTCGGGAGCCGGGGCCCGAAGACGTAGGAGACGAGCACCAGCTTCTCGTCCTCGCAGATCGGGCAGTCGCGGTCGGAGGCCTGTGAGGCCTCCCTGGCCGCCCGCACCAGCTCGGGGTGTGCGTCGCAGACCTCGTGCTGCGCCAGCCGACCCTTGCGGAACTCCGAGATGAGGTGCTGGCGCGCGAGTCGGTAGTCGACCTCGCCGGGTGCGCCGGGGGTGGCGCCCCGCACGGATCCGGGACCGAAGCTCACGGACGACGAGGGTAGCGACACCTCGCCGCCGGGAGCGGCGCGGGCGCCCGATGCCACAGTCGGCCGGTCCACCGGCCCGGTGACGGGGCGCGGGAGACTGGTGGCGTGACCGACCACGGTTTTCTCCCCCCGACCGGGCCCACGCCCGTCGCCGCCTTCCCTGCCGACGCCGAGCTGCCCGTCGACGTCGTCGTCTACGGGCCCGACATCCCCGACGAGTCCTCGCTGCGCCTGCTCGGCCCGACCGAGGGCAGACGCCTCCTCGTGCTCGGCGCGGGTGGCGGCCACACGGCGGTGGCCCTCGCCGCCCAGGGCGCCCACGTGATCGTCGTCGACGCCCACCACGACCGCCTCGAGGTGGCCCGCCGGCTGGCCGACGCCCACGAGGTGAAGCTCGAGCTGCACCACGGCGACCTCGCCGAGCTGGCCTTCGTGCGGGCCGACACCGTCGACGCCGCCCTGTCGGTGCACGAGCTCGGCCGCCTCGACGACCTCGACCGGGTGCTGCGCCAGGTCAACCGGGTGCTGCGCACCGGCTCGGCCCTCGTGGCCTCGCTCCCCCATCCGGCCTCGCTCATGCTCGACGACTCCGAGCCCGGCCCGCCCCGCGTGGTGCGCGCCTACGCCGAGCGGTCGTCGCGCGTCGTGGGCGACCAGCGCGTGCACCCCCGCACCATCGCCGAGGTGTTCTCGTCGTTCGCCCGGGCCAACTTCCGGGTCGACACCGTGCTCGAGCCGCCCGTGCAGCACGACGAGCCCAGCCCGTTCTGGACCGAGACCATGACCCTCGTGCCCGCCACGCTGGTGGTGCGGGGTCGCAAGGACGGGATCTAGTCGGAATGCGCTGACTGCCGCTCGGCCCACCAGGCGTCGAGGCGGCGGGTCGCCTCCTCCTCGCCGAGGGGGCCCTCCTCCAGCCGCAGCTCGAGGAGGAAGTCGAGGGCCTGGCCGACGTCGCGACCCGGGGCGAGGCCGAGGTGGGACATCACCTGGTTGCCGTCGAGGTCGGGCCGGATCGACTCGAGCTCCTCGCTCGCCTGCAGCTCGGCGATGCGGGCCTCGAGCTCGTCCATCCTCCGCGCAAGGGTGGCGGCCTTGCGCTCGTTGCGGGTCGTGCAGTCGCAGCGGGTGAGCTCGATGAGCTCCGGCAGCAGGTCGTCGGCGTCGCGAACGAAGCGGCGCACGGCCGAGTCGGTCCAGCCCATCTTGTAGGTGTGGAACCGCAGGTGGAGGAACACCAGGCGGCTCACGGCGTCGATGTCGTCGGTCGAGTACTTCAGCGCCTTCATGCGCTCGCGGGTCATGCGGGCGCCGACGACCTCGTGGTGGTGGAACGACACGCCGCCGTCGCCGATGGCCCGGGTGCGGGGCTTCCCGATGTCGTGGTAGAGCGCCGAGAGGCGGACCAACCGCTCGGGCCGGGTCTTGGCCACCACCGCGATGGTGTGGGTGAGCACGTCCTTGTGGCGGTGGATGGGGTCCTGCTCGAGGCGCATCTTGGCGAACTCGGGCAGGAAGCGCTCGATGAGGCCGGTATCGGCCAGGAACCACAGCCCCGCGCTGGGGTCGTCGACCACCACGAGCTTGTCGAACTCGTCGCGGATGCGCTCGGCCGAGACGATGTCGAGCCGGTCGGCCATGGCCTCGACCGCTGCGGTGAGCTCCGGCACCGGCTCGAGGCCGTAGCCGGCGATGAAGCGGGCGGCCCGCAGCATGCGGAGGGGGTCGTCGGAGAACGAGACCTCGGGCGAGAGTGGCGTGCGCAGACGGCCGGCGGCGAGGTCGTCGGCGCCACCGAAGGGGTCGATCAGCACGGGCTCGGGAAGGGCGAGCGCCATGGCGTTGACGGTGAAGTCGCGGCGGGAGAGGTCGGCCTCCACGGCGTCGGAGAACTCGACGGTGGGCTTGCGCGAGTCCGGGTCGTAGGCCTCGGCACGGTGGGTGGTGATCTCGAAGTCCCAGCCGTCCTTGCGGCAGCCGATGGTGCCGAAGCGCTCACCCTGGGTCCACACCGAGTCGGCCCACCCCTTGAGCAGCCGCTTGGTGTCGGCGGGGAGGGCGTCGGTGGTGAGGTCGATGTCGCGACCCGACGACATGTCCCGGCCGAGGAGGAGGTCCCGGACGACCCCGCCCACGAGGTAGAGGCGGAACCCGGACGCGGCGAAGCGCTCGGCCAGCGGGGACGTGCGCTCGAGGACGGGGCGCAACCGGTCGGGGATCACGGGCGTCGAGGCTACCGGTGCCGCCGACGGGCACCCGCGGGCGGAGCCGGGGTCAGTGGGGATCAGCCGCGCGCATGTGGGCGACCGCGTCGACGACGTTGCGGCCCGGACCGCCGCTCGACGCGGCCTCGGGGCGGTACTCGATGTCGACGAGCGCGCCGAGCGCGGCGCCGGTGCAGGCCGTGAGGGCGTCGAGGTCGTAGCCGCCCTCGAGGTAGACGATGCAACGCCCGGCCGGCACCAGGCCCTGGAGCTCTCGGGTCAGGTCCGCGTAGTCGCCC
>Ga0302299_10002600_pt1 | contig 11011 bp, 10 predicted proteins | sample III_Fen_N3_4_FD_198795 | JGI IMG/M metagenome (GOLD analysis project Ga0302299, IMG submission 198795) | Peat permafrost microbial communities from Stordalen Mire near Abisko, Sweden - III_Fen_N3_4 | ecosystem: Environmental > Terrestrial > Soil > Wetlands > Permafrost | place: Sweden: Abisko...
TGGGCTGCGCCGGGAGGCTCACTACGCTCCTGCTTGTGGAATGGGCCGCCAACGCGACCTACACGGTCATGTTCACCGACCTGGTCGACTCGACGGCGCTGCGCGCCCGCATCGGTGACGACGCCGCCGACGCGCTCCAGCGGGAGCACCACGAGCTGGTGCGCAAGACGGTCGAGGCCCACGACGGCGGTCTGGTCAAGACCATGGGCGACGGCACCATGTCCGCCTTCCTGGGCGCGGCCGAGGGCCTGGCCTGCGCGGTGGCGGTCCAGCAGGCCGTGTTCGCCCGGAACCAGCACCTCGACGACGACGTCCACGTGCGGATCGGGCTGAGCCTCGGCGACGGCCGGTACGAGGACGGCGACCTCAACGGCACCTCCGTGGTCGAGGCGGCGCGCCTGAGCGCCGCGGCGGGCGGCGACGAGATCCTGTGCAGCACGGTCGTGCGCCTCGTCGCCGGGTCCCGGGCCGCCCAGCGGTTCACCGACATGGGGGCCCTCGACCTCAAGGGCCTCCCCGAGCCGGTGTCCGCGCTGCGCGTGGAGTGGGAGCCGCCCACCGCCGACTTCGGCGAGGGACCGCCCTTCCCCGCGGCCCTCACCGTGGGTGCCAGGATCCCGTTCATCGGTCGGCGCCCCGAGTTCGAGGTGCTCGTCCACTCCTGGCGCGGTGCCGTGGACGGCAACCGCGCGCTCGCGCTGCTCTCCGGCGAGCCCGGCATCGGCAAGACCCGCCTCGCCGCCGAGATCGCCCGTTTCGCCCACGCCGAAGGCGCGACGGTGCTGTTCGGCCGGTGTGACGACGAGCTCGGCGTGCCGTACCAGCCGTTTGTGGAAGCGTTGGCGTTCGTCGTCGCGGAGTACGACCCCGAGCAGTTCACCGCCGCGTTCGGGCGCCACGCCGGCGAGCTCACCCGCCTGTTCCCGGGGCTCGCCGAGCACGTCCCCGGCCTTGCCGCCCCGGTCACCACCGATCCGGAGACCTCGCAGTACCGCCTGTTCGACGCGGTGACCGGCGCGCTGCGCGCCGGCGCCGACGCCCGGCCGATCCTCTTCGTGATCGACGACCTCCACTGGGCCGCGAAGCCGACGCTGCTCATGTTGCGCCACGTCGCGGCCACGGTCGACCCCGCCCGGCTCATGATCGTGGGCACCTACCGCGACACCGACCTCCACCGCGCCCATCCCCTGGCGGACGTCCTCGCCGACCTGCGCCGACTCGACGCGGTGTCGCGGATCTCCCTCACCGGGCTCGAGGCCCCTCAGGTGCTCGAGCTGCTCGAGCGGATCGCCGGGCACGGGCTCGACGCGAACGGCCGCGCGCTGGCGAACATGATCCACGACGAGACCGAGGGGAACCCGCTGTTCACCGGCGAGGTCCTCCGCCACCTCCGGGAGACCGGAGCGATCTACGTGCAGGACGGACGGTGGGTCACCGCGGGCGACGTCCGCGAGATCGGCATCCCCGACGGGGTGCGCGAGGTCATCGGACGGCGCCTCGACCGCCTCTCGCCCGACGCCAACGCCGCGCTCCAGGTCGCCGCCGTGATCGGCCGCACCTTCGACCTCGACGTGCTGGCGCGCCTCGTCGAGTTGCCGCACGACACCCTGCTCGCGGCCCTCGACGAGAGCGTCGACGCTCGCATCCTCTACGAGACCGGCATCGGGCGGTACGTGTTCTCGCACGCGCTCGTGCAGTCCTCGCTCTACGACGAGCTGCGGCCCACCCGACGCGCGTACATGCACGAGCGGGTCGCCGACGTGATCACCGAGGTGTTCGCCGACAACCTCGAACCCCGTCTGGGCGAGCTGGCCTACCACTACGCGCGCAGTGTCGGCACCGGCAACGTCGACCGCGCCGCGGGCTACGCGTGCCTGGCCGGGGAGCAGGCCCTCGACCAGCTCGCGCACGACGACGCCGTGCGCTGGTTCGAGCAGGCCCGCGAGCTCGTCGACCTCGGGGGCGCCGACCGGGCCTTGCTCGGCCGGATCCTCCTCGGGCTCGGGACCGCAGAGAAGTACGCGGGCCGCCCCTTCCGCGAGACGCTCCTCGCCGCCGCGGCCCACGCCTCGGAGGTCGGCGACGACGACCTGCTCGTCCAGGCCGCGCTGATGAACAACCGCGGCTTCTGGAGCAACTTCGGCGCCGTCGACGCGGACCGGGTCGACGTGACCCGCGCTGCGATCGCGGTGGCCACCGACGGTCGTGAGCGGGCCCGGCTGCAGGCCAACCTCGCGACCGAGATCGTGTTCGTCGAGCCGCTCCAGACCCGGCGCGCGCTGCTCGACGAGGCCCTGGTCGTGGCCCGGGAGTCCGCCGACCCGGCGACGCTCGCGCACGTGCTCATCTCGCGCTGCGTCGCGCTGTGGCACCCGAGCACGCTCGAGGAGCGCCTCGAACACGGGGTCGAGCTCGAGGGCCTCGTGGCCCTGCTCGGTGACCCGCACCTCGGCTACTTCACCAACTGGTACCAGTACGCGGCGCTCATCGAGGCGGCGCGCATCTCCGACGCCGACGTCGTGCTCGCCCGCTGCGCCGAGTTCTCGGCCACCCTCGCTCAGGCCATGCCCGCGTGGACCCAGACCTTCACCCTCGCCGGTCGGGCGTTCCTCCGGGGTGACCTCGACAGCGCCGAGCGGCTGGCCGAGCAGACGCTGGAGCTCGGCGTCCGGGGCGGCCAGCCCGACGCGGCGCTGTACTACGGCGTCATCCTCCTGATGATCCGCATGGAGCAGGGCCGGCTGGCGGAGGTCGCCGCGCTCATCGAGGACGCCGGCACCGGCCCGGACGCGCTCGTCGGCGTCGACGCGCTGTGGGGTCTCGTCGCGTGCCTCCTGGGCCGCGAAGACGAGGCCCGGGCGGTGCTCGAGGCGCTGGCCCGTGACGACTTCGGCCACATCCCCGAGCACCAGGCGTGGGGGGCGATCGTCTGGGCCGCGTCGTCGATCGCCGCGCACCTCGGCGACCGCGAGCGCGCCGCGCTGCTCTACGACCGGGTCCTGCCGTACGAGCGCTCACTGGTGTTCCCCGGACTCGTGGTCTTCGACACCTTCGGGGCCACGCTCGGGATGCTCGCGGCGACGCTGGGACGCACCGACGACGCGCACGCACACTTCGAGCGCGCCGAGGAGCTCACCGAGCGCATCGGCGCACCGCTGCTCCTGGCCAACACCCGGGCGCGCCGCGTGAGGCTGTCGTCCGAGATCCCGGGGGCGTAATGCGGCGGTGGTGGCCGGCGACCCACCACCGCCACCGGCACCGCATCCGCGGCCGCGGCTACTTCCGGCGCCTCGGCCCCGGCATCGTCACCGGCGCGGCCGACGACGACCCGTCCGGGATCGGCACCTACTCGCAGGTCGGCGCCGCCTACGGCCTCGGCCTGCTGTGGTTCGTCCCGCTCGTCGCGCCCATGGCCGCCGCGGTGCAGGAGACGGCCGCCCGGCTCGGGCTCGTCACCGGCCGCGGTCTCGCGACCCTCATCCGCCGCCGCTTCCCGCGGTGGGTGCTCCTCGGCGCGCTCGCCCTCGTGATCGTCGCGAACACGTTCAACATCGCGGCCGACGTCGCCGCGATGGCCGCGTCGACCCGGCTGGTCGTCGACCTCCCCCAGGCCCTCCTGGTGGTCGGCTACGTCGCGGTGATGCTGACGCTCGAGCTCACGCTCCCCTACCACCGCTACGCGAAGGTCCTGCGCTGGCTCGCCCTCTCGCTGCTCGCCTACGTCTTCGTGCTCGCGTCGGCCGACGTCGACTGGAGCGAGGTCTGGCACAGCCTCGTGTCGCCGTCGCTCGTCGGCGGCGCCGGGGGCATCGCGGCGCTGATCGCCGTGTTCGGCACCACGGTCTCGCCCTACCTGTTCTTCTGGCAGGCGAGCGAGGAGGTCGAGGAGGAGTCCGACCACCACGAGCCGGTCGACGTCGACCACGTCCGGGCCATGCGGATCGACGTGGTGGGCGGGATGGTGTCGGCGGTGGTCATCGCGTTCGCGATCGTCGTCGTCGCCGCGTCCACCCTCCACACCGCGGGCATCACCACGATCGCGACCCCCGACCAGGCCGCCCGGGCCCTCGAGCCGCTCGTCGGCAGCTCGGCCGGGCTCGTGTTCACCCTCGGGATCGTCGGGCTCGGCCTCCTGGCCGTGCCGGTCCTGGCCGGCTCGAGCGCGTACGCGCTCGCCGAGGCGTTCGACTGGCACGAGGGCCTGTCGCGCCGGCTGCGCGACGCCCGGGGGTTCTATGCCGTGGTGGCCGGCTCGATGCTCACCGGGATGCTGGTCGGGTTCGTGGGTCTCGACCCGATCCACGCGCTCTACCTCGCCGCCATCCTCAACGGCCTGGCCGCGCCGCCCCTGATCGCCCTGATGCTGGTCCTCGGGCGCCGGGACACCGCCCTGGGGCGGTTCCGAAGCGGCCGGTGGTCCGTCGGGATCGTCGGCGTGACCCTGGCCGTGAGCCTCGTCCTGCCCCTTGCGTACCTCGTGGCCCGGTGACCCGTCCGTACACTTGGGGCATGACCACGGTCACCGACATCATCAAGGCGCCCCACTGGTCGACGGACATCCCGCTCGAATCGCCGCACCGGCGCCTCGACGTGCTGGCCGAGCGGGGGTTCGTGATCCTGACCGACCAGGACCCGCCGGTGCCCGACGACGAGTACCTCTCGCTCGTCTACATGGACTGGAAGAGCGGGGGCGACACCAACTTCGCCCCGATCGCCACCGCCGACGGCGGGCTGGACTGCCGGGGGTTCTGGAAGCCGGGCGAGGAGCGCGCCGACAAGGGCGGCAGGCTCACCAGCAACGCCGACCGGTGCCCGACCCTCGTCGCTGAGGTGCTCGGGGTGGGCGCCGACTTCGGCCGGGTCCGCGTCATCAAGCTCGAGCCCCAGGACTACGAGCAGTCGCTGCGCTCGTTCCACCGCGACGACAACAACCGGTTCAACCCCGAGGACGAGGGCTGGGTCGTCCGCCAGTGGCTCGAGCTGAGCGACAACCCCGGCGCGTTCATGATCCTCATGGAGCAGGGCCCCGACGGCATGCCCGACCCGGCCACCGAGGTGCACGTCCCGATCCACCGGGGCGCCCGCTTCGTCGTCGACACCCAGCGCCTGTGGCACGTCGTGTGCAACCCGAGCGGCACCACGCGGTACGCGCTCATCACCAGCTTCGAGAGCGGCCCCGAGCTCGACGCCTGGATCGGCGCCAACCTCCCCGCGTAGCTCAGCCCGCGCCGACCGGCGAGCCGTGGTGCGCGACCATCCGCCAACCCGAGTCGTCGCGCACGAAGAGGTTGAGCGCGGTGACGTGCGCGCCCGCGAGCTCCTCGCCGCCGTCGTCGAGCGCGCCGGTGGCCTGGAGGATGTTCTCGTCGAGCGTCACCCAGGCGACCGGTCCCTCCACGCACAGCTCCTCGTTCGTGAGCACGAACTGGATGTAGGGCGTGTTGCGGAAGATCGCGTCCCACGACGCGGCGACGCGCGCCCAGCCGTGCAGCGTGGGCCAGCCGGGATGGGTGACCGACACGCGGTCGGAGTGCTCCCACACGTCGGCCATGGCATCCAGGTCGCCCCCCTCGAACGCCGTGTAGAAGGCCGCGTTGGCCGCCCGCACGGCCGGTGCATCGGGGTGCTCGGGCTCGCTCACCCGGTCATCGTCGCAGGCGGGCCGGCCCGACCCGCCAACGCGGGAGCGTCATCTCCATGGGTCGCTCGCTGCGCTCGCTCATGCTGCTTCGTGGATCACCTGCTCGCGCATCGACCACCACAGGTGTCCGGCGACGACGATCCAGTCGAGCAGCACGATCCCGTCGTCGGCGCAGTCGCGCCGCAACGACACGAAGCGCCCGAGCTCGTGGCGACCGGGCGCGCGCCCGGCACCGGCCTCGACCGTGGCGAGGACCACCGACCCCACCAGCAGCTCGTCGGCGAGGTCGACGAGCTGGCCCGCGTCGACAGGACGGGTGGCGTCGGGCCCCGAGCGCACTGCGGCACCGCAGATCGCGTGGGCGCTGGGCGCGGCTTCGGCCCGGCTGAGGCCGAGCAGGATCTGCGCCGGCTCGTCGGTCGGCACCCCGCAGACGCGGAGGAACGACACGACGTCCTCCGGGCCCCGGATGACGAGGTCGATCTCGTTGGACTCGGACATGGGCACTCCCACTGTGGGCGGGCGCGCGAGCGCCCGCGGGAACGGGGAAGTGCGGGAAAGTTCGACCCACTCTACGGACCGGGTGTGACGCGGTTGCGTTGTGGATCAGGTGTGGAACTCGGCGATGGCCGACCGCCAGCGCTGCGGGTCCTTGCGCACGGGAGCGCTGAAGAGGATCCGGTCGACGAGGTCGCCGTAGCGGTCGCGCATCCGCGCCGCGACCTGCTCGGGCTCGGCGACCACCGCGAACGTGTCGAGCACGTCGTCGTCGACGAGCGCACCCATCTGCACCCACTCGCCCTGCTTGGACAGCCGGTTCATCTCGTCGCCGAGGTCGCCCCACCCGTGCAGCTCGAGCACCGACCGGTAGGCCGGGGTCGAGGCGTAGAACGCGATCTGCTGCTTGGTCGCCTGCACCGACGCCGCCATCTCCTCGTCGTTCGCGCCGGTGACGACGAACAACGGTCCCGAGATCTCGAAGTCGGCGCGGGTGCGGCCGGACTTCGTGAAGCCGCGTTCGAGCGCCGGCAGCGTGACCTCGCGCACGTACCGCTCGGTGGTGAAGGCGTGAAGGATCAGCCCGTCGGCCACCTCGCCCGCCACCTCCGTCATGAGCCCTCCGACCGCCGCGAGGGTCACGACGGGATCGCCGTACGGGTTGGGGCCCGGGTCGAACATCGGCGTCATCAGGGTGTGCCGGTAGAACTCGCCGCGGAACTCGAGGGGCGCCCCCGTGTTCCAGGTGGCCCATATCGCGCGCATCGCGAGGATCAGCTCCCGCATCCGCGCCGCGGGATGTGACCACGGCATGGAGAACCGCTTCTCGATGTGTGGCTTGATCTGGCTCCCGAGGCCCATCCGGAACCGGCCCGCCGAGTACGTCTGGAGGTCGTGGCCGAGGTTGGCCAGCGTCATCGGGTTCCGGGCGAAGGCCACCGCGATCGAGGTGCCGATGTCGACCCGCTCCGTGTGCTCGGCCGCGACCACCAGGGGCAGGAACGGGTCGTGGGTGATCTCCGCCGACAGCACGCCGTCGTAGCCGAGGTCCTCGAGCTCACGGGCTCCCTGCGCGATCGCCGCCAGGTCCGTCGACATCACCACGCCCTCGACCTTCATGGCCCGGAGGTTACGCTCACCGGCCCGGAGTCCGCGTGCCTGTCACACCCCCGGAGTACCCTCCGCCGCGTGGGTGTCTCACTACCGCCGTCGCTGTCGCCGAGCTCCATCGCGTCGTTCAAGCAGTGCCCCCTCGCGTTCAAGTTCTCCTACGTGCAGCGGCTCCCCGAGCCGCCGTCGGCGGCGGCGAGCAAGGGCACCCTCGTCCACCAGGCGCTCGAGCTCCTCATGACCCGGCCCGGCCCCGAGCGCACGATCGACAACGCGCTCACCGACCTCGCCACCGCGACCGACGCGCTGGCCGGCCACCCCGACTTCACCGAGCTCGAGCTGAGCGACGACGAGTGGCAGGCGTTCCACGCGAGCGCCGCCACGCTCGTGCACAAGTACTTCACCCTGGAGGACCCCACCTCCGTGAACGCGATCGGCTTGGAGCTCAAGCTCGAGGCCCAGCTCGACGGCGTGAAGGTCCGCGGCATCATCGACCGCCTCGACCTCGACGAGCACGGCGAGCTCGTCGTCGTCGACTACAAGACCGGCTCGGTGCCCGGCGAGCGGTTCGAGGCCAAGAGCCTCGCCGGCGTCCACATGTACGCGCTGCTGTGCGAGCAGATGCTGGGCCGGCGGCCCGCCCAGGTGCGGCTCTACTACCTGTCGAAGCCCGAGGCGATCATCGCGATCCCCACCGAGCAGACGGTGAACGGCGTCGCCAAGCGCACCACCGCCCTCTGGTCGGCGGTCGCCGGCGCGTGCGCGCGCGACGACTTCCGCCCCAACCCCGGTCGTCTGTGCGACTACTGCACGTTCAAGCCGTACTGCCCGGCCTACGGCGGGGATCCGGCCGACGCGATGGAGCTGAAGGGCCCCGGAACGATGATCATGTCGTCGCTCCCCCTCACCCCGGCGGGCGCTCCGGCCTAGGAGCGTGAGGCAGAATTCTGGGACCGGTAGCCTCGGCCGATGGTCGCCGACCCCGCCGACATCGTCGCCGAGCGTGCCGTCGCGGAGTCCGACGGGGCGATCGCTCCGTCCCTCACCCAGGTGACCGCCGACTCGCCGCTGTCGCCGATCGACCAGCTCTTCTACGGCCTGTCGAGCGCGGCCGACCACGGGCTCCTGTGGCTCGCGATCGGGTCGGTGCGGGCCGCCCGAACCGGCGAGCCGGCGATCGCACTGAAGCTGGGGGCGCTGCTCGGCGCGGAGTCGCTGTTCACCAACGGGGCGGTGAAGTCGCTCTTCCGCCGGGTCCGGCCCCAGGAGCACTTCACCCACGACGCTCCGCTGCCGTACGGCATGCGCCGGCCGATCACGTCGTCGTTCCCCTCGGGGCACGCCGCCACCGCGTTCATGGCCGCCACACTCCTCTCGAAGGGCACGCGCGCGGCCCCCGCGTACTTCGCGCTCGCCGGCCTTGTCGCGTACAGCCGTGTGCACGTGCGCATGCACCACCCGGCCGACATCGCCGGAGGCGCTGCACTCGGCCTCGCCCTCGGCGTGCTCGCCCGCCGATTCGTCTCCCTCGACCACTGACCCATCACCCAGCCACCCCACGACCCCCATCTCGACAGGAGGGCAGCCCGATGCCCCGAGCCATCGCCGTCACCTTCGACTACCGCTGACCATTCGCATACAACGGCCACGCGGCCGTTGTCGCCGCAGTTCGCGGCGGTGCCGATCTCGATGTCCGGTACGTGGCGTTCTCGCTCGACCAGGTGCACGTGCCCGAGGGCGAAGCCCCCGTGTGGGACCGCGACCCGTCGGAGTGGGGATCGGGCGTGCGTGCGCTGTGCTTCGGCATCGCCGCGCGCGACCACTTCCCCGACCGGTTCCTCGACGCACACCTCGAGCTGTTCGCGGCTCGCCACGAGCACGGCGGGAAGCTCGCCGACCGCACGGTGCTGCGCGACGCCGTCGCGCGGGCCGGCCTCGACCCCGACGCGGTCGAGCGCATCGCCGACGCACCCGAGACGCTGGCCGCGCTCGCCCGCGACCACACCGAGATGCGCGAGGGGTACGACGTCTTCGGCGTCCCGACCTTCGTGGAGGGCGACGAAGCGGTGTTCATCCGGTTCATGGAGCGCGGCAACGTCGCCGACCTCCACCGGGCCCTCGACCTGCTCCAGTGGCCCGACCTCAACGAGTTCAAGCGGACCCGGGTCCCTCGCTGAGGAGCGAGCGTTCACAGAGGCGGATCGCTCGCGGCGTTGTGACCGGCCGAGCGAGCGACTCCGTGCTCAGGACCGCGGACCCCGCGTGGGTCCCTCGAGCCGCCCGATCACCTCGATCCACTCGAGTCGTCCGGGGTCGAGCCAGCGTCGGTGCCGACAGGGGGTGTCGAGATCCTGCACGTAGCAGTGCGACGACGGCGCGTCGTCGGCCAGCTCGATGAGCGCCTCGGCCCGCGGGTGGGGCGCCGACAGGTCGAGCACGTCGACGAGGGCCAGGCAGGCGAGCACCTTGCTCCGGCAGGTCGGACAGGCCGAGATGGTGGCGTCGTCGAGGTCGGCGGTCAGGGTCAGCAGGGACGCGGCCTCGGCGGCGTCGAGCACGAGCTCGGTGCCGTCCTCGTCGAGGAACGCCAGCGCGGCGGGCCCGCGCCGGTGGAGCTCCGCGTCACCCCCGTCGTCCATCACGCGTGCCGACGGTAGCGTCGGACCGTGCACGCAGCGACCGTGATCGACGGCAACATCGTCTGGACGGAGCATCCCGACCCCGTCCCCGGACCGCGTGAGCTCCTCGTGGCAGTCCGCGCCGCCGGGCTCAACGGCGCCGACATGCTCCAGCGCCGCGGGTTCTACGCGGCACCGCCCGACGCCCCCGCCGACATCCCCGGCCTGGAGCTCGCGGGCGAGGTGATCGAGACCGGGCCCGCGGTGGAGGACTTCGTCGTCGGCGACCGCGTGATGGCCGTGGTGGGCGGCGGTGGTCAGGCCGAGCTCGCCGTGGTGCACGAGCGCACCGCGCTGCGCGCTCCGGCGGCGCTGTCGTGGCCCGAGGCGGGCGGCTTCGCCGAGGTGTTCACCACCGCACACGACGCGCTGTTCACCCAGTGCGGCCTCAGCACCGGGGAGCACCTCGTGGTGCACGGCGCGGCGGGCGGCGTGGGCCTCGCGGGCATGCAGCTCGGCCTCCTGGTCGGTGCGCGCGTCACCGCCACGGTCCGCAACCCCGATCTCCGAGACGCGGTCGCCGCGCTGGGGCGAGCCGTCGCGGGCGCCGACGCACCGTTGACCGTCGTGCCCCACGAGGCGTGGACCGACTGCGGTCCTGTCGACGTCGTGCTCGAGCTCGTCGGTGGTCCGAACCTCGCCGACGACGTCGGGGCCTTGGCCACGGGCGGCCGCATCGCCGTCATCGGCGTGGGTGGGGGTGCCCGGGCCGAGCTCGACCTGCTCGGCCTCATGGGCAAGCGGGGCCGCATCCACGGCTCGACCCTGCGGGCCCGGCCCCTCGAGCAGAAGGCCGACGCCGCGCAGCGGGTGACCCGCCACGTCCTCCCCGCGCTCGCCGCCGGTCGCCTGCGCGTCCCGGTCGCCGCCACCTACGCCCTGGCCGACGCCCAGACCGCCTACGACCACTTCGCCGCCGGCGCCAAGCTCGGCAAGATCGTCCTCATCGCCTAGGGAGCGCAGCGAGCGTCCCGAGCCCGGATCGGGCAGGGATCCCGCGCGCCCCGCCATCGAGCGAGCGGAGCGACCGATGGAGGGGAGCGCAGCGAGCGTCCCGAGCCCGGATCGGGCAGGGATCCCGCGC
>Ga0302299_10002602_pt1 | contig 11007 bp, 13 predicted proteins | sample III_Fen_N3_4_FD_198795 | JGI IMG/M metagenome (GOLD analysis project Ga0302299, IMG submission 198795) | Peat permafrost microbial communities from Stordalen Mire near Abisko, Sweden - III_Fen_N3_4 | ecosystem: Environmental > Terrestrial > Soil > Wetlands > Permafrost | place: Sweden: Abisko...
CCCGGTCGCCGCAGGCATGGTCGGCATCGCGTATCCGGCCGGCGCGTTCCTGCTCGGCGCCGCGCTCACCCTGTTCGCGCTGCGCCTGCTCTCGGCGCGCGACCTGCCCGCCGCGCGCGGCCTGTTCCTGGCCTCCGTGCTCTACCTGCCAGCGCTGTCCTCGCTGCTGCTGGCCGCTCGCCGGTGAGCACGCTCCCGCACCTCAACGCGCTGCTCAACGCGACGAGCGCCTGCCTGCTCGCCCTGGGCTGGTGGCTCGTCCGCAACGGCCGCCGGGACGCTCACCGGGTCGCGATGCTGGCGGCCGTGGGCACCTCAGGCCTGTTCCTCGTCTCGTACCTCGTCTACCACTTCCATGTGGGCTCGGTCCGCTTCCCGGGCCACGGCGCGGTGCGGGTCGTCTATCTCGCCATCCTGGTCAGCCACACGGTGCTGGCGGCGGCGATCGTCCCCCTGGTGCTGGCGACGCTCACGCGCGCACTCCGCGGGCGCTACAAGGCGCACCGCTCTCTCGCGCGCTACACGCTGCCGCTGTGGCTGTGGGTGTCGGTGTCCGGGGTAGTCGTGTACTGGATGCTGTACCGCGTGCGATACTAGCGCCCGCCGCGCACGTAGTGGGTCTGCGCGAAGGGCTTGGCGCGGCTCACCAGGCTCACCGGTTGAGGCAGCCTGGCATCGACCCGCAACGCGTGCTGCTGACTGACGGCCCGAGGCTGCCCCACGAGTGGGGCGGCCTGCGGCAGCGGTTGTGCCTGTGATGCGGCAGCCACGCCGACGAGCCCCAGCGCCACCAGACCGACGAGCACGCGCTTCATCTCACCCTCCCGCCCCTGCAGCGGGCGCAAGTGAAGCATAGCGCCGAAACGCGTCGCTCACCACCTCCAGCGCCTTGGCCGGCATGTCGTAGGCCGGCAGCTGCGCGGGCGTCGCCCAGGCGACGGCGAGCGCGTCGGAGGCCGCCTGCGCCTCGCCCGACAGCCAGCGGCAGAGATAATCGACGATCACGAAGTGGTAGCTCACCAGGCCGGCCTCGCGCTCGATGCGATCGAAGACCGTCAGGATCTCCACCGGCTCGACGACGAGGCCGGTCTCCTCGGCCATCTCCCGCACGAGCGCCTGCTCGAGCGTCTCGCCGAGCTCCACCGTCCCGCCCGGCACCACCCAACGGCCGTAGAGCGGCGGCTTGCCCCGGCGGATCAGCAGCACGCGACCGTCGCGCACGACGACTCCCCCGACGCCGACGACGGGTGCGACCGGCATTAGGCTACGGGGAGCGCCTCGGTAGCCGGGGCGGGCGGCGGCTCGCGCCGGCGGCGCAACATGCCCCAGGCCCACGCCAGCGGGCCCGAGACCGTATAGAGGCTGGTCGCCGCGAGCAGCGAGGTCTCCGGGTGCGCCGCCACCAGCAGGAACAGTAGCGCGATGCCCAGCACGGTCATGTAGCTGCGCCGCCTGCGCAGATCGAAGCCCTTGAACGAGTGGTAGCGGAACGTGCTCACCATCAGGAACGCGACGATCACGACCAGCGCCAGCACCAGCAGCGCCTGCCAGCGCTCGACGGGCGGCTCGGGCACCACGTACACGACCGCCGCCAGCTGCGCGGCCCCCGCCGGGATCGGCAGCCCGACGAAGTAGCGGCCGTCGACCGCCTGGCGCTGCACGTTGAATCGGGCGAGCCGCATCACACCGCAGACGAGGAACAGGAACGCGGCCGGCCAGCCGGCCCGCGGCACCAGCGTGAGCGCCCAGACGTAGGCGAGCAGCGCGGGCGCCACCCCGAACGACACGGCGTCCGAGAGGCTGTCGAGCTCCGCGCCGAACTCGCTCTGCGTCCCGGTGAGGCGCGCGATCCGTCCGTCGAGCATGTCGAGGATGGCGGCGCCGCCGATCAGCAGCGCGGCGTGCTCGAAGTGCGAGTCGATCGTCTTGATGATCGACCAGAACCCGAGGAACAGGTTCCCGGTCGTGAACAAGGTCGGCAGGACAGACGCGCCCCGCCTCATGCTGGGGGTCCGTTTCACTGCTTCTCCTACGCCCCCGCCCCGCGGGGCTGGAGGTCGCGTGTCAGGGGGGGGCCTCAGGGATGCGCGGAGGCCGAGCGGTAGCGCCGCGCGATCTCCTGCATCCGGTCCTTGAGGTGCAGCTTCTTCTTCTTCAGGGTGGTCTCCTCGAGCTGCTCCGCGTCGCTCAGGACTGGCTTCTCCGCCAGCTCGCCCAACCGGCTTTCGTACTCGTGATGCTGCGCTTCGAGCTGTTTGTACTCCCCGTCGCTGACGGGGTCCTGGGTGGGCGAAACCGGGTCGTGCGGCATCGGCTCCTCCTGGTCTTTCGTGTCGGGAGACCGTCGGATTGGGATCAGGCGTGCATGGTCGGAGGGGCCGGGTCCGCCGCGTCCCTCCAGCCCGGACGGTAACACGCTCGCGCCGCCCGGTTCAAGACAACGCTCCGAGCCTCCTCTTCGCGAGCAGGATCGCGTCCTCGGTTGGCTCGGAGTAGTACCCACGCCGTCGGCCGCTGGCCTCGAAGCCAAGCCCCGCGTAGAGCGCGAGCGCGGCGGAGTTCCCCGCCCGCACCTCCAGCTGGGCGCTGCGCGCGCCCGCGCGCAGCGAGCGCAGCAGCGCAAGCGAGACCAGGCGCCGCGCGAGGCCGCGCCGGCGCCACGCGGGCGACACCGTGACGTCGAGCACGTGCGCCTCGTCCGCCACCACGCGATAGGCGCAGGCCGCGAGGATCGCGACCTCCGCCCCAGGGCCGCCGCGGCGAGCCACCAGCACCCCGCCCGGCGGACCGGCTGCGATCTCGTCCTCGACCTGGCGCAGCGTCCACGGGTGCGAGAAGCAGGCCTGCTGGAGCGCTGCGAGCGCGGGCGCGTCCGCCGTCCCGGCGAGATCGATGAAGACACCCGCCATTCAGGGGCTCGCCGTGCGCACGACCGCACCGCGCAGGTAGAGCGGCCGCAGCTGCGAAGCGGGGATCGCCTCGCCGCGCGCCACACAGCCCAGGGCAGCACGGCCGAGCGGCGCGGCCAGGTAGAGATCGAGGTCCGGGAACACCGCCCCCGGTACGGTCGCCGCGATCGCCTCGCGCTCCCGGCCCACCGCGTCACCGACGAACCTCGCGCCCGCGGGCACGCCCTCGAGCGCCGCGGCCAGCCCGGACAGCCCCGCACGCCGGCACAGGGAGCCGGAGGCGTCGTAGACGGCCGAGTACAGCTCGCCGCGGTAGGCGTCCATCAGCGCCACGACCGCGACGCCGCCGCCCGCCGCGAACGCCAGCACGTCGAGCGTCGACAGGCCGACGCACGGCCTCCCGCTCGCCAGGCCGAGTCCCTGCACGCTGCTCAGGCCCACGCGCAGCCCCGTGAACGAGCCGGGCCCCGTCGTCACGGCAAAGGCGTCGACCGCCGACGGCGCCAGGCCCAGCCCGCGCAGCAGCGCCTCGGCCGCAGACAGCAGCCAGCTCGAGTGGCCCGCCGCCGCGGCAACGCGCGCCTCCGCCAGCAGCCCGTCGGGGCCGACGACGGCGACGCTGCCGCGGCCGGTGGCGGTGTCCACGGCGAGGACGTGCACGAGCTAGCTTATACTCCAGCTTTCCCGTGGCAGGCCATGCGCCGGCCCGCGGGAAGACCCCACCAGGATCGAGAGAACGCCCCCCTTGTCGTCGCCCCCGCTCGTGCAAACGCCCGCCATGCAGCAGTACTACCGCATGAAGGCGGAGCACCCGGACGCCCTGCTGTTCTTCCGGATGGGCGACTTCTACGAGCTGTTCTTCGAGGACGCCACGGTGGCCTCGAGGGCCCTCGAGATCGCGCTCACCTCCCGCTCGAAGGACCGCGACGGCAACCCGGTCCCGATGTGCGGCGTCCCCTATCACGCCGCCTCGGTTTACGTCGCGCGCCTCGTGAGACAGGGCTTCCGCGTCGCGATCTGCGAACAGATGGAGGACCCCCGCGCCGCCAAGGGTGTCGTCAAGCGCGAGGTGGTCCGTGTGGTCACGCCCGGCACGCAGCTCGAGCCGGCGGCGCTCGAGGCCGGAGAGAGCTCGTGGCTGCTCGCCGTCGAGCCGGGCCCCTCGAGCCTCGGCCTCGCCTGGCTCGAACCAACCACGGGCGAGTTCCAGGCCGCCGAGTGGGACGGCCCCGGACGCTTCGAGCGGCTGCGCGACGAGATCGGGGCCTCGCGCCCGCGCGAGCTGCTCGCGCGGCACGACGCCGAGCTGCCCGGCTGGCTCAGCGACCCCGCCCAGCCCGAGGCGGCGATCCCCCGCGGCCCGGTCGACGAGCGCGCCTTTGAGCCGGACCGCGCCCGCCGCGAGCTGCTCGCCCACTTCAACGTCGCGACGCTCGAGGCCTTCGGCTGCGAGGCCCTGCCGCGAGCCGCGGCGGCCGCCGGCGCCGTCCTGCGCTATGTGCGCGAGACGCAGAAGCGCGACCTCGCTCACGTCACCACGCTCGTCACGCGCGGCTCGAGCGACGTGCTGCTGATCGACTCGGTCACGCGCCGCAACCTCGAGCTGGTCGAGAGCCTGGCCGACGGCGCGCGCAAGGGAACGCTGTTCGACGTGCTCGACCACACGCGCACCGCGATGGGCGAGCGCCTGCTGCGCGAGTGGATCCTGCGCCCGCTGGTCGAGCTCGAGCGCATCCAGGACCGGCTCGACGCCGTGGAGGAGCTGGCCTTCCGGGCGCTCGAACGCGGGCGGCTGCGCGACGCGCTCTCGCACGTGCAGGACCTCGATCGCATCCTGGGGCGGATCGTGCTCGGCACCGCGGGGCCGCGGGACCTCGGCGCGCTCGGCCGGTCGCTGCAGGCCCTACCGGCGGCCGCCGAGTCGCTCGGCGACTGCGTTGCGCCCCTGCTGCGGCAGCAGCTGAAGGAGCTCGACCCGCCGCTCGACCTGGCCGGCGAGATCGCCCGCACCATCGTCGACGAGCCGCCCGCGCTCGTCCGCGACGGCGGCTTCGTGCGCGACGGCGTCGACGCCGAGCTCGACTCCCTGCGCGAGACGAGCCGTGGGGGCCGGGCCACGATCGCCGCGATCGAGGAGCGCGAGCGGCAGCGCACCGGCATCGCGTCGCTCAAGGTCCGCTTCAACCGCGTCTTCGGGTACTACATCGAGGTCAGCAAGTCGAACCTCGGCCTCGTCCCGGCCGACTACCAGCGCAAGCAGACGATCGCCGGCGGGGAGCGCTTCGTCACCCCCGAGCTCAAAGACTACGAGGACCGCGTCCTGCGCGCCGACGAGCTGATCCTCGAGCGCGAGGCGCGGATCTTCGAGGACCTGCGCGCGCGGCTCGCCGGCGCCGCCCGCCGGCTGCAGCAGAGCTCGCGCGCGGCCGCGGTGCTCGACCTCGTCGCCTCGCTCGCCGAGGCGGCGACACGCTTCGACTACGTCAAGCCGCGCCTGACGCGAGGCGAGGAGCTCGTCTTCGTCGAAGGCCGGCACCCGATCATGGAGCGGGTGCTGGCGGAGCCGTTCGTCGCAAACGACCTGGCGATGGCCGACGGCGCGCCGCGCCTGTTCATCCTGACGGGACCGAACATGGGCGGCAAGTCCACGTTCCTGCGCCAGACCGCGCTGGTCGCCCTGATGGCGCAGATGGGCAGCTTCGTGCCCGCGCGCGAGGCGAAGCTCGGCCTGCTGGACCGGATCTTCACGCGCGTGGGCGCGAGCGACCAGATCCTGCGCGGGCAGTCGACGTTCATGGTCGAGATGCAGGAGACCGCCCACATCCTGCGTCACGCGACCGCCAGCAGCCTGGTGCTGCTCGACGAGATCGGCCGCGGCACCGCGACCTTCGACGGGCTGTCGATCGCCTGGGCGGTGGCCGAGCACCTGGCGCGCGAAGCCCGGGGGCCGAAGACGATCTTCGCCACCCACTACCACGAGCTGGTCGACCTGGCGGCCGACCTGCCCGGCGTCGGCAACCTCCACGTCTCGGCCCGCGAGTGGCACGACAATGTCGTCTTCCTGCGCAAGATCGAGCCCGGCGGCTCGGACCGCTCGTTCGGGATCCAGGTCGCACGGCTCGCCGGACTGCCGGCGCCGGTCGTGCTGCGTGCGCAGGAGATCCTGCGCAACCTCGAGAGTACCGAATTCGACCGCGAGGGCCGGCCGCGCATCGCGCACTCCGACACGGGAGCACCCGCGGGCGCCCGGCAGCTGGCGCTGTTCGCCGGCCGTGACGAGGCGGTGCTCGAGGAACTGCGGCGCGCCGATCCGGACCGCCTGACCCCGCTGGAGGCGCTGGCCCTGCTGGCCGAGCTGCGCAAGCGTCTCGCGCCCTGAGTTAGACTTCGCCGATGAGCGTGCGCCCAGACCCCCTGCAGGAGCTGCTCGAACTGCAGGAGCGCATGAACCGCCTGTTCGACGAGACGCTCGGCCGCGAGCGGCTCGACGGAGCGGCCGCGCCGAACGGCAGCTGGCTGCCGGCGGCCGACGTGTTCGAGACGGGCGAGAGCTACGTGATCGAGGTCGAGCTGCCAGGCCTCACCCGCGACGACGTGGTGGTGCAGGCGCACGGCGACGAGCTGGTCGTGCGCGGCGAGCGCCGCCCGGCCGTCTCCGGCCGCCCGGAGGCCTTCCACCGGCTGGAGCGACGCCACGGGCCCTTCGCGCGCGCCTTTCGCTTCCCCGAGGAGGTCGACCCGGACCGCGTCGTGGCCGAGTTCGCGGACGGGCTGTTGCGCCTGACGATCCCCAAGGTCCGTCCGCGCGTCACGAGCCGCGTCCGCGTCGAGCGGGGACAGTAGCCGGCCAGCGAGGCGGCCCTAGTCGAACGCCCGCTCGAAGCCCGGCTGCAGCACGATCTCGCGGCCCTCGACCTTGACCAGGCCCTGCCGCTCGAGGTCCTTCAGCATGCGGGTGACGGTCTCGCGCGTGGTGCCGATGCGGTTCGCGATCTCCTGGTGCGTGGCGCGCCGGAAGGCGATCCGGCCGTCCTTCAGCCGGCGGCCCTCCTCGCGCGCCATGTCGAGGATGACGCGCGCGACGCGACCGTAGACGTCCAAGAGCGCCAGCGTCGAGATCTGATGGTTCGCCCGTCGGAGGCGCGCCGACAGCACGCGGATCAGCGCCGTCGAGATCGCCGGGTTGTCGCTGATCACGCCCTGGAATTCCGTGCGGTGCAGCGAGAGCAGCTCGCTCTCCTCGACCGCAATCGCGGTCGCCGAGCGCGGCTCGTTGTCGAGCAGCGCCATCTCCCCGAAGAAGTCACCGGGCCCGAGCATGCTCAGGATGATCTCGCGCCCGTCGTCGCCCAGGATCGTCACCTTGATCCGGCCCTCGACGATCATGAAGAAGAAGTCGCCTTCCTCGTTCTCGAAGAACACCACCGTGTCCTTCGGGTACCGGCGACGCGCCGAGAGCCGGCTCAGGCTCGCGATGTCGGCATCGGAGAGCTCGGAGAACAGGGGGACGGTGCGGAGGAGCTCTCTCTCGTCCATGGGGCCTCCTTCGAGGTTGCAGCCCGGATGGTACCGCAATTCCCGCTGGCGGCCCGGCCCGCGTCAGGGGCCGACGAGCCGCGCGAGCGCGTCGACCACGTTCAGCGCCTCCCGGCCCGAGACGGGTCGCCATGGCTCGAACGTCCCGGTTGCGCCGAGCGACATCAGGCCCGCCCCGAGCGCCCGCGCGACGGCGTCATAGTCCAGGTGCGAGCGCGGCATGTCGGCGGGCGCCGGTGCGGCGGCGCGCGGCCAGCCCATGCGCTCGAGGACCCGCGCCACGGCTCGCGCCAGCTCCACGCGGCGCACGAGCGCGCCCGGCTGGAAGGTGTGGTTCGGGTAGAGGTCGAGCACGTCCAGCGAGAGAGCGCCGGCGATCTGCTCGCGTGCCCACGAGCCGGAGATGTCCACGGCCACCCGCGCCTCGCCGGGCCCCGCACCGCGCAGGGCCTTGACTCGGACCATCAGCAGCGCCGCCAGGTCCGCGCGGCTGACGCGGGCGGCCTCCGGGATTCGCCGGTACTCCTCGGGCATGCCCGCCGCCTCGACCCGCTCGCGCACGAGCGACTGGCCGGCCTGTGCCTCCGCGTCGGAGGGGTCGCGCGCCAGCAGTTCGCGGTAGACCGCGCCGGCGCGATCCAGCCGACCCGCTGCGATCAGCGCCGAGGCCAGACGGAGCCGCAGCGTACGCTCGCCGGTGGGGTCGGCCTCGAGCAGCGCGATCGCTGCGTCGCCGTCGCCCTCCCGTGCGAGCAGCTCCGCGAGCGCCAGTCGCACGCCCGAAACCTCGGGCGCGGTCCCGAGCGCGCCGCGGTACTCGCGCACGGCCGCCGACGAGTCCCCGGCCTCGACCGCCGCCTGCGCCCGCGCCATGTGCCGCTCCGTCACTTGCAGCTTGAGCGCTGCCACCCGCTTGCGCGCGAGCGCATCGCCGGGCGCGGCGGCCAGCGCCGAGCGGTAGAAGTCGAGTGCCGCGTCGGGCTCGTTCCGGCGCAGCGCCGCCGAGCCCGCACCGACGAGCGCCGGCACGAACGCGGGAGAGCGCTCGATCGCCGCCTCGAACGCCGCGAGGGCCTCGTCGGCGCGTCCCGCCCGAAGCCGGGCGTAGCCGATGGCCGCCTCGATCGACGGCCGGGCGCTGCCCTGCCGGCGCAGCCTCTCCAGCCGCTTGGCGGCCGACGGCACGTCGTCGGCGAGGATCTCCTGCCACGCCTGCTGGAGCGCTTTCGCCTCCGCGGCCGAGAGCTCGCGTGGCGCCGGCGACGGGAACAGGTAGTCCTCGCCCTGCGGCAGCGGGGGTACGACCCGCCGAGCGCAGGAGGCGAGAGCCGCCAACGCCAGCAACAGCACGACGGCCGGCCGCCTCACCGCAGGTGCTCCTGCAGCCGCGCGATCGCCCGCTCCGGCAGCTCCACGTCGAGCTCCACGAACTCGCCCTCGGTGACGTGGCCGAACACGTGTCCCTGGGCGTAGACGGACGCGATGCCGCGCCGGTCGGACGCAGCGAGGCGCAGCCGCAGCCGCCGTGGCGCCAGGTCGACCCGGGACGCGATCGCCTGCAGCAGGCGCGGCAGGCCGTCGCCGCTCAGCGCGGAGACGCCGATCGCGTCGGCTCGCGAGCCGGCCAGCGCTTCGGGCCGGCCGGCCGGCGCCGCGTCGCACTTGTTGAGCACCAGCAGCTGCGGCCGCTCGGCGGCGCCGATCTCCTTCAGCACCGCCGCCACGGCGGCCTCCCGCAGCTCCACGTCCGGGGCCGACGCGTCCACGACGTGCAGCAGCAGGTCGGCTTCGTTCACCTCTTCGAGCGTCGCGCGGAACGCTGCCACCAGCGAGTGCGGCAGCTTGCGGATGAAGCCGACGGTGTCCACCAGCAGGAGCTCGCGGCCGCTCCCGAGCCGCACCTTGCGCACGAGCGGATCCAGCGTCACGAACAGCTGGCTCGAGACGACTGCACCGCCGTGCGTCAGCGCGTTGAACAGCGTCGACTTTCCCGCGTTCGTGTAGCCGACGAGGGCGACCACGGGGGCCTCGCGCCGCGTGCGCGCCTCGCGCCGCGTCGTCCGCTCGCGGCGCACGTGCTCGATCTCGCGCTTCACGGACTGGATGCGCTGGCGGATCCGGCGCCGGTCCGTCTCGAGCTTCGTCTCGCCCGGCCCGCGCGTCCCGATGCCACCGCCGAGCCGCGAGAGCAGGATGCCCTTGCCTGCCAGACGCGGGAGCAGGTAGTCGAGCTGCGCCAGCTCCACCTGCAGCCTGCCCTCGCGGGTGCGCGCGCGACGCGCGAAGATGTCGAGGATCAGCTGGGTGCGGTCGAGCGTCTTGCGCTCGACCGCCTGCTCGAGGTTGCGCTGCTGCGCCGGGGAGAGATCGTCGTCGAACACGACGAGGTCGGCGCCGGCCTCCTCGCACACCGCCGTCAGCTCCTTGACCTTGCCGCGCCCGATCAGCGTAGCCGAGTCGCGTCGGGCGCGCTCCTGGAGCAGGGTCCGCGCAACCCGGGCGCCGGCGCTCGTCGTCAGCTCGGCCAGTTCCTCGAGCGACGCCAGCGTGCGCGGGCGATCCCGGGCACCCAGCGACAGCCCGACCAGCACCGCGGTCTCGCCGCTCCCTGTCTTCCTGCGTGTTGTGATGGCGGGCTCCTTCGCGTGCGTCAGGGCGTCCGCGGCGCGCCGGCCAGCTCGACGACGCAGGTGATGCGGGCCTTGCGGACGAGGTGATGGCGGTCGCCGACGCGGACCGTCAGGAAGGCCTCAGCGCGGTTCAGCAGGTCGAGCACGCGCCGGTGGTTCTCCGGCATGTCGATCAGCAGCTCACCTTCGAGCCGCTGGCCCGCGCACTCCACCACCACGCGTCGCAGCGGCCCCGCCACGAGCTCGCTCGCCTCGTCCTGGTCGGCCGACGCCGCCACGGTGAGCGACACGAGCTCGTGCTTGTTGAGCATGATCGGCAGTCCCTCTCCGTCGGGCAGGAACGGAAAGAACGCGGGTGCTTCGTTGAGCCACTCATCGGCACGCATGGCACCGGAGCGCCCGCCGCCGCTCGCGGGCAGGAACACCCGCCCGCGCAGCTGCCGTCCGTCGGCGCACAGCGCCTCCGCCGATCGCAGGAGCCTCGGCACGTGATACGTCTGGGCTTCGGGATCCGTGACCGCGTCTACCCCGCTCATCTGCTGGCCTCTCGCCGGAGGATTATCCGTTCCCCGGGCCAGCCTTCGCAACGCGGCCCGCCCACAGCACCTGGCGCGCGAGACCGCGCAGCAACGCCGTCTCGCGCTGGCTCGGCGCCGCGCGCGCGGCCAGGCGCCGCAACTCGCTCAGCACCCGGTCCGGGCTCGCGGGGTCGAGATAGCCGATCGCGACGAGGGCCTCGCGCAGGTCCCCGATCGCGGCCTCGAGCTGAGCCGCCTCGGCGGGCGGCTCCGAGCGTTCGGCCGGCCCCGAGCCGGCGGCCAGGGCCGCCAGGCGCATCTCGTACGCGACCAGCAGCACCGCCTGCGCGAGGTTCAGCGACGGGTGGCCCGGGTCCGTGGGCACGTGGACGCACACGTGGCACAACCGCAGCT
>Ga0302299_10002603_pt1 | contig 11003 bp, 14 predicted proteins | sample III_Fen_N3_4_FD_198795 | JGI IMG/M metagenome (GOLD analysis project Ga0302299, IMG submission 198795) | Peat permafrost microbial communities from Stordalen Mire near Abisko, Sweden - III_Fen_N3_4 | ecosystem: Environmental > Terrestrial > Soil > Wetlands > Permafrost | place: Sweden: Abisko...
TCGGTGGTCGCTCCTGGGGCTCCTGGCCCCGCGTCCTACCTGCTGGTGGGCACACCTCTCCCGCTGACGGTGCCGAGGGCAGCCGCCTTGCGCGGGTAGAAGACTGCGTTCTTCACCATGGGGCGTATCGCCTCCGGTAACAGGACGTGCCGAGCGACCTGCTCAGCCGCCGCGGATACTACGCGCCGCCTCGCCGGCTCGTCAACCCCCGGGATTCGTCGGACCTGTCGTGGCGGCGAAGAGTCCATGGCTTGGTGAGGAACCGGGCGCCGCTGGCGCGCGTCCTGCCGGTGCGCCCACCACCGAGGAACTCCCGATGCGCCTGTCCGCCCGCCTGGTCGTCACCGCGTTCGCCGTGCTCGTCGCCGCCTGTGGCGGTCCGGGAGCCGCGGGGCCGTCCTCACCGGCCGTCACCTCCGCACCATCCTCAGTGCCCGATATGGGCACCTACTGGCTGCGGGCGACTTACACGCAGGCCCTGCCGCCGCTCAACACGTTCGGAGGCCAGTCGTACGAGGTGATCACCGGCGACGGCCAGTCGGTCACGCAGCTGGCGCTCCCGACGGTCTATCCCGGCCCCCTACTTCCGAACCTGGAGTCGCGGCAGGTCACGGCGGCCGGACGGGCGGCCATCCTGCAGGAGGCGAAGGCCCTCGGCCTGCTCGACGGCACGACGGACTTCAATGGCGGCCCGGTCCTCGCGGGCGGCGTCAGCGGCCGGCTCGAGCTGACGGTCGACGGGCAGCCGATCACGCTCACGGGCAACCCGAACGCGCTCTTGGAGTGCGTCACAACCCCGTGTGACCCGCCCCCCGGGTCGGCGGCCGCGTTCGCGGAGCTTTGGCGCCGCCTCGGCGACCTGCCCTCGTGGATCCCGAACGAGGTGGGACCCGCGTCCGGCTACGTGGCGCCGGCCTACGCGATCCTCGTCGGGCCGGCCCCCACCCAGGACCCTAACTTCGCGCAGCCGCCCATGGACTGGCCGCTGGAACAGCCGCTCGCCATGTTCGGCGGGCCGGTGGCCAACGGCTCCCACCGCTGCGGCACGGTCTCGGGGACCGACGCGGACACCTTGCGGCCCTCTCTCCAGGCGGCGAACCAGCTGACCCAGTGGGTCCAGGACCCGTCGACCAGCGCGACGTTCGGCCTCACGGTCCGGCCGATGGTGCCCGGCGAGGACATCTGCCGGGAGACGTTCGGGCCCGCCTGATCGATCGGTCGCCCTCAGGGCGCGCGATGAAGGTCCGCGCGCCCTGAGGCCGGCAGGTGATCCGGGTACCTCCGGTCGGCACCTGGCAGGAGCCGGCGCGCGGGCGACGCACCGACGCGCGCTCCATCCGGGTGGCGCAGGTGGCATGCTCACGGTGCAACCAACCTCTCCTCACCTGCCTGTCGCTGGCGGCTCCCCGGTCCGAGGCCTCCCTGATGCGCCTGTCCCGCCGACTCCCGATGCTCGTCGCCGTGGCCTCGCTCCTCGCCGCGTGTGCGGGAGGGTCCGCGACCGGCTCCCCGCAGTCGTCCGGGGCGTCGCCGGCGGCCACGTCCACCGCCTGGCTCCGCGCCACGACGTTCCAGGCAGGTCCGCTGGCCAACCCGTTTGCTGCCGGACCGACGGCGGTGATCACGGCCGACGGCACCTTTGTCACGGCCGGACCGGTCGACGCCAAGGACCCGCAGCCGCTCCTGCCGAACCTCGTCGGGCGTTCACTCTCCGATGCCGGACGCGCCGCGATCCTGACCGAGGCAGCGCGCCTCGGCCTGCTCGGCAGTAGGAAGGACTTCAGGGGCGTCGCCGTCATGCCGGGTGGTGTCGTCGGGCGGCTCCAGCTCACGGTCGACGGCAGCCCCGTCACGCTGGTCGGCGAGCCTGGCTCCAGGCTCCTGTGCATCCCCCCGATGTGTGATCCGCTGCCGGGGACCCCCGAGGCCTTCGGCGAGATGTGGCGCAAGATCGCCGATCCGGTGCCCTGGCTCGCAGCCGAGCTGGGGCCCGAGACGCCGTTCACCCCGGCCGCCTACGCTCTCCTCGTCGGGCCCGCGCCCGCTTCGGACCCGGCTCACGGTGCCTCGATCGCCGACTGGCCGCTTGCGATGCCGCTCGCGACGTTCGGCAGGCCGGTCGCCAACGGCAACTACAGGTGCGGGACCGTCTCCGGCGTGGACGCGGACACGCTCCGCCCGGCGCTCGAGCGCGCCAGCCGGCAGACGCAATGGGTCCAGGACCCCGCGACCAGCGCCACCTTCGGCATCCTCGTTCGGCCGATCATCGCCGGCGAGGACCCCTGCGCCGAGGCGTTCGGCGGCTGACCGACCGACTCGGGGTGTGCGACGAATGCTCAGGGTGTGCGGCGCATGACCACGCGGGGCGTCCCGCCCGACGCCTTCGACGTGGTCTCCGCGGCGACCTCGAAGCCCGCCCGCTCGAACATGCCGACGGTGCCCGTGTAGGCGGACGCCGAGGCGATCCGGGTGTCGCCGGTGCGGACCGGGTAGCCCTCGACGATCGCCGCCCCGTGCTCGCGGGCGTACTCGACCGAAGCAGCCAGCAAGGCGCTCGCGACGCCGCTCCGCCGAGCCGCCTTCGCCACGACGAAGCAGTTCACGACCCACACCCCGTCTCCCGGGAGCTGCGGGATCGTCCGTGACCGCGCGAGGCGTCCGAAGTCCTCGCGCGGCCCGAGACCAACCCAGCCCACGGCCTTCCCGTCCCGCAACGCCACGAGTCCCGGTGCGAGGTCCCGCCCGACCAGCGCCTGCAGGTCCTCTCGATTCTCGTCCAGGGTCGTGTTGGTCCAGTTCGACCCGGGCTTGCGCCAGAACTGGCACCAGCACCAACGCGGGTCGCCTCCCGCCGAGAACAGCTCCGCGATCGGCGGCCAGAGGTCAGGGGAGGCGGGCATGATCTCCATGTGCGAACACTAGCGTCGGCGGGCCGCGACATCCCAGCCGGTCAGCCAGGTTGGCCTGCCGCGGGTCAGCGGTCCCGGAATCGCCACCGCGGCGGCTCGTCGCGTGGGCCGCGGTAGATGCGGATCATCCAGACGAGCCCGACGAGCATGCCCAGGAAACCGATGCCACCGAGGAGCAGGAGGGCCACTGGCTTCCACTCCTCACTCGAGCCGAACGTGGGCGCGAGCGAATCAAGGAACAGCACGGTGGTCACGAGGATCACCGTGATCGCCACCGCGAACTCGATCCGCGCCATGACCCAGCCTCGTGTGTGTCTGCCGTCCATGGCGACATCGTAGTCCGACGAGCAAGCGCAACATGCCTCCATCGGCTCGACCACTGGCCGTGGGCAGGTATCTGCTGATCCGGCCCCGAGTGGCCGTTCTCAGCTCCGCGGCTCGTCCGGCTCGTCCGGCTCGTCCGGCTCGTCCAGCTCCGAGGCCGCACCATCGAGGTCTTGCAGCCTGGCGGCGTCGCGCTCTGCCCTGGCGTCCCGGTAGGCAGCCCCCGGGTTGTAGGCACGCGTCCACCCCGGGGTCCCCCAGGCCTTCGCTGAGGAGAACAACAGGAGGACGCCCAGCAGCAGGATGCTGGCGAGCAGCAAGGCAAGGCCGGCGAGAGGGGCGCCTGCGACGGCGATGAGAAGGCCGACCACCAGCAGCGCGATGACGATGCCAAAGGCCCGGTCGAGGCGGGACATGTCATCCTCGGTTCGATCCAGTCGGCCGCGACGGGGTTGTCCGGTCCCGGGTGGCGCCGGGAATGAGACGCTGCTCTCCAGCTTCTATGGCAGTCGGCCGCGACGGGGTTGCGGTTCGTGTCCGACCCGCGGCGGCCGGGCTATTCCGTGTTCAGGTCCACTCGAAGCGGCGCAGGTCCTGGCAGCTCTCGTGGCTCACCCCGTCCGGGTCGGCGGCACGCCCGGGTGGCGCCTCGAATCGCTGCATCGCGTATTCCTCGCGGGTGTTGGCCCTGGTCCAGCGGACCTTGACCACGTAGTGGGGATGGTCGCGATGGGGGACCTTCTCCAGGCCCGTGGGGAACACCTGCTCGACATTGCCGACGAGGCCGTCGACGTCCCGGAGCGAGACGAGTCCGAACTCCTTCCACGTTCCGTGCATGCAGGTTGCGACGGGTGTCATGAGCAACCTCCCCTCGTTCGACCGGCGGAGCTGCGCCGACCTGGGTCCATGTTAGGCGCGTGGCGCCCCGCCGGGCGAGCGTCCGGACTCGCATCGTGGCCGCGCTGGCTGCTTCCGGCCGCCAACCGACCCCGCAACGGCCTATGCTGGAATGGAGCGCAGGTGCGCTTCCACGGGACCCGCCTCGGAGGTATCGAGCATGCTGCGTCGCCTGCTGGTCGCCAGCTTCGCCGTCGTCGTCGTCGCGGGATGCGGGTCCGGCGGCCCGACCGCCTCACCGGCGGCATCGGCGCCGGCATCGGCGGCCGCCTCCACCACGAAGCCGGCGACCGCCGCCACCGAGGCACCATCGGCTGTGGTCGACTCGGTGCCCCCGAGCACCACCATGTCCACCGCCTGCGCCGCGGTCGGGATCCGGAAGCTGCCGTCTGCGAAGGGCGCCCTGATCGTCCGCCTCGCTGTCGGAACAGCCGTCCAGGTGGTCGAGGTGGTCCCCGGCGACTCCTACAAGGCCGGGAAATGCGGCATCGACGGCGACACGTGGCTGAAGATCGACCAGGTCGGCGGCAAGGGCGTGAAGGCGCTGTACGGCGTTCCCTTCGCCTACGCGGCGGCGGGCTTCTTCAAGTAGGGCTCGGCACGGGCTGGTTGCCGGCCGGCGTCTGACCCCTCTCAGGGCTACCGGGAGGCAAGCTCAGGCCGCCGCGATCCCCGCGATCTCCACCTTGTAGTCGGGCGATGCCAGGCGCGCCTCGACGGTCGCCCGGGCGGGCAGGTTGGCGGGGTCCACCCAGGCGTCCCACGCCTCGTTCATCTCGGCGAACGTCGCCATGTCCGCGAGCCAGATCGAGACCGTCAGGAGCCTCGACTTGCCGGTGCCCGCGGCGGCCAGGTGGGCGTCGATCTGCGCCAGCACCTGGCGGGTCTGCTCGCGCACGCTCGCGCCCGCGTCGTCGCTCACGTGTCCGGCCAGGTAGACGAGGCCGCCGTGGACCACCGCCTCGGATAGGCGCCTGCCGGGGTCGAGACGCTGGATGGACACGGGTCACCTCCGGGACTGCGGGCTGGATCGGGCGCACGCAGCGTACCCGGACCGCGGTAGGCTCGCGGAGTGACCGAGCAGCCCGCCATCCCCGCGTCGTTCGTCGCGCTCGTGCGTGACGGGGTGCTGGACGCGGAGCTCGGTGCGCTCGCCTGGATGACCGTCGAAGCCGGGGTCCCTGTGGTGATCGCGGGCGAGCCGGCAGCGTCGCGGACGGTTGTCCGCGACGCCCTCCTGGAGCTGCTGCCGCCCGGCGCCCGGACGGTGACGCTCGCGGGCGAGGCGGAGACGTTCTCGTGGATGACCGAGGCGGTGGAGCTGGGCTGGCGGCACGATGGGCCGTGGGCACCCGCCCCGCGATCGGTTCGGCTCCGCGCCGGGACCGCGGACGAGCCAGTGGTGCTGGTCGCCGACCTCGAGGATCGACGGCCCTCCGGGACCTGGGGTGAGCATGCCCGGCTGGCGATCCGGGCGCTCGCGCTGGGCTACGGCGCCGCGGTCACGGCGGGCGGCACGCGGCTGGAGGACGTCCTGGGCAGGCTGGGTTCGGCTCCCGTGGGCGCGATCGACGATGAGCTCACGCGTCTCGGCATCGTGCTCATCCTCGGTCCGGACGACGAGGGAACACTCCGCGTCCTCGCGGCGCACTACCTGCGCCCGGTGGCTCGTGACGCGCACGGGCACGTCCAGCGGCTGCCGCCCGCCGTGCTCGCGACGTGGAACGGCCAGACCGGCGGCTTCGACCACTTTGCCTGGGGCGTGGTGGCGGAGCTCGGCGGGCGGACGGGTCGTCGATCCGTCGACTTCGAGCGTGAGCAGGCGGTCCGCGCCCGCCGGCTCGCCGCACACGTGACCGGGCGAACCCCTGCTAGCATCCCGCCCGCACCGTCGGTGGGGTGACGTCGGCAAAGGAGGCTCGGGTGGACCTGTTCCTGTTCCTGCTGTTCCTGCACGTGTTGGGCGCGATCGTCGCGTTCGGACCCGGTTTCGCATCGGCGGTGGTCGGGCCGATGGCCGCGAAGGAGCCGCAGTACGCGAACTTCTATGCGCGCACCCAGCTGGCCACGGCCCGCAAGATCGTCTCGCCAGTCTCCATCAGCATGGCGATCACCGGGATCGCCCTGATCGCCGTTCGCGGCTGGAGCAACATCACCGCCGGCAGGCACTGGCTGGAGCTCGGGATCCTGCTCTACGTGGTGGCGGTCGTGGTTGCGATGGCGGTGCAGGCGCCCGCGGGTCGCAAGCTGGTGGAGCTCACGTCGCAGCCGCCCGCCCCCGGCGCCGGCCCGTCGCCGGAGCTGCTCTCCACGGTGGCGCGCGTTCGCCAGGGCGGCATGATCCTGACGGGGCTCGTGGTCGTGATCGTGTTCCTGATGGTGACCAAGGCCTTCTAGCAGGGCGTCCACCGATGGCCGACCGGTGGCGGGACGCCGTCATCGACCAGGTCTGCCCGCTCTCCTTCGCCGGAGCGAGCTGCGACGGCATCGCCGGGATCCGCGGCGGCCTCCGGGGCTGACCCTGCTCCCGGCGGTCCATGGGGCCCGGGACCGCGGGCCAAGCGGCCCCCGAAGCCGGACGTGCGGCCCGCGGCCGGCACGCCCTTCCGACCCTTCGCCGCGATGGCCGTCCGGGGCATGCTCTCGGCATCGCCCCGATCGCGCGGTGGGCGTCGGCACGCCGTGCCGCCGCCCACGGATACCATTGCCAGCGACACCCGCAGGAGACCACGCCCGATGCCCCACGCCGCAACGTCGATCGCCGACCTGCTCGGCAACCTCGCCGGGATCGCCCACGTCGATGGCGACCGGCTCGTCATCGACGACGAGGCCCGCTTCCGCTCCCAGGCGGCGGCCGACCTCGCCTGGACCGCCGCCTTCACCGCTGACGACGCCACGGCCGAGGCCGCCCGCTGGCTCGTCTGGGAGGCCAGCCAGGCCCTGGGCGTCCATTCGGCCAGCATCCAGGATCTCTACATGGCCCGCGCCCGGGGCGAGATCTCCGGGTTCACCGTGCCGGCCATGAACCTGCGCGCCCAGACCTTCGACATGGCGCGGACCATCTACGAGACCGCCGCGAAGGCCGACGTCGGCGCCCTGATCCTCGAGATCGCCCGCAGCGAGCAGACGTACACCTTCCAGCGTCCGATGGACTTCGCGACGTCCGCCTATGCGGGCGCGATCGCTGCCGGCTGGACGGGTCCCGTCTTCATCCAGGGCGACCACTACCAGTTCAATGCCAAGAAGTACGCCGCGGACCCCGAGGCCATGACCGAGGAGATCCGCCGGGCCTGCCGCCTGGCCATCGACGCCGGGTATCGCAACATCGACATCGACAGCTCCACGCTGGTGGACCTCTCCAAGCCGAACCTCGACGAGGAGCAGAAGGAGAACTACACCCGCGCCGCGGAGCTCACCGCCCTCATCCGCTCGCTCGAGACCGACGGCGTGACCGTCAGCGTCGGCGGCGAGATCGGCGAGGTCGGCAAGGTCAACTCGACTGTCGAGGAGCTCAGGGCGTACCTGGACGGGTACAACGCGGAGCTCCAGAAGCGTGCACCGGGCGCCAAGGGCCTGTCCAAGGTCAGCGTCCAGACCGGCACCAGCCACGGCGGCGTGCCGCTCCCCGGCGGCGGCGTGGCCGAGGTCAAGCTCGACTTCGATGTCCTCGGCAAGCTCGGCGTCCTCGCCCGCGAGTACGGCCTGGCCGGCGCGGTCCAGCACGGCGCCTCCACGCTGCCGGACGAGCTGTTCCACCGCTTCCCGACCGTCGAGACGGCCGAGATCCACCTCGCGACGGGCTTCCAGAACGCGCTCTACGACCACCCGGCGTTCCCGGCCGATCTGATGGCCGAGATCTACGCGTGGTGCCGCGTCAACGCCGCCGACGAGCGCAAGGCCGACCAGACGGAGGACCAGTTCCTGTACTCCACCCGCAAGAAGGCCATCGGGCCGTTCAAGCGGCAGCTCTGGGACCTGGCGACCAAGGACGAGATCCTGGCCTCCCAGGGCGCGAAGATCGGCTTCCTGTTCGAGCAGCTTCGCGTCCCCGGCACCATGGCCTTGGTCGAGAAGTACGTGAAGCCGGTGCCGGTGGCCCGCCCGATCCCCGCTGCCCTCAAGGCCGCGGTCGCGGGCTGACGTGGCGGGCGATCCCGGCGGCGTGTTCACCACCGGCGGGGTCGGCCCCCTCCCCGTCTCCATCCGCCTCGAGACCCCCGGTGACGAGCCGGGGGTCCGTCGCGTTCACGAGGCCGCGTTCACAGGCCCCGAGGAGGCGGACATCGTGGACCGCATCCGCCGCGAGGCGCCTGCGGGCTGGCAGTCGCTGGTAGCGGTAGATGCCGCTGGCGATGGGGTCGTCGTGGGGCACGTGCTCCTGACGCCATGCCCCGTCGAAGACCAGGACGGCGGGCGATTGGGGGAGGTGCTGGCCCTGGGTCCGATCGCGGTCCTTCCCGCTGTCCAGCTCCGAGGGGTCGGGTCCGCGCTCATGGCGACCGCAATGAGCCTGGCCGTGGCCCGGGCCGTGCCCGCGATCGTGCTGCTGGGTCACGCGTCGTACTACCCCCGGTTCGGGTTCGAACCGGCGCGGGGCATCGGCCTCCTCCCGCCCGCCGACGCCTGGCCCGACACGGCATGGATGGCCCGCCGGCTGCCGGCCTGGACGGAGGATCTCCGCGGCACGGTCCGGTACCCGGAGGCGTTCGAGCCCCTCGCCTGATGCATTCCGTCGTCGCGCCGCGATCGGCCGACGTCAGTGGCGCCCGCCGCTGACCGGAGCGGGCGCATCCCGGGCCCGGACCCGGCATGATCTCGTCATGACACAACCAGCCTTCGGACCCGCGTGGTCCGCGTCGCTTGCCCGCGTCCCCGAATCCACGTTGCGCGAGTGGCTCGCGTTCGCCCACGAGGCCTGCGACGCCGCCGACGAGATCGCGCTGGCGCACTTCCGCCGCGACCTGGACCTGGACCGGAAGCCGGACCGCACGTTCGTCACCGTGGCGGACCAGGGGATCGAGCGGGAGATCCGGTCCCGGATCCGGTCCCGCTACCCGGGGCACGGGCTGGTGGGGGAGGAGTACGGCACAGAGGACGGCACAAGCGCGAGCCGCTGGTACATCGACCCCATCGACGGCACCCACAACTTCATCCGTGGCGTGCCTCTGTTCGGCACCTTGCTCGGCGTGGAGCACGAGGGCGAGCTCCAGGTGGGCATGATCTCGGCCCCCGCGATGCACGAGCGGTGGTTCGCCTACCGCGGCGGCGGGGCCTGGAACAGGAGCCTCGACCGCGAGCGGCAGATCCGGGTCTCGCGAGTGGGCGGCCTCGAGGATGCGCAGCTGCTCTACGGGAGCCGGACCGAGGCCGTCGGCTCGGGGCTGATGCCCGGGTTCGACGACACCCTCGCCGCCTCCTGGCGGGACCGGGGCTTCGGCGACTTCTGGGGCTATGCGCTGGTGGCGGAGGGCGCGGCCGAGGCCATGTTCGAGACGGGCGCGAAGACCTGGGACCTCGCCGGACCGCTCGTGGTGATCGAGGAGGCCGGCGGCCGGGTCACCGACGTCTTCGGCGAGCGGCGCATCGACACCGGATCATCGGTCGGCTCCAATGGACTCCTGCACGAGGAGCTGCTGCGCCGGCTGCGCGCCCGGGCCTGACACCCGCCCGGGCCGGGGGCCGTTCGCCAGGACCTACGCGCCTGCGACGTCGAGCGCTTCGGCGATGATCCCGAGGGCACGATCGACCTCGTCCCCGGTCGTCACCAGCGGCGGGATGATCCGGATCACGTTGACGTATGTGCCGGCCGTCAGGAGCAGGAGGCCGCGGTCGTAGCACGCCTGCTGGACGCGCTTCGTCAGCGCGGCGTCCGGGACCCGCCCGTCGCCCTCACCGGGCCTGACGAACTCGAGCGCGACCATCAGGCCCAGCCCGCGGACGTCCCCCACGGAGGCCCGGCCGGCAGTGATCCGCCGCAGGCCGTCCACGAACTGCCGGCCGCGGACCCGCGCGTTCTCCAGGAGGCCCTCGTCCTCGATGACGTCCAGGGTCGCCAGCGCCGCAGCGCAGGACACCACGTTGCCGCCGAAGGTCCCGCCGTGGGAGCCCGGCGGCATCCGGTCCATGATCGACTTCTGGGCCAGGATCCCGGAGAGCGGCATCCCGGAGGCGATCCCCTTCGCCATCACCAGGATGTCCGGCTCGACGTCCCAGTGGCGGACGGCGAATATCTCGCCGGTCCGCCCGAACCCCGTCTGGACCTCGTCCGCGATGAGCAGGATGCCGTGCTGGCGGGTGATCTCGCGGAGGCGCGGCAGGAACCCGGGCGGCGGCACGAGGTACCCGCCCTCGCCGATCACCGGCTCGACGATGATGCCGGCGACCTTGTCCGGGAAGACGAGCTGGTGGAACAGAAGGTCGAGCTGGGCCTCCCAGTCGCAGGTGCAGTCGGCCGGGTCGTGGGCGCCACCCGGCGCGCGATAGCAGTACGGGTACGCGGCGTGGTAGATGGAGCCCGGGAGGGGCTCGAAGGCGCCGCGGTAGACGTCCTTGGCGGCGGTCAGCGCCATCGTCTGCGCGGTGCGCCCGTGGAACGCGTACCGGAACGCCACGATCGCGGGGCGTCCCGTGGCCACCCGGGCCAGCTTGACGGCGGCCTCGACCGCCTCTGCACCGGAGTTGGAGAGGAACGCGGACCACGGTCCACCCGGCAGCAGCCCGGCCAGGCGCTCGTAGAGGCGCAGCCCCGCCTCGTGGTAGACGATGTTCTGCTGGCCGTGGAGCAGCTTCGCGGCCTGTGCCTGGACGGCCGCGACCACGCGCGGGTGGGCGTGCCCCGTGTTCGTGACGCCAATCCCGGACGTGTAGTCGAGA
>Ga0302299_10002605_pt1 | contig 11000 bp, 9 predicted proteins | sample III_Fen_N3_4_FD_198795 | JGI IMG/M metagenome (GOLD analysis project Ga0302299, IMG submission 198795) | Peat permafrost microbial communities from Stordalen Mire near Abisko, Sweden - III_Fen_N3_4 | ecosystem: Environmental > Terrestrial > Soil > Wetlands > Permafrost | place: Sweden: Abisko...
AGCCCCAGACGTCCTCGACTGCTGTCGTCCTGGCGCCGACGGCAGTGTACGCCTCGTCAGTGAAGCCGGACCCGAGCCCGGCGCCGTGCTCGACGACGACGTCGTGGCCACGCTGGACGAGCTCGAGCGCACCCGCGGGCGTGAGGGCGACGCGATACTCGCGTGGCTTGATCTCCCTGGCGACTCCGATCCGCATCGCGGCGGCACGATACAGGATCGGCGGCGGTAGGGCCCGGTCAGGGGCGCAGGAGAGTCAGGTGCGCCCCTGCGGTCTCCGGGCTGCCCTTCGTCACGCCGCGAGCGACCGCGCGTGGCGGCCGGCCGCGAACGCGCAGGCGAAGAACCACGGATCGTCTCCGGGCCCACGCCCCATGTGGTCGAGCGGCAGGTTGGCACAGGTCTCCTGCCATCCGTCGATCGGGACTTCGACGACATCGCCCAGCCCTCCGGAGCCGTGGAGCCCCTGCGGCCAGGCGATCTCGTGCTCGCCCACGACGAGGCGAAGGGCGGAGCGGGTGTGGTGAGAGACCCCACGATGGCGATCGCGCGCGTCGGCACCCGAATAGCGGGCCACGATGACCGCGCGCCCGCCGAGGGCCGCGGCGGTGTTTGCAGCCTCCACGACGGCCAGGCCGCCGTGGCCGAAGACCGATCCGGTCCCCACGATTCCCGGCCCGATCCCGCAGACGACGATGTCGAACTTCTTCGCCTTCGCCCACGTGAGCGCCGCGGCGGCCGAGAGCGCCTGCAGGTCTCCCTCGACGCAGGGAGCCACGGCGATCGACGTCTCCAGGAGGCGCCGCGTCTTCAGCAATCGCACGGTGTCGGACAGCGCCACGGGCAGGGCCCCACCCCCGAGCTGCGCGTAGGCGACGCGGACGCCCGGCCCGATCCCTGCCAGCACAGGGGCGAGCTGGCTGTGCAGCCCGGCGCAGACGACCGGCATTCCGTCGAGCTCGTCGGCGAACTGCCCGCGCTCCTCCACACACGTCACCGCGGCCTGGCCGGCCGTGTAAGGCAGCGTCATCACGTGCGCTTCCGGAGGCGGCTTGAGGCCGAGCCCTCGCGTCAGGTTCGCGTAGACGACGTCGAAGCCGCCCGAGCCGAGCCCGAGGTCGCGCGCCTGCGTGTTGATCAGCACCGTGTCCCCCACCTCGACCGGCCCCGTCTGGCGCGGATAGGCGATGCAGGCCGAGTCGTCGACCTCGCAGCGGATCAGCTCCTCGAGCCGCTGGGTGACGGCCGTGACCATGCCCCACCGGAGCGTCAGCGGCACCTCACCGCTCCAGCGCCGCCTCGACGATCGCCAGCGTGACCTCGACCATGCCCTCGAGGTCGGAGACGGCGATGTGCTCGTCCGCTGTGTGGATGTCGGCCATCCCGTTCGCGAGGTTGACGCACGGGATGCCGCGCTCGTTGAAGACGTTCGCGTCGGCGCCGCCGCCCGAGAAGCCGGTCGTGACCTCGTATCCTGCCCGCCGCAGCCCTTCGGCCGCGAGGCGCACCGCCGGCTCGTCCTCGGAGAACGTGTAGCCCCGATAGGTGTCCTCGATCGCCGTCTCGGCCGTGCAGTCGGACGTGCTCGCCGCGAACCCGATCGCGTCGAGCATCTCCTGGACGAGCGCAGCGACCGTCGCCGGGTCGCGCGAGCGCGCCTCGGCCTGGATCGAGCACCATTCGGGGACGACGTTCCGCGCGGTCCCGCCCGTGATCACGCCGACGTTCGCGCTCGACTGGTGGTCGATCCGCCCGAGCCGCATGTCGCCGATCGCGCGCGCGGCTGCGAGAACGGCCGAGCGGCCGTCCTCCGGGTACATGCCGGCGTGTGATGCCCGCCCGTGGAACCGCGCGAAGAGGCCCTTCTGGGTGGGTGCGCCGAGGATGATCTCGCCGATCGGCGCCGCCTGGTCGTAGACGTAGCCGAGCTGCGCCTCCAGGCGCGTGTGGTCGAAGGCGTAGGCGCCGAGCAGCCCGACCTCCTCCTTCGAGGTGAAGAGCAGCTCGACACCGGCGTGCGGGAGGCCCTCGGCCACGATCCGCCGTGCCGCCTCGAGCATCACGGCGACCGCCGACTTGTTGTCGGCTCCCAGGATCGTCCCGGCGGCGTTCCGCACGATGCCGTCCTCGACGAAAGGCTCGATCGCCGCCTCCGGTGGGACGGTGTCGAGGTGCGCGCAGAGGAAGATCTTCGTGCCGCTCTCTCCCCGCCCCGGCAGGCGGCAGAGGATGTTGCCCATCGTCGAGGCGACCGTCGGGCCGGTGGCGTCCTCGTCCGCCTCGAGCCCGATGTCGGCGAGCTCGGCGAGGACTCGATCCGCGACCAGGCGTTCCTCACCCGGGGGGCTCGGAATCGCGGCCAGCTCGAGGAATAGGCCGAGGACGTCGCTCAGCGTGCGGCCTCGACAGCGACGGCGGAGCGCGCGCGCGCCCGCTCGAGCGCCGCTCCGACGAAGCCGCGGAAGAGCGGTGCCGGCCGCGTCGGGCGCGACTTGAACTCCGGGTGGAACTGGCTCGCGACGAACCAGGGATGATCCGGCAGCTCGACGATCTCGACGAGCCGGCCTTCCTGGAAGGTGCCCGAGACGACGAGGCCGCTCGCGACGAGCTGGTCACGGAACTGGTTGTTGACCTCGTAGCGATGGCGGTGGCGCTCCTGGATCGTCGCCTCGCCGTAGATCTCGCGGGTGCGCGTCCCCTCGCCCAGCTCGACGGCCTGGGCGCCGAGGCGCATCGTGCCGCCGAGGTCCTCGATCTCCTTCTGCTCGGGGAGCAGGTCGATCACGGGGAACGGCGTCTCCGGATCCATCTCCGTCGAGTTCGCACCCTCGAGGCCGCACACGTGGCGGGCGAACTCCGAGACGGCGACGTGCATGCCGAGGCAGATGCCGAGGTACGGGATCCCCTGCTCCCGCGCGACGCGGCAGGCGAGGATCTTACCCTCCCAGCCACGCGAGCCGAACCCGCCGGGAACGAGCACGCCGTCGGCAGTCTCGAGCTCCTCGACGGCCTCCTCGTACGTCATGTTCTCGGAGTCGAACCAGCGCACGTGCACCTTCGCGCCCTGATGCATGCCCGCGTGCTTGAGCGCCTCGTGCACCGAGAGGTAGGCGTCGTGCAGCTTCACGTACTTGCCGACGAGCGCGATCTCGACGTGCTCGCGGCGCTCCACGATCAGGTCGGTCAGGTCCTTCCACTCCCCGAGCACCGCGGGCGGCGCGCTGAGGCCGAGCCGCTCGCAGACGAGCTCGTCGAGGCCCTCGCGCTGCAGGAGCTCCGGGATCAGGTAGACGTCCGGCACGTCGGGCGAGCCGATCACGGCCCGCTCGTCGACGTCGGCGAAGAGGGCGATCTTCTCCTTGATCTCGTCGGAGAGCACGTCGCGGGAGCGGCAGACGACGATGTCAGGGTGGATCCCGATGCGGCGGAGCTCGTTCACCGAGTGCTGCGTCGGCTTCGTCTTCAGCTCACCGGCGGCCTCGATGAACGGCACCAGCGTGACGTGCAGGTAGAGGACGTTCTCCTGCCCCACCTCGCGCCGGAACTGGCGGATCGCCTCGAGGAACGGGAGCGACTCGATGTCGCCGACCGTGCCGCCGATCTCCGAGATGACGACGTCGGTGGGCTGTGCGAGGGCGCCGCGCTTGATCCGCGCCTTGATCTCGTTCGTGATGTGAGGGATCACCTGCACCGTCGCGCCGAGGAAGTCGCCCTTGCGCTCCTTGCGCAGCACCGTCTCCCAGATCGCGCCGGCGCTGTGGCTCGAGTTGCGTGAGAGGTTCTCGTCGATGAAGCGCTCGTAGTGCCCGAGGTCGAGGTCGGTCTCGGCACCGTCCTCGGTGACGAACACCTCGCCGTGCTGGAACGGGCTCATCGTGCCGGGGTCGACGTTCAGGTACGGGTCGAACTTCTGCGCCTGCACGCGGAGCCCACGCGACTTGAGGAGGCGGCCCAGCGAGGCGGCGACGATTCCCTTGCCCAGAGCGGAGACGACGCCGCCGGTGACGAACACGTACTTCGTCTGGTGCTCGCTCAAGAGCTCCTGCCCAGCCGATCGAGCTCGCGCAGGACGGGCGTCGACTCGATCAGGGCGCCGAGAGAGCGGCGCTCGCCGGCGAGGGTCAGAAGAGAGAGCGCTCCGATCGCGCACCATCGCCTGCGTCCCGCGAGCACCTCCACGGAAGAGAAACCTAGCACGGCGCCGAGCGCGTTCGAGCCGGCATCTCCGAGCATCGCCATCTCGCCGAGATCGTACGGAGCGATCAGGACGGCCACGAGCGCCGCGCGACGAGGCACGCGCCCTCGCAGCAGGAGCGATCCCAGCCCGAACCCCTTCAGCGCCCGCCCGGGCCGGGTGTCGAGCTGGTTCAGAGCGTTCGCGGCCAATCCGACCAGCAACGCTGCCGAGACCGAGCGCGTGCGCAGGAGCGCGTACAGCGGGATGCCCACGAGCTTCAGGGTCCCCGTCGTCGCGCCCGACCCGAGGTGCGCGCGGAATCCCCGCTCAGGGCCGCTCCAAAGGTCGTCCGCCAGTCCGATCGCCGCGACCGGCGCTACGGACGGTGCCGCGATCCCGATCGCCGAGCCAACGAGCGGCAGCCGCAGTCCCCGGAAGTTGACCGCCTGCGGCCCGCACGAGAGCACGAGGTCGGCGAGCTGTCGGCCGCGGTGGGCGAAGCCCCGCAGGTCGCGGCCCGTCGCGCGGTGCTCGAGCTCGAGCTCGACCTCCTCCACCTCGAGGCCCGCGCGCACCGCGTCGATCGTCATCCTCGTTTCGACGCCGAACCCGGACGCGACCGGGAAGACGGCCGCGCGGGCGCGCTCGGAGAGTCGGCGCTGCCCGGAGAGCGGCTCGCGCACGGCGACACCGCAGCTGAGCTCGATCAGCGAGCGGGCTGTGCGCTTCGCCAGCCCGAAGCCACCTCCGGACCGCGTTCGGAAGGCGGCGATCGAGACGTCGGCGCCACTCTCGCACAGTCCGCGCAGGTCCCCGCGGAGGTCTGCGTCGCAGAGGAGCAGCGCGCCCGGCCCGAGCTCGCGCTCGGCCAGGGTCAGCGCCTGCCCCTTGCCGCGGCGGGCGAGCCTGACGACCCTCGCCCCGGCGGCCTCGGCCACGGCGACCGTGCGGTCGAGGGAGCCGTCGTCGGCGACAACGATCGCCGCGCCCGGGAACAGCTCGCGCAGCCCCGCCACCGTCTGCCCGATCCGCTCCTCTTCGTCGCGCGCGGCGACGAGGACAGTCAGACCGGGGCTCACTGCTGGGCGGAGGCGGGCGGGATCGCCGGCAGGACGCCGTCCGTGGCGGTCTCGCCCATGCCGTAGTGGCCCGGCTGCGCTCCCTGCAGGAGCAGCACGAGACCGAGCCGCCCCATGGAGCCGTCGATCGCGTCGACGGTCGAGAGGCCTGCCTTCGCGAAGGCGGGTAGCGCCGTCGGCGTCGCTCCGGGCACCTCCGTCCCGACGGCCGGCTCGCCGGAGCGCGCGAGCCCCGAGTACATCCCGGCGAGGAATCGCTTCGTCGGCCCCGATTGCGGGGCGGCGGTGCGGACGACGACGAGGGCGTCCGCAGGCGGCGTCCCGGGGCCTTCGCGCTCCAGCACGATGACCTGCCCGAGTGCATCCCACAGGGGCGTCTTGCCGCCGGCCGCGAGCTCCTGAGAGAGAGCGCTCCCGACGTCTCCGAGCCTGTCGGTGCCTGCCAGCTTCCTGAGCGCCTGCTGCCGCCTGAGCGTCTCCTCGACGGCTTTCACGTCGATGGGGGCGCTGATCGAGCGCGTGCGGACGACCGTGCCGCCGGCATCGCGCACCGACTTGTCGATCGCGAACGAGACGCCGCGGTCGACGGGGCCGACGAAGAGCACGGCGACCCGCTGCCCCTCGAGGCGGCCCGGCACGACGGCCGGGTAGGCGGCGTCGGAGAAGTCCTGCAGCGCCTGCGCCCCCTTGCCCGCGGCGTCGGCCGACGCGCGCGCGGTGTCACGCTCCTTCTGCAGGTCGGCGATCCGGCCGTTCAGGTTCGCTCGCTCGGCGTCGTTGACGAATCCCTTCCCCGAGAGGCCAACGCCGACGAGGATGCCGATCACGAGGGCGACGAAGACGGCCGTCAGCGAGGCGACGTGGTAGCGGAGATCGAACACGGAACGGAGTGTAGGGCGCGCAGGGCGGCCGTCAGGCGCAGGGGTGCCGCGGGGGCGGCGTGATCAGAGCCCGAGCGTGCTGCCGATCGACCGGGCGAGCGATTGGATCACGTTGCGCAGCGCCGGCGAGACGAGCACGGCGACGACCGCGGCGGTGATCCCGACGGCGGCGAACATCACGAGCGGCCAGACGCCGACCCGCTGGGAGACGAGCCGCGAGACGCCCTTCGCGTCGACGAGCGACTCGCCCACCTTGAGCCGCGTCACGAAGGTCGAGGCCATCCCCTCGCGGTTGCGCTCCATGAACTCGACGAGGTTGAAGTGGGTGCCGACGGCGACGATCAACTCGGCGCCGCGGTCGTGGGCAAGCAGCAGGGCTACGTCCTCGCTGATCCCGGGAGCGGCAACGGTGCTGAACGGCAGCCCCAGCGCCCGCAGGCGCTCGGCGCCCGGCGCCCGGCCGTCCGGGTACGCGTGCACGAGTAGCTCCGCCCGCGTTCGGAGGGCCGCGTCGGAGACGGAGTCGAAGTCGCCCACGATCACGTGCGGCTTGAGCCCGATCTCGAGAAGTGCGTCGGCTCCCCCGTCGACCGCCACGAGCACCGGCTTGAAGTTCCTGATGTAGGGGCGCACGATCCTGAGGTCGCGCTTGAAGCCCGGCCCGCGCGCGACGACGACCGCATGCCTGTCCCGGAACCGGGTCTGCAACGGCGGGAACTCGATCCCGTCCGCGAGTAGCCGCCCCTCGTCGCGCAGGTGACGGAGGGTGTTGTCGGCGAAGGCCTCGAGCGCCTCTGTGACGCGGCCCTGCTGCTCGGCGAGGGCCTGCGTGAGAATGGCCTCCGTCAGCTCGACCCCGTCCGCGAGGCGCGTGCCGTTCCTCCACAGCGAGCCGCCGCGCACGGTCAGGGTCTCACCCTCGGCGACCCGCTCGAAGAGATCGGCTCCGGGAGCATCGACGAGGCAGACGCCCGCACGGACGAGCTCGAGCGGGCCGGGATTGGGGAAGCGGCCGGAGCTGGAGGGAGCCACGTTGACCACGGCCTTGACGCCCGCCTCGGCCAGCTCCTCGGCGGAGACCCGGTCGAGGTCGACGTGATCGATGATGGCGAGGTCTCCCGGGCGCAGGCGCTTGACGAGATCCTTCGTCCGCCGGCCGAGCCGTGCGATCCCGACGACCTCGCTCATGGCCGCTGCTCGGACGCGATCGCGGTGAGGAACTCCTCGCCGCCGAGCATCCGCTCAAGCTCCGCCCGGCGCTCGTCGGCCGAGAGCTCCTCGATGCGGGTATGCGTGGGGTCGCCGGGCACCTTCTCGACCCGGAAATGGCGGTCGGCGACGTTCGCGATCTGTGGGAGGTGGGTGATGGTGATCACCTGCGCGCGCCCGGCCAGCCTGCTCAGCGTCTCGGCGACGCGGTGGGCGGTGACCCCGCCGATGCCGGCGTCGATCTCGTCGAAGACGAGCGTCTCGCCACCCGCGACGACGGCCAGCGCGAGCGCGACCCGCGACAGCTCACCGCCTGAGGCGGTCTCTGCCACGGGTCCGAACGGCAGGCCCGGGTTGGGCCGGATCAGGAAGACGGCCTCGTCGCGGCCGCTCGGGCCCGGGTCGCGCTCGCGAAGGTCGACGAGGAACTCCCCCTCGCCCATCCCCACGCCCTCCAGGCTCTCCCGTACCGCCGCCGCGAACGGCTCCATCGCGGCGGCCCGCGCAGCGCGAAGGGCCGCTGCAGCCTCCTCGAAGGCGGTCTCGGCTCGCTCCAGCTCGGCCTGTGCGGCGCCAACGAGGTCGAGCCCGCCGTCCAGCGCGTCGAGCTCGGCCGCGGCCGAGGCGCGGCGGCCGAGTAGCCGCTCGAGCGTCTGGGCACCGTAGCGGCGGCGCAGCTCGGCGATCAGGTCGAGCCGGGACTCGACCGCCTCGATGCGCTCCGGGTCGGCCTCCAGCGAGGAGACGAACCGGTGCAGGTCGCTCCCGGCCTCCGCGAGCCGCACCGCCAGCTCGCGGAGCTCGGATGCCGTGGCCTCGAGCTCTGGCGCGAGCCGCGCCAGCGGCGCGAGGGCACGCTCCGCTGCGGAGGCGAGTGCTGCGGCGCCCTCTCCGTCCTCCGGGGCGATCGCGGCCGTCGCGCGCGCCGCTCCCACGGCGATCTCCGCGGCGTGGCGCATCCGCTCGCGCTCGGCGCGGAGCATCTCCTCCTCGCCCGGCTCCAGCCCCTCGGTGCGCTCGACGAGGTCGCGAAGTGCCTCGATCCTGACGGTCTCGGCGAAGGCGTCGCGGGCGATCTCCTCGTTGCGGCGCCGTGCCGCTGTGAGCGCCTTCCAGGCCTCGCGCGCATCCCGTCTCGCCGCCGCCTGCGCGTCTCCCGCGAATGCGTCCAGCACGTCGAGCTGGTACGAGGGCCGGGCGAGGCGGCGCTGCTCGAACTGGCCGGACATCGCGATCAGCTGCTCGGTCGCGGCGGCCAGATCCTCTCTTGCGATCGCACGGCCCCAGGCGTACGCGCGCGTGCGCCCGTCCGCGAACACGCGGCGGGAGAGCACGAGGCCCGCCTCGTCCTCGGGTCGCAGCTCCGCGAGAGAGCTCGGCCCGCCGTCGTCGAAGAAGCCGTCGGGCACGTCGAGCTCCGCCTCCACGTACGCCTCGCTCCCGGCCGGGCCGACGGCCGCCGCATCGCCCTTGACCCCGAGCAGCAGCCCGATCGCCTGCGCGAAGATCGTCTTGCCGGCGCCCGTCTCGCCGCTGAGCACGTTCAGCCCCGGGACGAGCTCCAGCTCCGCCTCGCGGATGAGGACGAGGTTCTCGATCCGGAGGCGTCGCAGCATCGTTCGTGATGGTAGACCCGCGGCGCACGCCGCACACGTGTCCGGAGCCGACAGGTGCGCCGACGAGCAGACGCTGCGGCGCTAGGAGCTGCCGAAGCTCTGGCTGTAGCGACGGACGAAGGTCGCTTCGGGAAGCGTGCCGAGGAGTGACCGCTGCTGCCCGAGCCTGATCGAGACGCGGTCTCCCGGCCCGGCCTCCGCGAGCCGATGGCCGTCCACGAGCACCGCGCAGCCGACGTTGGCGGTGCGGTTCCAGACCTCGAGATCGTTCCCGCGGGGAACCACGAACGGGCGGGCGCGGAGGTCGTGGGGAGCGACGAACGTCAGGGCCATCGCGTCCAGCCCCCACATCAGGACGGGGCCGCCGTTCGAGAGGTTGTACGCAGTCGACCCCGACGGAGTCGCGCAGATCAGGCCGTCGCACGGGACCCGGCCGAAGTTCTGGCCGCCGATCGACCACTCGAGCTCGACCATCCGCCCGAGTGTGCCGCTCGCCACGACCGCGTCGTTGACCGCGACGTACCGGTTGCCGCCCGCCTCGACGTCGAGCGTGGCGAGCTCGACCACCTCGAGCTCGCCGGCGAAGACACGCGCCACGGCCGCCTCCAGCTCGTCCCGCGGGATCGCGGTGAGGAACCCGACGCGGCCGAAGTTGACGCCCACGACAGGGATCCCGGAGCCGAGGAAGCCCTGCAGCGCCCTGATCATCGTGCCGTCGCCGCCTAGCACGATCGCAACCTGAACGCCCTCGGGTGGCGTCGGGTGGCCGTCGCCCGCCTCGACGAGCTCGACGTCGTGCTCTCGCGCCACGGCCTCGAGCTGCGCGAGGCCCGGGCCGATCGCCGTCGGATTCCCGTGCAGCACGACGGCCGCGCGTGTGACGCGGCTACGCGATGGCATCGTCGATCCAGCGGTCGAGCTCATCGGGGTCGGTCGGCTCCGTGCTGTCGATCAGATGGACGAGGAACTCCCGGTTGCCCTTGGGGCCGGGGAGACCCGAGTCTACGACGCCGGCGACCCGGCAGCGCCAGCCGGCCGCCGCGTCGCACACGTCGCGGAGAACCCGCCGCCGCACCTCCGGGTCGCGCACGACGCCTTTCGGCGTGTCGGCCCGGCCCGCCTCGAACTGCGGCTTGACGAGGACGAGCGCCTCCCAGCCGCGGGCAGCGAGTCGCAGGAGCGGCGGCAGCACCGTCTTCACGGAGATGAACGAGACGTCGCAGACGATCAGCTCGGGCGGAAAGGGCAGGCTCGTGACGGTTCGTGCGTTGACCCGCTCGAGCACGGTGACGCGATCGTCCTCGCGCAGGCGCGGGTGCAGCTGCCCGTAGCCGACGTCGAGCGCGATCACGCGCGCGGCGCCGGCCTGCAGGAGGCAGTCGGTGAAGCCGCCGGTCGAGGCGCCGACGTCGAGGCAGTCCTTCCCGGCGGGGTCGACCGGCATCAGCGCCAGCGCGTGGGCGAGCTTCTCGCCGCCGCGCGAGACGAACCGCGGCGGGCGCGCGACCTCGAGTGCGACCGACTCGTCGAGCTGCGTCCCCGGCTTGTCGTACCCCGGCACGAGGCCGGCTATCACGAGCGCCTGAGCCTGGCTGCGTGTCGCCGCGAGGCCGCGTTCCACGAGCAGCACGTCGAGCCGCTTCTTCATCGTCCTGGCAGGCTAGCCGCATGCGCGAGGAGCGGATCGACGTCGTCGGGCACGTGCTGACGATCGCGCGGCCCGCGAGCGCCGAGAGCCTGATCGACGAGGCGCGCTTCGAGCAGGACGAGTTCCTGCCCTACTGGGCCGAGCTGTGGCCGAGCGGGGTCGCCCTCGCGCGCCACGTGGCGGCGCTCGACCTCCGCGGGAGGCGCGTGCTCGAGCTCGGCTGCGGCCTGGCGCTGCCGTCGCTCGCCGCGGCGCTCGTGGGCGCCGAGGTGCTGGCGACCGACTGGGCCCCCGAGGCCCTCGAGCTCGTAGCCGCAAACGCTGCGGCGAACGGCCTGCACGTCGAGACGGCTCTCGTCGACTGGCAGGAAGGGCCTCCCCCGGGCCTTGCTC
>Ga0302299_10002606_pt1 | contig 10999 bp, 10 predicted proteins | sample III_Fen_N3_4_FD_198795 | JGI IMG/M metagenome (GOLD analysis project Ga0302299, IMG submission 198795) | Peat permafrost microbial communities from Stordalen Mire near Abisko, Sweden - III_Fen_N3_4 | ecosystem: Environmental > Terrestrial > Soil > Wetlands > Permafrost | place: Sweden: Abisko...
AAGGGCGCACGACCCGTCACCCGCTGCTCGACCGACACGACAGCAACGACCGATCGAGCGTGCCCAACCAGCGCGAGTTCCGGCAGTGGGCAATGCGGCTCCAGGGGCTTGCTTCACCGCCCCAGGTCATCGGATACCGGGCCGTTCTCCGATGATCCAGCCGGTGCAGCGTGCCCGGCGCTGGGCGCCCGAGGCAGGTCAGACGACGCGGTGCGCCTTGGCCCACTTCGCGAGCTCGTGGCGGTTGGACAGCTGCAGCTTGCGCAGCACCGACGACACGTGGGTCTCCACGGTGCGCACCGACAGCACGAGGTCGCGCGCCACCTCGCGGTAGGTGTAGCCGCGAGCGATGAGGCGCATCACCTCGCGCTCGCGGGGCGAGAGCACGTCGAGGGCGTCCTCGGCGTCGTCGACGACCTCGCCCGAGGCGAACGCGTCGAGCACGAAGCCCGCGAGACGCGGGGAGAACACGGCGTCGCCATCGGCCACGCGACGTACGGCGTCGACGAGGTCCTCGCCCGAGATCGTCTTCGTCACGTAGCCGCGGGCGCCGCCGCGCACGACGTCGATCACGTCGTCGGCCGCGTCCGACACCGAGAGCGCGAGGAACCGCACCTCGGGCAGCTCGTCGACGCAGGCGTCGAGCACCGCGCGCCCGCCACCCCCAGGGAGGTGGACGTCGAGCAGCACGACGTCGGGGCGCGTGCTGCGCACCACGCGCACCGCCTCGTCGACATCGCCCGCCTCACCGACGATGTCGACGCGGTCGCCGATCTCGGAGCGCACGCCGGCACGGAAGAGGCGGTGGTCGTCGACGAGCACCACCCGCAGCAGGGCGCCCGCGTCGCTGGTCGTCGTGACGTCGTCGGTCATGTCGCGCTCCTCGCCCCGAGCGACGCCGGGAGCACCAGCGCCACCTCCGTCCCCTCGCCCGGCACCGACCGCACTGTGGCCGTGCCGCCCGAGCGCGCCATCCGGCCCACGACCGACTCGCGCAGCCCGAGCCGGTCGTCGGGCACCGCGTCGGGGTCGAAGCCCGGCCCGCGGTCGCGCACGTACACCTCGGCACCGCCGTCGGCGCACTCGGCGAAGACCGACACCGTGCCGCCGGCGTGCTTCGCCGCGTTCACGACGGCCTCTCGCGCCGCGGCGACGAGCCCGTCGACGCGGTCGTCGCGCGGCAGGTCGCCCACGTGCACGAGCTCGACGGCGCAGGCGTACGACCCCTCGACCTCGGCGACGACCGACTCGAGCGCCGCGATGAACGTCGACTCCGGATCGCCCACCGGCGTGTAGAGCCAGCGCCGCAGCGCCCGCTCCTCGGTGCGCGCGAGCCGCACCACCTCGTCGGGGTCGGACGCCGAGCGCTGGATGAGCGTGAGCGTCTGCAGCACCGAGTCGTGCACCTGCGCGGCGACCTCGGCGCGCTCCTCCGAGCGGATGCGCCCGCGGCGCTCGGCCGCGAGGTCGCGCCACCAGCCGAGCACGAACGGCAGCAGCACGATGGCGAGACCGGCCACCGCGAGCAGCGCGGCAGCGAGCGCGCGCAGCGAGGCCAGCACGTCGCCGCGCGACGCGAGCGCCGCGACGAGCCCGAGCACCACGAGGGTGAGGCCCAGCGCGATGCGCAGACCGTCGCGCCGCACGGCGGTCGCCGTCGTGGCGCGCGCGCTGGCGCCCACCTCCGCGAGCAGCTCCGAGCGCCGGCTGTCGTCGGACTGCCGCCACAGCACCGCGACGCCGACGCCCGCCAGCACCACGGGCGTGAGCCACGACCCGAGGCTGCCGCCGTTCACCACGAGCAGGAAGCCGACGGCCAGCGCACCGAGGCCGAGGACGCCGGCGAGGTCGCGCCCGCCCTCGCGCGCGGGGACCTCAGGGCCGTCCGAGATCGGCAGCCAGGCCCAGTAGGCGGCGTACAGAACCACGCCGAACCCGCCCATGAGCGCGGCCAGCACGAACAGCACGCGGACGACGGCGACCGACCACCCCAGGTGCGCGGCCAGCCCGACGCACACGCCGCCCAGCAGGCGGCCGCGACGCACGCGGGTCGCGCGACGCGGTTGACTGGTGCCGTGGTCCACGACGCCAGCATGCCCTCCGACCGCGTCCGTGACATCGGGGACCGACCCGGCCCTTCCCTCAGGGTCGGCTCCGGGCCGGTTCAGGGCTGATCCCCGATGCCGCAGCAGCCGCCCGACGGCCACGGTGGAGCCATGGACGAGAACCAGAACCCCACCTTGGTCGAACCGACCGAACCCGGAACCGGATCCGGTGGCGGTGGCGCTGCCACCGCGACCGCCCCGACCCCTCCGCCGCCCCCGCCCCCGACCCCGCCCCCGACCTACCCGGTGCGTCCCCAGCTGCGCCGCAGCCGCACCGACCGCGTCGCGGCCGGCGTGTGCGGCGGCATCGCGCGCCAGTACGGCATCGACGCCGTGCTCCTGCGCATCCTCGTCGTCGTCGCGACGCTCTTCACCGGCGGCGTCTTCCTCATCGCCTACGTCCTGGCGTGGGTCTTCATCCCCGACGACCCGCCGCTCGTGGCGCTGGTGGCACCCGGCCAGCCCGTGCCGCCGGCCGGTTACGCCTCCGGCGGCACCGGCAGCTACGTCGATCCCGCCACCGGCCAGGTCTACGGCGCCGTCTCACCCGTGACGTACGCGCCGGCCCGCCGTACCGAGCCCCGGTCCTACCTCGGGCTGCTCACGGTGTCGGCGTCCGTCGTCATCGGTGCGCTGCTCGCGCTCGTCGACGGGCTCGGCGCGCACATCTCCGGTCTGGCGATCTTCGCCTCGATGCTGGCGGTGCTCGGCATCGGCCTGGTCGTCGGCGCCTGGCGCGGCCGCGCCCGGTGGCTGATCGCCCCCGCTCTCGTGCTGCTGCTTCTCGTGCAGGGAACGGCGGCCGTGCACTCGGTGGTCGGCTCGGCCGCGGGTGCCGGCGACCGCCGGTGGACCCCCACCGTGTCGTCGACGTCCTACGAGCTCGGAGCCGGGAGTGCGCGGCTCGACCTGCGCTCGCTGCCCGCCGGGTCGTCGACGGTGCACGTGCAGCTCGGCCTCGGCGAGCTCATCGTGCTGCTCCCCCGCGACACGAACCTGACGCTGCACGCCAAGGTCGGCGCCGGCGAGGTCAAGGTGCCGGGTCAGCAGCCCGAGGACGGCGTCGGTCTGCAGGTCGTCGATCGCGACGTCCCGGCGCAGGAGATCCCGGCAGCACGCAACGTCACGGTCGACACGCAGGTCGGCCTCGGAACCGTGGAGGTGCGCTATGCGTCGTCATGAGCTCGACTGGGTCTCGCTGATCGCGGGCATCGTCTTCACCGGCATCGCAGCGCTCTACCTCGTGGTGGCCGGCACCGACCTCTCGATCGACCACCGGCTCGTGTGGCCCGTCGTCTTCGTGGCGCTCGGCCTGGCCGGGGTTGCGACGGCGGTGCGCGCCACGCGGCGCGAGGAGGACACCTTCGCCGCCGAGCAGGTCGACCCCGCCGAACCGGCGGAGTGACCTTCTGGCGCGGCACGACGACGAGTGAGGGGCGCGGCCACGGCCGCGCCCCTCACTCGCTCTTGTCCTCGATCTCCCACACGTGGTCGAGCACGTGCCACGCGCTGCGCCGCAGGAAGTACGCCGGACTCCACGCGCCCTCCGCCTCGCCGGCGAGCAGCGCGGTCGCGATCGACTCGCGCATCACCGCGACGTCGCCGGGCGCTGCGAAGGGGGGGTGCCGGACGCCGATCTTGCGAGCGTAGGCGCGCTCGGCCTCGGCCACGTGGTCGACGACGCCGTCGCGGTCGCGACCGCCGCCGCGCGGGCCCTTGCGCAACTGCTCGGGCGCCGACACCGCGAGCTCGTCGAGGGCGTCCCACGCCGCGCGCAGCAGCGACACCTGCCGTGCGAGGTCGGCTGGGGTCAGCGGCCCGGCCTCGAGCGTGGACGCCACCGACGGGGCGCCGAAGTCGGTCGTGGCGTCGCCGGGAACGCGGTCGACGATCTCGAGGCCCAGGTGTGCAGGGAAGCGAGCACCCGCACCTCGTGCCACCGCCCGGTAGCGGTCGGCGTAGCCCTCGAGCGCGTCGAGCGCGCCCTCGTCGCCCTTGCCGCACCGGCACCATCCCGGCCAGTCGAGGGCGCTGGCGAACGTCTTCGTGCGCCCCGACTCCAGGAGCACCCGCACCGTCGTCGTCATGCGCCCGAGCATCCCACCGGCGTCCGACGCACCGACGAGCGACGACACGGCGACACGGCGACGGCGACGACAGGGAGCGCTCGACCCCCGCGGCCGCTGCCATCATCATCGACGCCCTTGACCGGTTCGGCTCGGCGGCCCGGGGCGAGGACCGAGAGCCGCTGACCCGGGCGGCTCCGGAGAGCGACCACCTGGGTCGCTCGCGAGGCAACGCGACCCCCGGGCTCCCTACGATCGAGGTGGAATGAGCACACCCGGCACCACCCAGCCTGGGCGAGGAGGACGGCCGACACTCGAGATGGTGGCCGCCCTCGCCGGGGTGTCGCGCGGCACGGCGAGCCGCGTCCTGTCCGGCGCCTCGAACGTGAGCCCGCACGCGGTGCAGGCCGTGCGCCAGGCGGCGCAGGAGCTCAGCTACCGGCCCAACCTCGCGGCGCGCAGCCTGGTCACCGGGCGCACCGGCCTGATCGGGCTGCTCATCAACAAGGACGCCGATCACCTGTGGTCGGAGCCGTTCCACCAACGGATCGCCGAGGGCGCGCACACGGTGCTGTCGAGGTCGGGCGTCGCGCTCGTGCTCACGATGGCCGACCACGCCTCGCAGCGCGACATGCTGCTCGACCTGGTGTCGACGCGTCTCGACGGCGTCCTGCTCGTCCGCGGCCCCGGCGACGAGGAGCTCGTGACGCAGATCGTCGACACGGGGATCCCCTGCTGCTTCGCGGGAAACCCCGGGCCGGCGCTGGCCGACAGGGCCTGCTGGGTCGCGTTCGACAACGACACCGCAGCACGCACGGCCGTCTCGCACCTCGTCGAACGCGGCCGTCGCACCATCGCGATCATCTCCGGCCCGCCCGACAACTCCGCGAGCGTCGAGCGCGTGGCGGGGTGGCGCGCGCAGCTCGCCGAGGCGGGGCTCGAGCACGGCGACGACCTCGTCGAGTACGGCGACTGGGGCATCGTGGCCGGGCACGACGCCGCTGCCCACCTGCTGGCGCGTCGCCCCGACGTCGACGCCGTCTTCTGCGCCAACGACCTCATGGCGCTGGGCACCGTCCGCTCCGCGCACGCGGCGGGACGCGTGGTGCCGGACGACCTCGCCGTCATCGGGTTCGGCGACCTCGTGGGCGAGAGCATGGAGCCGCCGCTCACCACGGTCCGGGCCGACGTCGCCTTCATGGGCGAGCGGATGGCGGAGCTCGTGCTCGAGTGCATCGGCGGCTGCCGCAACTGCCACGACATGCTGCCCACCGAGCTCGTGGTGCGCGGCACCACCTGAGGTTCCCTGAGCAGCGGCCGGTCAGGTCAGGCCGTTGGCCGCCGCGATCGCGGCGTAGCGACGTGCCGAGTCCTTGGGCGTGCGCTCCTGCGTGTCGTAGTCGACCCGCACGATGCCGAAGCGACGCGTGTAGCCCCAGGCCCACTCGAAGTTGTCGAGCAGCGACCAGGCGAAGTAGCCGCGCAGGTCGACGCCGTCGTCGATCGCGTCGAGGCACGCACCGAGGTGCGCCTCGAGGTAGGCGATGCGGTCAGCGTCGTGCACCTCGCCGTCGACGACGACGTCGTCGTACGCGGAACCGTTCTCGGTGATGTAGAGCGGGGGCGCGTCGTAGTCGCGCGTCACGCGGAACAGGGTGTTGTGCAGCCCATCGGGGACGACGTCCCAGCCCATGTGGGTCTGCGGAAGCCCGTTCGGGACGAACTCGACGTCGTCGCAGCCGACGAACGGCGTGGGGCGGGCACCCTCGGCCGTGGGCGCGGGCGCATCGAGACCGCGCGCGGTGAACGACGAGTAGTAGTTGACGCCCATCCAGTCCAGGCGCGCCGCGATGGTCGCGAAGTCGCCGTCCTGCACGAAGGACATGTCGGTGAACTTCGCGTAGTCGGCCACGATGTCCTGCGGGTAGGACCCGGTGAGCACCGCGTCGAGGTACCAGCGGTTCTGCTGGCCGTCGATGCGTCGCGCGGCGTCGAGGTCGGCCGGCGAGTCCGACGCCGGAGTCACGTCGTACATGTTGAGCACGACGCCGACCTGCGCGGGACGGCGCCCGCCGTGCAGCGCCTCGGCCGCGAGTCCGTGGCCGAGCATGAGGTGGTGCACCGCGCGGATGGCCTCCTCGGGCTCGCGGTGCCCGGGGGCGTGCTCCCCCGAGGCGTAGCCCAGGAACGCCGAGCACCACGGCTCGTTGAGCGTCGACCACATCTTCACGCGGTCGCCGAGGCGGTGCTGCGCGTGCGCGGCGTACTCCGCGAACCGGTAGGCGGTGTCGCGGTTGAGCCAGCCGCCGGCGTCGTCGAGGGCCTGCGGGAGGTCCCAGTGGTAGAGCGTCGCGCTCGGCGTGATCCCGCGCTCGAGCATGCCGTCGACGAGGCGGTCGTAGAACGTGAGACCGGCCTCGTTGAGCTCGCCCTTGCCGGTCGGGAGCACGCGCGGCCACGCGATCGAGAACCGGTACGCCGAGAGCCCGAGCGAGGCGAGCAGGTCGAGATCGGACTCCCACCGGTGGTAGTGGTCGCAGGCCACCGAGCCGTCGGAACCGTCGAGCACGGCACCGGGACGCGCGCACAGCGTGTCCCAGATCGACCGGCCTCGGCCGCCCTCGGTCGACGCACCCTCGATCTGGAAGGCGGCCGTGGCGGCCCCCCACACGAAGCCCTCCGGGAAGGTGCGAGCGGTCCGGACGTCGTTCACGACAGGCACTCCTCGGTGGGTGGGGCGCCGCTCGGCGCGGGCACGTGATCCCACGGTAACCGCTTCCAGCGCCGCCGGCGCCGAGGGTCTAGACCTTCTCGACCATCCGGGTCCCCAGGATGCCCTCGGGCTTGAACACCATGAGCGCGATGAGCAGCCCGAACACCACCGACTGCGACCACTGCTGGCCCAGGCCGAGCGGGAGCCCGTCGTTGTAGGCCTGCGCCAGCCCGATGAGGTAGCCGCCCAGCACCGCCCCGGGAAGGTTGCCCACCCCGCCGAGCACCGCGGCGGTGAAGGCGATGAGGCCGTACTCGAACCCGAGGTTGTAGTTGGTGTCGCCGAACGTGACGAAGTGCAGCACGCCGGCAGCGCCGGCCAGCGCACCGCCCACAGCGAACGTGAACGCGATCGTGGCGTTGACGTTCACGCCCATGAGCGTGGCCACGTCGCGGTCCTGGGCCGTCGCGCGCATGGCGCGTCCGCGACGGGTGCCGGTCACCAGGTGCGAGAGCACCAGCAGCAGCGGGATGGTCACACCGGTGACCACGAGCGTCGACCAGTCGACCACGACGGGGCCGACGGCGATGCCGCCGCGCGGGATGATGCTGGTGAACACGTGCTCGCCGGATCCGTTGAGCAGCAAGCCGAACCACTGGAAGATGAAGCTGAGCCCGACGGCGACGATGAGCGAGGCGAGCCGCGGCGCGCTGCGCAGCCGGCGGAACGTGAGCCGCTCCGCCGCGGCGTTGACACCGGCGCCGAAGGCCATGACGACGAGCAGCACGGGGATGGTGAGCAGCCAGCTGCGCGGGCTGCTGGAGTCGGCACCGAGGCGCTGGACGAGCAGCAGCGACGCGACCACCGACGACAGCATGAACAGGTCGCCGTGGGCGAAGTTGATGAGGCCGATGATCCCGTAGACCAGCGTGTAGCCCAGCGCGATCAGTGCGAACAGCGAGCCCGTGCGCAGCCCGGCCAGAGTCAGGTCGACGAAGCGGACCGGGTCGAGCACGAGGTTCCAGAGCAGCCAGCCGACGAGCAGCACGAGCAGCCCGCTGCCGGCCCAGCGGCCGATGCGCTCGCGGCGCAGGAGCACCGGCCGCGAGTCGGCCGCCTCGATCGTCGTCGACGTCACGGCGACACCATCTCAGAGCACCGCGCGCGGGCGCCTCCCGGCGCGGCCGTAGGGTTCGGGCATGAAGACCTGGTTCATCACCGGCACGTCACGAGGCTTCGGACGCGAGTGGGCGGAAGCGGCGCTCGAGCGCGGCGACCGCGTAGCCGCCACGGCCCGCGACGTGCGCTCTCTGGACCCCCTGGTCGAGCGGTTCCGCGACGCCGTGCTGCCGATCGCCCTCGACGTGACCGACCGCGCGGCCGACTTCGCGGCCGTGGCTCGCGCGCACGCGCACTTCGGGCGTCTCGACGTCGTCGTGAACAACGCCGGCTACGGGCAGTTCGGGATGATCGAGGAGCTCTCCGAGGACGAGGCTCGCGCGCAGATCGAGACCAACGTCTTCGGCGCGCTGTGGGTCACCCAGGCGGCGCTCCCGTTCCTGCGCGAGCAGGGTGGCGGCCACCTCGTGCAGGTGAGCTCGATCGGCGGCATCTCCGCGTTCGGCGGCATCGGGATCTACCACGCGTCGAAGTGGGCGCTCGAGGGGTTCAGCCAGGCGCTGTCGCAGGAGGTCGCGGGCTTCGGCATCAAGGTCACGCTCGTCGAGCCCGGCGGGTTCGCCACCGACTGGGGCGGCGCGTCGGCGAAGCGCGCCGAGCCGCTGCCGGCGTACGCCGACGTGCACGAGGCCGGGCGCAACCGTCCGACCCGGCGCGGCACCCCCGGCGACCCGAAGGCCACCCGAGGACCGATCCTCGAGATCGTCGACTCCGAGAACCCGCCGCTGCGCGTGTTCTTCGGTGCTGCTCCGCTCTCGATCGCCGAGGCCGACTACGCGGGGCGCCTCGAGTCGTGGCGCGCCACGCAGGACCTCGCGGTGCGCGCCCACGGCGGCGAGTGACGAGTTCGCGGCGTCAGAGCCACGACCCGGCCGGGCGGCCGGTGATGTCCCAGGCGTGGTGCTCGATGTCGTGGAGGAAGTACCGCGCGAACGAGTCGACGGTGAAGTGCGCGCGGTCGCTGCGCACACCCGTGCGAAGCCACTGGTCGCCGGTGACGCCGTCGAACGCCGACGCCATGGCCCCGGCAGCGTCGGCCAGCTCGACCGCGACGACCGCGGGGTCCTGGAGGTCGTAGCGCTCCGCGACGGCCGTCTCGTCCTGGTCCCAGTTGGCGAACAGCGGGTCGTCCTCGGCGAGCATGAGGCCCAGCCGCTCGGTGTAGAGCCGGTGCACGTCGCGCACATGGCACGCGTACTCCAGCGGCGACCATGCGGCGGGCGACGGCCGCTGCGCCGAGGTCGGAGCCGACAGCGACTCGACGTAGACCGGCACCGACGCACGGACGCGGCGCGCGACATCGGCGGCCGGCACCTCAGCGGCCGCGTAGCCGCACTCGGGGCAGGGCGCCTCGAGCACCCAGGTCCAGTCCTTGGTGTCGGGCTCGATGGTCACGCGTCTGCTCCCACTCGTGCTCATGGAGCGGGACATGACCCTCGCTGCGCTCGGGCTCATTCCCACTCGATCGTCCCCGGCGGCTTGCTCGTCACGTCGAGCACCACGCGGTTCACCTCGCGCACCTCGTTGGTGATGCGCGTGGAGATCCGGGCCAGCAGGTCGTAGGGCAGGCGCGACCAGTCGGCGGTCATCGCGTCCTCGCTCGACACCGGCCGCAGCACGATGGGGTGCCCGTAGGTGCGCCCGTCGCCCTGCACGCCCACCGAGCGCACGTCGGCGAGCAGCACCACGGGGAACTGCCAGATGTCGCGGTCGACGCCGGCCGCCAGGGTCTCGGCTCGCACGATGGCGTCGGCCTCGCGCAGCACGTCGAGCCGCTCGCGGCTCACCGCGCCCACGATGCGGATCGCGAGACCAGGGCCGGGGAACGGGTGTCGCCACACCATCTCCGGCGGCAGCCCCAGCTCGGCGCCGACGGCGCGCACCTCGTCCTTGAACAGCGCGCGCAGCGGCTCGACGAGCGCGAACTGGAGGTCGTCGGGGAGGCCACCGACGTTGTGGTGGCTCTTGATGTTCGCGGTGCCGGTGCCGCCGCCGGACTCGACGACGTCGGGGTAGAGCGTGCCCTGCACGAGGAACTCGACCTGCTGACCGTGGGCGCCCGCCTCCTCGACGACCTCGCGCGCGGCGTCCTCGAACACGCGGATGAACAGGCGGCCGATGGTCTTGCGCTTCTCCTCCGGGTCGACGACGCCGTCGAGCTCGGCGAGGAACCGCTCGGAGGCGTCGACCACCTTGAGCCTGATGCCCGTTGCCGCCACGTAGTCGGTCTCGACCTGCTCGCGCTCGCCCTTGCGCAGCAGGCCGTGGTCGACGAACACGCACGTCAGGTTGTCACCCACCGCCTTGTGCACCAGTGCCGCCGCGACGGCCGAGTCGACTCCTCCGGAGAGCCCGCAGATGACGAGCTTGTCGCCGACCTCTGCGCGGATCGACTCGACCTGCTCCTCGATGACTCCGGCCGACGTCCACGTGGGCTCGAGGCCGGCGACGTCGTAGAGGAAGTGCTCGAGCACCTTCTGGCCGTGCTCGGAGTGCAGCACCTCGGGGTGGAACTGGACGCCGGCGAGGCGCCGGAGGCCGTCCTCGAACGCCGCGACCGGCGCGCCGTCGGTGACCGCCGTGACGGTGAAGCCCTCCGGAGCCGTGCGCACCGAGTCGCCGTGCGACATCCACACCGACTGCGCGGCCGGCAGGCCCGAGAACAGCGCGCAGGCCGGCTCGGTGACCCGCAGCTCGGTGCGGCCGAACTCCGAGAGACCCGTCTGCGCGACGTCGCCGCCGAGCGCGAGCGCCATCGCCTGGAAGCCGTAGCAGATGCCGAACGTGGGGACACCGGTGTCGAACAGCGCCGGGTCGACCTGGGGCGCGCCGTCGGCGTAGACCGACGAGGGGCCACCGGACAGGATGACGGCGACCGGGTCCTTCGCGAGGATCTCCGCGACCGGCATCGACGACGGCACGATCTCGCTGTAGAC
>Ga0302299_10002607_pt1 | contig 10999 bp, 9 predicted proteins | sample III_Fen_N3_4_FD_198795 | JGI IMG/M metagenome (GOLD analysis project Ga0302299, IMG submission 198795) | Peat permafrost microbial communities from Stordalen Mire near Abisko, Sweden - III_Fen_N3_4 | ecosystem: Environmental > Terrestrial > Soil > Wetlands > Permafrost | place: Sweden: Abisko...
CGGCCGCACGCCCGGGACGATCTCGGCGATCCGGCCGCTCAAGGACGGCGTCATCGCCGACTTCGACGTGACCGAGCAGATGCTGCGCCATTTCATCCAGAAGGTGCACCAGCACCGGTTCGCCCATCCCCGGGTGATCGTCTGCGTGCCCTCCGGCGTCACCGGGGTCGAGAAGCGCGCGGTCGAGGACGCGACCCTTGCCGCCGGCGCCCGCCAGGCCTACCTGATCGAGGAGCCGATGGCCGCCGCGATCGGCGCGGGGCTGCCCGTCGGTGAGCCGACGGGGAACATGATCGTCGACATCGGCGGCGGCACCACCGAGGTGGCCGTGATCTCGCTCGGCGGCATCGTCGTCTCGCAGTCGCTTCGCGTCGGCGGCGACGAGATGGACGACGCGATCGTGAACCACATCAAGAAGGAGTACAAGCTCCTCGTCGGCCAGCAGACCGCGGAGGAGATCAAGCTGGAGGTCGGCTCGGGCTATCGCCTCGCCGAGGAGGTTCAGGCGGAGGTGCGCGGCCGGGACATGCTCACGGGCCTGCCGAAGACGGTGATCATCTCCTCGGAGGAGGTGCGCCGAGCGCTCGACGAACCCGTCTCCCAGATCATCGACGCGATCAAGTCGACGCTCGACAAGACCCCGCCCGAGCTCGCCGCCGACATCATGGATCGCGGCATCGTGCTCGCGGGCGGCGGCGCGCTCCTGCAGGGCCTCGACGAGCGGCTGCGCCACGAGACGCAGATGCCGGTGCACCTCGCGGAGAGCCCACTCACGTGTGTCGCCGTCGGCTCCGGCCGCAGCCTGGAGGAGTTCGAGGCGATCCATCGCTCCGAGCGCTCGCGGAAGCGGCGCAACGGCAGCAGACGGTACTGAGGCTCGGTGGCCGGCCTGCGCCGGGCGTCCTGATTCGCGCTCGTACCTGCATTGAGCGGGCGTGAAGGCGGCCGCGCCGGGGCCGACCGCCGGTCGAGGCCGGTACAATCGACCGCTGTGCCCCGTCATCGCACCGCACGCACGGCGGTGCTGGGCGTCAACCTCCGACGTCCCGCCACCGGTAAGCCCCCCTCCCGATCCACCTCCGCCTTCCGGCGGCGCGTGGTGGTGGGCGTCCTCGTCCTGCTCGCGCTCGTGCTGATCACGGTTTCGTTCCGGAAGCCCGATAGCGGCCCGGTCGCCTCCGCCCAGAGCAGCGCAGCCACCGTGCTGCGGCCGTTCACGATCGCCGGGGAGCGCGTCGCCCAGCCGTTCCGCGACGTCTACGCGTGGGCCGACTCCCTTCTGACGGCGCGCTCCGACGCGAAGAAGCTGCGCCAGGAGAACGCGATGCTGCGCCAGCAGGCGATCCAGAACCAGTTCGCCGCGAACGAGAACGACAAGCTCAAGGCGCTCCTCGCCTTCCGTGACGGCCCGCGCTTCCCGGACGACTACAAGGGCCTCGCCGCGGCGGTGATCGCCCGCCCCATCGGCAGCTACGCCCAGGACGTCGTCGTCGCGGTCGGCTCGAACGACGGCGTCGCGCTCGACGCACCCGTCGTCACCGAGGACGGGTTCCTCGGGCGCGTCACGCGCGTGTACTCGCACTCTGCCCGGGTGACGCTGCTCACCGACGAGCAGCTCGCCGTCTCTGCACTCGACGTCAAGAGCGGCGCCTCGGGGATCGTCAAGCACGGTCGCGCGTCCGCGTCGACGCTCATCTTCGATCGTGTCCCGAAGAAGCTGAAGGTCTCGGTCGGCGACACGATCGTCACCGCCGGCTGGCGGTCGAGCCGGCTCGCCTCGTTGTACCCGCGCGGGATCCCGATCGGGCGCGTGACGAGCGTCGGCCAGGCCGATACCGACCTCTGGAAGCAGGTGCAGGTACAGCCCTTCGCCGACTTCGACCGCGTCGACGCGGTGCTCGTGCTCGTGCGGAAGTCGAGGCAGCCGTGACGGTCGCGCAGGGAGCGCGCATCTCGCTGCTCGTCTTCGTCGTCGCGATCATGCAGGTCTCCGCGTTCTCGTCCATCTCCATCGCAGGCGCCGGACCCGACCTTCTGCTCGTGACCGTCGTCGCCGTCGCTCTGCTGCGGGGAGCCGTCACCGGTGCGGTCGCCGGCTTCGCCGCCGGCCTGATCGTCGACGTGACGACACTCGGCACGCTCGGGGCAACGTCTCTGCTCCTCACCCTGGCGGGGTTCTGGGCCGGGCGCTACGGCGAGACGACCGGTCGCAACCGCGCGCACGCGCCGCTCGTCGCCACCCTGGCGGCGACGGTGTTCGTCGAGATCGGCGGCTACACCCTCGACGCCCTCCTCGGAAGCCCCGTCGGGGCGCGCTCGGTGATGCTGGCATTGCCGTCCGCGATCGTCTGGAACGCGTTGCTCGCCTATCCCGTCTTCGCGCTCGTGCGCCGGGTCGGGGGCACGACGGAGCGCAGCGACCGGGCGCGGGAGGTGGAGCTGCTTGTCTGACGCCCCGTACGGCGAGCGGCGCAACCCGTCGTCGCGCTTCCTGCCGCCAGACCCGAGCGTCAGCGCGCCCTACCGGCTTACCCCGGGGCTCGCCGTGCGCGTGGGCGTGCTCGGCATCGTTGCGCTGGCGGTGTTCGCCCTGCTCTTCTTCCGCCTCTGGTCGCTCCAGGTGCTCTCGGGCGCGCGCTACCTGAACGAGGCCCAGAACAACCAGCTCCGCACGATCAGGATCGAGGCCCCGCGCGGCCCGATCCTCGACCGCGAGGGCAGGGTGATCGTCGGGAACGTGCCCGGCACGGCGGTGAAGCTCTGGGTCGGCGACATGCCCAAGAAGGCCGGGCGCTACCGCATGATCAGGCGTCTCGCGGCCGTGCTCGACGTGCCCGTCGCGCGCCTCGCGCGCGAGGTCGATGACCGGCGCGTCGACCCGCTCACACCGATCACGGTGAAGACCGCCGTCCACGACGACCAGGTCTACTACCTCCAGGAGCATGCGTCCGAGTTCCCCGGGGTGCAGATCCAGCAGACCTACCTGCGCGACTACCCGTACCAGTCGCTCGCGGCGCAGGTGCTCGGCTACGTCGGAGAGATCTCGCCGCAGGAGCTGAAGGCGCGGCAGGGGCAGAAGGCCGACTACAGGGGCGGGGACACGATCGGCAAGTCGGGCGTCGAGGCGGCATTCGACGGCTACCTCCGGGGAGCCTCGGGCGCCGCCCAGATCCGGGTGGACTCTCTCGGCCGGCCGCAGAGCCCGCTCGAGCTCCGCCGCGACGCGCGCCCGGGCACGGCGGTGCGGCTCACCCTCGACATCAAGCTGCAGCGGGCGGCCGAGCGGGCGATTCGCGAGGGCATCGCGCTCGCGCGGGCGAACAAGCAGTACAACGTCGCCGGCGGTGCGGTCATCGCGATCGACCCCCGTGACGGGGCGGTTCGGGCGATGGCCTCCTATCCGACCTACAAGCCGTCCGTGTACGTCGGCCGCATCGACCCGAAGAAGCTCGCGCCGCTCGTGAACAACGACGCCGCCAAAGCCGCGAACTTCCCCGGCCTCAACCGGGTCACCCAGGTCGCCTACCCGCCCGGCTCGACCTGGAAGCCCGTCACGGCGCTCGCAGCCATGCAGGAGCACCTCCTCTCGCCGTACTCGTCGATCCAGTGCACGGGGTCGGCCACCTACGGCGCGGACAAGCAGGTCTTCAGGAACTGGGACCCCTACGTGAACCGGCCGATGACCCTTCCGGAGGCTCTCGCGACCTCGTGCGACACGTACTTCTACGACGTCGGCAACCGGTTCTACCAGGGAGGCGCGGCCGAGCGCAGCCGGCTCCAGCAGTGGGCCCGGAAGTTCGGCTTCGGAGCGCCCACAGGGCTCGACATCGGCAACGAGGCGCCCTCCTGGCAGACGATCGTTCCCACGCCCGCGTGGCGGAAGCAGACCTTCAAGAGCGACTGGGACAAGGCGTGGAATCCGGGCGACTCGATCCAGCTCGCGATCGGCCAGAAGGACATCACCGTGACGCCGCTCCAGATGGCCCGCTTCTACGCGATGATCGCGAACGGCGGCAAGCTCGTGACGCCCTACGTGGTCTCGGGCGTCGAGCAGCCCGGAACGAACGAGCAGCAGCCCGTCACGCTGCAGCAGTTCCCGCCCGATCCGCCGCGCGACGCGGGCGTCGACCCAGCAGCGCTACAGGCCGTGCGGGAGGGGCTCTACGACGCCACCCACTCCACGAACGGCACGTCGTCGGGCGTGTTCGGGTCGTATCCGATCTCGATCTCGGGCAAGACCGGGACGGCCGAGAAGGTCGTCAACCTGCCCGGCTACCCCGTCGGTCACATCGAGAACCAGTCGTGGTGGTGCGGGTACGGCCCCTCGGACGACGCCAGGCTCGTCGTCTGCGCGGTGATCGAGAACGGCGGCCACGGCTCGGCAGCCGCCGCGCCCGCGGCGCTGCGGGTCTTCGAGCAGTACTTCCACCGGAAGGCCGGCACCCAGTCGCTGAGGAACGTCGATTGATCGTCGACATGCGACACCGGCCGTCCGCCCTGCGCTCGCCGTCCGTCGGGCTCGTCGACGTGGGCTCGCTCGTCCGGTCGCTCGACTGGCTGCTCCTGACCGCCGCCGCGGCGCTCGTGGCCTACGGGCTCTGGGCGATCGGCGGGATCACGCGCTTCGACGTGCCCGGCAGCCCGGACTACTTCGTCAACCGGCAGGCGATCGCCGCCGCGCTCGGCGTCGTCGGCATGGTCGTCGCGATCCTGATCCCGCCCTCGTTCTACCAGCGCCACTGGCGCTTCATCTACGGTGGCACGATCGGTGTGATGCTCTTCGTGTTCGTCTTCGCCGAGGCGGTGCGCGGCTCGAAGCGCTGGATCGACCTGGGGCCGTTCCAGCTCCAGCCGTCCGAGTTCGGGAAGACGTTCTTCGTGCTCGCGATCGCCGGCTTCCTCGTCGAGCGCGGCCGCCGGGTGGGCGAGCTCGGAACGGTCGCCGCCGCCGTCGGGCTCGGGCTCGTGCCGATGGGGCTCGTCTTCATGCAGCCCGATCTTGGCACCGCCCTCGTCTACGGCGCCGCCCTGATGGCCGTGCTCTTCCTCGCCGGCGTGCGCTGGCTGCACCTCGTCGTGCTCGCGGTGACGACCGTCGTCCTCGTCACGAGCGTCCTCTGGGTGCTACCCGCCGCCGGTGTGGCCGTGCTGAAGCCGTACCAGACCGCCCGTCTGACCGGGTTCACCAACCCCGCCAGCGATCCCAGCGGGCTCACGTACAACGTGACCCAGTCGCGCACCGCCGTCGGGGCAGGCGGGCTCTCGGGTCGCGGTGTCGAGGGCGCCAGCCAGACCCGGCTCGACTACCTGCCAGAGCACGCCACCGACTTCGTCTTCGCCTCGTTCGCCGAGCAGCGCGGCTTCGTCGGAACGTCGATCCTGCTGCTGCTGTACCTCCTCGTCGTCTGGCGCGGCCTGCGCGTGGTCACGGTCGCGGGAGACCTCTACGGTGCCGTCGTGGCCGGTGGGATCGTCTTCGCCTTCCTCTTCCAGGTCTTCGTGAACGTTGGGATGACGATGGGGATCGCCCCCGTCACGGGCATCCCCTTGCCGTACGTCACGGTCGGAGGGTCGTCGATGGTCGCCAACCTCGTTGCTATAGGCGTCCTGCAGGCGATTCACGCCCGCGGCCTCGACGAGCGAAGGCGCTGATGCGGGCGTTCGGGATCGGCCTCGGCCAGGTGGTCACGCTCGTGCGCGAGACCCGCGTGATCGAGAGCGCGCCGGAGTACGTCGCCGTCGCCGGCCCCGGTGCTCGTGAGCTCGCCCTCGCCCTCGCGGAGGGCGGGGACGCCTCGGCTGTCGCCGTCGACGGCGATCCCGGGGCGGCGGCGGTCGCGATCTGGATCGTCTCGGGCCCGGTCGCGCCCGAGGAGCGCGCGCTGCTCCGGCGTGCCGTGCGCGCGGGGAAGCCGATTCTGGTCGTGCGGCATGGGGAGGACACGGTCCCGTACGCGTTGCCCCACAACGTGCTCGACGGGGTGGGCCTGTCGATCGAGGCGCTCGGCGAGGCCGTCGCGCGCGTCGCGCCCGACGCGGCGCCTGTGCTCGCGGCCCGCCTTCCCCTCCTGCGTCCCGCCGCCGAGCGGAGGTTGATCGGCGTGACGGCCTGGGGCAATGCCCTACTCGCCGCCTCGTCCCGCGGCGGCGGCCCGCAGCTTCCGCTGCTCAGCATCGCCCAGAGCCGGATGCTGCTCCTGCTCGCTACCGGCCGCGGGCATCGGCTTCCGTCCGACCCCAAGGCGATCGCGAAGGTGGCCGGCATACCCATCGCGGCTTCCGTCGTGGTCGGGCTCGGCGCGCGCGAGCTCGTGCGACGGCTGCCGGTGGATGGGCCGGCCGTCCGTGCCGCCGTCGCCTACGCCGGAACCCGCGCCCTCGGTGCCGCCCGCCTGCGCCTGCCCTAGCCCCGCCGCACCGGGTCCGTCCGGACCGGGTCCTAGGATCGCATCCGACCCCGACAGGCGAAGGGAGTGCCGGTGCCGGATACAGAGCTCGCCGAGGAGCTGTTGCAGATCGAAGAGGCCGATGCGTGGTTCGAGTACCTGGAGGCGACGCGGGCCCAGGGCGAGTCGCGCTATGCGGAGGTCGAGACGTGGGCATGGGCCCGCCTCAACCAGCGCCTGCGCGCTGTTCGCGCCCGCCGGGCGCGACTCCGTCCGGCTGCCGCCTGACGAGGCAAGGAGTGCCGCGAGAACCCCGCGGCGCGCGCACTGATACCCTGCAGCGCGAGGCCCAATGACCATGGCCACGGTTTTCGACATCCGCTGCACGAGGCCGGCATCCAGCTGGGATGCCACGCGCCCGCGCGCGCTACCACGAGGAGAGGCACTACTTGCCCTGGTTCCGTTTCAAGAAGAAGAAGGACGCGCAGGACGCGTCCGAAGGCCCAGCACCAGAGGTTCCTGCCGCCCCGGCTGAGCCGGAGGTCGAGCAGGAGACTACCGAGGCGACCGCGATCGGCCCCGAGGCCGAGGCGCAACGAGCGAAGCGACGACGCGGAAGCCGCGGCGGACGCGGCCGCAAGCGGCCTGCCGCTGAGGGCACCGGCGAGACCACGCCGACCGCCGGGGAGCCCCCGAAAGAGAGTGGGCGTGAGAAGCCCGAGCGCAGCCAGCGGGCCGAGCGCCAGGCCGACCGGCGCCGCCAGAGCCAGACCGGCGGCACGCAGCGACGGCGCCAGGCGCCACGCCGGGCACCGCTGCCGGCCGCCAAGCGCGAGCTCCTGATCTCGGTCGACATCGGCGAGCAGCGTGTCGCCGTGATCGAGGACGGCCTCGTCGCCGAGGTCTACCTCGAGCGGCCCGAGCGCCGGTCGATCGCCGGGAACATCTACCTCGGCGTCGTCGACAACGTCCTCCCGGGCATGGAGGCGGCGTTCGTCGAGATCGGCCTCGAGAAGAACGGATTCCTCTACGTCGACGAGATCGTCGTGCCCGAGCTCGAGGGCAAGCGGCACGGCAAGAAGATCCAGGACCTGATCTCACGCGGCGAGCAGCTGCTCGTGCAGGCAGTCAAGGACCCGATGAAGACGAAGGGCGCCCGCCTGACGACCGAGATCTCGCTCCCGGGCCGCTTCCTCGTCTACGTCCCGAACGGCGAGGGCCTCGGTGTCTCACGACGTCTCGAGGACGCTGAGCGCGCGCGGCTGAAGGACATCATCAAGGGCCTGGACGTGAAGGAGGGTGGCGTCATCGTCCGCACTGCCGCCGAGGGCGCCTCGGCCGAGGACGTCGAGCGCGACTTCGTCTTCCTGCAGCGCCTCTGGAAGACGATCCAGGCCAGGGCGAAGGGCGCGTCCGCGCCGACGCTTGTCTACCAGGAAGCGGAGCTGCCCCTGCGCATCGTGCGAGATCTCTTCGCCGGCGACTTCGTCTCGGCCCAGGTCGACAGCGAGCGCACACACAAGCGGATCGTCAGCTACCTGAAGAAGACCTCGCCGCACATGATCGAGCGGGTCCACCGCTACAAGGAGAAGGAGCCGCTGTTCGAAGCGTCCGGCGTCGAGAAGGAGATCCAGTCCACGCTCGACCGCCGCGTCGACCTCCCCTCGGGCGGCTACCTCGTCTTCGACTACGCGGAGGCGTTCACCGTCATCGACGTGAACACCGGCCGGTTTGTCGGCTCGCGCTCGAAGAACTCGAATCAGCGGCTCGAGGACACGATCACGAAGAACAACCTCGAGGCGGTCAAGGAGGTCGTGCGCCAGCTGCGGCTGCGAGACATCGGCGGCATCATCGTGATCGATTTCATCGACATGGCGAACCCGAAGAACCGCGCCTCCGTCGAAGACGCGCTGCGCCAGGAGCTCGAGCGCGACCGCACGAAGACCTACGTGGTCGAGATCTCGCCCCTCGGGCTCGTCGAGATGACGCGCCAGAACGTCACCGACGGCCCGCGTGAGATCCTGACCCGGAAGTGCCCGACCTGCGCGGGCGACGGCATTGTCGTCTCCGACCACACCGTGGCGATGCAGGTCGAGCGCAGGCTGCGCTCGCTTACCTCTCCCGGCAACCGCGTGCAGGCCTACAAGGTCGCCCTGCATCCGCGCGTGCTCGAGTTGCTCGTTGGCCGCGGCGGCGCCAGGCTTGCCGCGATCGAGGAGGCGACCCGTCGGCGCTTCTTCCTCGTCCCGGGTGAGGGTCACATCCACGCGGACCACTTCGAGGTGGTCGCGGAGGGCAAGCTGGTCGATCTGGAGCCGGAGTCACCCCTGACCGTGGGCGCGACGGTCGAGCTCAAGCTCGGCGAGGTCGGGCGCTACGACGCCACCGCCGCCGTCGGCCGCATCGACGGTGTCGAGGTGCTCGTCGCCGACGCGGCCAAGCAGGTCGGCAAGAAGGCCACGGTGGCGATCGGGCTGGTGCTCGAGGGTCAGGCGTTCGGCACCCTCGTCAGCTCGGCCGCCACGGGCGACGGGCCGATCACGTTCGAGAGCGAGGCCGAGAAGCCCACGCGGGCGCCGGCAAAACGGAAGACCGCGGCAGCCGCTCCTGGCGAGGAGGCAGGCGGCGAGCCCACCGAGGCGACCGTGGCCGACGACGAGGAGATCGTCGCCGAGCAGCTCGACCTGGGTGAGGCCGCCGCTGACGGGGCCGAGGAGGACGAGGCCGACGCAGACGCAGAGGCTGTCGGCGAGGACGGCGTCGCGCCCGTGAAGAAGCGGACGCGTCGCGGGTCACGAGGCGGCAAGCGCCGCCGCAAGCCGGCAGCGGGCGCCGCCGCGAACGGAGCAGTCGACGGCGAGGAGCTCGCTGTCGTCTCGGACGAGGCAGACGGGGTCGCCGCCGAGCCGAAGGATCTCACCGACGTCGTGGCGGCCGGCGAGCCCGACGAGGCGCCGAAGCCGCGCAGCCCCCGGCGCCGCGCGCCCAGGATCCACGTCCCCGACGGCCCCGGCGGTCCGCCGCCGTCGCCCGACGTGATCCAGGAGGCGATCGAGGAGACGGTGGAGCCCGAGACGCTTCCGGAGGCAGATTCCGGCGAGCCTGCCGTGCACGGCCTCGAGCCGCGCGGGGAGGCAGACGGCGACGCCGACGGACCGGTCGTGGCGAAGAAGAGGACCCGCCGTGGCACGCGCGGCGGCAGGAACCGGCGCAAGAAGACGCCGGCCGAGCTGGCCGCTGCTGCTGCCGCCACCGGCGAGGCGGGCGAGGGCGCCGCAGTCGCCGTCGTCACCGCGGTCGCGGAGGAGCCCGTGCCCGAGGCTGAGCCAGAGACCCTCCCGGAGGTCGTGCCGGAGAACGAGCGGGGCGTGGTCGCGGAGGCTGAGGCGGATGAGCCGGCCGCCGACGAGTTGCCCGGGGACGACCCGGGCTACGTGCCCATGTCCGAGTGGCTCGACGACTTCGACCGCCGCTAGAGGCCCGCTTTCGCTACACTCCCTCGGCTCGCGGGCGACTGCCCGCACGCCCGCAGACTTCCTCTCATGAGCTACGCAATCATCTCCCTCGGTGGCAAGCAGTACCGCGTCAGCGAAGGCCAGCGGCTGCTCGTCGACAGGCTCGACACCGAGGATGGCAAGACGTTCACGCCTGACGTGCTCCTCGTCGGCGGCTCGGGTGCTCCGTCCCTGTCCCCGAAGGACGTGACGGTGACGGTCAAGGTCGTTGGCCAGCAGCGAGGTCCAAAGATCCGGATCGGCAAGTACAAGAAGCGCACCGGCTACAAGCGCCACACGGGCTTCCGGGCTGCGCTCACGCAGATCGAGATCGAGTCGATCGGCGGCAAGAAGCCTGCGGCAGCCAGGCCGAAGGCGACCGCCGCCGCGAAGGCAGAGCCCGTGGCAGCGCCCGAGACGACCGAGGAGGGTGAGAGCTAGATGGCACACAAGAAGGGGCTCGGCTCCTCCCGTAACGGCCGCGACTCGGAGAGCAAGCGCCTCGGCGTGAAGATCTTCGCAGGCCAGGAGGTCAAGGCCGGCATGATCATCGTTCGCCAGCGGGGCACCAGGTTTCGCCCCGGCGCCGGAGTCGGCCTGGGCCGCGACCACACGATCTTCGCGAAGCGTCCCGGCGTGGTCGAGTTCCGTCGCTCCGGCGACAAGCGCTTCATCAGCGTGACTTCCGACTGACGTCGGAATTCACGCTAGATGTGACGTTCATCGCCCTCGGCAAGACGCACTCTCGCCCTTGGGTGAGACTTCCCGTGATCGGACATGACGGACGACGCCACATCTAGCGAGCCGCGGCGCAGCCGCGGCTCGATGTTCCACGATCGCGCGCGCATTCGCGTCAAGGCGGGCCGCGGCGGCGACGGCGGTCTCAGCTTCCGGCGTGAGAAGTTCGTGCCCAAGGGCGGCCCGGACGGCGGCGACGGCGGTCGCGGCGGCGACATCGTGCTCGTCGCCGACCCCGATCTCCGCGACCTCTCCTCCTTCCACGCGAAGACCGTCTTCGATGCGAAGCGCGGTGGCAACGGTCGCGGCACGCGCAAGCACGGGGCGGACGGCGGCGACATCGTCCTCGCCGTCCCCGTCGGGACGCTCGTCACGAGCCTG
>Ga0302299_10002608_pt1 | contig 10999 bp, 8 predicted proteins | sample III_Fen_N3_4_FD_198795 | JGI IMG/M metagenome (GOLD analysis project Ga0302299, IMG submission 198795) | Peat permafrost microbial communities from Stordalen Mire near Abisko, Sweden - III_Fen_N3_4 | ecosystem: Environmental > Terrestrial > Soil > Wetlands > Permafrost | place: Sweden: Abisko...
CCCGGCCAGGCACAGCACGAGCGCGGCGAGGGCGGCGGCGTGGATCACGCGGCGCTCGCTCCCCGCGCCCGGGCGTCGACAGGGGCTAGCGCTGTCCGTGGAGGCGGGCCAGGGCGCGGTGGCCGATGTCGCGCCGGCAGTACATGCCGTCGAAGTGGATCCTGCCGACCGCCTCGTAGGCCCGTGCGATCGCGGCTTCGAGGTTGGCGCCGAGCGCGGTGACGCCGAGCACGCGGCCGCCGACGGTCTTGACCTGGCCGTCTTCCTTCCTCGTGGCCGCGTGGTAGACGACGACGTCCGTCCACTCCTTCAGCGAATCGAGGCCGCTGATCGTCTGCCCGGTCTCGGGCGTTTCGGGGTAGCCCCTGCTGGCCAGGACCACGCACACGGCCGGCTCCTTGGCCCACTCCAGGCGCGTCTCGCCGAGCTGGCCGGCGGCGCACTGGTCGAGGATCGGCACGATGTCAGTGCGCATGCGCGCCATGATGACCTGCGTCTCCGGGTCCCCGAAGCGCGCGTTGAACTCGAGCACCTTCGGGCCGGCCTCGGTCATCATCAAGCCGGCGAACAGCACGCCCTGGAAGCTGCGACCCTCGGCGGCGAGGCCGGCGACGGCCGGCAGGATCACGTCCTGCATGATCCGCTTGTGGCCTTCGAGGCTGATGCTGGTGGTCGGCGAGACGGTGCCCATGCCACCGGTGTTCGGTCCCTTGTCGCCGTCGAGGGCGCGCTTGTGGTCCTGCACCGAGGCCATCGGCACGACCCGCGCGCCGTCGGAGAAGACGAGGAACGAAACCTCCTCGCCCTGCAGGAACTCCTCCATCACGACCTTCGCGCCGGCCGAGCCGAACCGCTTCTCCGCCATGATCTGCGCCACCGCCGCGCGCGCCTCGGCGGCCTCGGCCACGACCATCGTGCCCTTGCCGGAGGCGAGCCCGTCGGCCTTCACGACGAAGGGGAAGCCGAAGGGCGCGCGCTTCACGAACGCCGCCGCCTCGTCGAGCGTGCTGCACACCTCGTAGCGGGGCGAAGGGATCGCGTGACGGCTCATGAACTCGCGCGCGAAGGCCTTCGAGCCCTCGATCTCGGCCGCGCCGCGCGAGGGACAGAAGATGCGCAGCCCGCGCCGCACGAACTCGTCGCCGATCCCGAGCACCATCGGTAGCTCCGGGCCGACCACCGTGAGGTCCGCCCGGATCGTCTGCGCGAAGTCCGCGACCTCGACGATGCTCGAGGAGTCGATCGGCACGCAGTCGGCGATCTCTGCGATGCCGGCGTTGCCCGGGGCGCAGTACAACTCGGTCACGAGGGGGCTCTGGCGGATCTTCCAGGCCAGGGCATGCTCGCGGCCCCCGTTCCCGACGATCAGGATCCTCATGAGCCGGGAAACTTGACACCGCACGGTCCGGCTGTCAACCGGGCCGTAGTGGCCCGGATGTCGTGCTAGCCTCTCCCGGCCGATGACGGACACGCCCGCCGCCCTCCCGCGACACGCGCCGGACTTCGCCCGCCTGGCGGGAGCGGCCGCGGCGGTGCTGTGGCTCGTGTTCTGCCTCGCCTGGTTCGACGTGGCCGCGCCCTGGCGACCGGGCTTCGTCGCTGCCCTGCCGCGCCTGGTGTGGCTGCTGCCGCTGGCCCTCGCCGCCGCGTTCTGGCTGCGAGGCCGCGGGCGCCTGCTCGCCGGCGAGCCGCTCGGCGAGTCGCGCCCCGCGCTGTGGCTCGTCCTGGCGCTGGCCTTCTGCTTTCGGCTGCCGACGGTTCTCGCGGGCGCCGGCGCGACCGTTACGCCGGACGGCGCGCTGTCCGGCATCGTGGCCCTGCACGCGCGCGACGGCCTCGAGCGCCTGGTCTTCGTGCCGAACGTGCCCTACAGCGGCAGCCTCAAGTCGCACTTGACGGCCCCCCTCGCGCTCGTGCTCGACCCGGCGGTCGCCTTCGCGCTCGTCTCGGCCCTCTTCTACCTGGCCTTCGTGGCCGGGCTGTACCGGCTCGCGCTGCTGGTTGCCGGCCCGCGCAGCGCGCTGCTGTCGGGCCTCTACGCCGCGTTCAGCCCCGCCTTTGTGACCCGCTACAGCCTGAGCAACGACGGCAACTACGTGGAGGTGCTGGCGCTCGGCACCTGGGCGCTGTGGTTCGCGGCGCGCTGGACCGGCGAGCGCGCCGAGCGCCCGCGGCTTGCCTTCGCCGCCGGCCTGCTGCTCGGCCTCGGCTTCTGGTGCCACATCCTGGCGATCATCCATCTGGCCGCGATCGCCACGCTGTTCGTGCTCGCCGGCCGTCTGGCGGCCCTGCGCTCGCTGCTCGCGCTCGGCGCCGGCTGGACGATCGGCTACGTGCCGGGCTGGCTGTGGAACCTCGCCAACGCGTGGCAGTCTTTCGAGTATCTGCTTCCCGGGGAGGCGCGCACCGGCGAGACCGGCGCCGCCGGTCTCGCCGCCGTGAGCTCCGGCCTGGGCGAGAAGCTGCGGCTGATGGTCACCGACCACTGGCCGGCGCTGCTCGGCTACGACGGCGGCTACCCGGGGCCGCTCGACCGGCTGCTGGCGGGGCTCGCCTGGCTCGGTGTGGCGGCCACGCTGGCCGGTGGGCTCGCCTTCGCCCTGCAGGCGTGGCGCGGGCGCTCGTGGCCGCGCGCGGCACTGCTGCTCTTCGCGGCGGCCAACCTCGCCGTGGCCCTGGTCGCCCTGCCGCACGTCGCGGGCAACCCACGCTACATCCTGTTCCTGATGTCGGTCGTGCCGATCGTGCTTGCCGAGGCGCTCGGGATCGGCTGGCGGCGTGGCGTGCTGTTCCTGCTGATCGCGACCGGCGCCGTCGCCTCGCTGGCGCAGGAACCCGGCACGCTGCGCGCCGACGCGCGCTGGCGGCAGTTCGTCGCCGACATGGAGAGCGAGGGCGTGCGCTACTGCTATACCGACTTCTTCATGGCGACGCGCATCAACTTCCTCTCCGGCGAGCGTATCGTCTGCTCGGCGAAGCTGGGCCCGATCACGACCGAGTACTTCTTCTCGTACCGCGAGCGCGTCGAGCGCGCCCCCGAGGCGGCCTTCATCGCCGTCAACCGGACCTCGGCCGCGCGGCTCGAGGGGCGGCTGCAGGAGCTCGGCGTCCGCTACCAGCGTCTGGAGCTGATGAAGCCGGTGCTGCTGCGGCTCTCGCGCAAGGTCGATCCCGAGGAGCTGTTCCCCGGCCGCGAGTTCCCGATGCGGTAGCAGGCAGTTGGCGTTCTCGTCCTGGGGGGCCGCAGCGTGCGGCCCCCCCAGACCCCCCGCGGGGCCTACTTCTGCAGCTCGGCCGTGATCACGACACCGCCCATCTGCGGCAGCGTCGTCGCGCTCTTGACGACGGCGTGCGTGTCGGCGGCGACCCAGAACACGACCTGTCCGGCCTCGCCCTCTGCCGACGTCATCTCCACCTTCCACGCCTTGAAGGTGCCCGCGGGCACGGTCACGTCCTCCTGGCCCAGCACCTTCAGCTGCCGCAGCGCGGTCTGCTGCTTCTGCACGTCGAGATTGCGGAACGTGGTCGTGTAGCCTTCGGCGAGCGGAAGCAGGGCGACCACGTGACTGCTGGCCCCGTCGGCGAACAGCTCGCCGCCGAGGTCGATCGTCACCGGCTTCGGGTCGCCAGCCATCGCCATCGTTCCCGTCGCCTTGCCGCCCTCGAACGCGAGCTCGAGCGACATCGGGCCCTGCTTCAGCGAGCGCTTGCGCAGGGCGAGGCTCGCCTTCTCGAGCAGGACCACGTCCGACACGGGGCCCATCGGCGTCTGCGCCGTCTCCTCGATCTGCCAGCCGCCGCTCTGCTCCTTCACCGTGCGCGTGACCGACATCGGCATCGTCTGCCCGTTGACCTCGATCTTCGCCTGGTAGCTCGCGCTGCCCGCGGCCAGGCTGCCGGCGACCTTCGGGAGCCCCACGGCGGCGGCGTCAGCCTTCTTCGTCAGCACCACTGTCTTCGGGTCGACCGTTATCTGCTTGAGCCGCGCCGCGACCTCGGGGGTCGCGCCCTCCTGGAAGCGGCCGCCGAGGTGCTTCGCGAAGAACGCCTCGCTGGCGGCCCACAGGGCCATGCTGTTGACCGGCCGTTGGAAGCCGTGGCCCTCGTCGGGCGCCAGCATGTACTCGACGGGGAAGCCGCGGTCGCGCAGCGCGATCACGATCTGCTCGGCCTCGGCCTTCTTCACGCGCGGGTCGTTCGCGCCCTGCGCGACGAGCAGCGGCGTCTTGATCTTCTGGGCGGAGTTGAGCGGCGATTGTCTCTCGAGCTGCGCCCTGCCCTCCGGCGTCTTCGGGTTGCCCATCCGCTCGTGGAAGATGATCCGGCCGGACTCCCAGTAGGGCGGGATCGAGTCGAGCAGCGTGATCAGGTTCGACGGGCCGACGATGTCCACGGCCGCCGCGTACAGGTCGGGCGTGAAGGCGACGCCGGCGAGCGTCGCGTAGCCGCCGTAGGAGCCGCCCATGATGCCGACGCGCTTCGGGTCGGCGATGCCCTGGGAGACGAGGTACTTGGCGCCCCAGGTCACGTCGTCCTGCATCTTCTCGCCCCACTGCCGGTTGCCGGCGTTCAGGAACTTCTTGCCGTAGCCGGTGGACCCGCGGAAGTTCGGCATCAGCACGGCGTAGCCGCGGTTGGCGAGGAACTGCGCGAGGTTGTTGAAGCCCCAGCCGTCGCGTGCCCAGGGGCCGCCGTGGGGGACCACGATCGTCGGCAGGGCCTTCGCCGCGACGCCCTTCGGCAGCGTGAGGAAGGCCGAGACCTCGAGGCCGTCCGAAGAGGCATAGCGGATCGCCTTCATCTGCGCCATGTGCTGGCGCGGGATGCGCTCGCGGACCTTGTACTGGAGCGCAAGCGCCTTCGTCTTGCGGTCGAAGATGAGGCGCTCGCCCGGGTCGGTGTCGCTCGCAGCGGTGATCAGCAATCTCGAGTCGTCGGCGGTCGAGGACCCGAGGCTGATCTCCTTGCCCGGGAACTTCGCCTGCAGCAGCTTGTAGTCGGCCTCCCAGGCCTTGTCGCGGAAGTAGACGCGCGTGCGCTCGTCCTCGTACGAAGTACCCACCAGCTCGTCGGTTGTCTCGGCGAAGATCGCCGAGCCGAAGTCCACGCGCTTCAGCGGGTCGGACTCGACGAGCTCTTCCTGGCCGGTCTCGGGATCGAAGAGCACGAGCCGCGTGAGGTCGAGGTCGCCCTTGTTCGTCTGCATGTAGACACGCCGGCCGTCCTTGTGGAAGCGATCCGTGCCGCAGGTCTCGAACACCGTGCACGAGTAGACCTTCCTGTAGCCTTCCGGCTCGACCTTCAGGATCTCGGTGTCGCCGTTGTCCGCGACGCGGGTCGCGAGGCGCAACTTGCCGTCGAGGTCGAAGTCCCATCCGGCGATGCGCTCGGTGTTCTTGCGCAGGAGCTCCCGCTGGCCGGTCGAGATCGTGACCTTGTAGACGTCGTGCCAGGCCGCGTCGCGATCGTTCAGCCCGACGTAGATCGTGTCGGGGGCCTTCTTCGGCACCGCGTAGATGAACGCGCGCGCGCCCTTCGCGTCGGTGAGGTTCCGCGAGGCGGGAACCTCCTTGCCCTCCGCGTTCGGCGCCGCCGGGTCGACCGCCCAGACGTTGAAGTTCTCGTCGCCGTCGTTGTCCTTGACGTAGAGGAGGCGCTTGCTGTCGCGCGTCCAGAAGAAGGCCGGGATCGGACGCTTCGCCTCGGCGGTCAGCAGCCGGGCGTTCGCGAACGGCTCGTTCGTCTTCTTCACGTAGACGTTGCGGGTGTCGTTCCACGGCTTGAGGAACGCGACGTACTGCCCGTCGGGCGACAACTGCGCGCCGGCGATCTCGGGGTTGCCGAAGAACAGCTCGCGATCGAGGATCGGCGGCAGGGTGGCGGCCGGCTTCGCGGCTGGCGCCGGCCGGGCGGTCGCCAGCCCGGCAGCCAGCATGCCGAAAGCCAGTGTCGGGACGAGGATCCGGGCGGATCGAGTCATCGCTTCAAGACCTCCAGGGAATCGCGCTGCGGACGGGCGGTCGCTGGTAGGGACGCGGCGGCCGCCAGATCGCGGGGCAGATCACTACGTCAACGCAATACGATTCCGGTCAGGACGGTGTTCCGTCCGGACCCGCCGTCGGTCGTGGGCTCGTGGCTGCATGGACAGCGACCGGTGGTTGCTGATAGCTTCCGCCCGCGCGGCCACGCGCATCCTGGTGATCGCTGATGCCCCAGACCCCGGACGCCCCGAACGACCCCGCCGAGATCCACGCCGCGCCGAGCCTTGCCGTCCCGCTGCGCGCGGGGCCGCTGCGGCTGGTGTTCGACCGCGGTGAGCTGCGCTGGATCAGGATGGGCGAACGCGAGGTCCTGCGCGGGATCTACGCCGCCGTGCGCGAGACGGGCTGGGCCACGGTCCCGGCCGTGCTCGAGGACCTCGAGATCCACGCCGAGCCAGAGTCGTTCCGGATCTCGTTCGTGGCCCGGCACCGCCGCGGCGACGTGGTGATGGACTGGCGGGCGCAGATCGAGGGGACGCCCGAGGGCCGCATCGTCTATGCGATCGACGGCACGGCGGGCTCGGGTTTCCTGCGCAACCGGATCGGCTTCTGCGTGCTCCACCCGGCGGCCGAGTGCGCGGGGCAGGGCTGCGTGGTGGAGAACGTCGACGGCCGCCGGCTGACCGGCGCCTTCCCCCGCCTCGTCGCGCCGCAGCAGCCGTTCCTCGACGTGCGTGCGATCACGCACGCGGTCGCGCCCGGCGTCGAGGTCGAGCTGCGCATGGACGGAGAGACGTTCGAGACGGAAGACCAGCGCAACTGGTCCGACGCCTCGTTCAAGACCTACTGCACACCGCTCGCGCGGCCGTTCCCGGTCGAGGTGAAGGCCGGCACGCGCGTGCAGCAGACCGTCTCGCTGCGACTGTTCGGCCTCGCCAGCGAGCCGGTGCGTATAGCCGCTGCCGGGGTGCCGGGCGCGCTGCCGCAGAAGCGGAACAGCGCCGAGCCGGTGATCGTCCGCATCGAGTCGTCAGGCGTCTTCGCGCGACCGGCCATCGGGCTCGCGGGCGCGGGGCTCGTCCCGCCTCCCGGTGCGGCCGAAGCGGCCGCGCTGCGCCTGCTCAGGCTCGACCACCTGCGCGCCGACCTGCGGCTGGACGGACCCGGCTGGGAGGGTGCCCTCGAGCGCGCGGTCGCCTGCTCGCGCCTCCTGGACGCGCCGCTCGAGGCCGCCCTGTTCCTGCCCGACGAGCCGCTGCCCGTTCTGGAGGCGCTGGCGTTGCGCGCCGCGGCCCTGCGCGCCCGCGTCTCGCACTGGCTGCTGTTCCGCGCCGCCGATCTCACCACGCACGAGGGTGACGCGGCGCTCGCTCGCGCGGTCCTCGCCGGCGTCGACCCCGTCGCCCGCTTCGGCGGCGGCGTAGACCGCTACTTCGCCGACCTGAACCGCCGCCGCCCGCCGGTAGCCGGCCTCGACCGCGTCAGCTTTTCGCTCAACCCGCAGGTCCACGCCTTCGACGACGCGACGCTGTTCGAGAACCTCGCCAGCCTTTCGTGGACCGCGGAGACGGCGCGCTCGTTCGCCGGCACGGCCACGCTCGGGCTGTCGCCGGTGACGCTGCGGCCCAGGGTCGACCCGCGTCCCGCGGCCTCGCGCCCGCCCGACGAGCCCCCGTTCAGCGACGACCCGCGCCAGCGCACCTCGCTCGCGGCCGCCTGGACGCTCGGCTTCGTGGCGTCCGCAGCCGCCGCCGGCTACGCGAGCGTGACGTTCTTCGAGCTGTCTGGCCCGCGCGGCGTGCTGGAGGCCGGCCGGCCGTTCCCGGTGTACCACGCGCTCGCGGACCTCCTGGCCTTGCGCGATGGCGCGCTGGTCCCGTCGCGCTCGCGGCGGCCCGAGCGCGTGCAGGCGCTCGCGCTGCGTGAGGGCGCGCACACGCGGCTGTTCCTGGCCAACGTGGGCGACGAGACCCACCCCGTGCGCGTCGAGGGGCTGGGCGGCCGGGCGCGCTGCGCCCCCCTCGGCGACCCCGGCACGGGCGAAGACGCTGGCTTCGAGCTGGAGCTCGAGCCGAACGCGATTGTGCGCCTCGACGTCCAGGCCGACGCATGACCTACTCGCCGTCCGGCTCGGCCGCCTGAGCCAGCCGGTAGACCTCGCGCGCCGGCAGCCCGAGCCGGCGCGCCGCTTCCTTCACCGCCTCGCGGCGCGTCCGGCCCTGCGCCGCGAGCGAGCGGAAGAGCGCGACGGGGTCGGCGTCGGCGGGCGGCGCGTCGGACGCACCGGCCACCACCAGCACGATCTCGCCCTTGACGGCCTCGCGCGCTGCCAGCCGCGCGCGCAGGCTCGACAGCGGGGCCCGCACGTACTCCTCGTGGAGCTTCGTGGCTTCGCGGCACAGGAAGGCCTCGCGGTCGCCGAGCACCGCTTCCATCTCCTGGAGCGTCGCTACCACCCGCAGCGGGGACTCGTACGCGACGAGCGTGGCCCGTTCCCCCGCCAGCTCCTCGAGAGCGCGTCGCCGCGCGCCCGCGCGCGGCGGCAGGAAGCCGACGAACAGGAAGCGGTCGCTCGGCAGGCCGCAGACCGAGAGCGCGGCGATCACGGCGCTCGGCCCGGGCACCGGCACCACCGGCAGGCCCTCGCTGCGCGCGTCGCGCACGAGCCGGTAGCCCGGGTCCGAGATCCCCGGCGTGCCGGCGTCAGAGACCAGCGCGATGTCCCGGCCCTCGCGCAGCAGCGCGAGGATGCGCTCGCCCTTCCAGCGCTCGTTGTGCTCGAAGTACGAGGTGGTCGGCGTCGTGATGCCGTGCTCGCGCAGCAGCGTCGCCGTGCGCCGCGTGTCCTCGCAGGCGACGAGCGCCACCTCGCGCAGCACGCGGGCCGCTCGCAGCGTCAGGTCCTCGAGGTTGCCGAGCGGGGTCGCGACCACGAACAGGGTCCCCGGGGCGGCGGGGCGGTCGGGCATTTAACTCCTTGACCTCCCGGCAGATCGGATTGACAGCCGCGGCCGGCTATCCTAGCATCGAACGCTCGCACCAGCCCGCTCCCCGCCAGATGGGGGAAATCCGAGGCGGTCAGGGGGTGTCAATCAGGTATGGCTGAGATCAAGATCCAGGAGGGTGAGTCGATCGAGAACGCCCTTCGACGCTTCAAGAGGAAAGTTCAGCAAGAGGACATCATCAAGGACATCAAGAAGCACAGCTTCTACCTGAAGCCCGGCGACAAGCGCCGGGCCAAGCAGGCCCTGGCCCGCAAGCGGAGCCGCAAGAAGCTCCGTCGCGAGGGCGAATAGACCGGTCCTGCGCCGGCCGTTCCGACGGCCCGGGCTCGTCGCAACCCCCGGGCCGCCGGTCGTTCGATTGACTTGCTTCGAAGCCGCGTGATAGCGTACGTGCCTCGAACGCAAAGCTTTATCTGCAGGGAGAGAGCCGCCATGAAGATCGTCGAGCGTCAGGTCGGTGACGTAGTGATCCTGGACCTTCACGGGAAGATCCTGATCGGCGAGGGTGACGACGCGCTGCGCGAGGCCGTCACGAAGCTGGCCGACTCCGGAAAGACCAAGATCCTGCTGAACCTGGCCGACGTCCCGTACGTGGACTCCGCCGGCCTGGGCGAGATCGTGCGCACCTACACGACGGTGAGCCGCAAGGGCGGCAAGCTGAAGCTGCTCAACCTCACCAAGAAGATCCAGGACCTGCTGTCCATCACGAAACTGCTCACCGTCTTCGAGACGTACGAGTCCGAGGACGAAGCCGTCCGCAGCTTCGCCTGATCTCGTCGCTCCCGTGGCGGGCGGGCCCGTTGCAGGGCCCGCTCGCGCACCCGGAGGCGGCCACGGCCGCGCAGCCATGAGCCTGCCGCGTGCCTTCCTCGTCTCGCTCCGTCCCCACCAGTGGACCAAGAACCTGGTGGTGCTCGTTGCGCTCGCCTTCTCGAAGCACCTCTTCGAGCCGGAGCCGTTCCTGCGCGCGGGCCTCGCGTTCGCGATCTTCTGTGCGCTCTCGGGGGCCGTGTACCTGCTCAACGATCTCGTGGACCTCGAGCAGGACCGCCTTCACCCGCTCAAGCGCTCGCGTCCGCTGCCGAGCGGCGCGCTGCCCGTTCCCCTGGCGCGACTCGGCTGCGCGCTGCTCGCGCTCGCGGGTCTGCTCTGCGCGGGCTGGCTCGGGCGCGGGTTCCTGCTGGCAGCCGCGGGCTACCTGGCGCTGAACGTCGCCTACTCCTTTGGGCTCAAGCACGCCGTGATCCTCGACGTGCTCGCGATCTCGCTCGGCTTCGTGCTGCGTGCCGTGGCGGGGGCGCTCGCGATCCAGGTCGTCTTCAGCGACTGGCTGCTCGTGTGCACGATCCTGCTCGCGCTGTTCCTCGCGCTGGCGAAGCGCCGGCACGAGCTGGTAACGCTCGAGAATGCCACGGGCCACCGCCCCGCGCTCGAGGAGTACAGCCCGTACCTGCTCGACCAGATGATCGGGGTCGTGACCGCCTCGTGCCTGACGGCCTACGCGTTCTACACGCTCGCCCCGGAGACGATCGCGAAGTACCGCACCGAGAAGCTGGCCTTCACGATCCCCTTCGTAATCTACGGGATCTTCCGCTATCTTTACCTCGTCCATCGCAAGGAGCAGGGCGGTAGCCCGAGCGAGGTGCTGCTGACCGACAGGCCCCTGCTCGTGGCCGTGGCCCTGTGGGCCCTCGCCGTGGTGGCGATCGTGTACAGCGCGCCGGGGGCCCCGGTGCCGCTCGGCCGGTGAGGGGGCCGGCGCGTCGATGAGCTTCGAGGTCAAGGGCGAAGGCGTCGACCTGCAGCGGCTGCTCGCCGAGGTGCACCGGCGGGTCGCCGAGCGCCAAGACGGGCTCTACACTGACGAGGAGCTGCGCTTCATCGCCGAGCGCCCGCTCGAGGGCGTGCTGCAGGGGCGCGAGCTGCGCGCCGACCTCGTGGACGAGTTCCGCGCCCGCGACGCCGACTGGAACTACGCCTTCGGCCCGGAGACGCTGTACCGCTCGAGCCGCG
>Ga0302299_10002610_pt1 | contig 10993 bp, 7 predicted proteins | sample III_Fen_N3_4_FD_198795 | JGI IMG/M metagenome (GOLD analysis project Ga0302299, IMG submission 198795) | Peat permafrost microbial communities from Stordalen Mire near Abisko, Sweden - III_Fen_N3_4 | ecosystem: Environmental > Terrestrial > Soil > Wetlands > Permafrost | place: Sweden: Abisko...
CCACGGTGTCGGGCACAGTGGGCGCGGCCCGCACGGCCAACCGGTTGGGCATCCCCGGCGTGGCGGTCAGTGCCGGGTTCGGCGCGAACCTCAACGCCTCCTACGTCACCGGCGGATCGTTCGCCGCCGGTTGGGTGAACTACCTGCGGTCGACCTACCTGGACGAGTCGAGGGTTCCCCAGACGGTGAACGCCAACATCCCCACGTGCGGTGCCGGCGCCCTGCGGGGCATCGTGGGCGTGCCGCTCGGCCGAAGCAGCTCGGTCAGCGGCTACACCGTGACCTCGGGCAGCGTGGGCAACGGCGTCTTCCAACCCACGGTGGCCACCAAGAACCCACTCGTGAACAACGTCGACTGCTCGACGTCGTCGACTGCCTACGACAACGACATCGACGCCTTCAACCTCGGGTTCATCACGGTGAGCCTGCTCAACCCGGATCTGCAGGACCAGTGACCGGCGAGTGAGGGGCCAGTGACCAGCTAGGGTTCGGGGAGAACACGGGAGCCCGTCGTCGGGCTGAGAGGGAGGATGCATCCTCCGACCGTCACAACCTGATCCGGGTAATGCCGGCGCAGGGAGGCTTTCGTCATCCGTCTCGCGTGTTCGTCGACTTCGATCGATCCGAGCCCGCGATGACCCCTACCGACACCGACCGCGTGATCATCTTCAACGGTGGCGACGCGCTGGCCCGCGAGGTCGTCCACGAGCTCCCGACCGGCGCGTTCACCATCGCGGCCGACTCCGGGGTGGAGCACGCCCTGGCCCTCGAGTGGCCGATCGATCTGGCCGTGGGCGACTTCGACTCGGTGTCGGCGGCCGCCCTCGCCGCTGCCGAGGCCGCCGGGGCCCAGGTCGAGCGCCACCCGGTGGCCAAGGATCACACCGACCTCGAGCTGGCCCTCGACGCCGCCGCCGCCCGCCGCCCGGCCGAGATCGTGGTCGTCGGCGGCCACGGTGGCCGGGTCGACCACTTCCTCGCCGCCGCGCTGCTGCTCACCCGCGACGCCTACGCCGACATCGCGGTGCGCGCCATCGTGGGCCCGGCCCGGCTCCACGTCGTGCGCCACCACCTCGACCTCCGCGGCCGACCGGGAGACCTGCTCACCCTGCTCGCCATCGCCGGGCCGGCCACCGGGGTGACCACCGTGGGGCTGCGCTACCCACTGGTCGACGAGCCCTTGTTGCCCGGCTCGACCCGCGGCGTCAGCAACGAGCTGATCGCCGACGCTGCCTCGGTCGCGGTCACCGGCGGGGTCGTGCTGGCCGTGCACACGCCGGCCTGACCGACCCGACCCTCCGACCCCCCATTCACCAGCGAGCAACCAGGAGCTCCCTTCCATGCCATCCCCGTCCGACCCGTCCGCCCGATCTCGCGGGGCCCGGGTGCGCCCGTTGGCCGTCGCCCTGCTCGCCGTGGGGCTCGTGGTGGCTTCGTGTGGCAGCTCGTCGTCACCGTCGGCGTCACCAGGCGACACCGCACCGTCCACCACGGTGGCCGACGCCCCGGGGGCCTTGCGGGTCGTCACCCACGACTCCTTCGCCGTCTCCGACGCCGTGCTCCAGGCGTTCGAGACCCGCACCGGCATCAAGGTGGAGCTGATCAGCGACGGCGACGCCGTGGAGGTGGTGAACAAGGCGATCCTCACCAAGGACGACCCGCAGGCCGACGTGCTGTTCGGCATCGACAGCAACACCCTCACCAAGGCGTTCGACGCCGGCCTGTTCGAGCCGTACCAGTCACCGGGGCTGGCCACGGTCGACGCCTCGTACCAGATCGATCCCGACCATCGGGTCACGCCGATCGACCACGGCGACGTCTGCCTGAACTACGACAAGGCGTGGTTCGCGGCCAAGGGCGTGGCGCCGCCCACCTCGATGGACCAGCTGACGGGCAAGGACTACGAGGGCACGCTGGTCGTCGAGAACCCGGCCACCTCGACGCCCGGTCTCGCCTTCATGCTGGCGTCGGTGGCGAAGTACGGCGAGGACGGCTGGAACGACTACTGGAAGCAGCTGCGCACCAACCAGGTCAGCGTGGTCGATGGGTGGGAGGCCGCCTACTACACCTCGTTCTCGGGGAGCTCGGGCAAGGGCGACAAGCCCATCGTCGTCTCCTACGCCACCAGCCCGCCCGCCGAGGTCATCGATGCCGATCCGCAGCCGGCAGATGCCCCCACCGCGGTCATCGAGGACAGCTGCTTCCGTCAGGTCGAGTTCGCCGGCCTGCTCGCCGGCACCAAGCGCCCCGCGGCGGCCCAGGCGTTCATCGACTTCCTCCTGTCGAACGACTTCCAGAACGACGTGCCCGAGAAGATGTACGTCCTGCCGGTCAGCTCCACGGCCACGGTGCAGGCGACGTTCGCCAAGTACTCGGCGAACCCGACCGACCCGCTGACCCTGCCGTCGGACCAGATCGGGGCGAACAGCTCGGCCTGGGTCGACGAGTGGACCCGCACCGTCCTCGGGTGAGCCCTGCCCTGGCCGCCGTGCCCCGCCGAGTGGCCCGCCTCCTGCCGGTGGTGGTGCCGCTGGCCTTCCTCGCCGTGCTCTTCGTGTACCCGGTCACCGCCATCATCGGACGCGGGTTGCGGCCGGGCGGGCACTGGCAGCTCGGCGTGGTGGGCGACGTCATCGGCGATCCCTACTACCGCCACGTGGCCTGGTTCACGTTGTGGCAGGCCGCGCTGTCGACCGTGCTGACGCTGGTGGTGGCCATGCCGGTGGCCGCGGTCTTCGCCCGGTTCGAGTTCCGGGGCCGGCGCGTGCTGTGGTCACTGCTGCTGGTGCCGTTCGTGTTGCCGACCGTGGTCGTCGGGGCCGCCTTCCTGGCGCTGCTGGGGCCGAAGTCGGCCATCGGCGTCGACCTGCACGACACGATCTGGTTGGTGCTGGCGGCCCACGTCTTCTTCAACCTGGCGGTGATCGTGCGCACGGTCGGGGGCCTGTGGGGCAACCTCGACCCGGCGCTCGAGGATGCCGCCCGCACGCTCGGGGCGTCGCCGTGGCGAGCGTTCCGCGAGGTCACGCTGCCGCTGTTGCGCCCCGCCATCGCCGCCTCGTCGTCGATCGTGTTCCTGTTCTGCTTCACCTCGTTCGGTGTCGTGCTCCTGCTCGGCGGGCCGCGGGCGCGCACCCTGGAGGTCGAGATCTACACCCAGACCGCTCGCCTGCTGCACCTCGACGTGGCCGCAGTGCTCGCCCTGATCCAACTGGTCGGCGTGGGCTCCGCGCTGCTGCTCTACGCCCGCTACCAACGGCGACGGTCGATCGCCCAGGTGCTGAGGCCGCGGTCCGAGATCGCTCGCCGCCCCCGCACCTTCGCGGAACGCACCTTCGTCGCCGTCGTGCTCGCCGGCCTCGGGGTGCTGATCGCGCTGCCCCTGCTGCTGTTGGCCTGGCGCTCGTTCGACACGCCCACCGGCCCCGGCCTCACCTACTGGCAGGCCCTCGACTCGAGCCGCCGGGGGAGCACCCTGTTCGTCAGCCCCGTGCAGGCGGTCGTGAACTCGCTCACCACGGCGGCGGTGGCCACGGTGGTCGCCCTCGTGGTGGGTGGCATGGCGGCGTGGGTCGTGGCCCGACCGAAGCGGGGTGCGGGCGGCGACGCGGACCGCGGCGGCCGATCGGTGGTGTGGTTCGACGCCGCGCTGATGCTGCCGTTGGGCACCTCCGCGGTGACGGTCGGGTTCGGGTTCCTGATCGCCCTGAACCGGCCGCCGGTCGACCTGCGCGACTCGTGGTGGCTCGTGCCGTTGGCCCAGGCGACGGTGGCGATCCCGTTCGTGATCCGCACGCTCGTCCCGGTGCTGCGTTCGATCGACGGCCGCCTGCGTGAGGCCGCCTCGGTGCTCGGGGCCTCGCCAGGTCGGGCCTTCCGCGAGGTCGACCTGCCCATGGTGTTCCGCGCCGGCCTGGTGAGCGCAGGGTTCGCCTTCGCCGTGTCGCTGGGGGAGTTCGGGGCGACGGTCTTCCTGGCCCGATCGGACCGCCCGACGGTGCCGATCGCGATCTACCGGTTCCTCGGCGCGCCCGGAGCGCTGAACCTCGGACAGGCCATGGCCCTCAGCACCCTGTTGATGGGCCTCACCGGCGCGGTGGTGCTGTTGATCGATCGGGTCCGCGTCGGCTCCCTGGGCGAGTTCTGATGGGCGAGCGCTGATGAGTCCGACACCGATGCTCGACGTGCGGGGCATCACCGTCACCTACGCGGGGGCCGACCGGCCGGCCCTCGACGGGCTCGATCTGCAGGTCGGGCCCGGGGAGGTCGTGGCCGTGCTGGGGCCGAGCGGTTGCGGCAAGTCGACGCTGCTCCGGGCGGTGGCCGGCCTCGTGGCGGCCCAGGCCGGGTCGGTGCACCTCGCCGGTCGGGATCTGCGCGGCGTGGCCACCCACGAGCGGGGCGTCGGTCTCATGTTCCAGGACTACGCCCTGTTCCCGCACCGGGACGTGGGCGACAACGTGGCCTTCGGCCTGCGGATGCGCGGCGTGGCACCGAGCCGACGTGACCAACGGGTCGCCGAGTTGCTCGAGCTCGTCGGCCTGCCTGGCTCGGCGCGCCGGTCGGTGGCGGCGCTGTCGGGCGGTGAGCGCCAGCGGGTCGCCCTGGCCCGGGCGTTGGCCCCGTCGCCCGCGCTGCTCATGCTCGACGAGCCGCTCGGGGCGCTCGATCGCACCCTGCGGGACCGGCTCGTGCTCGAGCTCGGCGAGCTGTTCGCCTCGCTGGGCGTCGCGGTGCTCTACGTCACCCACGACCAGGGTGAGGCCCTGGGCCTGGCCCATCGGGTCGTCGTGATGAACGAGGGTCGCATCGTGCAACAGGGCCGGCCGGCGGAGTTGTGGGCCAGTCCGGCCTCCGCGTTCGTGGCCCGGTTCCTGGGCTTCACCAACCTGTTCGAGGTCGATGCGGACGACGGGGCCGCGAAGGCGCCGTGGGGCGGAGTGGTCGAGGTCGACCCGCAGGCCCGACGGGTGACGCTGATGGTGCGCCCGGCCGGGATCACCCTCGTGGACCACGGCGCGGCCGGGTCGATGCCGGCTCGGGTGGCGGGCGTGATGTTCGCCGCCGGCTCGATGGAGGTGCGCCTCGACCTCGACGGGCTCGGCCCCGTCACCGCCCTCGTCGCGGCGGCCGACTCGCCCGTGCCGGGCACGCGCTGCGGCGTCGTGGTCGACCGGGCCGAGGTGCAGGTCGTCGCGCCCTGAGCCGCACGGCGCGGGTGTTCAGGCGATCAGGCGGCGGATCACCGCGTCAGGCGCGAGGTGGTCCAGGTAGTAGCGCCGGGCGTGGTGCTCGAGGTGGCGCCGGTAGTCCAGGTCGGCCAGGGCGTCGATCGCCGTGTCGATGGACTCGGCGGTGGGATCGGCAGGGTGGAAGTGCCTGCCGGCCACGAAGGGCGCTGGCATGTCGTTCGTCAGGGGGGTGGAGATGATGGCCTTGCCGAGGGCCAGGAACTCGGCCAGCTTCCACCCATGGCACCCGAGCACGGCCGGCGTGTTGAACACGAACGCCGACCGGCGGGTCGCCTCGAGGTAGGTGCGGTAGCTGACCCGAGGCGCGACCAGGTCGTCGAACGCGGTGACCGAGCCGTCGTAGCGGGGCGCGAACCCACCGTCGAGGGTCAGCTCGGGCCGGGCCTGCACCGTGCGCAGGAAGGTCGCCCGGGCCTCGTTGGTGGCGGACTCCTTCAGCCAGATCGTGCTGGCGAAGAAGACCCGTCCGGGGTCGACGGAGCCCGGCACGACGCGAGGTTCCGGCAGCCGGTAGCGCCACTGCCTCCGGAGGTCGACGATCGTCTGACGAGGGGTTCGCTCGGATCGGAAGGCGACGGAGCTGACCGCGGCCGCTGCGCTGCGCGTCCGGGACCAGGCGGTGATGCCGAATCCCGGCCCGATGGCCACGACCTTCGGGGGGAGCTCGCCCCGGGCGTTCACCTTGCCGAAGACATCGCACCAGGCGAGTGGGCCCGGGTCGATGTCGGCATGGTCCTGGGCGCAGATGTAGAACCGTCGGCCTCCGACCTCGAAGGCCATGCCGGTGACGCCCTCGAGCGGTGGGGTGCACCAGCGGGCCCGGCCGAAGACCCGTCGCAGCCCCTCGACGTAGAAGCCGTAGTAGAGGGCATCGAGCGTGGCGCTCACCTGAGGGGTGTCGACGGTGTTCTCCTCGGCCCGGTCCGGTCCCGCTCGATCGGGTGCCGACAGTAGCGGCCTCCCGATCGGCCGATGGGCACTCGGGTAGCGTTGCCCGTCCCATGCACGTCGTGTTCATCTGCAACGAGTACCCGCCGGGCACCCATGGGGGCATCGGGTCGTTCACCTGCACGCTCGCCCGTCGACTCGTGCTCGCCGGCCACCGGGCGACGGTGATCGGCAGCTACGGCGCGGGTCCCGAGCTTGCCGGCGATCAGGTCACCGACGACCAGGGCGTGGCGGTGATCCGCCTGGTCAGCACCGGTCGGGTGCCCGGGCTGCGCGCCGCTCTCGATCAACGGCGGCTCTGGCGCCGGCTCGCCGAGGTGCACGCCGAGCACCCGATCGACCTGGTCGAGGGACCTGAGCAGGCGCTGTGGGCCGCGCCGCGCCGAGTGGGGTTCCCGGCGGTCGTGCGCATCCACGGTGGCCATCGGTTCTTCGCGGCGGCCGAGGGTCGGGCCCCGGCCCGCGGCCGCAGCTGGTTGGAGGCCCGGTCGGTCCGACGGGCCGACGCGCTGGTGGCGGTCAGTGCCTTCGCGGCGCGACGCACGTCCGAGCTGCTCGACCTCGGTGGTCGGCCCATCACAGTGATCCCCAACGCGGTCGACGTCGAGGCGTTCCGGCCCGACGACGTCACGGCGGCGCCGGGCTCGGTGCTGTTCGTCGGCACGGTGTGCGAGAAGAAGGGCGTGCGGCAGCTGGTCGAGGCCTTCCCCGTCATCGCGGCCGCGGTGCCCGCAGCCCGGTTGACGGTGGTCGGCCGCGACCAGGCCGATCCGACCACGGGGGAGTCGTTCACCGAGCGGCTCCGGGCATCGGTGCCTGCTGAGCTCGCCGACCGCGTGGCGTTCGTGGGCCCGGTCGATCACGACCGGGTGGCCGAGATGCTGGCGGCCGCCGAGGTGTGCGCGCTGCCGAGTCACATGGAGGCCCAGGGCCTGGTGTGGGTCGAGGTGATGGCGGCCGGTCGTCCGCTGGTGGCCAGCACGGCGGGACCGGGGCCCGAGGTCGTCGAGGACGGGGTCTCGGGGCTGCTCGTCGATCCGCGCGACCCCGCCGCCATCGCCACTGCGGTGATCGACCTGCTCACCGATCCGGGGTGCCGTGCCCGCCTGGCTGCCGGCGCCCGGGCTCGAGCGGTCGAGCGGTTCTCGATCGACGAGCTGGTGGAGGAGAACGTGGCGTTCTACCGGTCGGTGGCCGAGCGTGCCTGATCCCGGCAGTGGACCTGATCCCGGCAGTGGACCTGATGCTGTCTGTGGTCATCTGGCGGTGGTGTCGCACGTCGTGCACCACCGGTGGCAGGGGCGCATCTACGCCTACACCCCCTACGCGCGGGAACTCGACCTGTGGGCCTCGATGGTCGAGCGCCTGACCGTCGTGGCGCCGGTGCGCGACGCCGAGCCGCCGACCGACGCCTCGGCCCTGACCGCCACCAACGTGGCGCTGGCGCCGCAGATCGAGGCGGGGGGAGATGACCGGCGAGCCAAGGTGGCGCAGGTGCTTCGGCTCCCGGTGATGGTGCTCGGCGTCGATCGGGCGATCCGTGGGGCCGACGCGGTGCAGGTGCGGTGCCCGGGCAACCTCGGCCTGATCGGCTCGGTGCTCGCGCCGTTGCGATCCCGCCGGGTCATGGCCAAGTACGCCGGGCAGTGGCGCAGCTTCGAGGGCGAGCCGCGAGCCTGGCGACTGCAGCGGGCGATCCTGCGGTCGCGGTGGTTCCGCGGCCCGGTGCTGGCCTACGGCCCGGCGCCGACCGACCGCCCCCACGTGATCCCGGCGTTCTCCTCGGCGGTCGACCGAGCGGCCCTCGCCGTCGCGGCGGAGGTGGCCTCTGGCCGTTCGGTCCGATCGGCGGGGGATGGGTTGCACGTGCTGTTCGTCGGTCGGCTGACCGCGGCCAAGCACGTGCACGCGGTCATCGACGCCGTGCGCGCGGTCAACACCCGGGGGGTGCCCGTTGCCCTGCGCATCGTCGGCGACGGACCCGAGCGGGCCTCGCTGGAGGCGGCCGCTGTCGGGCTGCCGATCGAGTTCGTCGGTGCCGTCGATCAGGGTCGCGTGTTCGAGGAGTACGCGTCGGCCGATGTCCTCGTGCTGGCGTCGGAATCGGAGGGGTGGCCCAAGGCGATCGTCGAGGCCATGGCCTTCGGTGTGGTCTGCATCGGCAACGACGGCGGCATGGTGCCGGCCATCCTCGGTGAGGGTCGGGGGCTCACCGTCCGGCCGGGTGATGCCGACGCGGTGGCCCGTGAGCTCGGCGCGCTGGCCACCGACCGCGACGATCTGGCCCGTCGCTCGACGGACTCGGCCGCGTGGGCGGCGCGCTTCTCGCTGCAGGAGTTCGAAGCCGAGGTCCGGCGGGTGCTGGACGTGGCCTGGAGTCGGGGCAGTGCCCCCTTGCGTCCACCGATGATCCGCGGCGTCGTTGAGTTGGCCGCGCCCGGAGCCGCTCCAGGGGCTTCGGCCGAGCCGGTTCGGGTGCTGCAGGTGATCGACAGCTTGGCGGTGGGTGGGGCCGAGCAGATGGCGGTGCACCTCGCCAACCAGCTGGCCGTGGCCGGCCACGAGAGCTCCCTGGTGGCGACGCGGGCGTCGGGTCCGCTCGCCGATGCGCTCGACCCCTCGGTCTGGTGGTGCACCCTCGATCGGTCCGGCCGGTTCGACCCGACCGCGATCGGAGCGCTGCGCACCATCGTGCGCGATCGGCACATCGACGTCATCCACGCCCACTCGACGTCGGTGTTCCTGGTGACGGCCGCGTTCGCGGTGGGGCCTCGCCCGGCGATCGTATGGCACGACCACCTCGGGGGCGCGGCCCATCGGAACCCGTGGCCGCTTCGCCTGGTCGGCCCGTGGATCGATGTCGCGGCCGCGGCCAGCGCCGAGATCGAGGCCGCGGATCGGCGCCGACTCTGGCTCGGCGATCGTCTGGTGATGCTGCCGAACTTCTCGATGCTCGATGCCAACGCGGCACCCGCCACCGACCTCCCCGGTCGGCCAGGGTCGCGCATCGTGTGCGTGGCCAACCTGCGCCTCCCCAAGGACCAGATCAGCCTGGTGCGGGCGATCGCTCGAGTCGCGGCCACCCATCCGCGGGTGATGTTGCTGCTCGTGGGCCACCATGGGGGGCCCTACGCCGATGAGGTGCGGGCCGAGATCGAGCGGTTGGGCGTCGGCGCCAACGTCTCCCTGTTGGGGGTGCGCATCGATGTCGCCTCGGTGCTCGCGGCGGCGGACATCGGAGCGCTCAGCTCCATCGAGGAGGGCACCCCCCTGGCGGTGCTCGAGTACGGGCTGGCGGGCCTCGCCGTGGTGGCGACATCGGTGGGGGAGGTCGCCGACGTGCTCGGCGGTCCATCGGCGCCGTGCGGTCGGCTCGTGGCCCCCGGCGATGTCGACGACCTGGCAGACCAGCTGTCCGACCTGCTCGATGAGCCCGACGAGCGGCATCGGCTGGGCTCGGCCCTGCGCGAGCGGCTCGAGGCCCACTACTCCAGCGCGGCGATGGCGGCGCGCTGGGAGGACGTCTACCGGTCGGCGTCGGCTCGCCGGGCCCGTCCCGATCGATCTCGCTGACGGGTGCGCGCCGACAGCGACTCGCGGTAGCTGGGCGGGTGCTGGCCGAACGCGGGGCCCGGCGCTGATCGACGGGCGGTCGAGGCCGGCGCGGCGCGGCCCGCGTCACCCGGTGCGTCATCCGGGTCGATGCGCAGCGCGGCCAGGCCGAAGAGCACCGCGATGATGGCGATCCTGGTGGCGCTGTGGCTCATGGTGAAGAGCGCGTAGACGCCGAGGCTGACGCTCGCGAAGCGGTTCCAGGTGGTGGTGGCCGACCGCAGCGACTGCACGAACATCACCCCCAGCAGCACGAGGGCGACCACCCCGAACACGCCGTGCTCGGCCAACAGGCGCGAGTACTCGGTGTGGGTGTTGCCGTCGGCCTCCACCACGCCTGACCGCACGAACTTGGCCACGCCCGGGCCGACGCCGAAGATCGGGTTCTGGCCGAAGAGGGCGAGGTCACCACGAGCGATGTCGCTGCGGTTGGTGGAGCTCTGATCGGCGTAGCGGTTGGCGAGCGACCCGGCGGTGAACAGGTTGACCCACGAGTAGACGAGCACGGCGGCGAGCACCACGACGACCCCGATCGTGAGCACGCGGGAGCGCGAGCCCGAGGTGACGAGCCCGGTGAGGCCGATGCACACCCCACCGGCCACGAAGCCCCAGACCCCGCCACGGGACAGCGTCAGCAGGGCCTGACCCAGGAGCCACGCGCCCACCATCAGCGAGACGATCCGCACCCGCAGGGGGGCACGCGACAGGAAGAGGAGCAGGCAGCACGTGGCCGCGGCGCCGAGGATGTTCGACACCTGGTTGGGGCCATAGCCGCCCGAGGTCACGAAGTTGGACTCGCCGGTGAACTTGATGGTGCCGGCGGCGAGGGTGCCCTTGGTGGCGATGGCGGCGACGCTCGCGGCGGGTGCGACCACCGCCCACAGCATGCGTCGGAACTCGGCCTCCGTGGCGATCAGCTGCCGGAACACCAGCACGGCGACGCCGAGGGCGAGCGGTCCGGCCAGGGTGAGCGAGATCTCGCTGCGCCCCAGGCCGAGGCCGAGTTGCCAGAACGTGAGGGCACCGGACGGGAGCAGCACGAACAGGTAGAGCAGGGGCACGAACGGCTGGCGCAGGCGGCGGATGAACCGGGCCAGCAGGATCAACAGCACGAGGGCGAAGACGTACTTGCCGCTCTCCCAGGGGATCTTGGCGTTGGTCATGCGCCAGAGCACATCGCT
>Ga0302299_10002611_pt1 | contig 10993 bp, 8 predicted proteins | sample III_Fen_N3_4_FD_198795 | JGI IMG/M metagenome (GOLD analysis project Ga0302299, IMG submission 198795) | Peat permafrost microbial communities from Stordalen Mire near Abisko, Sweden - III_Fen_N3_4 | ecosystem: Environmental > Terrestrial > Soil > Wetlands > Permafrost | place: Sweden: Abisko...
GTGCGGCCGGTGCCTACGACTCGATCCGTGACCGCCAGTGGGATGCGGTCGTCGAGGTGTCGTGGCAGCCGGGGCTGGTCCGCGGCGCGCTCGCCGCTCTCGGCCAGGCAGCAGCTCACTGGAGCTTCGTCTCGACCGGCAACGTCTACGCGTCGCACGCGACCCAGGGAGCCGACGAGAGCGCCAATCTGCTCGCGCCGACCGAGCAGGACGAGGTCGACCGCGGGCTCTATGGCGAGGCGAAGGTGGCCTGCGAGCAGGCTTCGGCGCAGGTCCTGGGTGACCGCCTGCTCGTGGCGCGGGCCGGGCTGATCGGTGGCCCGGGCGACCACACGGGGCGGTCCGGTGCCTGGGTGGCGCGTGCCGCGCGCGACCCTCAGGAGCCCTTGCTGGTGCCCAGATCCCCCGACCTGCCCACGCAGGTGATCGACGTACGCGATCTGGCGGGCTGGATCGTCGACTCCGCGAGCACCTCGGTGACGGGGATCTACAACGCGGTCGGCCCGGTGGTGCCGTTCGGCGACTGGGTCGCGATGTCGCGCGAGGTGGGCGGTCATACCGGCCCGGTGGTCGAGGCCGAACCCGAATGGCTGCTGGCCCAAGGCGTTGGCGAGTACATGGGTCCGGAGTCGTTGGCCCTGTGGCTGGTGAAGCCGGACTGGCAGGGTTGGTCGTCCCGCTCGGGTGCCGCCGCGGAGGCCGCCGGGCTCACGCATCGCCCGCGCACCGAGCTGCTCGCGAACCTCCTGGTCTGGGAGCGCGAGCAGGGCCTCGACCGCGAACGCCCGACCGGCCTGAGTGCCCGGCGTGAGCGCGAGCTGATCGCCGCGCTCCGCAGCGAACAGGCGGGCTAACCCCGAGGAAGGCGGAACGGGGTCCAGCTGACTCGACCGGATCCGCCGCCGAACAGCACGTCGACCTGCACCGCCGCGGTGCCGCTCGCTGGGACCGTGGCGGCGAACGCGTGGTCCAGGATCACGATGCCACAGTCGGCGCCGAGGCTGTGCCCGTGCGCCGCGCTCGTGACCAGACCGACGACCTCGCCTGAGCTGCTCCCCGGCGCGCCTCCGGCGCTGCGTACCGTGTCGCCGCCGTGCAGCACCGCGAGCGGGTCGTCGAGCAGCAGGAACCCCTGCCGACGCGCGACAGTCGTCGGGTCGGCGACGGCCAAGGCCTCCCGCCCGACGAAGCCGCCCGGCTTCTGGTCGGCGACGAACCGGTCGAGTCCGGCGAGGCCTGGGTTCTCGGCTGCCGTCAGGTCGTGCCCGAGGTGGCGGTAGCCGACTTCGAGGCGCAGCGAGTCCAGCGCCTGCATCCCGGCCAGGCGAAGCCCGAGGTCGCTGCCGGCCTCGACCACGGCGTCGAAGACGCCCACTGCGTAGTCCGTCGGCAGGTAGAGCTCGTACCCGAGCTCGCCGGTGAACGAGACCCGCGCGACCAACCCGAACGCGTCCGCGATCTCCGTCGCGCGTACCTGGAACCGCGACAACCCGGCCAGGTCGGCATCGGACGGCAGCAGGCGACTCACCAGGTCGCGACTGGCGGGTCCCGCTACGTGGAGGACCGACGTGCCGCTGGTCGCGTCGAAGACCGCGCACGCGCGGCGAGCGGCAGCGCGACGGAGCAGGTGCAAGGTCGTGCGCTGGGCTGTCGTCGGCGTCACCACGAGGAACCGCTCGGCGCCGAGCCGGAGCACCGTCCCGTCGAGAACGATCCCGCCACGCACGTTCAAGGCCAACGTGTAGCTGACCCGGCCGACGGCGACATCGAGGTCGGCGGTGAACACGCGCTGCAGCACTGCGAGCGCCTCGGGCCCGGTCACCTCGTACTTCGAGAACGACGACAGGTCGAAGAACGCCACGGCCGTGCGGGCAGCCAGGTGCTCCTCCTCGGCTGCTGCGAACCAGTTCTGCCGCCCGTACGAGTACTCGGTCGTGGCAACCTCGCCGGGTCCGGCGAACCACAGCGGACGCTCCCAGCCGTTGGTCTCCCCGAGGCACCCCCCGGCCTCTCGGAGCCGCTCGGTGAGCGCCGTCGCCCGCACCCCGCGAGCTGCGGACGACTGGAAGTGCGGCCAGTGCATCGCGTACAGCCGGCCCAGGCTCTCGGTCGTTCGCCGGTGCAGGTAGCGCCGGCTCGCCTGCGCGGTTGCGAACCGACCCACGTCGACGGCGGAGCTGTCGAATCCTGGGGCGCCGTTGACGACCCAGTCGGCCAAGGCCCGCCCGGCGCCGGGAGCGAAGATCACGCCTTGGGAGTTGAACCCGGCGCCGACGAACAGCCCGCCCACCTCGGGCGTCTCGCCGAGGCAGAAGTTCACGTCCGGGGTGAACGACTCCGGGGCGCACAGGAACCGCTCGTAGGTGGCCGAGCGCAGGGCTGGTACGGCAGCTTCGGCCCGTTCGCGGATCGGCCGGAAGTGGTCCCAGTCGGCCTCGAACTCGCCGAAGGCGAACTCGGGCCCGATTCCGTTCATCGATCGCGGCTTGCCGTCCGGCTCGAAAGCGCCGACGACCAACGCACCCCGGTGATGGCGGATGTAGAGGGAGGAGTCGAGGTCACGAAGCAGCGGCAGCGACGGCACCGCCCCCTCGATCGGGCTGGACGTGACGTGCACGTGCTCGGCAGCGTACAGAGCCACCGCCGCGCCGACGGACGCAGCGAGATCGCGCGTCCAGACCCCGCAGCACAAGATCACCCGCTCGGCCTCTATCACGCCGGCGTCGGTGACGACGCCGCTCACGCGGCGGTCACCCTCTGGGCCCTCGACCCGCAGGGCGTTGACGGACACGCCCTCGCGCACCGTCACCCCGAGGTCGTGCGCCCGCCGGGCGAGGGCGGCGGCGCCCCAGCCGGGGTTGATCATCGCGTCGCCTGGCTGGTGCAGGGCAGCCAGCACCCCATGGCTCGACAGCAGCGGGTGCAGCGCAGACAGGGCGCTCGGGTCCAGCAGCTCGGCCTCGACCCCGTGGTGCCGCGCCATCGCCACCGTGGCTCTCAGCTCGTCGACGCGACCCGGCTGCCGGGCCAACGTCAGCGAGCCGTTCTGGTTGAACGCAACGGGAAGCCCCGTCTGTTGCTCGAGCCCGCGGTAGAGCTCGACGCCGTAGCTCGCCAGCTCGGTCAGCGCGTGGCTGCCCCGCACCCGCGCGAGCAGCCCGGCCGCGTGCCACGACGTACCGGACGCGACGCGATTCCGCTCGACCAGAAGCACGTCGGTCTCACCGAGCAACGCGAGGTGCAACGCGGTCGACGCTCCGACCAGCCCGGCGCCGACCACGACGATCCGGGCCCGTACGGGCGGCGGTGCGAGCACCTGCGGCCCGATGAACTCGGTGGCCGTGATCGAGGTGTCGAGCAGGCGTTCGTCAGGCGGGGCAACGAGTTCGCCGAGCATGGGCATCCTTTCGGGTCGCGTCACCAGTGTTGCCGTCTCACCAGCGACGGGCCAGGGCGCGGTGGCTGATCGCGCCGACCACTACGGTCCACAGGACGCTGTGCACGACGACGACGGCGAGGTGGGGCGCGGTCGGCGTCGTGGCCCCGCCGAGTCGCGCGAGGCCCACCAGAGGCGGAGCCAGCCAAGCCAGAGCGGGTTGGAACCCGAGCACCAGCGTCGCGACGACCGCCACGGTGCCGACGATGGCTGAAGTCGCCCGGTCTCCGATCGCCACCTCGCTGGTGAGGACCCCGAGGACTGTCGCTGGCGGCACCAGCACCAGCACAACAACGAACGCGAACAGCAGGTCGCGGCCGAATGCTGCGTTCGCGGTCACGGCCACCGATCCCGCGAGCCACGGCCAGACCAGGCTGGCCGCGGCTACGACGAGGCTGGCCGCTACCGCTGAGGCGAGCACCCCGACCAGCAGCAGGCGCCGGCTTCGGATCGCCACGAGCAGGACCCGCCGCGTCTCGGTGGGCACTGCGCTGACGGACTGCTGGGCCAGCCAGACCTGCACCGGGAAGACCAGGGCGGCCGCCGTCGCGTAGGTGGCCCGAGCGGGTCCGACGCCGCCCGAGTGGATGAATGCGAGCAGCGTGGCGGCGACGAGCAGGGGGGCGAAAAGGCGGCCGCTCCTGATCGCGATCCGCAGCCACAAGCTCGTGAGAGCGCGGGTCATGCGCGGGGCTCGTCCGCTCGAGGGTCGTTCACCACGAGCCCGAGCGACCGCAAGAGCGACGCGGTGGCATCCGCCTTCGACGTCTCCACCCTGACCCGCAGTTCGGTGAGCTCGGACGCGGACGTGGCGTCCTCCACCGTCAGCCGTTCGACGCTCACCGTGCCATCCGCCACGTGCCACGTCTCAGCGACAGGGAGCAGGTCGAGCAGCGTGCTCCCGTGGTCGGCGACGACGACCCGGGTGCCGGCACGCAGGGCAGCTGCCAACGCCTCGGCGAGGGTTCCGCGCGCTGCTGCGTCGAGTCCGCTGAAGGGCTCGTCCAGGACGAGCAGCTCGCGGCCCAGGGCCAGTGCCTGCACCAGATTCGTCTTCTGCAGCGTGCCCTTCGAAGCCTCGTCGAGCCGCACGTCACGGGGCAGGGCGAAGGCCTCCAGCAGCGGCTCGACCGCGGCGGTCGCGTCCTCGGGCGAGCGGCCCCGGGTGAGCGCGATCCGCGTGACGAAGTCCTCGGTGCTGAGCCGCACCGGGCCGAGGCGCTCAGGGGCGAAGCCGACGTCCGCGGGTCGTCCGGTGATCTCACCGGAGGTCGGCAGGCGGGCCCCGGCGACCAGGCGAAGCAGTGTCGACTTGCCCGCCCCGTTGATCCCGGACACCCGCACCAGGCGGGCCGGCGGCAGGTCGAGCTCGACCTGCGAAAGCACGGGCGGGCGACGTCGGGCGTAGCGGAACGTCACGCCGCTCAGCCGCATCCGCCCACCCTCGCACACGCGCCCTAGCATCGGACGCGTGGACGAAGCCGAGTACCGGATTCTGCTGGCCCGCGCCCGCCGGCTCGCCTCCGGTGGCCGGGCCCTGCTGGGAATCGCGGGCTCTCCGGGAGCGGGCAAGTCGACTCTGGCGGAGCGCCTGGTCGGCGATCTCGGCCCGACCGCACAGCTGGTCCCGATGGACGGGTTCCACCTGCCGAACGCGACGCTCGACCGGCTCGGCCTTCGCGGTGAGAAAGGCTCACCCCGTACGTTCGACGCGGCCGGGTACGTCGCGCTGCTGCAGGTGCTCCGCGCGGCTGGGCCCGAGCCGGTCGACGTTCCCGGCTTCGATCGCCACACGGACGAGCCCGTCGCGGCCTGCTCCACGGTTGCCCCGGACGTCCGGCTGATCGTGACCGAGGGCAACTACCTGCTGCTCGACGTGCCTCCCTGGTCGGACCTTCGAGGGCTGCTCGACGAGGTGTGGTTCTGCTCGCCGCCGGAGGCGGACCGGCTGGAGCGGCTGGTCGCCCGTCACGTCCGGTTCGGTCGCTCGCCCGAAGCGGCCCTGGCCTGGGCCACCGGGTCCGACGCAGCCAACGCGCTCGTGGTGGAGGCGTCGCGAACCCGAGCCGACCTGATTTGTTTCGGAGGGCGCTAACTGTTGCGCCCAGCGCTACGCTGCCGTCTATGACTCAGGCCGAGTTCGACTTCATCATCGTGGGCGGCGGTTCGGCGGGCAGCGCCCTGGCGAACCGGCTCAGCGCCAAGGCGGGCAACCGCGTCCTGGTGCTCGAGGCCGGTCGCAACGACAGCCTCTGGGACGTCTTCATCCATATGCCGGCGGCCTTGCCGTTCCCGATCGGCAGCAAGTTCTACGACTGGAAGTACGAGTCGGAGCCCGAGCCCCACATGAACGGCCGCAAGATCTACCACGCGCGCGGCAAGGTGCTGGGTGGGTCGTCCAGCATCAACGGGATGATCTTCCAGCGGGGCAACCCGATGGACTACGAGCGCTGGGGCGCCGACCCTGGCATGCAGACCTGGGACTACGCGCACTGCTTGCCGTACTTCAAGAAGATGGAGACGTGCACCGCCGGCGCGAACGAGTTCCGTGGCGGCGACGGCCCGCTGGTGCTCGAGCGCGGACCGGCGACCAACCCGTTGTTCGGCACCTTTCTCAAGGCCGCAGCCGAGGCCGGGTACCCGCTCACCGACGACGTCAACGGCTACCAGCAGGAAGGCTTCGCCAGGTTCGACCGCAACATCAAGGACGGACGCCGGCTGTCTGCGGCCCGGGCGTACTTGCATCCGGTGATGGACCGCAAGAACCTCACCGTCAAGACGCACGCGTTCGTGAACAAGGTCCTGTTCGAGGGCAAGCGCGCGGTCGGGGTCGAGTTCACGCACCGCGGCGGCGCAGCGCAGACCGTCCGGGCCGGTGAGGTGATCCTGTGCGGCGGCGCCATCAACTCGCCGCAGCTGCTGCAGCTCTCGGGCGTGGGCAACGCGGACGAGCTGCGGGCGCTGGGCATCGACATCGTGCACGACCTTCCCGGCGTGGGGGAGAACTTGCAGGACCACCTCGAGGTCTACATCCAGTACGCGTGCAAGCAACCGGTCTCGATCGCTCCGGGACTGAAGATGTGGAAGCGGCCGTTCATCGGGGCGCAGTGGCTGTTCTTCCGGTCGGGACCGGGGGCGACCAACCACTTCGAGGCCGGCGGGTTCTGCCGCAGCAACGACGACGTCGCGTACCCGAACCTGATGTTCCACTTCCTGCCGATCGCGATCCGCTACGACGGCTCGGCGCCGACCGCCGGACACGGCTACCAGGTGCACATCGGTCCGATGTACTCCGACGCCCGGGGCTCGGTGAAGATCAAGAGCCGCGACCCGCACGAGCACCCGGCGCTGCGCTTCAACTACCTGTCGACCGAGCAGGACCGGCGGGAGTGGGTCGAGGCGATCCAGGTGGCGCGCGACATCTTGACCCAGCCGGCCTTCGATCCCTACAACGACGGCGAGCTGTCGCCGGGCCCGTCCGTCACGACCGACGACGAGGTCCTCGAATGGGTCGCGAAGGACGCCGAGACCGCCCTGCACCCGTCCTGCACCTGCAAGATGGGGACCGACGAGATGGCGGTGGTCGACCCGTTGACGATGCGGGTGCACGGGGTCGAAGGCCTGCGGGTCGTGGACGCGTCGGTGATGCCGTACGTCACCAACGGCAACATCTACGCGCCGGTGATGATGCTGGCGGAGAAGGCCGCCGACCTGATCCTGGGCACTACCCCCCTGCCCCCGAGCACCGCCGCCTTCTACCGGCACCAGCCCAGCTAGCGGTGGCCCCGAGCCCCCGATTCACCTGGGCGGTGACTCCCACTCCTCGTAGTCGTCGGAGCGGGTCAGCTGCTGGAACGCCTCCTGCAGGTCGTCGGGCGGGATGATCGGCCGGCGAGCCACGAGGTCGAACCACAGCCCGATGGAGTCGACCGTCGCGCACAGGCCCTGGGCCGCCGAAGTGAATCGGTTGCGGAGCTTGAACCGCCGGCCGTCAGCAGTGCTGGCGGTGGCTTGGTAGTCGACCGTGAACGTCTCGAGCATGCGGATCTCGCGCCGGTACACCAGGCGGTCCTCGAGGATGACCGGACCCAGGCCACGCTCGGCGAACGTGGCCGCGGTGAAGCCCACCGAGTCGAGGAACAGGATGCGGGTGTTCGCGGCGTAGTCGAGGTAGGCAGCGTTGGCCATGTGCTGGTTGAAGTCCATGTCGCCCCACTGGGCGCGGTACTCGTGACTGAAGATCTGGCGCATGGACGGAGTCTGTCAGCCGGGCGGGTCCTCGCGGGTGAGCCCGTCGACCGACTCCCGGATCAGGTCGGCGTGACCAACCCTGCCACCCGCGAACGACAGCCCTAGACCAGATAGTGCGCGGGGTGGTCGAGCACGCGGCGAAGTACGGAACCGGCCGCGCCGAGCATCGCTGCGTCGCTGCCCAGGCTGCTCACCCGCACCGTGACCGGATGCCACGCGTGCGCGATGACCCGGTTGTTGAGCTCGCGCTCGACCTCGGGGACGAGCCATGGCGCCACCGCGGCGTAGAGCCCACCGAGCACCACCGTGTCGACGTCGACGATGTTGAGAACACCGGAGACGGCAAGTCCCAGCGCGGACCCGGCCTCGCGGAGTGCCTTGAGCATCATGGGTTCGCCGGCTTCGGCGAGCTGATAGATCTGCCCGAGCCCGGGTCGGCCGGCCATCGACGTCGTGGCCGGGACGATCAGCCCGGCCCGCGCCAGGATCGCCTCCTGTCCCGCCGTCTGCTCGAGGCAACCGCGAGATCCGCAGCTGCACAGCGGCCCCGCGCGATCGATCGGGAAGTGGCCGATCTCGCCACCCCACCCGTGCGTCCCACGAAAGAGCTCGCCGTCGAGCACGATGCCCGCGCCGACGCCGATCTCGCCCGAGAGGTACACGAAGCTGGTCGGCCCGGACGGGCGGGTCGCGGCGAGCTCGCCGAGCGCCGCCAGGTTGGCCTCGTTGCCGATCCCCAGCGGCAGCGATCGGAGCCCCGGTTCGGCTGCAAGCATGGCGGCGACGTCCAGGTCGTGCCAGCCGAGGTTGGGCGCGGACCGGAGCAGGCCGGTGCGCGTCTCGACCAGTCCCGGGACGGCGAGCATGGCGCCGATGACGGGGAGCCCCTCCAGTGCCGCGGCGGCCACGGCGGCCCGGGCCAGCTCCCCCGCGCCGGCGACCGCCTGCTCGGCCGAGAGCCGCCGCTGGTCCTCGATCACCACGCTGCGATGGCGGACGTCGCCGGTCAGGTCGACCAAGCAGACGGCGACGTAGTCGACGTTGATCTCGATCCCCAGAGCCGCCGCGCCGTTCACCGCCAGATCGAGACCGGTGGCGGGTCGTCCCGCGCCGACCCGGGGCTCAGGGGCGCGCTCGGAGACCAGGCCACCGGCGACGAGCGAGTCGACCAGCGAAGAGACCGTGGCGCGGGTCAGGCCGGTGCTGGCGGCGAGGTCGGCGCGGGAGACCGGCTGGGCGTCGGCGATCCGGCGGAGGACGACGGCCAGGTTGTGGTCGCGGAGCCCCTGCTGCCGGGCCGGGCGGTCGGCGGTGCGCTCGACCGGAAGAAGTGCCGTCATGTCTCTTGACACTGCCACATCTCCGGAATAAGTTCAATGAGAAAACTATTTCTCACCGCCTTCGTTAGGCCCTCGCCTATCCCGTTGCCTGTCCCTTTTCCCTTCCCGCCCACTGGAGCCCGCGATGTCGCTCGTACCGACCCCCTCAGACCAGTTCACCTTCGGACTCTGGACGGTCGGCTGGCAAGCCCGCGACCCGTTCGGGGACCCGACCCGCGCCCCGATCGACCCGGTCGAGTCCGTGCACCGGCTCGCTGAGCTCGGCGCGTACGGCGTGACCTTCCACGATGACGACCTGATCCCCTTCGGCTCGGACGACGACACCCGCACCGGGCTGATCGAACGCTTCCAGAAGGCACTCGCCGAGACCGGCATGGCCGTCCCGATGATGACGACGAACCTGTTCTCCCACCCGGTGTTCAAGGACGGCGCCTTCACGTCCAACGACCGCTCGGTCCGGCGGTTCGCGCTGCGCAAGACGATGCGCAACCTCGACCTCGCCGCTGAGCTGGGCGCGTCCACGTACGTCTTCTGGGGAGGGCGCGAGGGCACCGAGACCGACGCCGCCAAGGACGTCCGGGTCGCGCTGGACCGCTACCGCGAGGGCATCGACACCCTCGCGCAGTACGTCACCGACAAGGGCTACGGGCTCCGGTTCGCCCTCGAGCCGAAGCCGAACGAGCCCCGCGGCGACATCTTGCTGCCGACGATCGGCCACGCCCTCGCGTTCATCAGCACGCTCGAGCACCACGAGATGGTCGGCGTGAACCCCGAGGTCGGGCACGAGCAGATGGCCGGGCTCAACTTCGTCCACGGCATCGCGCAGGCACTGTGGCAGGGCAAGTTGTTCCACATCGACCTGAACGGTCAGCACGGCCCGAAGTTCGACCAGGACCTCATGTTCGGCCACGGCGACGTGCTCAGCGCCTTCTTCCTGGTCGACCTGCTGGAGAACAGCAACTACACCGGGCCCCGCCACTTCGACTACAAGCCGCTGCGCACCGAGGACCTGGGCGGCGTGTGGGCGTCGGCCGCCGCGAACATGCGCACCTACCTGCTGCTCAAGGAGCGCGCCGCGGCCTTCCGGGCCGACCCAGCGGTGCAGGCCGCGATGCTGGTCAGCAAGCAGGACCAGCTCGCCCAGCCCACGCTCGCGCCGGGTGAGACGTATGCCGACCTGCTGCTCGACCGTCGCGCGTTCGAGGACTTCGACCCGGACGCAGTCGCTGCTGCTGGGTACGGCTACACCACGCTCGACCAGCTCGCGGTCGAGCACCTGCTCGGCGCTCGCTGACCTCGGCGCTCGCTGACGCGAGAACCCCGGCCCCCTCGCTGGACGCGAGGGACCGGGGTTCTTCGGTTGCTGCAGCGCTACGCGGTGGTCAGGACTACGCGGTGGTCAGGGCTACGCGACCGTCCCGCTCGGGGCGGGGCTGCTGGTGCTGCCGTTGGCCGCGCCCGGCCCGCCCGGCATCCCCATGCCGCCGTGACCGGGGCCACCGTGCCAGTCGCCGGGACCACCAGGTCCACCGGGGCCGCCGATGCCGGGGACCCGGTTGACCTCTGCGGTGACGCGGGCGACGACGTCCTTGCTCATTTGGTCGGCCTGGGCCTGGGTGAACCGGCCGGCCTTGACGGCGGCGGCGAGCTCGGTCTTCTCCTGGGCGACGATCGCGTCGATCACGGTCTGCAGGGGGACGCCCTTGGCCTTGGCGATGGCGGCGAGGGACTTGCCGGCCTTGAGCTGGGTCTGCAGCTCGGTCTCGGTCATGCCGAGTGCCTTGGCTACGGCCGTCAGCTCGGCGGCGTGATCCGGCCCACCTCGGCCAGGACCACCGTGCCAGTCGCCGGGACCACCAGGTCCACCGATGCCGCGGACCCGGTTGACCTCTGCGGTGACGCGGGCGACGACGTCCTTGCTCATTTGGTCGGCCTGGGCCTGGGTGAACCGGCCGGCCATGACGGC
>Ga0302299_10002612_pt1 | contig 10986 bp, 9 predicted proteins | sample III_Fen_N3_4_FD_198795 | JGI IMG/M metagenome (GOLD analysis project Ga0302299, IMG submission 198795) | Peat permafrost microbial communities from Stordalen Mire near Abisko, Sweden - III_Fen_N3_4 | ecosystem: Environmental > Terrestrial > Soil > Wetlands > Permafrost | place: Sweden: Abisko...
GCAGCTTCTTGAACTTCGCGTACGTCGACGGGTCGTCGTACTCCGACCAGTTGAAGATCTCGAGCTGGCTCTCGATCGGCTTGCCCGACAGCGTGTCGCTGGGCGAGGCCGCAGCCGTGCTGGCACCGCCGTCCGTCGTCGTGCTGGCGTCGCCGCAGGCTGCTACGGTGCCCATCGCCAGGGCGGCCATGCCCGCCATGCCGAGCGCATGACGCCGGGACAGCCGGCTCCCCACGACGCTCTCGACCTCGCGCTGGAGGTAGTCGAGCTTGGGCTTGGCCTCGCGCGGCGCCAGGATGCGCAGCTCGTCGGGAAGCTTCTCGCTCATGATTCCTCCAGTTCGGCCAGCTCGGTGACCGGGTTGTCGTCGGGGGTCCCCAGAAGCAGGGGTGCGTGCGCGTCCCACGACACGGTGACCGTGTCGCCGGGACGGATGTTGTCGGTCTCGGGGTCGACGTTCTCGCGCTGCTCGCGGACCACCAGATGGTCACCGGAGGCGGGCGACACGACGAACTGGATCTGGTCGCCGAGGTACATCTTGCTCACGACCGTCGAGCTGGCGTGGTTGACACCGGACGCCTCAGAGGTCGGGTGCACGACCACGCGCTCGGGTCGCAGGCCGACCAGGACGTCCTCGCCCGTCCGCGTGGCTCCGTAGCCCTGGACGGCGAGGCCGTCGGCCACCTGCACCGTGTAGGTGCTGCCGTCGGCCTCGACGACGCGACCGCTGAGGAAGTTCATCTCGCCGATGAACCCGGCGACGAACGCCGTGCTCGGCCGGTCGTAGATGGTGCGCGGCTCGTCGAGCTGCTCGATGACCCCGTGCGACATGACCGCGATGCGGTCCGACATCGACAGGGCCTCCTCCTGGTCGTGCGTCACGTACACGAACGTGACTCCGACGTGCTGCTGGATCGACTTGAGCTCGATCTGCATCTCCTTGCGGAGCTTGAAGTCGAGCGCACCGAGAGGCTCGTCGAGCAGGAGCACCCTCGGCTGCATCACGAGCGCTCGCGCCAGGGCGACGCGCTGCTGCTGACCGCCGGAGAGCATCGCGGGCTTGCTGTCGGCGCGGTTGGCCAGCTGCACGAGCTCGAGGGCCTCGCCCGCCTTGGCGCGGCGGGTGCTCTTGTCGACTCCGCGCTGCTTGAGGCCGAACGCGACGTTGTCGAGCACCGTCATGTGCGGGAACAGCGCGTAGCTCTGGAAGACGGTGTTGACGTCGCGCTTGTACGGCGGGATCCCGACGGCGTCGACGCCGCCGATGAGCAGCTCGCCCTCGTCGGGCTGCTCGAAGCCGGCGATCATCCTCAGCGACGTCGTCTTGCCGCAGCCCGAGGGGCCGAGCAGCGACAGGAACTCGCCCTTGTGCACCTGCAAGGACACGTCGTTGACGGCAGCGAGGTCCCCGAACCTCTTGGTGATATTGCGGAACTCGACGTCGAACTCGCCCAGGTCTGCCATGTCCGCCCATCACGTGACTGCAGCGCCTCGTCGTTGAGAGCGCCTGTCGCGGGAGGCTAGGTGCCACCTCAGGGCGAGGTCAACGAATCGGACATTTCGTGTCGAAGTCTTAACGAGATGGAAATCCTCCCCCGGCGGTTCTCACACCGTGCTTGAACCGTGTACGACTACCGGCCGCCTCCCATAACGGATCGGCATCGACGCCGGCCGCCTCGCCGACGTAGGTTCGGCAGGCAGGGATGAACCGTCGCAGGGGAGGGCCCATGTTCCGCGAACGCCGACAGGAACGACGCGAGGAGCGACGCGGCGGAGGCATGACGCAGTTCCGCATGCGGCAGAAGATCGTCTCGATCGGCGACGACTTCTGGATCGAGAACGACCGGGGGGAACGCTCGTACAAGGTCGACGGCAAGGCGCTCCGCGTCCGCGACACCCTGATCCTCGAGGACGCGAACGGCCGCGAGCTGTACCGGATCCAGGCGAAGGTCGTCCGCGTGCGCGACACGATGGACATCGAGGACGCGAACGGGAGCACGGTCGCCACGGTGAAGAAGGCGCTCATCGACCCGCTGCGCGAGCGCTGGGAGGTCGACGTCACGAACGGCCCCGGCCTCGACGTCAAGGGCAACATCGTCGACCACGAGTACACGATCGAGTCCGACGGCCGGAAGGTCGCTGAGGTGTCCAAGCGCTGGTTCCGCGTGGCCGACACCTACGGCGTCGAGGTGTCCGACGACGTCGACCCGGCGTTCGTGCTGGCGGTCACCGTGGTCGTCGACGCGATGTCGCACCCCGACCGCTGAGCTCGGCCCTCGTCGAGCAGGACCAGCAGCAGCTCGGGTGGCCGTGCGATCACGGCGCTGTCGCCACGGATCACGACCGGTCGCTCGATGAGGGCCGGATGCGTCGCCAGGGCCGAGACGAGGTCGTCGTACGACGCGTCGGCGGGGATGTCGGCGTGCTCCGGCTCCCCGTGCCGCATGAGCGCGCGCGGGTCGTCGAGCCCGAGGAGCCCCAGCACGTGCACGATCTCGTCGCGGCTCGGCGGCTCGTCGAGGTAGTGCACGGTCGTGAGATCCACGCCGGCCGCTCGCAGCAGCTCGTCAGCACCGCGGCGCTTGGAGCAGCGCGGGTTGAACCAGAGCGTCACGGCGGAGGCGGTCACGTCGCCACGCTAGCGGGCCTGCGCGGGACGCGTTCCGAACCCCGGCACGGGGTTCGAGCGCCACGCGACCTCCCGCGCCAGGGTGGCGTGCAGACGCGAGGAGGACCACGACGTGGACGTGACGTACGACTTCACCGGCCGGGTCGCACTGGTGACCGGATCGGGCTCGGGCATCGGGTGCGCCAGCGCGCTCGCGTTCGGCTCGGCCGGAGCCACCGTCGCCGTCTCCGACATCTCCCCCGCCAACGGCACGAGCACGGTCGAGGCGATCACGGCGTCCGGCGGCTCAGCGCAGTACTACCCGGTCGACGTCGCGGACGAGCACGCCGTCGACGCGCTCGTGCGCAGCATCGTCGCCGATCACGGGCGACTCGACTTCGCGCACAACAACGCGGGCGTCGACGCCGAGCCGGTCCCCCTGCACGAGCTCTCGGGCGACGCATGGAGGCGGCTGGTCGAGATCAACCTGTCGGGCGTCTTCTACTGCCTCAAGGCCGAGATCACGGTCATGCTCGCCCAGGGCGGCGGCTCGATCGTGAACACGGCGTCGGCGTCCGGCCTCATCGGCGGCTACAAGCACGCCGACTACACCGCGGCGAAGCACGGCGTCGTCGGGCTCACGAAGGCAGCCGCGCTCGACTACGCCACCGAGGGCGTGCGGGTGAACGCGATCTGCCCCGGCCTCGTCGATACGGCTTTCGTCGACGTGATGCCCGAGCACATGGTGCGGCGACTGCTGTTCGGGACGCCGATGACGCGGATGGCGCAGCCGGCGGAGATAGCCGCCGGGGTGATGTGGCTGTGCTCGGACGCCGCGTCGTACGTCACCGGCCACGCGCTGTCGGTCGACGGAGGAGTCACGGTCGGGGGCATCGGCAGCAGGTTCGACGGCGAGCCCTGACTGCCGTGCGGCACCGACTGGCAGACTCGGCGATCGTCGTCGCTGCCCACCGGAAGGGGTCCCATGCCGATCGAGGACTTCCCGCGTCACCCGCTGCTGTTCGGCCCGAGCCCGGTGCACCCGCTGACGCGCCTGTCGCAGCACCTCGGCGGAGCGCAGGTCTGGGCCAAGCGCGAGGACTGCAACTCCGGGCTCGCTTACGGCGGCAACAAGGTGCGCAAGCTCGAGTACCTCGTGCCCGAGGCGCTGGCGCAGGGGTGCGACACCCTCGTGTCGATCGGGGGCGTGCAGTCCAACCACACCCGGCAGGTCGCCGCCGTGGCCGCCCACCTCGGGCTCAAGGCCGTCCTCGTGCAGGAGAAGTGGGTCGACTGGGACGACCCCGTCAACGACAGGGTCGGCAACATCATGCTGTCGCGCCTCATGGGCGCGGAGGTTCGGCTGGACCCGGCCGGCTTCGACATCGGCTTCCGCGACTCGTGGAACCAGGCGCTCGACGACGTGCGCGCCGCCGGCGGGACGCCGTACGCCATCCCGGCCGGTGCGTCCGACCACCCGCTCGGCGGCCTCGGCTTCGCGAACTGGGCCTACGAGGTCGAGCAGCAGGAGCGCGAGCTCGGCGTCTTCTTCGACACGGTCATCGTGTGCTCGGTCACCGGGAGCACGCACGCCGGGATGATCGCCGGCTTCGCCGGGCAGAGCCGGCCGCGACGGGTGATCGGCATCGACGCGTCGGCGAAGCTCGAGGCCACGCGCGACCAGGTGGCGCGGATCGCGCGCAGCACCGCCGAGCTGATCGGGCTCGGCCGCGACCTCCGCGACGACGAGATCACCGTGCTCGAGGGGTGGGCCGGCGACTACTACGGCATCCCGGTGCAGTCGACGATCGACGCGATGACGCTCATCGGCCGCCTCGAGGGCGTGATCATCGACCCGGTCTACGAGGGCAAGTCGATGGCCGGGCTCATCGACCTGGTCACGAGCGGCGAGATCCCGAAGGACAGCACGGTGCTCTACGCCCACCTCGGCGGACAGCCGGCCCTCAACGCCTACTCGTCGATCATCCCGACCTGAGCGCGGTCAGCGCCCTCGCACGACCTCGACCCACTGGCCGTTGAGCAGTGCGAGCACGCGGTCGATCGCGGGGAGCGTGAGTCCGTCACCCATGGCGGCGAGCCCGCGCACCGGCAGGCCCGCCACGACGCCCTCGAGGAGGTCGCGGGTCTCGGGGTCGTCGCCGGCCATCTTCGCCATCTGCCGCTTCATCAGGCCGACGAGCACCCCACCGACACGGCTCTGCGCCACCTCGCTCATCGTCGACGTGCGTCGGAACGGGCGAAGCGGCTCCGGCACCGGGATGTCGTGCCCGAGCATCGCGGCGAACTCCGCGTCGGTCGCGACCGGCCCGGCGGTGGCACGAACGGGGGTGACGACGTCGTCGGACTCGATGCGGATCGTCGCGACGTCGCGGACGTCGACGCTCGACGTCGCAGCCATCACGTCGTAGTCGCCCGCCTCGACGACCCACCGTCCGGCGCGGTCCCAGAGCGAGAACACCCGGCGCTCCAACGGGATCTGCACCTCGCAGCTCGCACCGGCCTCCAGGTGGACGCGCACGAACCCCGCGAGCTCCTTCGCCGCGCGCGGCACCACCGAGTCGGGCTTGCGGACGTACACCTGCACCACCGCGCTGCCCTTGCGCGCGCCGGTGTTCTGCACCGTGACCACCGCAGTACGCCGAACTCCGTCACCCTCCACGCGCAGACCGCGCACGTCCCACGTCGTGTATCCGAGGCCGTGGCCGAACGGGAACCGGGCTGCCACGGCGTAGGCGTCGTGGAAGCGGTACCCGACCCACGGCCCCTCGCGGTACTGCACCTGGCGTGGCGGCCCGGGGAAGTTCGCGTCGGCCGGGAGCGCAGCGGTCGCCACCGGGAAGCTCTCGGCGAGGCGGCCTCCGGGCTCGGCCCGGCCGAGGAGCACGTCGGCGAGGCCCAGCCCGCTCGCCTGCCCGCCGAGGTAGGCCTCGACCAGCGCGGCGGGTCGGTCGGCCCAGTCGAGCTCGAGCGCACCGCCGTTCTGCAGCACCACGACCGTGCGCGGATTCGCCTCGCACACCTCGAGCACCAGCTTCTCCATCGACGCCGTGAGGCGCACCGTCGGCCGGTCGCGCGTCTCCGCCTCGAGGCGCGCCGGCACTCCGACGACGAGAACGACGACGGCTGCGGCACGGGCGAGATCGGCCGCCTCGGCGCGCTGCATGCGCGTGCACTCGCCGCTGTCGGCGTCGTAGCCGGCGACGAACGGCACGTCGCGCCCCAGCACGTCGCGCAGCGAGTCGAGACGTGTCGGGTTCACCCTCGACGATCCAGCCCCCTGGTAGCGCGGCGTCTCGGCGAAGGCGCCGACGATCGCCAGACCCTCGGCCGACGCGAGCGGGAGGGTGCCGTCGTTGGTGAGCAGCACCGTCGCCTCGGCGGCCGCACGGCGCGCGAGCTCGTGGTGGGCGTCCAGGTCGACGTCGGCGCGAGCGCCGCAGCGAAGCGCGTCGCCCCGCAGCGCCATCTCGACCACACGTGACGCCGACGCACGCAGGAGAGACTCGTCGAGGCTCCCGTCGGCGAGCGCCGCGCGCACCTCGTCGTCGAACGTCCCCGAGTTGCCCGGCATCTCGAGGTCGAGCCCGGCGCGCAGCGCGGCCGCGCGGTCGTTGGTGCCACCCCAGTCCGACATCACCAGGCCGTCGAAGCCCCACTCGCGCCGCAACACGTCGCGCACGAGCCACGAGTTGTCGCTGCAGTAGGTGCCGTTGATCCGGTTGTACGCCGTCATGAACGCCTGCGGCCGGGCCCGCTCCACCACCATCTCGAAGCCGCGCAGGTAGACCTCGCGCAGCGTGCGCTCGTCGACGACGGTGTCGACGACCATGCGCATCGTCTCCTGGTTGTTGGCCGCGAAGTGCTTCGGGCAGGCGACGACGCCCTGGCTCTGCACGCCCTCGACCAGTGCGGCCGCGAGGGATCCGGACAGCACCGGGTCCTCGGAGAAGTACTCGAAGTTGCGGCCGCCGCGAGGGTGGCGCTTCATGTTGAGCCCCGGGCCGAGCAGCACGGCGACGTCCGCGGCGCGTGCCTCGCGGCCCAGCGCCTCGCCGACCTCGCGCACGAGCTCGACGTCCCACGTGGCCGCGAGCGCCGCGGCCACGGGGAAGCACGTGGCGGGCACGGCGTCCGACAGCCCGATGTGGTCGGCGGCACCGGCCTGCTTGCGCAGCCCGTGCGGGCCATCGGTGAGCATCACCGACGGCACGCGACCGTCGAGGTCGGTGGTGTTCCAGAAGTCCTTCCCCCGCACGAGGCGGAGGCACTCGTCGACGGTCAGGCCGGTGACGAGCCGCTCGGCGTCGGCAGGGAACCCGTCCTCCGCGTGATCGGCCATGCCGCCGCACCTCCGCGTCGTCGCCTCGTCCCTCGCCGCCCAGCCAACCGGGCCGCGAGGACGCAGGCAACCGAAACGCCGCGCCGTCAGGCGCCGGCGAGCGTGACGATCGCGTCGGTGGCGAAGCCGAGGAAGAGACCGAGCAGGATGCCCCAGGTCGTGACGACCTTCATGCCCTGGCGGCGGGCGACCGCGAGCAGCTCGATGATCACGTAGAGGATCGACCCGGCGGCGAGGGTGAGGAACGCGACGCTCACGACGTCGCTGGTGAACTGCTGCCCCACGAGCGTGCCCACGAGCGTGGGACCGCCACCGATGACGCCGAGGGTGACGAGGTAGGCCCACGTGGGCCGGACGCCGTCGGCCGCCATGGGCGCCACGATGCCGAAGCCCTCGGTGGCATTGTGCAGGGCGAAGCCGACCACGAGGAGCACGGCCAGGCTGAGCTCTCCGTTGGCGGCGCTGTTGCCGATGGCGAGGCCCTCGGCGAAGTTGTGGAGGCCGATGCCGATCGCGATCATCATCGCGAGGCGCTTGGCGACGTCGGCGGGGCTCGACGTGAACTCCGCGATGCTCGCGGCCCCAGGGCCCAGGCTCGGACGCGACCCGGCGCGCGCGGCGATCCAGCGGTCGAAGTAGACGAGCCCGAGCAGCCCGATGCTCAGGCCGAGGGCGAAGACCAGGCCGAGGCCTGCGACCGTGCTGCCGTTCTTGTCGGCGAGCGCGACGTCGACCGGCTCCCAGGCCGCCGCGAGCACGTCCCACAGCAGGAAGAGCAGGATCCCGGTGGCGAGGGCGTTGAGCCACACGCGGGTGCGCGGCATGGACGCGCGCACGCGCCCGAGCGGCAGGCCGAGGAAGATCGTGGCGCCCGCGATCGCTCCGAGCAGCGTGATCTGCGTGGACGACATCCTGACCTCTCCGGCGGACCTACTTAGGATTACCTAAGTTGATCACACCCGCGTTCGTCAAATCGGGACCGACCCGAGGTGAGGGTGACCGTACCCCCGGGCGTCCCACGATCACGCGTCGGCGTTCCGCGATGCGGAAGGACGCCGCGCACGGGCATGCCAGGAGTCACACCCCGGGCGGCAGGAGCGGGCAGTGGGAGCAGTCGCGCCCTCCTACGATCGAGCGCGTGGGCAGCGACGCGGTGGTGAGCGGTCCGACCGGCTCGGCCGCGGTGGCCGGCGGCTCGGTCGGCGCCGTCGACGCGGCGGTCACGGTGCTGCGTGCCGGCGGCTCTGCGGTCGACGCCGCGCTCGCGGCCGCCTTCGCGTCGGCCGTCACCGAGCCGGTGCTCTCGAGCCTGGGCGGCGGCGGATTCCTGCTGCACGCCCCCGTCGACGGCGACACCGAGCTGCTCGACTTCTTCGTCACCGTTCCGGGGCTCGGTGGCTACGAGCGGGAGCCGCACGTCGAGACCGTCGGGGTCGACTTCGCGAAGGCCGGTCCCGCGGCGGCGGCGAGCGTGCAGGTCTTCCACGGGGGCTGGGGCACCGTCGCGGTGCCGGGCTGCCTCGACGGCTACCTCGACGCGCACCGCCGCTGGGGTCGCCTTCCGCTCGGCGACGTCGTCGCGCCGGCGGCGGCGCTGGCCCGCAGGGGCGTCGTGCTGTCGGCCGTGCCGCGACGCTTCCTCACCCTCGTCATCGACCTCCTCGCGCTGACGCCGGAGAGCCGCGACCTGTTCGCCACCGCGGACGCCGACGGCACCTACGTGAACCCGGCGTACGCCGACCTGCTCCACGCCCTCGCGGCCGGCGAGCTGACCTCTCAGGAGGATCCGGCGTACGGCGGGGTGCTGGTCGACGCCGCCGCAGCGCGCGGCGGCCTGCTGACCCAGGCCGACCTCGCCGCCTACACCCCAGTTGTGCGGGCCCCGCTCACGACGACGCGACGCCGCGTGAGGGTGTCGACGAACCCGGCGCCGTCGGCCGGCGGACCCATCGTGCTCGACGCTCTCGACCGGCTCGGCGACGCCGGCGCCGGGATCGACTGGGCCTCGCTCGCGGCTGCGCAGTCCGACGCCGTCGACGCGCACCGCCGCCGCGGAGTGGTGCCGACCGGCACCACGCACGTGACCGTCGTCGACGCCGAGGGCTCGTTCGCCGCGCTCACGACGTCCAACGGCTCGCAGTCGGGAACCGTCGTGCCCCGCTGGGGCGTGACGCTCAACAACATGCTGGGCGAGGAGGACCTGCAGCCCGGCGAGCCGCTGCCGCCGGGCGCACGGCTCGGTTCGATGATGGCTCCGACGATGCTCGCCTGGCCCGACGGACGACGGGCGGCGCTGGGCACAGGCGGCAGCGAGCGGATCCGGTCGGCGATCCTGTGCGTCCTGGCGCGGATGATCGACGAGGGCGACGATCTCGCGAGCGCGGTGGCCGCCCCGCGCGTGCACGTGGGCGGCGACGGCACGGTGCACCTCGAGCCGGGGCTCGTCGACGCCGACCTCGAGGCGCTCTCGGCGCTCGTCGAGTCGCGCGGGTGGGCGCTCGACCCGTGGCCCACGACCAACATCTACTTCGGCGGCGTCCACGCCGTGCACCGCGACGCCGACGGCTCGGTCACCGCGGTCGGCGACGCACGCCGCGGCGGTGCGGCCGCCGTCGTCCTCCCCGACGGCCGAGTACTCCGGGACGACAGCGACGCCTAGACGCGGCGAGCATCCGCGGGGGATGCCGTGAGGCGGGTGCGGACGTCGTCGTCGCCCGCGGCGTCGACGACGGTGAGGGCCAGCGCGGTGGCGGCGTCGAGCAGCGCGGCGTCGGCGGCGGCGGTGATGCAGGCCGCGGCGAACTCGCGCTGGTGGTTGACCGCGGGCGCCGACTCGATGCCGATGTAGGGGTGGATGGACGCGACCACCTGTGACACGTTGCCCATGTCGGTGCTCGCGCGGCTCATGCGTCCGAGCCCGGTGCCACCGTCGGAGAACACGCGCCCGAGCCCCTCGGCGTTGCGGACGTAGAGGTCGAGCACGGCCTCGTCGGTGCGGAACTCGGCGTAGGGCACGGTCGGCTCGTCGACGTGCAGCTCGCACCCGGTGGCGAGCGCGCCGGCCTCGAAGCAGCGCAGCACCTTCTCGCGCGTGCCCTCCATCAGCGGGGTCGAGTCGCCGCGTACGTACCACCGGCCCTCGCTGCGCTGCGGGATCGCGTTGGGCGCCTCGCCGCTGCGCGTGACGAGACCGTGCACGCGAGCTCCGCTCGACAGCTGCTGGCGCAGGAGCCCGATCGCGACCTGCGCGAGGGTGAACGCGTCGGCGGCGTTGACGCCGTCCTCCGGGTACGCCGCGGCGTGCGCCGCCTTGCCGTCGAAGGCGATGTCGAGGTGGCTCACGGCGTAGGGACGGGCGCGCGCGACGTCGACGGGGCCGGGATGCGCCATCAGCGCCAGGTGCGCACCCTCGAACGCCCCGCGCTCGAGCATCACGATCTTGCCGCCGCCCCCCTCCTCCGCCGGCGTGCCGAGCAGCGTCACGGTGAGGCCGAGGTCGTCGGCGACCCCTCCCAGCGCGAGGGCCGCTCCGACCGACGACGCCGCGATGACGTTGTGGCCGCAGGCGTGACCGAGACCGGGCAGCGCGTCGTACTCGGCGCAGAGCACCACGTGGAGCGGGCCGGTGCCCGTGGTGGCCCGCACCGCCGTCTCGAGCCCGAGGTAGACGGGTTCGACGTCGAAGCCTGCCGCCGACATGGCCTCGCCCACCCACGCCGCGGCTCGGTGCTCCTCCCACGCGACCTCGGGATGGGCGTGCAGCCGGTGGCTCAGCGCCAGCAGCGCGTCGCGGCGCGCGGCGACGTCGGAGGCCACGGCCTCGCGCGCCGCGTTCACCTGTCGTCCCCGGGGACGCCGTAGCCAGGTGCGTCGTCGGGTGCGAGAGCGCGCGTCACGTAGTCGTCGCGCTGCGGGGCCCAGAGGCTCCACAGCGCGCGCAGGTCGGCGATGGGCGACTCGCTCCAGTCGACGCGCAGGTTAGTGACCGGCCAGTCGACGTCGCGCACCACGAGCAGCC
>Ga0302299_10002613_pt1 | contig 10982 bp, 9 predicted proteins | sample III_Fen_N3_4_FD_198795 | JGI IMG/M metagenome (GOLD analysis project Ga0302299, IMG submission 198795) | Peat permafrost microbial communities from Stordalen Mire near Abisko, Sweden - III_Fen_N3_4 | ecosystem: Environmental > Terrestrial > Soil > Wetlands > Permafrost | place: Sweden: Abisko...
CCGCTCCAGATGTTCTTCCGGATCACGCTGCCGAGCATCCGGGCCTCGGTGCTCGTCGTCTACATCACCATCCTCATCACGACGCTCAAGGTCTTCGACATCGTCAAGACCATGACGGCCGACAAGTTCGACGGCAGCGTCATCGCGAACGAGATGTACAACCAGGTGTTCGTCGAGAACCAGGACGGTCACGGGTTCGCCCTGGCCGTGTTCCTGTTCGTCCTCGTGCTCCCGGTCGTGGTCTACCAGGTCCGCACGTTGCGCCGCGAGAGGTTGGAGGCCCGATGAGCACCGTCGCGTCCACGAGCGAGTCCGTCCCCACGGTGGCGGCGGAGCCGACGGAACCGTCCATGGCCCGGCGGGTGGGAAAGACGCTGTCGAGCCGGACGGCGTCCGTCGTCGCCCTGATCATCGCCACGCTCTGGACCCTGCCGACCTTCGGGCTGTTCATCTCCTCGATCCGGTCGAAGGACAGCATCCTGTCGAGCGGGTGGTGGAACTGGTTCATCCACCCGGAGTTCACGCTCGAGAACTACAAGGGCGTGCTGACGTCCAGCGGCGACGTCAACCTGACGACCTTCTTCATCAACAGCCTCGTCATCACGATTCCCTCGGTGCTGTTCCCGCTGGCGTTCGGCGCGCTCGCCGCCTACGCCCTCTCGTGGATGGAGTGGAAGGGCCGGGACTGGGTCTTCATCCTGATCTTCGCCCTGCAGATCGTGCCGATCCAGATGGCGCTCATCCCGCTGCTGCGCCTGTTCTCCAAGGGCTGGGAGATCGGCGGGGTGACGATCATTCCGGCCCTGCAGCTCATCGGGGCCCAGAAGTTCGCCACGGTGTGGATCGCGCACACCGCGTTCGGCCTGCCGCTGTGCATCTTCCTGTTCCACAACTTCATGCGGGAACTGCCGCGGGAGCTGATGGAGGCGGCCCGCGTGGACGGCGCGGACCACGCCCGGATCTTCCGCAGCGTCGTCCTGCCGCTCATCGTGCCGGCGCTCGCCTCGTTCGGGATCTTCCAGTTCCTCTGGGTCTGGAACGACCTGCTCGTGGCGTTGATCTTCGCCGGCGGGACACCGGCGACGGCACCGCTCACCGTGCAACTGGCGGAGATGGCCGGGTCGAGAGGTCAGGACTGGCAACTCCTGACCGCCGGCGCCTTCGTCGCGATCGGCGTCCCGATCGCGGTCTTCCTGTCCCTGCAGCGGTACTTCGTCCGCGGCCTGCTCGCGGGCGGCCTGAAGGGCTGACCTCCCGGATCCCGACCCTGCCGTGATCATGGACTTCAGCAGCCACTGCCGAAGTCCATGATCACGGCGGTTTGGGGCATGCTGTCCCGGTGAACATGCCGACGCTGGAACTGCGGGTCCGTACCGGCGGGACCCTGGTCACCGACCTCACCGCGGAGATCGGCCGCTTCTGCCGCGGCCGCGGCGACGGGCTGCTCAACGTCTTCGTTCCGCACGCGACGGCGGGGGTCGCCGTGATGGAGACCGGCTCCGGCAGTGAGCCCGATCTGGGGGACGCGCTGGAGCGGCTGCTGCCCGTGGCCGACGTCTACCGGCACCGGCACGGCTCCCTCGGTCACGGCCGGGACCACGTCGTCCCCGCGTTCGTCGCGCCGTCGGTCATGGTGCCGGTGCTCGGCGGCGAGCCCGCGCTGGGCACCTGGCAGAGCGTCGTCCTGGTCGACAGCAACGGGGACAACCCGCAGCGCACCGTCCGCCTGTCGTTCCTCGCCGCGCCGTCCTGACCCCGCGGTGGTGGGCCGCCGCAGGGCCCGGCCGACGGCGGGTCACGGCTGCTAGGGTCGTGCGTGCCGGCGCCCTGGTGCACCGGCGGCACGACGTAGCGAAGCCGGTGTGACTCCGGCGCTGTCCCGCAACTGTGAGCCGTCCGCCGGTCCCGAGCACGAGGACCAGGGCGCGGACGACGAGCCAGGTCGCCTGCGCCGTGTCGACGTCCTCGGCCCCGAGTGAGGGCCGCGCGTCGGGCGCGGACCCGGGTGCGGCTCTGATTCTTGAGCAACGGAGTACCCGTGAAGTCCCCCCTGACCGGCCGGTCCACCCGGCGGCTCACCCGCCACCCTGCCCTCCGGCGACTGTTCACCGGCGTGGCCGTCGCGCCGCTGGTCCTGGCTGCGGCCGCCTGCAGCTCGTCCAGCTCGACGGCGACCTCCACCGCCCCGTCCGCCGCCGCCGCCGGCGGCTCCTCGTCGGCGTCGTCCGCGGTGTCGTCGGCGGCGGCCGACCCCGCGACGTTCCCGGTCACGGTGACCGCGGGCAACGGTCAGGTGACCGTCCCCGCCGCGCCGAAGGCCATCGTGTCGCTCGCGCCCTCGCTCACCGAGATGCTCTACGCGATCGGTGCGGGCCCGCAGGTCAAGGCGGTGGACGACCAGTCGAACTTCCCGGCCGAGGCCCCGCGGACCAAGCTGTCCGGGTTCAAGCCGAACGCCGAGGCCATCGCGGGCTACGCCCCGGACCTCGTCGTGCTGTCCGGTGACACCAGCGGCCTGGTGGCCGCGCTCACCAAGCTCAAGGTGCCGGTGCTCCTGCTGGAGGCGCCGAAGACCATCGAGGACGGCTACACCGAGGAGGTCGCCCTCGGGCGGGCCACCGGGCACGAGGCGCAGGCCCGGACGGCGGTCGACGGGACCCGCAAACGCATCGCGGCGGCCGTCGCGGCGGCCCCCAAGGACGACAGGAAGCGGAAGGTCTACCACGAGCTGGACCCGACCTATTACTCGGTGACCAGCGCGACCTTCATCGGCGACCTCTACCGCCAGTTCGGGCTGACCAACATCGCGGACAGCTCGCCGAAGGCGGCGGGCGGGTACCCGCAGCTGTCGGCCGAGTTCGTGGTGCAGGCCGCGCCGGACCTCATCGTGCTGGCCGACGGCAGGTGCTGCCAGCAGGACCCGGCCGCCGTGGCCAAGCGCCCGGCCTTCGCCACCGTTCCGGCCGTCATGGGCGGTCGCGTCGTGACGGTGAACGACGACATCGCGTCCCGCTGGGGGCCGCGGCTCGCCGACTTCGCCGAGCAGATCGCCAAGACCCTCGGCGGGGCGGGCTGACGAGCCGTGCTCGCAGGCGGGCAACGGCGACGGCGGGGCCCCGCCCTGGTCGGGGCGGGCGTCCTGCTGCTGCTCGTCGCCCTGGCCGGCGTGAGCATCGGCGCGGTCCCGCTGCCGTTCGGTGAGGTCGTCGGCTCGCTGCTGCGCCGGATCGGGGTCCACGGCGGGACGCCGCTGCCCGCCACCCAGGACGCGATCCTGCTCGAGTGGCGGGTGCCGCGCGTCGTCCTCGCGGCGCTGGTCGGCGGCACCCTGGCCCTCGCCGGCGCCTCCTACCAGGGGGTCTTCCGCAACGCCCTCGCCGACCCGTACCTGCTGGGCGCCGCCTCCGGTGCCGGTCTCGGTGCGACCGTCGTCATCGCCTGGGGCCCGACCCAGCTCGGCCCGCTGGGCACGGTGCCCGTCGCGGCGTTCGTCGGCTCGCTCACCGGGGTGGGGCTCGCCTACGCCCTGGGCGCCGCCGCGTCGCGGCACGGTGGGGGCGGCACCGCCACGCTGCTGCTGGCGGGAATCGCGGTGTCGTCGTTCCTCACCGCGGCGCAGACGCTCGTGCAGCAGACCCACACCGACGACCTGCGCCTCATCTACTCGTGGATCCTCGGCCGGCTCGGGGCGGCGCAGTGGGACGACGTGACGATGGCGCTGCCGTACGTCGTGGTCTCCGCCGTCGTCATGCTGCTGTCCGGCCGCGCCCTCGACGTCCTCGCGGTCGGGGACGACGAGGCGACGACGCTCGGCGTCCGGCCGCGGCGGGTGCGGCTCGTGGTCCTGCTGGCGGCCTCGCTGGGTACGGCGGCGGCGGTCGCCGTGAGCGGGCTCATCGGGTTCGTCGGGCTGGTCGTCCCGCACGTCGTGCGCCGGCTGGCGGGCGGCTCGTACCGCACGGTGCTGCCGGTGTCCCTGGTGGGCGGCGCGGCGTTCATGGTCGCGGCCGACCTGGCGGCCCGCACCCTGCTCGCCCCGGCCGAACTGCCCATCGGCGTCGTCACCGCCTTCGTCGGGGCGCCGTTCTTCGCCGCGCTGCTGCGCTCGGGGTCCTCGTCGTGACCTGCGGCCGGCTGGAGGTCCGGGGCGTCGGCGTGACGCTCGGCCGGGCGCGGGTGCTGACGGGCGTCGACCTCGTCGTCGAGCCCGGCACCTGGACGGCGGTCGTCGGCCCGAACGGCGCGGGCAAGTCGACCCTGCTGCGCGCGATGGTCGGCCTGGTCCGGCACGACGGGCGCATCCTGCTCGACGGCGCCGACCTCGGCCGGGCCGACCCGAGGCGACGTGCGCGCCAGGTGGGCTACGCCCCGCAGGTGCCCCTCCTGCCCGACGGCATCACTGTGCGGGCCTACGTCCAGCTCGGCCGGACGCCGTACCACTCGCTGCTCGCCGGGCCCCGGCACGCCGACCGCGCCGTCGTCGACGAGGCGCTGGCGCGTCTCGACCTCACCGCGCTCGCCGGGCGCACCCTCCGCACGCTGTCCGGCGGCGAGCGGCAGCGGGCGGTCCTGGCCCGGGCCCTGGCCCAGCAGCCGCGCCTGCTCCTGCTCGACGAGCCCACCGCCGCCCTCGACCTCGGCCACGCCCAGCAGCTGCTGGAGACCATCGACGGGCTGCGCTCCGCCGTGGGGCTCACCGTGGTCAGCACGCTGCACGACCTCACCTTCGCCGGGCAGTACGCGGGGCAGGTGGCCATGCTGGTCGACGGCGCGCTCGTCGCGGCGGGCACTCCCCGGGACGTGCTCACGGCGGCGACCGTCGCCACACACTACGGGGTCCTGGCCGACGTCGAGCCCAGCGGGGACGGCGTCCGGGTCGTCCCGGTGCGGCCGTGAGCCCGACCGCGCACCCGGACCCGGAACCGGCTCGGCTGGTCGACCGGATCGAGGACGGCCGGCATCGGCCCGTCCTCGTCTGGGCCCCCGGACCGGGGTGGCGGATGATCGCGTCTGGCGTCCTCGGCGGCGGGATCGGCGAGCGGGCGTGGTGGCTCAACACGCAGGTGGACCGCTTCTACTCCCGGACCGATCCCGAGCAGCACGTGCTCGAGATCGCCGCCGAGCTCGGCCTGGGCGGCCCCGGCGTGGGGCTGCTCACCGCCGCCGACGTCAACCGGGTGACGGCCGCCGAGGACGGCGGGGTGCGGGCGGTCGCCACGGTGGGCCTCGGCCTGCCGGTGCGGGCAGCGGCTCCGGACGACGAGCTCGCGGCCGGCTACGTGCCGGGGACGATCAACGTGCTGGTCGTCGTTCCCGTACCGCTGAGCGACGCGGCGCTGGTCAACCTCGTGATCACTCTGACGGAGGCCAAGACGCAGGCGCTCGGCGAGGCGGGCGTGCCCGGCACGGGGACGTCGTCCGACGCCGTCTGCATCGCCTGCCCGGCCACTCCGGCCACCCCGGCCGCCACGGCCGGCCGGCCCGAGCCCTTCGGCGGCCCGCGCTCGGTGTGGGGGTCGCGGGCGGCCCGCGCCGTCCACCGGGCGGTCGCTGACGGCACCGCCGACTGGCTGCGCAGAGTGACGACGGACGGCGGGTACCTCGTACCGGAATCTGACCTGGGCTGACCGCGGACGGCCATGTCGGTCTCGGCATCGAGGTCCGCCCCCCGCGCGTCGCCGGCGGGCGTACTGTCGGTGCCGTGGCGCAGGCTCCGGTCATGGACGAGCGGGTGTGGACGACGATGGCGAGCCCCGTCGGGGAGCTCACCCTCGCGGCGGACGGCGCGGGTCTCACCCACGTGCTCTTCGAGGCGCAGCGCGGCGGAGCGTCGCCCGAGGTGGAGCGGGCGCGGGCCGGTGCCCGGGCGGACGACGTCCCGGTGCTGCGGGCCACGGCCGAGCAGCTCACCGAGTACTTCGAGGGGGCGCGGCGCGCCTTCGACCTCCAGATGGCCCCGCGCGGCAGCGCCTTCCAGCTCTCCGTCTGGCTGCAGCTGCGCACCATCCCCTACGGCGGGACGGTCTCCTACGGCGACATCGCCCGGCGCCTCGGCCTGCCGCCGGGGGCCTCGCGTGCGGTCGGGCTGGCCAACGGCTCCAACCCGATCTCGATCATCGTGCCGTGCCACCGGGTCATCGGCGCCGACGGGTCGCTGACCGGCTACGGCGGCGGGTTGCCCCGCAAGCGCCTCCTCCTCGACCTGGAGAGCGGGGTGGCGGGCGACCGCCTGTTCTGACGGCTCAGGCCGGGCCGCCCGCTGCCGACGGGGGCGGCGTGAGCCCACGACCGGACCCGGATGCCGACCACGTCGCCGTGGCCGTCATCGGCGCCGGTCAGGCCGGGGTGGGGGCGGCCCGGGCGGCCGCGGCGGCGCTCGGCCCGGACGGCGGGCGCGTCGTCCTCGTCGGGGACACCCGGTCCGGCGGCGGCGCCCGGCTCGTCGCGGACGGCGGCGCCCTGCGGGAGTGCGCGGCCCGCGGCCTGGACTGGCACGCCACGCTGGCCCACCTGCGGACCGTCCGGGCAGCGGTCGAGGACGGCTGCCGGGACGCGGCCCTGCGGGCGGACGGCGTCGACCCGCTGCCCGGGCGCGCCCGGCTGCTCGGCGCCCGCCGGATCGCGATCGAGGCGATCGGGCCGGGGTCCGCGCACGTCCCGCCGGTGCTGACGGCGCGGCGCATCGTGCTCGCCACCGGTGACGAGGACCGGCTGCCCGACGTCAGCGGCCTCGCCGACACCGCCTACCTCACCGCGACGGGGTTGCTCCGCCTGGCCGAGCTGCCGCCGACGATGGTGCTCGTCGGCGGCGGGCCCCACGGCTGCGAGCTGGCCCAGGGACTGGCCCGGTTCGGCGTCCACGTCACCCTCGTGGAGGCCGCCGACCGGCTGCTGCCGCGGGAGCACCCGGACGCGTCCGCTCTGGTCACCGCCGCCCTGCGCGAGGACGGCGTCCGGGTCTTCACCGGGTCGCCGGTGGTCAAGGCGGCGCCGACCCTGGACGGCGGCGCCTGGGTCGGGATCGCCGCGGGCGGGGACGTCGCCGCCGACGGCCTGCTGCTGGCCACCGGACGACGCGCCGCCGTCCGCGGCCTGGACCTCGCCGGCGCCGGCGTCCGGCTGACGGACGCCGGCCACGTCCGCGTCGACGGCCGGCTCCGGACGACCGCGGCCGGCGTGCTGGCGGTCGGCCGGGTCACCGGCCTGCTCCCGCACGGCACCGCGGACCCGCTCATGGCGCAGGTGGCGGGGGCCAACGCCGCCGCGCGCCGGCCGCGCCGCCGGTGGACGTCGCAGGGCCTGCCCCGGGTCGTCCGCACCGATCCGGCCGTCGCGGTCGTGGGGGTCGAGCCGGCCGAGGCGGCGACCGTCCGGGGCGCGCGCGTCAGCGACCTGCCCTACCGCGGTCTGGAGCGCGCGCTGCTCGGCGACCGGGCGCCCGGGCTGATCTCGCTGGTGGCCGGGCCTGAGCGGGGCTCGGGGTGGGCGCGTCGCGGCGTGCCGACGTCCGCGCTGCTCGGGGCGGCCGTCGTGGGCCCGGCGGCGGGGGAGCTCGTCGGGATGGCGGCGCTCGCCCTGCGCGCGGGGCTCACCGTCGAGGCGCTGGCGCAGGTCCCGCTGTCCTCCCGGACCTGGGGCGTCGCCCTGCGGGACGCCGCCGCCGGCTTCGGCGCCTGAAGCGCGGCGGCTCAGCCGAGCGCGTCGTGCGGGTCGGACGGCGCGGCGCCCCAGTCCGTGTCCCAGTCGAGCACGCCACCGTCGGCCAGCGAGCGCAGGTGGGTCATCGCCGCCAGCGCGTCGCCCCAGGCGGGGTCCGCGCTCCCGGCGTCCAGCGGCGGGTCGAACCACGACGCGAGGCCGGCCGGCACGCGGTAGCCCAGGGCGAGGTCGGTGTAGAGCGGACCCTGGACGCCGAGCGCGAGGCTCTCCTCGCGCCAGCGCCCCAGGGCCGTCCGCAGCCGGACCCACCGGTACCGGTCGAGCCGCCCGTGGACGGCGCTGCCGTCGTCGGCCGCCGTGAACCGCTCACGCAACGCCGTCCCGGCCCGATGCCCGGCCGCGGCCAGCCGCAGCACGTCCGCCCGGGTCCGGAAGACCCCCGGTCCCGCCGTCCCGCGCAGGCCGTCGGGGCCGTCACCCAGGAGGCCCCCCAGCAGGGCGGTGCCCCCGCGCCGGGCCGGTGCCTGCGCCCGCAGCAGCGCGCGGCCGCCGAGCGCGGCCCCGACCACGGCGCCGGCCAGGCCGCCGGCACCGCGCACCGGCCGCCACGGGCTGACCGGCGCGGAGTCGTCCTGGTCGGGCACGAGGACGGCCTCGTCCCCGGTCGCCGGCCCGAACGAGAACGTGGGCCGGCTCGGCAGCGGCACGTCGAGGTACCCGGGCGGCAGACCACCGGTGACGGCACCGTCGCAGAACCAGTGGGTGCGCGGGCCGGACTCGTCGTCCGCCCGGTGCAGCGGGACGGCGCGCAGCAGCCCGGGCACCGACGCGGCGAGCCGGACGGCGAGGACCACCGGCACGTCCCAGGGCTCGGGGAGCCGGTGGAGGGGCTGGTCCGGGTGCCGCGGACAGCTCGCCGCGATCGCGGGAGCGCCCGGCGACAGCAGGACCAGCTGGTCGGCGACCCGGGCCGGCAGCACCCCGATCAGGCAGGTCCGGCAGAACAGGTACCCCGTCGTGACCAGCTGGCCGGGGCGCTCGGCGGTGCCGAACGGCAGCAGGAAGCCCCGCCCGGCCGACAGGTCCGACGCCGTCAGCACCAGGTCGACCGCGCGCAGCTCGGGCCGGACGGCGGCCCGGCGCAGCAGCCGGACGTCCGCGGCGGTCCGCCGGCCCACCCGGCCGAGCCAGAGGTCGCCGAAGGTGAGGGCGTAGCGCTCGGCGTGCCCGTCGCCCGCCGGGACGCCGGCGAGGTCGTCGAGGCGGTCTGCCACCCAGGCGAACAGCGGCGGGACGTCGTCCGCGCCGGCCGCCGCGACCGGCCCGGAACCCTCCGCGGAGCCGCTGACCAGGCCCCAGCCGTCCGTCTCCAGCGCGTCCCGGCCGGCCCGGCGCAGCACCTGCCCACCCAGCAACGCCGTCCCGGCGGCCGCCGCCAGCGCGAACGTGACCACCAGGGGCACCGCCACGAACGGCAGCAACCAGCCGCTGACCTGCGACGACCGCCACAGCGCCACGATGACGCCGGCGCTCCCCAGCACCGCGCCCGCCCACAGCAGCGTGACGACGCGCCGGGCGCCGACGTCGAGCCCGGCGAGGACGGCGGCTGCCGCCCGCAGGCCGCGCCCGCGCCCGCCGCCGGGCCGCAGCACCGCGGTCGCCAGCCGGTGCAACGTCGCCGCGTCGTCCGCCGGCGGGAAGAGCCGGGCGAGCCTGGGCAGACCTCCGTCACCCTCGCCGTCGCCACCCTCACGGCCCTCGCCGCCCTTGGCGGTGAGCCAGCCCACGACGTCGGCCAGCCCCGCGAAACCGGCGGACGCGGTCCCGGTGGCGGGGGCCGAGCGGCCCAACTCGGCGGTGGCGACCGCCGCGGCCGTGACCGCCGCCGCCGACGTCCCGCCCACCCGCCGGAACACGAAGTGTTCGGCCAGGGCGCACGCGGCCAGCGGCGTGGCCAGGGCGACGTCGAGACCGCCGCCGACGACCAGGCCGCAGGACCGGTCGGCGTGGCGGTCCGTCCTGGCGTCCGCGGGGTCCGGGCGCTCGTCGGGGCCGTCCACGGTGGCGGGTCCGCCCGTCGCGCCGGCCTCGGCCGCGCCGGCGTCGTCGGAGTTCAGTGCGTCGGCGAGCTCAGCGGCGACGCCACCCAGCACCCGGGGCGACTCCGGCCCTGCCTTCGTCGGCCCCGCCTGCGTCGGTCCCGCCAGGAAGGCGGTGTACCGCTCCGGACTGCGGTAGCGGTCCAGCAGCGCCTCCGGCCCCTCCCCGGCGGAGTCGACGGCGGAGTTCTCGCCCACGTCGCGCTCCTCTCCCGTCCGGTCCGCGCCGGAGCCCCGGCGACACCAGGAATGATGCCGCCCGGCCGGGCACCGCGTCGGCCGGCACCGGATTGACACCCGCCCGGCGACGACGGACAGTGCGGAGATGACGGCGGACCCGAGCGCAGACGTCACCCCGGCGGGCTCCCCGCAGGAGCACTGGGCCGACCTGGGCGGGCCGGTGTACTGGGTGGACCACGGCGGCCCCGCCGACGGCCCGCTCCTGGTCCTCGTGCACGGCCTCGGCGGGTCGCACGTCAACTGGATCGCGCTGGCCCCGCTCCTCACCCCGACCTGCCGCGTCGTCGCCCTGGACCTCCCCGGGTTCGGCCGCACCCGGGGCGGTACGCGGTCCACGTCGGTGCGGGCCAACCGCGACCTGCTCCACCGGTTCGTCACCGAGGTCGTGGGCGGGCCGGCCGTCCTCGTGGGCAACTCCATGGGCGGGCTCATCGCCACGCTGCTGGCCGCGTCCCACCCCGACGACGTCGCCGGCGTCGCCCTGCTCGACCCCGCCCTCCCGCCGGACCTGCGTACCCGCCCCGACCCGCTCACGACGCTCATGTTCGCGGCCTACTTCACGCCCGGCGTGGGCCGGGTGGTGATCGGGCACCGGCGTTCCCGGACCGCCGAGGACGTCGCCCTCGACACCCTCCGCCTGTGCTGCGCCCACCCCGAGCGGGTGCCGCGCCACGTGCTGCGGGCGCACGTCGAGCTCGCCGAGAGCCGCGCCTGGTACGAGGAGCTCGAGGCCGAGTTCGTCCTCGCCACCCGCTCGCTCCTGGTCACCCTCGCCCGGCGTCGCCAGTACCGCGCGGTGCTGGCCCAGGTCACCGTGCCGGTGCTCATGCTTCACGGCACCAAGGACCGGCTCGTCCCGGTCTCCTCGGCACGGGCGGCCGCGCGCGCCCACCCCACCTGGCGCTACGAGGAGATCCCGGACGTCGGGCACGTGCCGCAGCTCGAGGTGCCGGACCTGACCGCGCAGCTGGTCCTGGACTGGCT
>Ga0302299_10002614_pt1 | contig 10982 bp, 12 predicted proteins | sample III_Fen_N3_4_FD_198795 | JGI IMG/M metagenome (GOLD analysis project Ga0302299, IMG submission 198795) | Peat permafrost microbial communities from Stordalen Mire near Abisko, Sweden - III_Fen_N3_4 | ecosystem: Environmental > Terrestrial > Soil > Wetlands > Permafrost | place: Sweden: Abisko...
CGGCTGGCCCCCGGTGAGCAGATTCGCCGTGGTCTGGTAGCTGGCCGCGACGTCGGGCTGCACGCCGACGTTCTCGATGTAGGGCGCGCTCGGGAGGCCCGGCGCGGTCACGGGGTGGCTGCGCACCTCGATCGACTGCGTGACGCGCGTGGAGCCCTCGGAGAACGGGCCCGTGGTGGAGGAGAACCCGACCACGTTACCGCCGCCGCCGTCGGTCGGCATGCCGTAGACGATCGCGCGCCGAATGTCCTGCAGCGTCGCCGCGAACGTCTCCGCCGCGGAGAGCGTGAAGTTGTCGGTCAGCAGCACGATCGGCTTCGTGTACGCGAGGCTCACACCGTGGCTGTCGGTGGCCCCGTCACGAACTCGTCGGTCTGCCTCGAGCCGAGCCGCAGCCGGAATCCGGCGGGTGGATTGAAGGATGGGAAGCGGCTGCTGAACGGACTGATCGAGCCGGCGACTTCGTGGTCTGGCTCGAGGGCCGAGAAGTCCTGCTGGCGCTCGGCGCGCTCGTCTGCCGCAGACCCGAAGCTCCGCTCGCGCGGCGCACGCTCACCTGTCCAGACTCCCCAGACGTTGTCCGCGGCCTTCGCCAGGTCCCGCAGGGCACGCCCGCCCCGACCTTCGTGGGAGTCGCCGGGCTCGCCGGCGAACCGGCCGCCGGGGTTGGGGACCGGGCCCTCCTCCACGAGCGGGATTCCGATCGTCCGCCAGGGCAGGACGTAAGTCGCGACCGCTCCGCCCTGCCTCCTGATCACGACGCTGGCGGTGTCGCCCGGCTTCACCCGGTTGGCCCAGGTGTACCAGATCTGGTAGCGATCGAGCATGGTCCCGACCGCGATCCGGTCGGTGCTGAAGAGGTTGCCCCGCGCGTTGACCGCGTAGGGACGCAGCGCCTTGATCCAGTCGCCGACGCTCCTGCCGTCCACCGAGACGAGCTCGTCGCCCACGGCGTCGCGGAACGACCGCTGGCAGCGTCGGCAAGCGACCGCCCCACCGCGTCCTTGCGGCAGCCCCGGAAGCCAGCACGAGCGGCCTTCGGGCCTCTTCGCTTCGCCTGGGGGGCTATCGGGGTCTTGGTAGCGCTACGGGGATTCGAACCCCGGTTTGATGGCTGAGAACCATCCGTCCTAACCCCTAGACGATAGCGCCGTCGGCCAGTCTAGGGGTCGCTCCCGGGTCAAGTCAAGGAGGGCAGGCGTCGCCCACTGAGCCCGCTGCGGCGCCCAGGGCCGTCGTGATAGCCTCGGCAGTTGCCATGACGGTCCGAACGCGCATCGCCCCGAGCCCCACCGGCGATCCCCACGTGGGGACGGCCTACGTCGCGCTGTTCAACTACGCCCTGGCGCGCAAGCACGGCGGGCAGTTCATCCTCCGCATCGAGGACACGGACCGCGAGCGCAGCTCCGTGGCCAGTGAGGCGATGATCTTCGACGCCCTGCGCTGGCTCGGGCTGGGGTGGGACGAGGGCCCCGACGTGGGTGGAGCGTTCGGCCCCTACCGTCAGAGCGAGCGGACCGGCATCTATCGCGATCGCGCCGAGGAGCTGGTGCAGCGGGGCGCGGCCTACGCCTGCTTCTGCACGCGCGAGCGGCTCGACGCGCTGCGCGAGGAGCAGAAGGCCCGCAAGCTGAACTTCGGTTACGACGGGCTGTGCCGCGCCGTGCCGCGGGACGAGGTGGCGCGCCGGCGGACGGCGGGCGAGCCGCACGTCCTGCGCCTCGCGATGCCGCGCGAGGGCGAGGTCGTCGTGCAGGACCTGCTGCGAGGCGAGGTGCGCTTCGACAACGCGCAGGTGGACGACCAGGTCCTGCTCAAGAGCGACGGCTTCCCGACCTATCACCTCGCCAACGTGGTCGACGACCACCTGATGGGCATCACGCACGTGGTGCGCGCCGAGGAGTGGCTGTCCTCGCTGCCGAAGCACGTGACGCTGTACCGGGGCTTCGGCTGGGCGCCGCCGGTGTTCTGCCACCTGCCGCTGCTGCGCAACGCCGACCGCTCGAAGATCTCCAAGCGCAAGAACCCCGTCAGCCTGAACTTCTACCGGCGCGCGGGCTACCTGCCCGAGGCACTGCTCAACTACCTGGCGTTGATGGGCTGGGCGATGCCCGACGAGCACGAGGAGTTCCCGCTCGAAGAGTTCATCGCCGCCTTCACGCTGGAGCGCATCTCGCTGGGCGGCCCGGTGTTCGACCTCGAGAAGCTGAGGTGGCTGAACGGCAAGTACCTGCGGCGCCTGTCCGCACCGGAGCTGCTGGCGCGGCTGCGCGAGGAGCCCCTGTCGGACGCCCACCTGCTCGAGGTGCTGCCGCTTGTGCAGGAGCGCGTCGATACGCTCGAGGGCTTCTTCGAGTACGCCTCCTTCTTCTTCACCGGGGAAGTGGCCTACGACGCCGAGGCGCTGAAGGCGATGACGCCGAAGGGCCGCACGCCGCTCGAGGCAGCGAAGGCGCTGCGCGGGCTGCTCGAGGAAGAGGTCGATCTGCTGCTCGACTGGCACAAGGACTCGCTCGAGCCGGCCCTGCGCCGTTTCGCGGAGAAGGCGGGCTGGTCGACGGGCGAACTGTTCATGGCCGTGCGGGTGGCGGTCACCGGCCGCGCGGCCTCGCCGCCGCTGTTCGAGACACTCGCCGTGCTCGGCAAAGAGACCTGCCGGCGGCGCCTGCGGCGTGCGGCCGACGTGCTGAAGGCCGTCAAGTAGGAGCTGAGATGGCAACCGACACACCGGCGGGCGACGGGGAACGCGAGCGGGCCGACTTCATCCGTGAGATCGTGGCCGCCGACCTGCGCAGCGGCAAGCACGCGAGCGTCGTGACGCGCTTTCCCCCGGAGCCCAACGGCTACCTCCACCTCGGCCACGCGAAGTCGATCTGCCTGAACTTCGGGATCGCGCGCGAGTTCGGCGGGCGCTGCCACCTGCGCTTCGACGATACGAACCCGACCAAGGAGGAGCAGGAGTACATCGACGCGATCCAGGCCGACGTGCGCTGGCTCGGCTTCGACTGGGGCGAGCACCTCTACCACGCCTCCGACTACTTCGAGCAGCTCTACGAGTGGGCGCTGCACCTGGTGCGCGCCGGCAAGGCCTACGTGGACGACCTCTCCGCCGACCAGATCCGCGAGTACCGTGGCACGCTGACGGAGCCGGGCCGGGCGAGCCCCTACCGCGGCCGCTCCGTGGAGGAAAATTGCGACCTGTTCGCGCGCATGCGCCAGGGCGAGTTCCCCGACGGCGCGCGCGTGGTGCGCGCGAAGATCGACATGGCCTCGGGCAACATCAACCTGCGCGACCCGGTACTGTACCGGATCCTGCACGCGAGCCACCCGCGCACCGGCGACGCCTGGTGCGTGTACCCGACCTACGACTTCGCTCACGGGCAGTCCGACGCGATCGAGGGCATCACCCACTCGATCTGCACGCTCGAGTTCGAGGACCACCGCCCGCTCTACGACTGGTTCATCGAGAACCTGCCCGTGCCGTCGCGGCCGCGGCAGTACGAGTTCGCGCGGCTCAACCTCAGCCACACCGTACTCTCCAAGCGCTTCCTGCTGCGGCTGGTGAACGAAGGCCGGGTGCGCGGCTGGAACGACCCGCGCATGCCCACGATCTCCGCGATCCGCCGGCGCGGCTTCCCCGCCGAAGGCCTGCGCGACTTCGCGGCGCTGATCGGCGTCGCCAAGCGCGACGGCATCGTCGACTACGCGATGCTCGAGCACTGCGTCCGCAACGTGCTCAACCGCGACGCGGCGCGCCGCTTCGCCGTGCTGCGACCGCTGAAGGTCGTGATCGAGAACTACCCGGAAGGGAAGGTCGAGGAGCTGCTGGCCGTCAACAACCCCGAGGACCCCGCGGCCGGCTCGCGCACGGTGCGCTTCGCGCGCGAGCTCTACATCGAGCGCGAGGACTTCCTGGAGAACCCGCCGAAGAAGTTCTACCGGCTCTCGCCGGGGCGCGAGGTGCGCCTGCGCTACGCGTACTTCGTCACCTGCCGCGAGGTCGTGAAGGACGCGAGCGGGGAGATCGTCGAGCTGCGCTGCACCTACGACCCTGCGACGCGCGGCGGGGACGCGCCCGACGGGCGACGGCCGAAGGCGACGCTGCACTGGATCACCGCGCAGGACGCGGTCCCGGCCGAGGTGCGCCTCTACGACCACCTCTTCACGCGAGCCGACCCGGGCGCCGAGGGCGATCTGCTCGCCGACATCAACCCGGCCTCGGAAGAGGTGCTGAGCGGCTGCCTGGTGGAGCCCGCGCTCGCGCGGCTGCCGGTCGGGCAGACGGTGCAGTTCGAGAGGCTCGGCTACTTCTGCCTCGACAGCGACTCGCGGCCGGACCGGCCGGTCTTCAACCGCACGCTGACGCTGAAGGACACCTGGGCGAAGTTGCAGACGAAGGGCCGGCAGAACGACTGAGCGCGTCGGCCGCGGCTACTGGCCCTGCGGCGGCGCCGGCGGCTGCGGCTTGAGCCCTCGCGCCAGCAGCCCGAGGCCGCCGGCGAGCAGCACGAGCATCAGCAGCGTGTCGAAGAGGCTCGTCGGCTCGAAGTAGATCCGCAGGTTCATCAGGATCCCGAGCAGGACGATGAGCGCCCCGCCGGCGGTGAGTAGCCAGCCGACGCGGCTCTTGCCGTCGTAGAACAAGAGGCCCGCGCCCACCAGCAGCGGCAGCAGGGAGAGGCCGAAGCTGTGGCCGCCCCACAGGCTCCAGAAGCCGCTGGTGACGCTGACGCGCTGGGTGAGCAGATAGGCGCCGCCCGTGGCCATCGCCAGGCCCACGAAGAAGCTGGAGGTGCCGCCCGCTGTCCCGCCCGCTCCTGGCATCGCGAGGCGATTGTAGCGCGGCTACGAGAGGGACTTCAGGCGCGTCTTGGGAACGCGCTCGCGCGGGATGTTGTAGCGCTGCAGGCGCAGGTAGACCGTGCGCCGCGTGACGCCCATCATGCGGGCGACACGCGCGATGTTCCACTCGTTGCGGTTGAGCAGCAGCAGCAGCTTCTCTCGCTCCATGTCCTCGACCGGCGTGCGCTCGAGGTAGGTCTCCCAGGCGTCGGGGCCGGCGTGCCGCGGCGGGGTGGTCTCCGTGACCGACTTGGCGATGATGCGCGAGAACTTCGCGAGCCGCTCGAGGTCGTGCGCGTCGCAGAAGTGCGGCTCCTGGCTGTCGACGTAGAGCAGCGCGACGAGCGCCTCCTCGTGGAGCACAGGCACCACCGCGAAGCTCGCCGGGCCGGGCCGCTCGGCGGCCCCCGCCGCCAGGCGGCGATCGGTCGCGCGGTCGGCGGCGTAGAAGGCCTCGCCGCGGCGGAAGCCCTCGTGGTGGATGCTCCAGACGGCGGGCGCGATGTCGAGCACCGCCTGGTCGATCCCGCGCGACGCGAACAGCGCCGGCGCCGGGTCGCAGGTGAACACGGCGCCGCTGCGCCCGTTCAGGAGCGACATCACGACTTCGAGCGTGCGCTCGGCGAGCCGGCGCGGGTCGTCGGCTCCCACCACCAGCTCGGTGAATTGATCGATCAGGTCGACGCGACGCGGCATCGCGCACCTCCAGGTCGTCAATTATCCACTAGGGGGCCGATTTGTCAAGGACGACGGTCATTTCGTCGGCGTGAGCAGCCCATGGAGGTACGTAAAATGGATAATCAGGAGGCGGATGAGCCGGAAATGTGCTCGCCTGCGCACTATGGCAGCACCTTTGCGTCGCCCTCCTCGGAGTGGACGGAGAACTGCCGGAACTTCCCATAGCGCGCGACGCTCTTGAACGGGTTCGGGAACGTCAGACGACCTCGTAGTACTGGCCCAGCTCCTCCACCACGCCCGCCGCGAGGCCTGCGCCGAGGTCGTTGGAGTTAGCGATCGCCAGCCCGCCGGTGTCGCTGGCGACGTGGTCGAGGAAGTCGCCGCGACGCATCACCTTTCGCTGCATCAGCCCCGCGTTGCCAATTTCGCTCTCGCCGGCCTCGCTCTTCGCGGTCGCTTCCTTGGCGAACGAACCGCGGCCGCCCTGAGTGGGGCCGCTGGCGCTGAAGAGGCCGACGGCCTCGTCGAGGGTGGTGTGGCCGCCGACGCGGGACGACGTCAGACCGCGGGCGTCGACCGTGTGGATAGTGACGTTGGCACGGTTGGCGACGCTGACCAGGGTGTCGTAGGTGGCGTTCCTGAGGTCGGGCACCTCCCGTGCCTCGGCGAAGTAGATCACGGACTTCCTGCCGCGCCGCGCAACGTCGTCCACGCGACCCCTTCGGAGGACAACCATGCACCCACTGTGGACACTCGGAATCCTGGCGCTCTTCGCGGTTCCGGCGGTCGGTTGCGGCAACTCGTCCCCGGCGCAACCGAAGATCGTCAGGGCGCTCGTCACGTTCAGCATGCCGCAGCGGATCGTCGCCGTGCCGACGGATCCCGCCTACGCCATGGAGGTCACGGTCCCGCTGGTCGTCAGAGAGTCGGCGGGAGTGACGGCCTACATCTACATGCTCTCCGTCAGGACGACGGATGAGGCCACCGGTGCAATCAGCTACCCGCAGGTGGTCCGGGCGGTGGAGAGAAGCGGGATCAACATGGACGTCTCGGAGAGGACGACCTTCGAGAGCGGCGAGTTCCGCATCCTGCCACCGCAGTAGCAACAGGCTGTCCCTGCGGCCGACAGGATCGAGGCGGCGCGGACGAACGATCGCACACTCGCCAGGTCGGCCTACCCGCGCCTGGGGCCTGCTACCTGGCGCTCCGGGCTGGCCCGACGACACGCTCAGAGAAGGGTGAACCCCTCGGACCTGCGCAGGTCCCGGTCGAAGGTGTAGGTGGTTCGAGCCCCTCGCGACCGGCCCACCTGACCGAGCAGGTGGTCGGAGAGGTCGCCCTTTCCCCTCGAGTACGCCTGGAGCGCTCGATGCGTCAGCTCCGGGTCCTCAACCTGGAACGGGGGCGTGCTGAGCAGAACGCGCACGGCCGAAGCCACGTCCGTGCGTGACGCGCCGTAGACGCTCTCGAGCACCCACTCGAGCTCGCACAGTACCGGGTTGCTGAGGAGGCAGGCATCGCCGGTCGCCACGCATCTGTCGACCAGCCGACGCGCACGCGTGGCCTGGGACTCGTCATCTCGCACCAGAAAACGAACCAGGACGTTGGTGTCGAGAGCGATCAACTCTTCTTCCCCGAGTGCTTCCTCCCGGCTCTTTGCCGAACGGCCGCCCGCATCTGCGACAGCGAGGCCGGGCGCCTTCCGGCCAGGCGCCGAAGCAGGCCGTACACGTCGTCGGTCGGCGGTTGTCGTTCACGTTCGAGGATCACGCGCCCGTCGAGACCCACGGCGACTCGCAAGCGATCGCCTTCCCTGAGGTCCAGGCGATCGCGAACGGCCTTGGGAAGGGTGATCTGGCCCTTCGATGTCAGGGTCGTGGTGCTCATGGGCCTCCTTACTGCACTGACAATATCACTGCGCTAGTAAGGAGAGGGTCGATGCACTCTCGGGAGGGCCGGAGAGCTGCCGCCGGATTCCGGAGAAGGACCGGCAAGCCGAGCGGCGCCGCCGATGGCGGAACGGTCGCGGACCTACTCCTCGACTCCTGGGCCGTGCTGCGGTTCCTCGAGGGCTCGACGGCGGCGGGCTGCCGCGTCGAGGACTTGCGTTAGCAACTTGGCGGAGAGGGGGGGATTCGAACCCCCGGTAGAGGTTTACCCCCTACAACAGATTAGCAATCTGCCCTGTTCAGCCACTCCAGCACCTCTCCGCGTGAGGCGACTTCCATGGGAACCTTGGGAAGGAGGGCCCAGATTCGGAAGGCTATCACGAAAGCGGCGGCTCGGAGGGTCCGCGGCGAGCGCGCCACGACCGGCGAGAGCGCGGGCACGGTGGCGACGGCGAGCCGGTGGCGACCGGGGCTGCGGGAGGCCGGCTGGGCGCTGTTCGCGCTGGCGCTACTGGTGCGCGTGGTCGTCGTCCTGCAGCTGCACGATCATCCGCTGCTCCAGCCGGTGGGCCGGCTCGACAGCGGCGTCTTCGTCGATCTCGCGCGTCAGCTGGCGGGAGGCGACGTCGCGCTGCGCGGCGGAACCGACGGCCAGGCCTTCTTCTTCGCGCCGCTCTACGTCTACTTCCTCGGCCTCGTGTTCGCGCTGTCCGGCGGGTCGCTGCTGGCCGCGAAGCTCACGCAGGCGGCGCTTGGCGCGGCCGCCTGCCTGCTGCTCACCCGCTCGGCGCGTCCCTGGTTCGGCGAGCGCGCGGCGCTCGTCGGCGGGCTGCTGCTGGCGCTGACGGGCCCCGTCGTGTTCCACGAGGCGATCCTGCTGCAGTCGGCGCTCGACCCGTTCCTGACCGCGCTCGCACTCGTCGCGATCACGCACGCCTGCACCACTCGCCGGGGCGCCGCCTGGGGAGTCGCCGGCGCCGCGGTCGGGGCACTGGCGCTCAACCGGCCGAACGCGCTTGGCTGGGGCCTGCTGCTCGCGGTTGGCCTGCCGTTTCTCGCTCGCGGTGAGGCGCTGGCGAGCCGCGCGCTGCGGACGCTTACGTTCGTGGCCGGCCTCGCGCTCGCGATCGCCCCGGCCACGCTGCGCAACCTGGTCGTCGCGGGCGAGCCGGTCGCGATCTCCTCCCACGGCGGGCTCAACTTCTACATCGGCAACCGGGCGGAAGCGGACGGCACCTACCGCAGCGTCCCCGGCATCACGCCGGACCTGCGCGGCCAGGCCCGCGACGCGCGCCGGCTCGCCGAGCAGCAGGAGGGCCGTCCGCTCGGCGCCCGCGAGGTGGACGCCCACTTCCGCGGGCTGGCGTGGCGGTGGATCCGCTCGCAGCCGCTCGACGCCGCGCGCCTCCTCGCGCGCAAGATCGCCTACGTCCTCGGCGCGACGGAGCTGGCGCTCAACTACAGCTACGCCTACTACGCGCGCGACGAAGCGACGCTGCTGCGCTGGCTGCCGCTCGGCGCCTGGCTGCTCGTGCCGCTCGGGCTCGCCGGGCTGGCGGACCGCGCGCTCGCTTCTGGCGATCCAGGCTCGGACGGCGACCGCCGCGCCTACCTGCTGTGGGCGCTCGCGGCGCCGGCCTACGCGCTCTCGGTCGCCGCGTTCTTCGTCTCGGCGCGCTACCGGCTGCCGCTGCTGGTGCCACTCGCGGCCGGCGGCGGCCACGCGCTCGCGCGCCTCGTCTCGTTCGCCGGCGCGAGGCGATGGCACGGGCTCGCCGCCTACGCCGCGGCGCTCGTGCCTCTCGGGGCGCTGGCGCTGTGGCCGCACGGCCTCGACGACGGCCGAGCGGAGGAGCGCACCGCGCTGCTGCTGTCGCTCGTCGACAGCGGGCAGGCCGACGAGGCGCTGCGGCGGCTGCCGGCGTTCGAGGCCGCGCACCCGCAGCGGACGCTGCTGCTCTACCGCGTGGGGGTCGCGCTCGAGGAGAACCGCCGCCCGGGCGATGCGGTGGCCGTGCTGCGGCGCGCGGCGGCGTCCGAAGACCGGGCTGAGATCCGGCTCGCGCTCGGGCAGTCGCTGCTCGACGCCGGGCGCGGCGCGGAGGCCGTCGCGCACCTGCGCGCGGCGTGGCAGGCCCGCGTGCGGCCGGACGTCACCGGCTTCGACCTCGCGCGGGCGCTGGTTGCCGCGGGGAACACGGCGGAGGCGGCCGAGGTGCTGGAGCGGCTCTCGCTGCCGTCGGACGCGGACGAGCCGAGCGCTCTCGCGCTGGTGGCTGTGGGGTTCGAGCTGCGGCGCCCGGACCTGGCGTTGCGTTTCGCCGACGGCGGACTCGCCGGCCACGACGAGAGCGCCGCGCTGCACGAGAAGCGCGGGCTGGCGCTCGCGATGCTGGGCCGGCCCGCCGAGGCGCGCGAGGCGCTGGGGCGCGCGGCACAGCTCGACCCGCGCGGTGCGACCGCGCGGCTCAACCTCGCGGTGGTCGAGGCGCAGCTGGGCCATCTCGACGCGGCGCGTTCGCTCGCGAGAGAAGCGCTGGCGCTGCAGCCTGACTACCCGCGGGCGAGCGGGCTGCTGCGCGAGCTCGCGCACGCGCACTGAGGGAGAAAGACGGCCCGTTCGCACTCTCGCGGCGACCGAACGCACGACGGCCCGGCGACCGAGGCCGGGCCGCCGGGCCGTGAGGACCGCGCTTGCGCGAGAGTCCCGGAGACGACTAGAAGTCGAACTTCACTGACGCCAGGAACCGGAACGGGGGTGCGTAGCCGTTCGCCTGCCCGTAGAACGAGTTGACCGGCACACCCGCGTAGTTGTACCAGCACGAGGGCGTCGTCACGCCGGGGGCGCAGACCGTGTCGTCGAAGTAGTTCACGTCCTGGTACTGGAGCGACTCGGTGCTGAGCTGGGTCTGGCTGTTGAGCAGGTTCAGGAAGCGGCCCTCGATCGTGAGACTGCGCTTGCCGCCGACCGGGATGCGGTACGAGGCGAGCAGGTCGACGTTGGTCCAGGTCGGGTTGCGGTGCGTGCCCGGCGCCTCGAGGTTGTCGAGGCCGTAGTTCTCGTAGTCGAGACCGCGCGCGTTCCAGGGCGTACCGCTCTGGACGCGGAGATAGGCGCCGAGCGTCAAGCGGTCGATCGGCTCCACCGTCAGGAACGCCTTGAAGACGTGCGGCCGGTCCTGGCGCAGCACGCCGTACTTGTTGGGGTCCTGGATGAACGTGCCCGGGCCGTCCTGGATGCCGGAGGAGGTGTTGAAGAGGCTGAACGAGTAGTCGTAGTCGATGTTGCCCTCGAGCCGGCTCCAGGTGTAGCTCGCCAGCAGGCTCCAGCGGTCGGCCAGCTTGCGGTTGACCTCGACCGTGAACGCCTGGTACTTGCGTACCGCGACCGCTCCTCGACAGGCGTCGAGACTGTTGCAGGGCATGTTCGCCGCCTCGTACGGCCCGTTGTCGGGCAGCGACGACGGCACGTCCTCGATGAAGTTGTGGGTCTTGCGGTACTGGTAGTAGAGGTCGAGCCCCCACTTCTGCGAGATCGGCGTCGCGTAGCCGCCCAGCCACTCGTCGTGATAG
>Ga0302299_10002615_pt1 | contig 10980 bp, 9 predicted proteins | sample III_Fen_N3_4_FD_198795 | JGI IMG/M metagenome (GOLD analysis project Ga0302299, IMG submission 198795) | Peat permafrost microbial communities from Stordalen Mire near Abisko, Sweden - III_Fen_N3_4 | ecosystem: Environmental > Terrestrial > Soil > Wetlands > Permafrost | place: Sweden: Abisko...
GCCGCCGCGCCTCGCGAGGCTCCTCCAGGCCGTCGCGTGGGCGAACCCGCCCACAACGAAGAAGATCGGCATCACCTGGAGCACCCACGTGGCCGGCCTGGTCCAGGCCGCGAGCGCGAGCATGTTCGTGAAGACGAACGCGTGGCCCCCCGTCACCGCAGGGCGGTCGTCCACCACGGCCATGAGGAAGTGGCCGAGGATCACTCCGGCGAGCGACGCGACGCGCAGGAAGTCGACGTACCGGTCGCGGGTCGCCGGGGTGGCCGCGGCGAGGGTGGCGACGTCGCTCATGACGCCGGGCTAGGCGAAGGGCGGCGCCGCGGGCGGGCCGGGCGGGGCCGCTGGGGGGTAGGCGGGCGTGATCGGGGGGTATGCCTGCGGGTATGCCTGCGGGTACCCGACTCGCTCGCCCGCCTTGGGGTCGGGGCCCCACTGGTTCGTCCCCGGCTGCGTGTCCATGATGCACATGATGGTCGCGACGATTCCGAGGCCGACGAAGCCAAGCAGGACCCACATGCCGGACTGGCCCATGTCGTGAAGGCGCCGCACCGTTGCGGCGTACGACGGAACCAGGAACGCCAGAGACACGACCATCATCAACGCGAACGTCACGATCAACGGGGCGAAGTCGGCGCCCGAAAGCGAGGCACTACCGTCGTAGTTCGTGTGCGTCCCTAGGTTGACGAATAGCATCACGTACGCGATGAAGAACGCCACGCCGAACGGCAGCATGATCAGCTGGAGGGCCAGGTAGAACCACCAGTACTCGGACCGACGCGCGCGCCCGCTGAAGTCCGCGTACTTCCTCATGCAGGTCCCAAACGCCTCACCGAATGTCATCGTCGCCCCGTGTCCCCGCGGCCGGCAGGGGGCCGCATCGTCGCCTAGCCTACGGCGTGGGTGCCCCACCCGCTGGGACGGGTACCTTGGTCGCATGTCCGTCCTTCGCGACCTTCGCCATCTCCTGCGTGGCGCGGGCTTCCGCAAGCTGGCGGTCACTCGGCTTCTCTCGCAGTTCGCCGACGGCGTGTTCCAGGCTGGCCTCGCCTCTCTGCTCTTCTTTGACCCGACGCACCAATCCGGCGCCCCGCAGATCGCGCTCGGCTTCTTCCTCCTGCTCGCCCCCTTCACCCTCGTCGGACCCTTCGTTGGCCCCCTCGTCGACCGGTGGCACCGGCAGCGCATCGTGCTCGTCGGCAACCTCGTCCGAGTGGCCCTTACCCTCCTGGTGGGCGTCACCATGGCCCTCGGGGGGTGGACCGGCGTCGTCTACGCGGGCGCCCTCGGCGTGCTCTCCCTCAATCGCTTCCTCCTCGCCGCCCTCGCGGCCGCGATACCGCGGGTCGTTGACGACGATGACCTCCTCACGGCGAACGCCATCCTCCCGACGCTCGGCACCCTGGCCGCGCTGGTGGGGGGCGGCATCGGGGTTGCGCTCTCCCGGGTCGGGGGGAACGTGGGCGGGGACCCCCGTGCCGTCGTCGCGCTCGGGGCCGCCGCCGCGATGTTCGCGGCGTCGTCGTGGACCGCGACGCGGATCGGCCGTACGGAGCTCGGTCCCGTCCATCCCCTCGATCCGGGGCAGCTTCGCGAACGCTTCGCGGATCTCGCGCGCGGGCTGCGCGATGGCGCGCGCTACCTCGCCCGGCGCGTCACCCCGGCCCAGGCCCTGCTCGTCATGGCCGTCCAGCGATTCCTCTACGGGCTGGTGTTCGTCGCCGCGATCCTCATCGCCCGCAACGTCCTGGCCGACCCCGCCGACTCCGACGCGGGCCTCGCGGCGTTCGCCGGGGTCTTGGTGTTCGCGGGTATCGGCTTTGGCCTCGCCGCGATCGTCACGCCGACGCTGGGGCCGTTGGTCTCCCGCCACGCCTGGGTGGTGTCGTGCTGCGTCATCGGCGCGGCCGGGCAGGTCGTCCTCGCAGCCTCTGCGAGCGCCGTCGCGCTCTACATCGGCGCGAGCGTGGTCAGTTTCGCGGTGCAGGGCGGGAAGATCGCCGTCGACACGATCGTCCAGCGCGACACGGAGGACGGCGTGCGCGGCAGGGCCTTCATCCTCTACGACATGGCGTACAACGTAGCGTTCGTCTCATCGGCCGCGGTTGCCGCGCTCATCCTTCCGGACTCGGGCTACTCGCGGGCCGTGATGGTGGGCCTCGTCGTCGCGTACCTCGTCGTGGCCGCGCTCTACGCGCTTGCCCCGAAGGTGCCCCGACCCCTCGCCCCCTAGGCTCGGGCGGCCCACCAGGCGAGCAGCCGCTCGCGAGCCTCGACCTCGCCGAGCGGCCCCTCCTCCATGCGGAGCTCCAGGAGGAACGCGTATGCCGCGCCCACGGCCCGGCCCGGCGGTATCCCAAGGATCGCCATGATCTGCTCACCGTCGAGGTCCGGGCGAATCGCCTCGAGCTCCTCGCGCTCCCTCAGCTCCGCGATCCTGTGCTCCAGGTCGTCATAGGCGAACGACAGTTGATCAGCCTTTCGGCGGTTGCGCGTCGTGCAGTCCGCGCGCGTCAGCCGGTGGAGGCGCTCAAGTTGATCGCCCGCGTCGGTCACGTACCGACGAACCGCGGAGTCGGTCCACGACGCCTCCCCGTATCCGTGGAAGCGCAGGTGAAGCTCCGTGAGGCGCGCGACCGCCTGAATGATCGCCTTGTCGAACCGCAGGGCCTTGAGGCGCCGCGCCGTCATCTTGGCGCCCACGATCTCGTGGTGGTGGAAGCTCACGACGCCGCCCGGCTCGAACCTCCGCGTCGCGGGCTTGCCGACGTCGTGCATGAGGGCGGCGAGGCGCAGCACGAGGTCCGGGCGGGGAACCGGGCCGTCCGAGTCCGTCTCGAGCGCGATCGCCTGGTCGATCACCGTAAGCGTGTGCTGATAGACGTCCTTGTGGTGGTGGTGCTCGTCCGCCTCGAGTCGGAGCGCGGGAACCTCGGGGATCACCTGATCCGCGAGCGAGCAGTTCACGAGGATCTCGAGTCCGCGGCGCGGGTCCGCGCCCAGAAGGAGCTTGGTCAGCTCGTCCCTGACGCGCTCGGCCGAAACAATCCCGATCCGTTCCGACATTCGCTCGATGGCGCCGAGCGTCGTCGCCTCGACCTCGAGTCCGAGCTGGGACGCGAAGCGCGCGGCGCGCATCATCCTGAGCGGGTCGTCGGAGAAGGAGATCTCGGGCTCGATCGGCGTCCGGAGGACCCCGGCGGCGAGGTCCGCGAGGCCGCCGAACGGGTCCACGAACTCGAGGGACGGGAGCCGCACGGCCATCGCATTGATCGTGAAGTCGCGCCGCGCGAGATCGCTCTCGAGGCTGTCCCCGAAGGCGACCTCCGGCTTGCGCGACTCATCGCCGTAGGAGTCGGCGCGATACGTCGTGACCTCGACGAGCGTGTCGCCCCTGCGCCCCCCGATGGTCCCGAACTCGCGCCCCATGTCCCACGTGTTCGCGCCCCACGCGCGAAGCAGCGCCTCAGTGTCATCGGGGAATGCGGAGGTGGCGAAGTCAAGGTCGGCGCTCGAGCGACCGAGGAACGCGTCCCTCACCGGGCCGCCAACGAGCGCGAGTTCGTGGCCCGCGCGCTCAAAGACGGCCGAGAGCTCGACGACGTCCGCCGGGAGTGCCGCCCACAGCCCCTCGGCTCGCTGACGGAGCACGTCGAGAGGGGGGAATCCGGTGGCCACAACCACCAAGCATCCCAGAGTGCGGGTCACGACTCCGCCCGGCGCGCCCGCTGGTTAGAGTGAGTCATGCTTTCGTCCGAACCTCCCGACTCTCACGCGAAGCCGAAGCCCCCCGTGGCCGACGCCAAGCCGCCCATGAGGCGACAGTTGCGGGGCAAGGGAAGCCTCCTTCCGGTGTCGAACGAGACGTCCGCGGGGGGAATCGCGATCTTCGTGGAGGACGGCGAGGCGCGCGCCGCAGTCATCGGGCGCCGCAACCGCCAAGGGAAGCTCGAGTGGTGCCTCCCCAAGGGACACCTCGAAGAGGGAGAGACGCCAGAGGACGCGGCGATTCGCGAGGTGGCCGAAGAGGCGGGCGTGACCTCCGAGATCATCCTCGCCCTCGGGATCATCGACTACTGGTTCACCGGGGAAGACCGGCGCATTCACAAGGTCGTCCATCACTACCTGCTGGAGACCACGAGCGACGACATCACCACCGAGAACGACCCGGATCACGAGGCCGAGGTCGCCGAGTGGGTGCTGCTGCGAGACCTTCCCGAGCGGCTCTCGTACCCAAACGAGCGTCGGATGGCGGAGGTCGCCGTGGATCTCCTCGCGCTGGAGGGGGACCTGTGACCGGCGGCGGGCGCGCGCGTCTCGCGGGAGGCGTGGTCGGCGCCCTGGTCGCCGCGCTGATCCTCGCGGGAGTCTCGGCGGGTTCCGTCGCCGCGGCGGAATCCGCGCAGACGAGCGACCTGAGCGCGGAGATCACCACGATGGCCCCGGCGATACTCGGACCCGGATCGCCCCTCTCGATTGGCGTGGCCATCTCGAACGCCGCGGGTTCCGACGCCGGCGGCGTGGAGGTCGTCGTCGACCTCACCGCGAGACCTCTCGCCGATCGGACCTCGCTCGCCGATTGGCAATCGGGCGAATCCGGGCCGCCGACGCGCGAAGTGGCGCGTCGCCCCGCGCTCGGCACCGGAGTCGTCGCCTCGCAGACGACCGTGACCACCACCGTCATCGCCACGGCCGACGCGCTCGGCTTGGGCGCGGACCCATGGGCGGTCTACGGCGTCGGCGTGGCGATCCGTATCAACGGGAAAGACGTCAAGACGTTCCGGACCACCGCTACCTACCTCGCGACGACGCCATCGGTCATGCCGCTTGCGGTTGTCGCGACGGTCGCGGGCGCGCCCGAGCGAGTCGCTGCCGTCCTGAGCGCGGCGTCCGCCTCCCGCGCGTCACTCCTCGTCGATCCGACCGCGCTCGACCAGTTGTCCGGGGACGCGGTCTCGCCGTCGGCCGATGTCTTCTCGCTTCCCGCCGGACACGCGGACGTGGGGTCCCTGGCGCGAGCCCTTGACACCTCGCTCCTTCCCGTCGCCCTCGACGCCTCGTCAAAGGCCGACGCGATGGGGGCTGACCAGCCCTGGATCGCCGTTCTGTCCTCGCTCGATCGCGCCTCGGTGCGCCTTGCCCAGAGCCTCGGCGCGGCGGCGATCCTCCTTCAGCCGGGAATGGCGCCGACCGCGTCGACGAGCGACGAGGATCCCGGGAGCGTGGCGCCTTCGGTCGAGGATGCGGGCGAGGGCGCCCCCCCGGTCGTGGTGCCCGACCCTGGGTTGTCCCTCGCCCTCGCGGGTGTCCACATACCGACGGCCCTCCGGCCCGCCGCCGTCGTCGCCGAGTCCGCGTTGCTCGCGATGTCAGACGACGACGGTCAGGCCGTCGTCGCCTCGCCCGGCACATCGTGGATGCTCGATTCCGACCACCGGTCGCCGGCGCTCGAGGCCCTCGCGGATTGTCCCTGGATTCGCCTCGTCACCCTTGGTTCGGTCGTGGACGCCGGGAGCACCTCGCAGGCGACCGTCCCCGACACGCTCGCCGACGCGTCCGACATCCCGGCGGGCCAGGTTGGCGCCGCGTCGAACGACTTGCGCGACCTTGCCTACCTCGGCGCCGCCACGTCGGCGCCCGCCTCCGTCTATGACGCTCCCGCCGCGAGGCTCTTGGCCGCGTTGTCGTTCGAGGGCCGCGGAGACCCCACCGCGCGGGCGGACACGATCACCCGCGCGCTCGCGGCTGCCCAGGACGCCCTCGGCAAGGTGTCGCTCCCTCACGGAAGCGATCTCAATCTCATCTCGACTTCGGGCAGCGTTCCGATCACGGTGACAAATGACCTCGCCGTCGACGTGACCGTCACGGTGGTCCTGGAGACGCGATCTCCCAATCTCCGACCCGGCGGGCCCGCCGAGGTGACCCTCGCCCCGAACACGTCAGAGACCGTGCTAATCCCCGTGAGAGCCGTCTCGAGTGCAAACGTCGCCGCGTTCGTCCACCTGACCGACGCAGGCGGCCATCGCCTCACCCCTGACACCATCGTGCGGGTGAGGGTCCGCGCGGACTGGGGCGCGACTTTCACCCGGATCGTCGGCGGCGCGGCATTGCTGCTTCTGGTGGGCGGAATCTGGCGGACGGCGAGGCGTGGTCGCCGAGACACGCGCGGTGCCCCCGGCGAGGAACCTCTACCCTTTGGGAACGATGGCTGACATGGCGATAGAAGACGCCGCGATCGACGACTCGGGGCTAGACGACGGTGGGCTCACCCCATCCCTGCGCAGAAACACGGCGATCATGGCCGCGGGCACGGCGACCTCGCGCGCGCTCGGCCTGGTGCGAACCGCGCTGCTTGCCTGGGCGATCGGCGTCAACGCCGGGCCCGCGAGCGCTTTCGACGTCGCGAACAAGCTTCCGGGAATCCTGCTGACGCTCCTTGCCTCGGGAGTTCTCAACGCCGTGCTCGTTCCCCAGGTCGTGCGGGCGATGGCGAGGACGAACGGCAAGCAGACGGTGGACCGGATCGTGACGATCGGGACGGTGGCGATGTTCGCCGTCACCGCCGTCCTGACGGCCGCCGCGCCGCTGTTCATCCTCGCGTACACCTCGAAATACACCCCGGAATTGCGAGGAATCGCTATCGCGTTCGCGCTGTGGACCATTCCGCAATTGTTCTTCTACGGGGTCTACACGCTCCTCGGCCAAATCCTCAATGCCCGCTCGCGGTTCGGGCCGTTCATGTGGGCACCCGCCGCCAACAACTTTGTCGCCGTTCTCGGTCTCGTCGTCTTCCTCGCTTTGTTCGGTTCGGCGCCGACCTTGGCGGGGGGAGATACGTCCACGGGCCTCCTCGATGCGTGGGGGCCCGGCAAGATCGCCCTCCTCGCGGGCGTGGCGACGCTGGGGATCGCGGTGCAGGCGCTCGTGCTGATCGTCCCGCTCGCGCGAAGCGGGTACCGCTGGCGCTGGAAGTGGTCGGGGCCGAAGGGCGAGCTCGACGGGATCAAGCGGGTCGCGGGGTGGGCGCTCGCCGCCGTGCTGCTGGAGCAGGTGGGCATCCTGTTCGTCACCCGCGTCGCGAGCGCCGCGCTGTACGCCGGCGGTGGGGCGCCCGACGTCGCGAGCAACGCCGCGTTCACCAACGCGCTGATGCTCTACCTGTTACCCCACTCCCTCATCACGGTCTCGATCGTCACCGCGCTGTTCACGGGCATGTCGCGCCTCGCCGCCGCGGGAGACATTGCCGGTCTCCGCGCCGAACTCTCCCGGGGCCTCAGAACCATCGGCGTGTTCACCATCTTCGCGACGGCCGCGCTCATCGTCCTCGCCCAGCTCGCCGTCCGCGTCACGCTGCCGAGCACATCCGACGTCGTCGTCACGTCCGTGGCTCATGTCGTCATCGCGCTCGCGTTCGGCCTGGGACCGCTGGGCGCGATGATCCTCGTGAAGCAGGCGTATCTCGCGCTCGAGGACGCCAGGTCGCTGTTCTGGATCCAGATACCGATGACCGCGACGCTCATCGCCATCACCTTCATCGGCTGGAAGGTCCTCGACGTCCACTGGTGGGTCGTAGCCGCCGGAGCGGGAATGGCGATCTCCTACGCCGTGTCGACGGCGCTGCGGATGGTCGGACTGAGGACGCGCCTGGGCGGCCTCGACGGCCGCCGCGTCCTCTCGACGCACCTCCGCGCCATCGTCGCCGTACTGCCCGCATCTGCGGTTGGTTGGCTCCTCCTGCGCGTGATCCCGGACCTCACCACGATGCGGCGGATACCCGAAGTTTTGGCGTCTGCGGGGTGGTGCGTCGCAATCGGCGCGGCCATGGCGCTCGTTTACGGGATTGGACTCGTGGTGCTTCAGGTCGACGAGTGGCGCGACGCGATCCGTGGCCCACTTAGGAGGCTCGGGTTCCGCGTACCATAGCGGTCAACAACACTCAGGACAAGTAGGGGGAGCGCCAGCGTGCTTTCTGGCATGACGATCGCCCACCGGTATGTGCTTGGCGCGCCCGGACGGTGGAACGTTCCCGGCGCTACGGCGTGGGACGCACACGACACCCGGCTCGACGTTCCGGTCACGATTCTCGTCGCGGACTCCGGCGACCCCGAATCCACCCTCGCCGCACTCACGCGCGCGCGAGGCGTCAGGGACCCGCGCCTAGCGCGAATCGTCGACGTCGGCATCGCGGAGATTCCCGCCGGGGGGGATGAAGCCGCGACCGAGCGCCGCGCGTACGTCGCCGTCGCGACCCCGCCCGAGCCCACCGCCCTTGCAATCCTCGGGTCGCGCGTACTTTCCGCCTCGCTTGCTCGGCTGCTGATCCGCGGCACCGCGGATGCCCTCGAGGCGGCCCGGGCGGGGGGACTCGCCCATGGAGAGCTCTCCCCCGGGGCCATCGGGATCACGAGCCGGGGCCGCGTCATCGTCGCAGGAGCCGGCCTGCTCTCGGCGTTCGGCGGGGACGCGCGCGGAGCCGCCGCGGCCGACGCCCGCTCGCTCGCCGCTCTGTTCGCCCGCGCCGTCCTCGGCCTCGGCGACGCCGGGGAGGAGGAGGACGAGGGCGCAACCCTTCCCGACGACCTCGCCAAGTCCGAACGTCGCCTGGTCAAGCACGCGCTTCGTGGCCAGTTCCCCGCCTCCGTCGACGAACTCCTCGCGGCGCTCGGCGCTCCGACGGGCGCGACGCTTTCCGCCATTCGGACCCAACTTCGGGGGCTTCCGCGGGTGCAGGTGCCCGAGGCGCCGGTGGTCGAGCCCGAAGCTGTTGAGGCCGAAGGGGTCGAGGCGGATCTCGAACGCGCGGAGGCGCGGGAGGACGTCGCCTACGGGGGAGAGGCTCCGCCCGCGGGGGCGACCCAGGAGGAGATCGAGGAGTGGGAGCTCGATCACCTCCTCGAAGAGCAGGAAGCCGAGGAGATGCCGACCCTCGCGGAGGCCGTCCTCGACCTTCTCCACCGTCGCTTCCCCCGCTCGATCCGCATTACCCACTACCTTGAGGCGGCGCACGCCAGGGCGCTTCAGGGTCCAAAGGTCAACGGGACCAAGTGGACCTTGCTCGCGCTTCTCGTCTTCCTTGCGATCCTCGGCGTGATCGCCGTCGAGACGTTCAGGGCGCCCTTCGTCCCTACCTTCGACCTGCACAACCCGCCGCCGCAGTCGTACCCCAGCTTCACGTTCTCCCCCTCCCCGACCGGCATCGTGCCCGGGCCGTAGGGGCGCCGAAATCGGGGAACAGAAGGCCAGTAGCATCTGTTACGGACGTGTGCGGCGTCAACGGCGCCCCGGAGTAGCAGAACGAAGCAACCCGAACGCGAGGACCGAACCGTGGGCGACACCAGAAGCCTCATCATCGTGGGCTCCGGCCCCGCCGGATACACGGCGGCCATCTACGCCGCGCGGGCGGGGCTCTCTCCGCTCGTCGTAGCCGGCTCCGTCACGGCTGGCGGCGCGTTGATGAACACGACGGAGGTGGAGAACTTTCCCGGATTCGTCACGGGCATCCAGGGCCCCGAGCTCATGGAGACTCTCCAGGCGCAAGCCGAGAAGTTCGGCGCCGAGGTGCTGTTCGACGACGCTGTCGCGCTCTCCCTGGACGGGGTGGTCAAGACCGTCACCGTCGGAAACGGCACCACGTACTCGACCAAGGCCGTCATCCTTGCGATGGGCTCCGCCTACCGCGAGATTGGCATCGCCGACGAGAAGCGCCTGTCGGGCAAGGGCGTCTCGTGGTGCGCGACGTGCGACGGCTTCTTCTTCCGCGATCAGGACGTCGTGGTCGTCGGAGGCGGGGATAGCGCGGTGGAGGAGGCGACCTTCCTCACCCGGTTCGCGCGGACCGTCACGATCGTCCACCGCAGGGACGTGCTTCGCGCGTCCAAGATCATGGCCGACCGCGCCAAGGCCGACCCCAAAATCGTCTTCCACTGGAACTCGGAGGTCGTCGGCCTCGATGGCGACTCCAAGCTCGCAGGGGTGCGCGTCCGCGACGTCACCACGGGCGAGGAGGCCACGCTCGACGCGACGGGCATGTTCGTCGCCATCGGACACGACCCCCGCTCGGAGCTCATCACGGGCGTCGTCGCCACCGACGCCGCGGGCTACGTCACGGTCCAGGGTCGCACCACGGCGACCAACGTCGACGGCGTGTTCGCCTGCGGAGACCTGGTCGATAGCCGGTACCGCCAGGCCATCACGGCCGCGGGCTCCGGTTGCGCGGCCGCGCTCGACGCCCAGCACTTCCTCGACGACCTCGCGGAGAACGACGCCGCCACGCTGGCGACAGCGCACTGAGCCCCACAACGGCTGAGCCTGACGACGACAAGGGAGTCACCATGACCAAGCCCACGACTGTCACCGACGCGACCTTCGAGCAGGAGGTCCTGAAGTCCGACATTCCCGTCGTCGTGGACTTCTGGGCGACGTGGTGCGCCCCGTGCCGAGCGATCGCCCCGATTCTCGACGAACTCGCGGTGACGTATGACGGCCGCGTCAAGGTCGTCAAACTCGACGCCGACGCGAACTTCGACTCGGTCCGCGCCTACGGCATCACGACCATCCCGACCATGAACTTCTTCAAGGACGGCAAGCTCGTCAAGTCCGTGGTCGGCGCACGGCCCAAACCCGCCATCGCCGCACTCTTCGACGAGGTGCTCGCCTAGTTCGAGCGCGGCTTCGCGCGGGAACCCGCGTCGCCGTTTGCGCGTCGGTCGCGCGAGACGTGGAAGACTGGCGCGCATGAGCGGCGACACGGAAGGCACGCGACTCGACCCCTGGCTGGACTCGTACGCGTCGCGCGCGCTCGCCATGCGAGCCTCGGAGATCCGCGCCCTCTTTGCCGTCGCGAACCGCCCCGAGGTCGTCTCGCTCGCCGGGGGCATGCCGTACATCGCCGGTCTTCCCCTGGAGGAAATCGCCGAGACGATGCGCCGCCTCATCGTCGAGCGGGGGGCCACCGCCCTTCAGTACGGCTCGGGCCAGGGCGAC
>Ga0302299_10002618_pt1 | contig 10977 bp, 11 predicted proteins | sample III_Fen_N3_4_FD_198795 | JGI IMG/M metagenome (GOLD analysis project Ga0302299, IMG submission 198795) | Peat permafrost microbial communities from Stordalen Mire near Abisko, Sweden - III_Fen_N3_4 | ecosystem: Environmental > Terrestrial > Soil > Wetlands > Permafrost | place: Sweden: Abisko...
CCGGACGGGCGGGCGTCGTCGCGGACGGTGCGGGATGATCACGCCGTGAGCCGTCACGTCCGCATCGACCTCCCCGACCCTTGCCTGGTGGTGCTCGTCGGCGCGGCCGGGTCCGGCAAGTCCACCTTCGCCGCTCGCCACTTCCGGGACGGGGACGTGCTCTCGTCGGACGCCTACCGGGAGTCCATCAGCGGCGACGCCGCGGACCAGCGGGCGACGGGCCGGGCCTTCGCGGCGCTGCACCGGGATGTCCGAGAACGGCTGGCGGCCGGGCGGCTCACCGTCGTCGACGCCACCAGCGTGACCGCGCGCGGGCGAGCGTCGCTCGTGCGAATCGCGAGGATCGCCGGGGTGCCGGCCATCGCCATCGTGCTGGCGCCGCCGGCCGAGGTGGTGCTGGCGCGGAACGCCGGTCGGTCCGGGCGCACCGTCCCGGCGAGCGTCGTCCTGCGCCACCTGGCGGACCTGGAACGGTCGCGGCGCGGAGCGGGCATCGAGGCGGAGGGCTTCGCGTCGGTCACGGTGCTCGGCGGTCCCGACGGCGACCGCGCGGACGATGTCGCGGTGCTCGTCGGCGGGCGGACGTCGCCCCGGGCGTAGGAGGGCGGTGTCAGACCGCGTCGTCGAGGCGCACGCGCCCGAACGCCCTTGCGCGCAGCTCCACCCATACGCCGTTCTGCATGTAGACGTCCTGGCGGCAGATCTCGAGCGCCTCCGCCTCGGTCCGGACGCGGAGCAGGATCACCGACCCGGAGACGTCCGCGAAGCCACCGACCTCGATCACGACGCCCACCGCCTTGAGGCGGGCCATCCGCTCGAGGTGGCGGGCGCGGAACGGGGTCCGCGTCTCGGCCGCGTCCGGGGCATAGGTCGCCTGCACGAGCCAGGCGGTCTCGATCGAGAAGGCGGGGGCAGGGGCGTCGGGCATCTGGGATCCTCGGCTCGGTGGTGTGGCGGACGGACGGACGGACTGTCAGAGCGTAGCGGTGCCCGCGGCGATCAGCGCGATGGCCAGGACCGTGAGGATGATCCCCACCACGTGGCTGCGGGAGACGTGCTCGTGGAGCAGGGCGATCGCGAGCAGGACGGTGGTGACCGGGTACAGCGACGACAGCACCGACGCCACGGCGAGTGCGCCCACCTGGGCGGCCCCGATGAACGCGGCGTTGCCGGCCATGTCGAGGATCCCCACGACGCCCAGCCGCGCGACGTCCGTCCGGTGGATCCGCCAGGGCTGCCGCCACGCGACGACCAGGACGACGAGCACGAGCGTCTGGACGAGCCGGATGATGACGAGCGGCCCGAAGGCGCCCGCCCCGGACAGCTGGCCGATGGAGACGTTGAACCCGCCGATGGCCGTCCCGGCCAGGAACGCCCAGCTCGCGCCGGACGGCCGGTCCGAGCCGTGGCCGGGGGCGCGCGTCACGAGCACCACGGCGACGAGGGCGAGCACGATGCCGGCGATGGTGGCGACGCGCGGGACGCCCTCGACCGCGAAGCCCACCGCGACCGGGATGACCGCGCCTACGACACCGGTGGTTGGGGCGACCACGCCCATGCGGCCGACGGCCAGGCCCCGGTAGAGCGACGTCATCCCCACGACGCCGAATGCCCCGGCCGCCAGGGACCAGCCGAGGTCCGACCCGGTCGGGACCGGCTCGCCCCTCGCGACCGCCATCGCGAGCGCGAAGACCATCCCCACGAGCTGCGTGGTCATGACGACGCCGAACAGCGGCAGGCGGCGACTCATCAGGCCCCCGCCGAAGTCCCCGGCGCCCCACGTGATCGCGGAGGTCAGGCCCAGGACGACGACCGCGAGCCCGGGCCCGAGCTCAGGGATGCGACGTCCCCGAGGCGGAGGCAGCCTGGCCCGCGGCATCCGCAGCATCCGCGCCCGTGTCGACGGCCACCGGCCCAGCCAGCTCCACGACGGCGTCCGCGTGCGCGTCGTAGCGCGTCGACGTGGTCAGGTAGATCACCTGGAAGTCCGCCGAAACCTCCCGCAGCAGCGCCAGCGCACGCGCCGCCCGGTCGTCGTCCAGCGTCACGAACGGGTCGTCGAAGATCAGGGGCGGGCGGCGGTCCCCGGTCACCAGGCGGACGAGCCCGAGGCGCGCCGCCAGGTAGACCACGTCCAGCGTGCCCTGCGAGAGGTCCGTCACTTGGACCCAGTCGCCGCGCTCCGGCGCCATGACCTCGATGCCAAGATCCGCGTCGTTCACGCGGACGCGGCGGTACCGGCCACCGGTCACCCGCGCCACGTCCACCACCATGCGGCGCTCGAGGTAGCGCGTGGCGCGCTGCATCGTGGCCTGCTCGGCCCGGTTGATGGCGTCCATCGTCCAGGCGTAGACACGCTCGCGGCGGCGGAACCCCTCGAGATCCGCCCGCCAGGTGACCAGCCGCTCCGCCAGTCCCGCGACCTCCTCGGCGTCGACGGGGTTCTGGTCCACGCGGGCCCGGGCGTTGGCCTCGTCGTCGCGCGCCCGGTCCGACGTCCGCTCCGAGTCCGTGACCTCGACCTCGAGGCGCTCACGGGCACGGGGCTCCCTGGCGATCGGCCCGAGGGCCTCCAGGGCGGCCGTCTTCTGCTCGATCTCGAGCGCCGCCGCGGACCGCCGGTCCGGCAGCAGCGCCAGTGGCTCGTCGCCGACCAGGCCGTTGAGGCGGGCCCGGCCCTGCTCGATCCTGCCGACGTGTTCGGCCTCCGCCGCGAGTCGCTCCTCGGCCTCGGGCGTCCCCGGCATCTCGAGCCGCGCGAGCACGGTCTCCCGGTCCGCCATGGCGAGCTTCAGCTCATCCTCCAGGTCCGATCGTCCCCGGAGCCGACGCGTGACCTCGCTCTCGGCCAGCTGGCGGCTCAGCCGATCCCCGGCGCGCTCCCGGACGCCGAGCCAGGCGACGACCGCGCCCACGATCGTGGCGGCGAGGCCGACCGCGAGCGGGGCCAGGCCGAGGTCCAGGATCCGTGCGGCGCCGAGCCCCAGGCCCCCCGCCGCGAGCAGCACGCCGACCGTGAGCATGACCAGCGACATGCGTGACTTGGAGCGCCAGTTCGACTCCGGCGGCAGGTCGAAGTCCACGGTGATCTCGCCCGCGAGCAGCGTCTCGAGCGTGGCGATCCGCGTGTCGGTGGAGCGCAGCCGCTCGACGTCCGCGCGCAGCGTCGGCAGCGGGATCGTCGACGGGTGCGTCTGGTCCAGCTCCGCCAGCTCGTCGCGCAGGGCGACGGCGGCGTGGTAGCGCTCGAACCGCTGGCGGGCGGCGTCGCGCTCGGCGATCACCCGCTCGGCCTGGCGCGCCTTCTCCAGCAGGGACCGCCGCTCCACGAGCGCCCGGTCCGCCTCCGCCCGCCGCTCGCGGGCGACGACCAGCGTGTCACGGTCCCGCTCGAGGCGAACGAGCGCCTCCTCGTCGGCCTGCAGGCGAGCCTGGCCATCCGCCACGGCGTGCTCGGCGGTCTTGAGGCGGCCGGGATTGCGGTCCCCCTTGGAGCGCAGCTCGCGCAGGGCCGTATCCAGCTTGCGCTTGGCCCGGCTCGTGCCGCGGTCCGCCCCGCTGATCGAGGCCTGAAGACGATCCCGGAGGGCCGCCTCGTCCCGCGCCAGGCCGTCCAGCTCGTGGTGGCGGACCGAGGCCGTGGAGCGGAAGAACGCCTCCGTCGGCACGCCGGACAGCTCCGCGAGGGCCTCGTCCGCGCGCGCCGGGTCCGTGATGACCTCGCCGTCAAGCACCAGCCGGACCGTGCCCTTCGCGCCCCGGAACGCCTTCTCGAGGTGCCCGATGTGGACGGTGCCGTCCTCGTCGTCCCAGGTGAAGTCCATCTCGATGGCGGTGCGCGCCTCGGGCCCACCGTCCCACGGGACCATCGCCGTGATCTCCGCGGCCGTGGCGGTCACCCGGCGGGTGAGCGCGAGCTCGATGGCGCGCTGGAGCGTCGACTTGCCGGCCTCGTTGGGACCGCGGACGACGGTGACGCCGGGGGCGAGCTCGAACTCCGCGTCCCGGTAGCGGCGCAGGTCGTGAAGGGCGAGCCGCGTGATCCTCACAGCGTCACCTCCTGGCCGGCGAGCAGGAGGCGGCCGAGGCGGAGCACGTCGCGCAGCTCGTCCGCCTCGCGGGCGGCGGCGGTGTCCCCGGAGCCCTCCAGCGTGGTGATCCGGGCCTGGAGGTCCCGCATGAAGGCGCCGGTGATCGTCTCGGGTGGCGGCAGGGGCCCGTCCGACAGCGGCGGCCGGCTCGTGTCGCGGACACGGAGCCGCAGGAATGCCCCGCGGAGCGCCTCCTCCACCTCGCCCGGGACGAGGTCGAGCGCGTCCGGCCGCACGCCCGTGAGCCGCACGTCCAGGACCACGTCCGGGTCCGCCGTTGCGCGGAGACGCGCCACGAACGCAGGCTGGGACTCGACCGCTGTCGCGTCCACGTCCAGCCGCGCGAACTTCGTCCTCCCGACGGTCCGCTCCTCGACCTCGACCGTCCGCTTGCCGCCCTTGTCGTCCAGGGTCACGAGGAGGACCTTGCCGGCCCGGTCCTGGTCCACGGCGACGGGCTCCGGCGCCCCCGAGTACGCGTACCGAACGCCGCCGGCGCGGGCGACCTGCGCGGAGTGCCAGTGGCCGAAGGCGATGTAGTCCATGCCGCTCGAACCGATCTCGTCGGTGGTGACCACCACCTCGTCGTGGTCCGTCTTGCCGGCGATGGCGACGGCGGCGTGCAGGAGGCAGATCCGCCAGCTGGCGGCGGGCGCCTGGACGGCGGCGATGCCTTCGAGCGGGCTGCGCGGCGCCCGCTTGGTGGAGAACACCGGGCCGTGGACGACGACGTCCAGCGAGGAGAGGTGGACCCACGGACGCTCCGGCGTCAGCAGCGTCACCAGGTCGTCGCCCGGGCGGCTCCCCGCGAGGGCCGGCAGGTCGTACGCGCGGTAGACGGACGAGCGGTCGTAGACGTCGTGGGTACCGGGGATCATGACCACGCGGATCCGCGACTCCACGAGCCGGGCGAGCTCCGCCGCCACGCGCTCCACGGAACGGCGCGGCTGCGTGTTCGAGTCGAACAGGTCCCCCGCGATCAGGAACAGGTCCACGCGCTCGGCCAGGGCGAGATCCACGGACACGCGGAACGCGGCGAACTGGCGCTCTCGCTGGGCGGCCGCGGCGTCGCCGAGATCCGCATGGCGGGCACCGAGGTGCACGTCTGCCGTGTGCAGCAGTCGGAGCATGTGGTTGGCCGCCTCCCTGCTCTTGGCCCTCCGGCGACCTCCGAGGCACGCCGGCTCCATCGGTGTGGACCGGCGGGACGGCCGGGACCCGCGAGCGGCCCTCACCGCCCCGTCCACCACTGGACCGGGCACGGTCCGCGGCGTCTCGGGGCCGATCCGGTCACTCCCGGGACCCGGCTACGATCCGGGCGCCCCCATTGCTCCCGGCTCGCGCCACCGAATCTCAGCCGCCATTGTGACAGGTCGCATGTCACGGATCGGCGCGGACTCCCAGGCCGCCGCGACGCCCGGCGCAAGGTTGCAACGCCCGCGTAACGCCTCCGGGCGGGACCGCGGAGTAGCCTCCGGGGACCACCTCCGGTGCGCCCCGACGGGGGATCTCAGCACGGCACCGGGGCCCCCGGCACGGCCGTCTCCCCGCCCGCGTCCGACCCCCTGGACCGGCTCCCGGCTGCACGCACCCCGCCCGCCCCCGCGCCCGGGAGGAGCTGCTCGGATGACCTACGTCGATCGGACGATGACCTGCGTGGACTGCGGCGTGGAGTTCATCCACTCCGCGGCTGACCAGGAGTACTACGTGCAGAAGGGGTTCACGTCCGACCCCAAGCGCTGCACGTCCTGCCGCGCCTACCGGCGCACAACCCGCGACACGGGCGGCGACACGTCCACGGCGAGCCCCCGTACCAACGATCGCGCGGATGTGGGCAGCCGCGAGTACTTCGTCGCGATCTGCACGAGCTGCGGCAACCAGGCGCAGGTGCCGTTCAAGCCGCGCATGGACAAGCCGGTCTACTGCTCGGACTGCTTCCGGGGCATCAAGCCGGACTGACGGCCGCGGGCGGTCGGGTTGGCGCCGCCCCGAAGCCGGATCAGATCCGGAAGGCCTCGCCGCGGCGGAACCGCTCGCGCCGTCGACCACGCCAGACCGTCACGCGGCCCGCGCCGTGGACCTGCCACGCGCCGTTGCGCCCGACGACGGCGGTGTCCTCGTCGATGCCCAGGACGACGCCACCGCGGGGCGCCTGCAGGGCGATGCACGCCGAGAGGGGCTCCGGGAAGGCGTTGTAGTGGGGCAGGACGGCGACGCCGTCGACCAGCCCCAGGCCGGGGCGCCAGCGGATCGGGAACGGCAGCGGGATGCGCAGCCGGGGCACGGCGCGGAAGTCCATGCAGCGCCCCACGATGGCCATCGCGCCCGCCGAGCAGCCGGCGATGATCGCGCCCCGTGCGTTCGCGGCGGCGAGCGCGGCCCCGAGCGGCGAGGCGCCCAGAACGGTGCCGAGGTGCCGGGGATTGCCGCCCGAGAGATAGACGAGATCCGACTCCCCGATCGCCTGGAGCGCCGCGGCGTCGAAGCCCTCGGCGGCCGTGCGGACGAGGACCGGTTCCACCTCCGCGCCGAGCGCCGAGAAGTGCTCGACGCCCCGGTCCGCCCAGCCCTGGAAGATCGCCTCGCCGTCGGGCGCGGACGCGGTGGGCAGGATCACCACCCGCGGACGCGCACGGCCCGTGGACGCGAGGAGGTCGCGGTCGAACTCGGCCATCTGGTCCTGGAACTCACCGGCGCCGACGAGCGCCACGGATCCGCGCATCTCGGGCAGCATAGTGCAGGAGCCTCGAACAGCCGCCGCTCGCGGGCCGACGGCCGGCGAGCCGGGGCGACTGGCCCGCCCGTCCGGTCAGCGCGCGACCCGGAACGGGCCGCCGTGGCCGGGGATCACGATGTCGGCCGCCGCCAGCACTCGCTGCCGCGAGACCACGAGCGCCGCCTGGTCGTCGGCGAGCGGGTCCTCCTCGGGCGAGCGGTCCTCGCGCCACCACAGGTGGGTCATCGCGTAGACCGCGTCGTCCGCCTCCACGATCAGCGACGCGTCCTCGTCCGTGTGGCCGGGTGTGAGCCACAGCTGTGCGTGCGGGGAGAGCCGGTACCCGTCGCCGTCGTGGTCGAGCCACTGGTCGCCGATGTAGCGGGCCCAGAAGTCCACGACCTCGGCGTTGGGGAACAGCGCGACGTTGATCGTGTGGTCCGGGTGGTGATGGCTAAGGAACACGTGGGTCACCGCCTCGGGGGCGACGCCCAGCGCCGTGAGCGGGTCCAGGATCAGCGAGCGGCGGGCGACCATCCCCGGGTCCACGACGATCAGCGCATCCGCGTCCCGAACGAGGACGACGGACGAGGCGACGCGGTCGCCGGCATACCCGGCGTGGAGCAGGTGGACGCTGGTCATCGGTTGGCTCCTGCGGGGGACGAGGGCAGACGATGGCGGACGGGGATGCCAGCGTAGCCGCCCGGCCGCCGTGCGCAACCGTCCAGCAGAGAGGGTCCCACCGGGCGCATCCTCGGGGACATGCCGAAGACCGAGCACGCGGACATCGTCCTGACCGGGGGTCGCCTGTTCACCGCCGACGGCGCCGGGACGTGGGCCCGCGCGATGGCCGTCAGCGGCAACCGGATCGTGGCGGTGGGTGTCGACGACGACCTGCGCGCCCGGATCGGACCGCGGACGCGCCACATCGACCTGCGCGGGCGAACCGTGACGCCGGGCTTCGGCGACGCGCACGTGCACCCGACGCACGCCGGCCTGAGCCGGATCCGCTGCGAGCTCCACGACGCCCGCGGCCGGGACGAGTACCTCGCCATCATCCGCGCCTACGCTCAGGCGCATCCGGACGAGCCCTGGATCCTCGGCGGCGGCTGGTCCCTCGCCGACTTTCCCGGCGGCCTGCCGCGTCGCGAGGACCTCGATCGCATCGTGCCGGACCGCCCGGTGTTCCTCCCCAACCGTGACGTCCACGACGCCTGGGTGAACTCGAAGGCCCTGGAGCTCGCCGGCATCGACGCCGCCACGCAGGATCCGGCCAGTGGCCGCATCGCCCGCGACGCCGACGGCACGCCGCTCGGCACGCTGCACGAGGGGGCGATGGACCTGGTGAAGGCGCTCGTCCCGCCGACAACGCCCGAGGACATGCGCCGGGCGCTGCTCGAAAGCCAGCGGTACCTGCACTCGCTGGGGATCACGAACTGGCAGGACGCGTGGGTGGAGCCGGACGACCTGGCCGCCTACCTCGCGCTCGCCGTTTCCGGGGAGCTGACGGCGCGGGTCGTCGGGGCCCTGTGGTGGGACCGCGAACGCGGCCTGGAGCAGGTCGAAGAGCTCGTGGAGCGACGGGCGCACGGACGTGTCGGGCGGTTCGCGGCCACGAGCGTCAAGCTGATGGTGGATGGCATCATCGAGAACCAGAGCGCGTCGATGATCGACCCCTACCTCGACGGCCACGGCCACGCCACCACCAACCGCGGCATGGACTTCATCGAACCCGAGCTCCTCAGGCAGGCCGTCGTCCGCATCGACGCCCTCGGGTTCCAGCCGCACTTCCACGCGCTCGGCGACCGGGCGGTCCGCCAGGCGCTCGACGCGGTCAAGGCGGCCCGCATGGCCAACGGCTGGACGGACACCCGCCCGCACCTCGCGCACATCCAGGTGATCCACCCCGACGACCTGCCGCGCTTCCGGCGCCTCGGCGCGCTCGCGAACGCCCAGCCGTACTGGGCCGTGGAGGAGGACCAGATGACGGATCTGACGATCCCCGTCCTGGGCCCCACCGTGGCGGCGCGCCAGTATCCGTTCCGCTCGCTCCTCCATCACGGTGCGACGCTGGTGATGGGCTCCGACTGGAGCGTGTCCACGCCGGACCCGCTGATCGAGATGGAGGTCGCGGTCAACCGCGTCAGCGACGAGTCGCGCGGGGTCGCGGCGCCGTTCCTCCCCCACGAGCGCCTGGACCTCGCCGACGCGCTGCGCGCCTTCACGGCCGGCTCCGCCTACGCGAACCATCTCGACGAGGCGGGCTCGCTGGCCGTCGGGCGCCTGGCGGACTTCACGATCCTGGACCGCGACCTGTTCGACCAGGCCGAGGGGCCGATCGGCGATGCGCGCGTCCTCGCGACGTTCGTGGACGGCGTCGCGGTCTTCGAGCTGCCGGGTCTGGAGGGGTAGTCGGGTTCCGGTCCAGCGCCATGCGGCGGTCGCGCCGGCGCGTTGCCGGCCGGTCACCACGGACGCCCGAGCTGTTCGGTGGAATTCTCGCTCAGGCGGCGGGAGGGATCGCGAGCGCCACGCCCTCGGCCTCGGCGGCGCGGATCAGAGCGACGTCCGTCGTCGCCAGCTCCCCGTCCACGTGGATCGCCAGCCAGAGGGACGTGGCGTCGAAGGCGGTGAGGCCGTGGTGCTCGGCGAGGCCGACCGCGGCGGCAACCCCCCGCGGCCCGCGATCAGCCGTCTCGAGCCCGGATGTCACGAGCAGCTCCAGCTTCGCGGCGATGACCGACGCCGGCATGCGATACCGCCGGAGGAGCACGTTGGCGACCTCGACCCAGACCAGCGGCGGGGCCAGGAGCATCCGCTCCTCCTCCGTCCAGCGGCGCAAAGCCTCGGACGCCGCCGGCTCCGCCAGCAGCGCATCGATCAGGACGGAGGCGTCGGCGACGACCGGCAGGGGCGGCAACGACAACGTCATGTCCGATGTCCCGAGTCGCGATCCTCCCGGATCAAGGCCGCCGCGTCGATCGGCCCGTAGCGCAACCGGTCGCGGCGACCCAACCGGATCAGCTCGTCCACGGCGGCGAGCCGGCGCGCGCGGATCTTGTCCGGGTCCACGGCGTCCAGGTCCGCGAGCGGCACGATCGCGGCGACGGGCTGCCCCGCCCGCTCCACGATGAACCGCTCGCCGGCGGCGGCCTCGTCCAGGACCCGGCCGAAGCGGGCGCGGACGTCCAAGGCGGTGATCGTTCTCATAGCGCCATGATGGTGCTCTCATGGTTGCCTGTCAACGGCCGGGCGGCAGCTTGCGTCGAGGACGGTTCGCAAGTCCTCCGACCCGCCGCTCAGGCTGACGTGACCGTCCGGCACGCTTCCGTTCATGGACGGGCTGGCGAGCACCGCGAATGGACGAAGCGGCTCGTCCGCCGGCGGACGAGCCGGCTACCTCGCCACGCGGTAGCGGAGGTAGACGACGCTCGAGCTGAAGGTGCGGGTCTCGACGAGCTCGAGATCCACCCGGCGCTCGTGTTGCGGAAAGTACGGAGTGCCACCGCCGACCAGCACCGGGTAGACCCTGGCCCGGTACTCGTCGATCAGGCCCAACGCGGCCGCCTCGGCGGCCAGGGTCGCGCCGCCGATCGCGATGTCGCCCTCCCCTGGCTCGGCTCGCAGCCGCCCGATCTCCTCCGCCAGGCCGGCGGAGGCCAGGCGGGCAGTGCCCTGCACCGCCGACAGCGTGGTGGAGAACACCATCTTGGGGAGCGGCTTCCACAGTGCGGCCCACTCGCGCTCTGCGTCGTCGAGCGGTGGATCCTGGTCGGCGGTCTCCCAGTACAGCATCGTCTCGTACAGCCGTCGTCCCATCAGGTGGACGCCGATCCCTCGGATCTCGTCGCTGACCAGCTGCCAGATCTCATCGTCGGGCGGCGGCACCGCGATGATGTCGCCGTCCGGCCCGACGATGTAGCCGTCAAGCGAGACGCCCATTGAATAGGTCACGCTGCGCATCAGGTCCTCCTCGGTAGCGGGTTCGACCTTACCTCCGCCGGTGCGGGACATGCTCCAAGGCCAGCCGGCGAAACCTGAGAGGACCTGGCGCACGGTGGCGGCACAATGGCCCCTACCGCAGCGTGAGGTTCGATGCCATGCCGTCCGCCCCGATCATCCTCGTCCCCGGGTTCTGGCTGGGCGCCTGGGCCTGGGACGAAGTCGCCG
>Ga0302299_10002620_pt1 | contig 10974 bp, 11 predicted proteins | sample III_Fen_N3_4_FD_198795 | JGI IMG/M metagenome (GOLD analysis project Ga0302299, IMG submission 198795) | Peat permafrost microbial communities from Stordalen Mire near Abisko, Sweden - III_Fen_N3_4 | ecosystem: Environmental > Terrestrial > Soil > Wetlands > Permafrost | place: Sweden: Abisko...
CGGCGGCGCGGGATGTCGCGGAGGTCCGCGACCTCGTGGCGGCCCCGCTGGACATCGCGCAGCAGGTGGGCCTGTTCGGGACGCAGGTGCCGAGCGTGGAGGCCGCCATCCCGGCGGTCCGCGCGGGCGACGGCGACGCGGTCGCCGGGATCACCGCGCAGGTCCGGGCGACGGTCGCGGGGCTGCGCGCGGTGGGTCAGCAGCGCATGGCCGCCGGCGCCGTGGCGGCGCTCGTGCTGCTCGCGGTCCTCTCGGTGCTGCTGGCCCGTCGGGCCTACGCGCAGCGCCTCCGCCGGGCCGAGGCACGCCTCTCGGCCACCACCATCGCCGTGGCCGAGGCGCATGGCCGGCCCCCGGCGCCCGTCCGACCCGAGGCGTCCGCCGGCCCGGAGCCCTGGTCGCTCAATCCGCTCGACGACTCCCCCACCAGGGTCTGGGACCTGCCCCTGGTCACCTCTGATCCCGATCCCGACCTCGGGGCGCTCGTCCGCGTGCCGCCGCGCGGCCCGGAGACTCCGCCCTGGAGCCGGGGAGCCTCCGATGCGGGCCTGGGAGTGTCCGATGCCGGCCGGGGAGCCTCCGACGGCGGGGCAGCCGGAAGCGGGGGTGCCGGGGCGTAGGCTCTCGCGCGGGCGATCTGCCGCACACCGTCGAAGTCGCTTGCAGTCCGCGTTGACTATTGCGTCATCGGGACCGGGCAGAGGGCCAAGAGGCCGGGCGGAGGATACGCGTCAATCGGCCGCGCGGCGTGACGGGTCGGCTGCCCGCGGCCGCTGCCCGGGCGCCCGGCGTCTGCTGCTCGGGGGCGGCGCGACCGGCGGCTGCTGCCCGTGGCGCTCGGTACCTCCCGGCCACGGCGACCGGCGGCTGCTGCCCGCGGCGCCCGGTACCTCCCGGCCACGGCGGCGACCCACGGTCGTTTGATGACGCAATAGTCAACGCGGGCAGCAGTGTGTTCCGCTCTTGAGCGTGGCGCCGGGCGCTTGAACCGGGCGGCCAACCGGCGAGGGCTGACGAAATCGATTGCACGGGGTACGCTTTGCGGGTGACGACATCGGCCGACCGGCCCAAGGTGACCCCCTCCGCCGTCCACAGTCGCAAGGCGGCGCTGGTGCTGCTTGCGCTGCTGTCGCTCGTGTGGGGCGTGCACTGGGTCGTGGTCAAGCAGGGCCTCCACGACATGCCGCCACTGACCTACGGGGCCTTCCGCATGCTGGGCGGCCTCCTGACGATGGTGGCCATCCTGGGCGCCCAGGGCCGGATCAGGCGTCCGCCGCGCGCGGACCTGCCGATCGTCTTCTCGGTGTCGCTGCTCCAGATCGCGGCCGGCGTGCTGATCATGAACTTCGCGCTCCAGGCGGTCCCGGCCGGCCGCTCGTCGGTGCTGCTCTACGCGATGCCGCTGTGGGTGGCGCTCCTGCTGTGGGCGTTCTTCAAGGTCAAGCCGCGGCGCAACGAGGCCGTGGGCCTGGTCCTCGGGCTGGGCGGCATCCTCGTCCTGGTCAACCCCACGGTCATCAACTGGGGCATCCCGCTGGAGCTCGCCGGCACGCTCGCGCTCGTGTTCAACGGGGTGCTCTGGGCCGCGGTCACGATCCACATCCGGCGCCACACGTGGATCTCGACGCCCCTCGACCTGCAGCCCTGGATGCTGCTCATCGCGTCCGTGCCCATCGTGGCCTCGGCGCTCATCCTGGAGCAGGGCCGCCAGATCACCTGGGGGCTGCCCCTGGTGCTTGCCCTGCTCTACAGCGGCCCGCTCGCGACGGCGTTCGCGAACTGGGCGAGCCAGTCCATCACGCGTTCGCTCGGCTCGCTCGCGTCCGCGATCGGCTTCCTCGCCACCCCGGTCGTCGGCCTCGTCAGCGGGGCGGTGTTCCTCCACGAGTCGCTGGGGCTCGTCGACCTCGCGGGGTTCGCGCTCGTGCTGGGCGGCATCGCGATCACGTCGCTGGTCCCGGCCGCCGCGCCGCGGCCGGCGGAGGCCGTGGACCCCGAGCGGACCGCCGAGCCCGGGCCGACCGCGGACCCCGAGCCGGACCCCGTCCCGGCGACCTAGTCCTGGCGGCGATCGGCCCTTCAGACCTTGCGGTCGGACTCGCCCGTCTCGTCGAAGGCGCGGTGCATCATCCCGAGGGACAGGTCCGGGCCCTTGAAGCCCACGAGGTACTCCAGGCGGATCGGCGCGAAGCACTCGTAGAACACGACGTCCTCGTCGCCCAGCTGGCGGAACGCGTGGACCCAGTTCGACGGGATGATCAGGAGGCTCCCGGGCCCCACCTCCTGCTCCTCGTCCGCCACCTTCGCCCACAGCCGGCCACGCTCGACAAGCATGACCTGCTCGGCCTCGTGGCTGTGCTCCGGGATGACCACGCCGCCGCGGTAGACGATGCGGGTCATCATGACCTTCTCGCCCGAGACGGCCTGGCGGTGGACGCCCTTGACGTACTCGACGGTCGGGAACTCGTCCCAGGTCGTGATCTGGCTCATGCCGCTCCCTCCGCGGCACGGGCGGCCGCGAGATCATCCAGGCCCCGGAGGATGTCCTCGGGGCGCACGGGCAGGTGATCGACGCGCACGCCGGTGGCGTCGAAGATCGCGTTCACGATGGCGGGGATCGGCGAGTTGGCGGTCATCTCGCCCACCCCCTTGACCCCGTACGGGCCGTTCGCCGACGGCACCTCGAGGACGACGCTCTCGATGACGGGGCTCTCGTGCGGCCCCGGCATCAGGTACTCCGCGAAGTCCTTGGGACTGTGGTCGCGGGCCGGGTAGTAGGGCTCCGTGGTCTCGTACAGGGCGTGGCTCATGCCCATCCAGGCGCCGCCCGTGATCTGCCCCCCGACGAGCGCCGGGTTGATCATGCGGCCCACCTCGTAGGCGGAGCGGATCGAGAGCACGGTGACGATACCCGTCTCGGTGTCCACCTCCACCTCGGCGACGGTGCAGGCATAGGCCTGGGTGGAGTCCGGGTCCATCGCCCCCGTCTCCGGGTCCACGGCGCTCTTGGGCTTCATCCAGGCGCCGCGGCCGGCGATCGTGCGCCCGTACTGGAACTGGGCGCGCGACGCGAGGTCGGCGATCCCCAGCCGCTTCGTGGGCGAGCCCGCGACGAAGACGCCGCCCTCCCCGTCGAGCACGAGGTCCTCCACGGACACCTCGAGCTCCTCCGACGCCAGCTGGAGCACGGCGTCGCGGGCCTCGATCGCCGCCAGCTTGACCGCGTTGCCCACGCGGTGGGTCGCCCGGCTGGCGAACGTGCCCATGTCGTGGGGACCCGTGTCCGTGTCGGCGGTGTCGATGACGATCTGGTCGTACGGGACGCCCAGGGTCTCGGCGGCGATCTGGGCCATCACCGTCCGCAGGCCCTGGCCGAGGTCGGCGGCGGCGAGGACCACGTTGAAGGAGCCGCTCGTGGTCGCGTGGATGAGTGCCTGGCTCGGGTCGCCGCCGAGGTTCATGCCGGTGGGGTAGTTCACGGCGGCCATGCCGGTACCGCGCAGCGTCGCCATGGCTAGCGGTCTCCTTCCTGCGCGTCGCGCGGGGCCGGGGCGACCGCGTCGCGCGGTGCCGACGCGACCGCGTCGCGCGGTGCGGATGTCATCGCCCGCAGCTCCGGGGCCAGCTCGACCCCGACCAGCTCGGCCGCGGCCTGCATCGTCTCGATGAGGGTCGCGTCCGCCGTCGCCTTGCGGTGTGGCTTGATGTCGCCGTTGCGGTGCGCGTTGCGGAACCGGACGGTCCACGGGTCCAGCCCGCACAGCCGCGCGATCTTGTCCATCTGGACCTCGACCGCGAAGTGGCCCATCGTCACGCCGAATCCGCGCATCGCGGAGGTCGGCGTGCGGTTCGTGTACACGCAGTAGGCATCGACCCAGGCGTTCGGGATGCGGTACGGCCCGGTCGCGTTGGCGGCGAACTTGGTGATCGCGTACGGCGTCTGGCGGCTGTACGCCCCGCAGTCCGCCATGCCGGTGACCTTGCGGGCGACGATCGTGCCGTCCGCCATCACGCCATCCTTGATGCGGATGATCTCGGCGCTGCGCGTGGAGCTGACCTGCATCTCCTCCGAGCGACTGTAGACGTAGCGGACCGGGCGCCCGGTGAGCATCGCGCCCAGCGTCGCCAGCGGCTCCACGATCACGTCGACCTTGCCGCCGAACCCGCCGCCCACCGTGCCGCCGATGAACCGGAGCCGGTTGGCTGCGAGCTGGAGGATGATCGAGGTGTTGTCGAGGCTGAAGTAGATGGCCTGGCTGTTGGTGTGGACGGTGAACCGGCCGTTGGCCTCCGGGACCGCGATGCACCCCGTCGTCTCGAGCGGCGCGTGCTCGATGGGGCTCGTGCGGTACTCGCCCTCGACGATGGCGTCGGCCGCGGCGAACCCGGCCTCAACATCGCCGTAGCGGACGCGCCGGCACTCGTGGCCTTCGTACATGAAGGTGTTGTTGCCCCAGTGGGTCACGACGGGGGCGCCCGGGGCGAGCGCCTCATCCATGTCGAAGACGGCGGGCAGCTCCTCGAGGTCCAGGCGGACCTTCGCGACCGCCTCGTACGCGGCGGCCTCGGTCTCGGCGAGGATCGCGACGATGGGCTCGCCCTTGTAGCGGACGCGGTCCACCGGGAGGACGAACTCCTCCTCGGGCTCCACGCCGATCAGGCCCAGGATCGTGTAGACGTTGTGCGGGACGTCCGCGTGCGTCAGCGCGCGCACGAAGCCCGGGACCTCCTGCGCCTCGGACAGGTCCACGCCACGGATCCGGGCGTGGTGGCTGGGGCTCCGGACCACCTTGAGGTGGAGCATCCGCGGGAACGTGAGGTCCGCGGCGTACTGCGTGCGCCCGGTGACGAACCCGACGCCGTCGTAGCGCTCGACGGACCGGCCGACCGTGTGCAGGCCGGCGCCTGATTCGGTGGTCATCGGGCCGCCCCCGCGGCCGCGGTGGCGGCCGCCTTCGAGATCGCCTCGATGATCGGGTCGTAGCCCGTGCACCGGCAGGCGTTGCCGGCGAGGGCGTCCACGATCTCGTCGCGGCCCGGTTCCGGGTTGTGGTCCAGGAGCGCCTTGGCGAGCAGCACCATGCCCGGCGTGCAGTAGCCGCACTGGAAGCCGTTGGCCTCGAGGAAGGCCTTCTGGATGGGGTGCAGCCCTTCGGCCGGGGTCAGGCCCTCGACGGTGGTGACCCGGCGGCCGGCGATGTCCTGCACCGGCAACAGGCAGGACAGCATGGGCTCGCCGTCCACGAGGACGGTGCAGCTGCCGCAGCCGCCCTGCCGGCAGCCGTCCTTGACGGCGGTGTGGCCGAGCTGTGTCCGGAGCACGGCCTGGAGCGTCGTCATGGGCTTGACCATAACCTCCACCTCGCGCCCGGACAGCTCGAAGCTGACGATGACCGAGGCCACGCTACGCACCCCTTCCCGAGGCCGGCGAGGCCGGCTGCGCCAGGACCGTGAGGGCCCGACCCACGAATACCGCGACCATCCTCCGTCGATACCACTCGCTCGCGACCGCGTCCGTGAACGGCTCGCAGTCCGCCGCCGCGGCGGCCGCGGACTCGGCGATCGCCGCCGGCTCCAGGCGCGTGCCCGCCAGGGCCGCCTCCGCGCGAGCCATGCGCACCGGGTGCGGACCCGCGGCCCCGAGTGCGATGCGTGCGGTCCGGACGGTCTCGCCGTCCTCATCCATCGCCAGATGCACCGCCACCGTCACGACGGCCGGCGTGTTGGCCTGCTTGCGGCCGAACTTGACGCACGTCGCACGGCCCGGTTCCAGCGGGACCACGATCCCGGTCAACAGCTCGTCCGAGGCGAGGTCGTTGGTCATGAAGCCGGTCCAGAAGCCGGCCAGCGGCACCTCGCGGTCCCCCGCCGGGCCGGTCACGACCGCGCGGGCGCCGAGCGCCAGCAGCGCCGTGGCGACGTCCCCGCCGGGCGGCGGCGTGAACAGGTTGCCGCCCACGGTTGCCATGTTCCGGACGGACCAGCCGGCGACGCGGGCGGCGGCCTCGCGGAGCATCGGGATGGCGTCCAGGGCCAGGAGGCCGGTGAGGGTGGCCGTGGCCCCGATACGGAGCTCGTCGCCGGTGCGCTCGATCCCGTCCAGGCCCGCCCTGCGCAGGCCCATGACGCGGACCGGGAGGGAGATCCCCTCGTTGATGAGCGGCATGGCGACCGTGCCGCCGGCGATCACCAGCAGCTCCGGGCCGTGCGCCCCGAGCAGGCCGAGCGCCTCCGGCACGGACGCGGGCAGGTAGTAGTGGGAGACCGTCACTCGGAGCCCTCCGTGGCGAGGCGAAGATCCAGGGCCCGGAGGCCCTGGGCGATCAGCGATTCGGCAAGCCGCTCAGCGAAGCGGGAGTCGAGGCGGGCCAGCGGGCCGTCGATGGTGCCGCTGCCCCGGTAGTCCATGGCAGTGCCGCCGTCGGCGTCCGCCAGCGTGAAGTCCGCGCGGCCGGCGATGGAGCCCATGGCGCCCTCGACACGGCCCTCGAGGCCGGACCGCTCCGGCGGCACGACGTCCACGAGGCGCACGGTCGTCCGGTAGCTGCCGACGGCACCCGGCAGGCGGAGCGTGATCCGGCCCTCGTAGGTCTCCGGGTCAACCTGCGCAACGGCCTCGCAGCCGGGGATCACCGCCATGAGCGTACCCGGGTCCCGGATGGCGGCGAACACGCGCTCGCGCGGCGCCCGGAAGCGGTGGGTCCCGTGGAGGTTCACCGTCCCGCCTCGGGTCGGATCGCGGCGGGGCCCGTGGCGAGGCCTGTGCCGGGCGCCGTCACCTCCGCCGCGGCGGGTGCCGTCGCCCCCGCGGGTGCCGCAGGCTCGTCCCGGAGCGCCTCCTCCACGTGGTCCAGGTGCGTGCCCATCGCGGCCGCGGCCGCGTCCGGGTCGCAGGCGCGGAGGGCGGCCGCGATCCGGCTGTGGTCCCGCAGTGCGCGCTCGCGAACCGCGCGGCTCGCGCCGGTCCGCTCGCGGCTCACCTTGCCGAGCGTGTTGATGATGCTCATGAACTGGGCGAGCAGGAAGTTTCCCGCCGCCTCGGAGATCACGTCATGGAACGCGATGTCCAGGGTGCTGAAGCGGTCCGCGTCGTCCAGCGCGCCGCGCAGTCCCGCGAGCAGCTCGTCCAGGCGAGCCAGCCCCCCAGGCCCGATGCGCGTCGCCGCCAGCCGGACGTTGCCCAGCTCCACGACACGCCGCGTCTCGATGACCTGGGCGAGCGCCACGGTGTCCTTGGAGAACACGAAGTCGAGGTGGGAGACCAGCTGCTGGGGCTCCAGGGCCGTGATGTAGGTGCCCGCGCCCTGCCGGATCTCCACCACCTTCATGATCGCGAGGGCGCGGAGCGCCTCGCGCAGGACGGGCCGGCTCACCTGCATCGTCGCCGCCAGGGACCGCTCGGCGGGAAGCTTGTCGCCGGGGCGGAGCTGCTGGGCGCGGATCAGCTCCAGCAGGCGGCTGGCGATCTCCTCCGGGAGCGTGCTCCGATCCAGGACCGCGAACTGCGGCCAGCCCGGGCCGCCCTCGGCGGAAACGCGATCGGCTCCCGTCGGGTGCGTGGCCACGATCGACCTCTTGGCGGTGGGTGCCCCGTCGGCGGGGTTGCCCCGATGCTAGACGCCATCTGATAAAGTCGTCAACTGGTCAGACCAATCGGCTGGTCAGGTCCATCGGCCTACCGCCTCCGGCCCACCCGGCCGGCGGCCCCGCAGGGAGATCGCCCGGTGATCGAGCGGCACGTCACGTTCAACGTCCTCCCGGACCGCACCGTGGACTTCGAGCGGTTCTTCGTCGAGGCCTACCGCCCACCCGTGCTGGGCATGCCGGGCCTCATCGAGTGCACGCTGCTGCGCGAGAGCGAGCACGCCGAGCGCTACCAGATGGTCTTCCGCTGGGAGACGGCGGAGAACGCCGTCGCCTGGCGCGTGAGCGAGGTCCACCAGGGCCTCCAGCCCGCCCTTGTCGAGCTCCACGCGGGCATGGAGATCACGGCCTACACGAAGGTCGCCTGACCCCGCTCGCGGGACGGCACCACCCGAAGCGGGAGAGCAGCGTGGCTGACGAACGGTTCCTGGTCACCGGCGGCACCGGCTGCATCGGCTCCTGGGTGGTACGGGCGCTCGTCCACGACCGGATCCCGGTCACCGTCCTGGCGTCGCACCGCCGGTTCGAGCGGATGCGCCTCGTGATGTCCGAGGCGGAGCTCCACCACGTGGCGTTCGCCGACGGCGACGTCAACGACAAGGAGGCGCTCGAGGCAGCGGTGCGCCGCGGCGGCGTCACCCGGATCATCCACCTCGCCGCCCTCCAGTTCCCGTTCTGCGCCGCGGACCCCGTCACCGGCGCCCGCGTCAACGTCGAGGGGACGGTCGCGATGTTCGAGCTGGCCCGCCGGCTGGACGTCCCCCGCCTCGTCTACGCGAGCAGCGCCGCGGTCTTCGGGCCCGCGGCGCGCTACCCCACCGAGGTCGTGCCCAACGACGCGCCGCACCTCCCGACCTCGCACTACGGCGTGTTCAAGGTCGCCAACGAGCAGGGCGCCCGCGTGTACTGGGAGACGGGCGGGATCTCGAGCATCGGGCTGCGGCCGCATTCCGCCTACGGCCCGGGCCGGGACCAGGGCGTCACGTCCAAGCCCACGCTCGCGATGATCGCGGCGGCCGCCGGCCGCCCGTACACCATCGACTTCTCGGGGGCCTACCAGTTCCAGTTCGTGGAGGACGTCGCCGCCGCATTCGTCGCGGCCGCGCGGTCGGAGCGGACGGGGGCCGAGGCGTTCAGCCTGCCCGGGCCGCGCCTCGCGGTGGACGAGATGATCGCCGCGATCGAGGCCGTGGAGCCCGCCGCCCGCGGCCGGATCTCCTCGACCGAACGGACGCTCCCCTTCCCCGCCGCGTTCGACGGTGGGCCGGCCGACACCGCGCTGGGGCCGCTGCCGCAGACGCCGCTCCTCGAGGGTGTGCGCCGGACGATCGAGACGTACCGCAAGGCCATCGCGGACGGCCGCGTGACCCCGGCGTTCCTCGACCGCGTCCTGGGGGCGTAGGCATGGACGCATCTGCGCTGGCCACTCGGCTCGGGCGGTGGGGCGTCGTCCCCGTGGTGACGATCGACGACGCGGCCGACGCGGTGCCGCTGGCGTCGGCCCTCGCCGAAGGCGGACTGCCCGTCATCGAGGTGACGTTCCGCACCCCGGCGGCCGCCGACGCGATCGCGGCGATCCACGAGGCGCTGCCGGAGGTGCTGGTGGGCGCCGGGACCATTCTGGACGCGCCGACCGTGGACCGGGCCCTGCACGCCGGGGCGGCCTTCGTGGTGGCCCCGGGGCTCAATCCCTCCGTCGTCGAGCGCACCACGCTCCACGGGGTCCCGATGATCCCGGGCGTCGTGACACCCACCGAGATCGAGCGGGCGCTCGCGCTCGGGGTCGAGCTCGTCAAGTTCTTCCCGGCGGAGGCGGCCGGCGGCGCGCGCTACCTGCGCGCGGTCTCGGCGCCCTACCGGGCGGCCCGGTTCATGCCCACTGGCGGCATCAACCCCGGCAACCTCGCCGAGTACCTGGCGCTGCCCTGCGTCACCGTCTGCGGCGGGACGTGGATCGCGCCGGCGGAGGCCATCCGCGAGGGCCGCTGGGACGCGATCCGCGAGGCCGCCGCCGAGGCGGTCTCGATCGCGGCGCCATTCACCGGGGCCTGAGGTCCAGCCGCGGTCGCAGCGCCCGTTCCCCGGGGTCCAGGCCGGTGCCCGTTCCCCGGGTCCGTGCCTGCGCCCACCCGAGTTGGCCACCTACCGACGGGGTGCGTGATCCGCCGCGACCTGGCCACCCGGCCGGGGCGCCGCCGCGCCCGGGGACGCCCTCGCCTGGACGTCCATGAGCGGCCGGTGCGGCTCCTGGTGTCCAACCTGGCCACCAACCGATGGGCTGCATCTACGGCCGGACACAGTTGGCCAATCACGCGTCACACCGGTGTCTGGCCCGGGATCCCGCGCCTGGTCGCGCGTGCCACGCACCTCATCGTTGCGTGCCCACGTCGCCGCCGGCCGGCCCAGAGACCACGCACCCCATCGTTGCGTGGCCAGCTCGCCACCGACGCCGGACCAGGGCCCGCCACCGACGCCGGACCAAGGCTCGGCGCACACCGCCGGAGGTGACCCGCCTCCGGGGACGAACCCTACGCCCGGACCATCCGGTCCGCGATCGCGCACCAGTCCCAGAGCCGCCGCGGATCGATGCGGCAGGTGCTGATGTCCTTGAGCGTGAACTCGACCGGGCAGCCGTTGGCCCGCGTGGCCTCGAGCACGTCGACGAAGTCCTTCTCGGCGATCGCCGGGACCCACGCGTCCATCGCCACCATCGCCGGGTTGGGCTTGCGGCTGTAGACGTACTCGGGCCCGATGCTCTCCGCGGCCCTGGCGATCTTCGCCCAGGCGCTGATGCTGACCTTGCGGACGTTGGGGATCTTGCGGACCGAGTCGATCCGGTTGTGGAGCGGGTCGCAGCAGCCGAAGTAACCGAGTCCGAAGTGCTGGTACCAGCGGGCGTAGTACGAGGGCACGAACTCGTCGAAGGTGGCGTCCCCCACCGAGACGAAGAGCTGGCTCCGCCCGACGGTCCAGTTGTCGATCGCGCGCGGCCGGGCCGGGTCGAACCCCTCCTTGGGCAGCTCGGTGGTCTGGGCGCCGGTGCAATGGATGCGGGGCATGCCGTAGCCCAGCAGCCCCTTCGCCTCCAGGATCTTCAGCTCGGCGATCCGGACCTCGGTCATCCGCTCCGCGATCGCGTGGAGATGCTCTGGGCGGTCCATGAAGTCCAGCAGGATTGGCTCGGTGCCGCGGAACGTCTCGATGTCGTCCCACAGCGCGAAGGTCAGGTCGTCGCCGTTCCAGCCGGAGAGGCCCTGCATGCGGACCTCGAGGATGCCATCGAGGCACTCGTGGGCCCAGGCCTCGCGCTCGGCCGTCGCCTCGACGTCG
>Ga0302299_10002621_pt1 | contig 10973 bp, 8 predicted proteins | sample III_Fen_N3_4_FD_198795 | JGI IMG/M metagenome (GOLD analysis project Ga0302299, IMG submission 198795) | Peat permafrost microbial communities from Stordalen Mire near Abisko, Sweden - III_Fen_N3_4 | ecosystem: Environmental > Terrestrial > Soil > Wetlands > Permafrost | place: Sweden: Abisko...
GTTGAACGTGTCCGGGCTGTAGAAGTCGACCGGCGAACGCGTGGCGTCAGCAGTCGGATCGCTCTCGCGCGAGACGTTGTGCAGGCCCGGGTAGTTCGGATCGAGGCCCAGCGGATTCAGGCCCGCGGTGAGCTGCGCGTTCGCGAGGCCCGTCGCGATCGTTTGGATGTTCGCGAAGCTGTGGTCCGTGATCGTGTCGGGCCCGGTCGCGCCGAGCGGGCCGGCAACGATCGTGAAGCAGTGCGGCACGGGCGTGTAGCTCGCCTGCACGTCGGTCTGGCTGGTCGGCGAGTAGAGCACCTCGTTGATGCGGTTCTGGTGGTCGTCGGTCGAGAGGAAGACGACGTTCAGAATCTGGTTGTCGGCGATGAACTTGAGCAGCGTGTTGCGCTCCGCCCGGTAGCCGCCCATCCACGACTTGCCGCCGTCGGCCGAGACGTTGTTGCCGACGCTGCCGAGGCTGCCGCCGATCGGGCCGAGCTGGTCGATCGGCGAGGAGACCGCGACGATCTTCCACTTGGTGCCCGAGGTCTGCGCCGCGAGCAGCGACTGCTCGAGCCAGGCGAGTTGCGTCGCGCCGAGCATCGTGCGCGCGGAGTTGTCCGCGCGCGGCGAGGTGGTGTCGTCCGCGTTCGCGGCCGTCTTCATGCGGATGTCGCGGTACGAGCGGTCGTCCACGTTGAAGAAGGCCACGTTCTGGCCCCAGGACTGCTGGTAGTACATCACTTGCGTGCCGTCGCTGCGCACGTCGGCAGGCGCGTTGACGAGGCCGCGGTCCTGGATCGGCTGGAAGCTCATGAACACCTGCTGCAGCGTCTGGAAGCCCAGCGCCTTGTTCATGAACGTGCCGCTGCTGTTGACGTCGTTGAGCGGGTCGCGCGCGTCGACGCCGGCGCCCGAGGGCATCCCGCCGACCGTCCCGCCCGGCGCGGCTCCGCCGTTGATGTACTGCTTGTTGCCGAGCTCGTGGTTGTCGAGCAGCGTGTAGTTGCCCTGCGCCGCGAAGAGCGGCTGCAGGCAGTTCTGGCCGCCGGGGTTGACCGCGATGAACTGCTCGCGGTACTTGCGCGAATAGTCCGCCAGCAGCTGGGCCTGCGTGGCGCCCGTCGAGGACGGCAGCGGCGTCGTGCCGGTCGAGGTCGTGGCCGCGGAGCCGATGCTGGCCGTCTCGTAGATCGTGTCGCCGAGGAAGACGAAGAAGTCGAGCGCCTGCGTGCCGACGATGCTCGCGAGCGGATACGGACGCATCAGTCCATCACAGTCGCCACTGAAGGCGAAGTGCACCGGAGCGGCCGAACCCGCGGCCGGCGCGGTCTTGAACGTTCCCACGAGGCTCGCGGCGGCGGGGTTCAGGAGATCGCTGAAGCGGTAGTAGTAGCGCGTGTCGGCGGCGAGGCCCGTGAGCGCGATCTTGGCGGTGTAGTCGAGCAGCGCGTCGGTCGCGACGAAGTAGTTCGTGACACCCACGGTCAGCGTCGGATCGTTCGGGGCGATGTCGAGCTTCAGCAGGGTCGTGGCGGGCGCGGCCGGGTCGACCGCGCGCGTCCAGACGACCGCGTTGGCGCTCGAGGCATCGCCGGCGGCGACGCCGCTGAACTGCAGCTGTGCGAAAAGGGGTGTGGAGCCGAACAGGCCCAGAGCGCCCGTCATGAAGACGGCGCGCAGGGCGCGTTCGGAAGACATCAGTTTGCGTTGGATCATGGGTTGGCTTCGATCGCCGGCACGGGGGTGGTGTGCCAACAGTTGCCGGTCCTCATCCCGCTGGCGCGGGCATGCTCGGAAGCCCGTGTTCAGACACGTTCGCGGCTGCGGCAAAGATGCGCGCAAGCAGCGGCGCAACCGGCGCCGGTGGATTTCCTGAAGAAATCTGGCGGACGTCCTGCCCCCCATCCGTTTCCAGGCATGAAGCCCGAGTGAGAGAGCGCGAGAGGCCCCCCCCGGCGCAACGGGGGGGGCCTGCTCGCGCCAGTCAGAACCAGGAGAGCACGCAGATCGTCGAGGACCGCACCGCAACCGCTAGGATCGCCCGCATGTGGATCCTGGCGGCACGTCGCGGCCTCGGCGCCTGCGCGCTCGTTCTGTGCGCCTGCGCTCCCGAGGAAGTCCCGCTCGTCCAGGCCGCCGATTCGCCCTCCGAGGAAGCGCCGCTCGTGCTGCGCGTCACGCAGCCCGACACTTCGGACTGGCCCGCGATCGAGCGCCGCGGCCTCCTGCGCGTGCTCGTGCCGCGCGACCGCACGAACTTCTTCTTCGCCGAGGGCCGGCTGCGCGGGATGGAGTACGAGCTCGTGCACGAGTTCGAGCGCTCGCTCGCGCGCGAGACGAGCGGCACTCGACCGCAGATCGACGTCGCCTACGTGCCGGTCGCATTCGACCGCCTGATCCCGGCCCTCGTCGAGGGCCTCGGCGACATCGCCGCGGGCGGCCTCTCGATCACGGCCGAGCGCGAGCAGCAGGTCGCATTCAGCGTGCCCTATCTGAGCAACGTGGCGGAGATCGTCGTGGCAGCGCGCAATGCAGCGCCGCTCGCGAGCCTCGAGAGCCTGTCGGGGGAGCTCGTCGTCGTCGGAGCCGGATCGAGCTACCTCGGCAGCCTCGAGCATTTGAACCAGCAGCTCGTGTCGCGCGGCCTCGCGCCGGCGCGCATCGAGACGCCCGGGCGCGGCCTGGCCACCGAGGACATGCTCGAGCTCGTGCACACCGGGGCGTTCCCCTACACGGTCGCCGACCAGCACGTGGCCGAACTCTGGTCGGGCGTGCTCGGCGGCCTGCGCCTCGAGCCGCAAGTGCAACTCGCCACGGGCGGCCGCCTCGCCTGGGCCGTGCGCCGCGAGAATCCCGGGCTGAAGAGCGTGCTCGACGCGTTCCTGGTCTCGAACGGCAAGGGCACGCGCACCGGCAACGTGCTCTTCCAGCGCTACTTCAAGGACACGCAGTGGATCGAGGCGCCGGATCTCGACCTCTCCTCCGGTGCGCTCGGCGCGATCCTCGAGCCGCTCAAGCGCAGCGCGGCGCAGCACGGCTTCGACTGGCGCCTGATCGCCGCCCAGGCCTACCAGGAGTCGCGTCTGGACCCGCAGGCACGCAGCCGCTCGGGCGCGATCGGCTTGATGCAGCTCTTGCCCTCGACCGCCAAGGACATGGGCTTCACGGATGTCTCGAAGCCCGAGGACAACCTCGAAGCCGGCGTGCGCTACATGGCCTGGTTGCGCGACACGTACTTCTCCGACCCGGCGCTCGACGAAGCCGCGCGCGTCGACTTCGCGCTGGCCGCGTACAACGCCGGGCCGGGACGCGTGCGGCGCTGGCGGCGCGAGGCGCCCGAGCTCGGAATCGATCCCGGGCGCTGGTTCGGCGGCGTCGAGAACCTCGCGCTCGAGCGCGTGGGTTTCGAACCCGTGCGCTACGTGGCCAACATCAACAAGTACTACGTGATCCTCGTGCGCCTGCTCGACGAGCGAGCCAGGCGCGACGAGGAGCTCGAGAAGCTGCGGCCCGAGCCGCGCTGAACGCTGCGCTCACGGCCCGACGAGGTATTCGAGAGCGTCGCTCAGCTGCGTGTTGTTCGGCGCTGCGAAACCCGGATCGCGGCCCCACCACTGGCAGTCGACCTTGGTCCCGGGGGCGCGCAGTTCCGCGAGCGGCGAACCGCCGAGTGCGCCGGCCGCGAACAGGTTCATGTCGATACTGGGAGCGCCGGAGCAATCGTCCGGGGGAGGATTGCCGAGCGTGCTCGTGACCGGACCGCGCTTGAGCGGCTGGCCGACGCACAGGATCCCGCCCTGGAACGGGACGCTCGCGCGCCCGTGTACGCCGTAGATCAGGAGACAGGTCTTGTTGCTGATCATGCCGGTTGCGCGCACGACGAAGCCGCTGCCCGAGCTGGCCGAGGGCGTCCCGCTCGCGGCGATCGAGGGCGTGCAACCGATCGAGGTCGTCTTGGCCGTGCAGTAGGAACTCGTGCTGTCCTGGCACTGGCTCGTGCCCGTGAAGAGCTGGCCCGAGGTGACGTCGCCGGCCCAGGCATCGAGGAAGCCGTCGCCGCTCGTGTCCGCGAGCAGCACGGAGTAGCACTGGATCGAGGCCGGGACGCTGCTCGTCACGCTGAAGTGGCCGCTCGAGTCGTTGGTCACGAGGCGGATCGCGCTGGCCGAGCCCGAAGTGACGAGCAGGTCGAGGTCGCCGTCGCGATCGAGGTCGCCCGCGGCGATGCCTTTCACGTAGCTGCCCACGCTGACACTCTGCGCGAGCGTGAAGTTGCCGGCGCCGTCGTTCATGCGGATCGAGAGGGAGTACTTGAAGCCGGTCGCGAGATCGATGTCGCCGTCGCCATCGAAGTCGCCCGAAGCCAGACCGCCGGCGTAGATCCCGGCGCTGAAGGTCTGCCCGTTGTTCACGAACGTGCCGTCTCCGATGCCGCTGGCGATGCTCACGGTCGAGGCGAACATGTAGCCGCCGAGCTCGGCGACGTCGAGGTGGCCGTCGCCGTTGAAGTCCGCCAGGGTGATGTTGACCGCGCGCAGCGGGAGCTCGTGCGTGGCGAGCGGCTGGAAGCCACCGGCGGCATCGCCGAGGGCGACCCACAGGCCGCCGCTCACGCCAGCCGTAGTCGCGTGGCTGTTGAGGCCGATCACCACGTCGCGCTTGCCGTCCTCGTTCACGTCGACGAACACGAGCGCGATCGAGTTCGTGTCGCCCGCGGGGAAGGCCAGCGTGCCCGCGGCCGAGAATTGACCGCTGCCGTCGTTCTGCATCCAGAGCATGCCGCTGCCGAAGCCGATCAACAGATCCAGGTCGCCGTCCGAATCGACATCGCCGAGCGCCAGCACGCTGGGCACGACGCCCGGGTGGATCACCTGCTGCGAGAAGCCCGCGGCGCCCTGATTGAGCAGCACGCGGATCACGCCGGCGGTCTCGTCGGCGCTGAGCACGTCGAGATCGCCGTCGTTGTCGATGTCGCCCGCCGTGAGGTCCGAGACGGCGCTCCCGGCCGTCTGCGCCGAGGGCGCGTACTGCATGTTGAGGCACTGCGCTCCGGCGCTTCCGGCGAGAGCGAGGGCGAGAGGGCCGATCAGCAGTTGTGAGGAGTACTTCATGGCAGGCTGGGTCGAGTCGGGTTCGGGATGGGCATGAGGCCGCGAGGGATCGACTCGTAGAGCGCGACGCTCTCCGCCTCCATCCGGCGCTATGCTGAGTCGCGTGCGAACCCGATCGCCGCGGAAGAAGCGCACGCTGGCCCTGTCCAAGGTCTACGGCCTGCTCGAACCCGGTCCCGTGGTGCTGCTCAGCACGGCCGGGCGGGATCGACCGGACGTGATGGCCATGTCCTGGCACGTCATGCTCGAGTTCGAGCCGCCGCTCGTCGGCTGCGTCGTCAGCGCGCGCAACCACAGCTTCGCGAGCCTGCGTTCGAGGCGCGAATGCGTGATCAACATCCCGACCGCGGAGCTCGCGAAAGCCGTGGTCGGCTGCGGGAACTGCTCCGGGACGAAGGTCGACAAGTTCGCACGCTTCGGTCTCACGCCGCTCCCGGCCTCGAAGGTCGCGGCGCCGCTCGTCGCGGAGTGCTACGCCAACCTCGAGTGTCGCGTGGTCGACACGCGCCTCGTGCGCACCTACAACTTCTTCGTGCTCGAGGTCGTGAAGGCCTGGATCGACCCGGCGCTGAAGAACCCGCGCACGCTGCACCACCGCGGCCACGGCCAGTTCATGATCGCAGGCCGCGTGATCCGGCTGCCCTCGCGCAAGAAGTGAGCGATTACGCGCTCAGCATGCCTTCCTTGATCGCCAGCAGCGCGAGCTCCGCCGCGGAGTGGCACTCGAGCTTGCGCTGCAGGTTCTCGCGGTGCTTCTTGCTCGTCCCGAGACTCATGCTGAGCGCCTTGGCGACTTCCTTGTTGCTCTTCCCGAGCGCGAGCAGCTGGAAGACCTCGCGCTCGCGCGGCGTGAGCGACTGCAGCCGGCTCGTGCCGACCTGCACCGGGCTTCCGCCGCCGTGCGCGCGGCTGACGAGCACGCCGGCGACCCGGGGCGAGAGGTACATCTTGCCCTTGTGCACGGAATCGACCGCCAGCGCGAGCTCGCTGGGCTCGGAATCCTTCGAGAGGTAGCCGTCGGCGCCGGCCTTCAAGGCCTGCTCGACGAAGGTGTCGCCCTCGTGGTGCGTGAGCATCACGATGCGCGCGCGCGCGTGCACCTTGCGGATCTGCGAGATCGCATCGATGCCGGACAGGCCGGGCATCGAGATGTCGAGCAGGACCACGTCGGGCCGCTCGACCTCGATCGCGGCGATCGCGGCGCGCGGCTCACCGCTCGAGCCGACGACCTGGAAGCGCGGATTCTTGGCCAGCATGCTCTTGATGCCGGCGCGGATCATCGACTGGTCGTCGACGAGGTAGATGCGGATCGGGGCGTTGGCTTCCATCGTGCTCTCGGTTGGCTGCGGCGGGCGGGTCGAGCGGAACCGGAGCATACAGAGTTCGGGAGCCCGTGCACGCGGCTCAATCGGAGAGCGCGGTCTCCTACGGCTCGGTTGCAGCTCTCGGCGAGGTGTCGTTCGTCCAGGCCGACACGAGCGTGTAGGAGACGGCCAGCACGATCGGCCCGATGAGGATGCCCACGAGGCCGAAGGTCATCAATCCGCCGATCACGCCGGTGAAGATCAAGAGCAGCGGCAGGTCGGCGCCCTTGCGGATCAGCATCGGCCGCAGGACGTTGTCGAGGCTGGTGACGAGCAGCGTCCAGACGAGCAAGCCGATCCCAAAGCCCGTCTCTCCCTTCCAGAAGACCCAGATCACGGCGCAGACGAGCACGGGCGCAGGTCCGATCTGCGCCACGGCGAGCATGAACATGGCCGCGGTGAGCAGCGCCGCGTACGGAACGCCGACGACGGCGAGTCCGATCCCGCCCAGCACGGACTGCGCGATGGCGGTCACGACCACGCCCAGCGCCACGCCGCGGATCGCGCCGGCGGCGAGCTTCACCGCGCCCTCGCCGCGCTCGCCCGCGAGCCGGCGTGCAAAGCGCATCACTCCGCTGGCCGCGATCTCGCCCTTGGCATACAGCAGCGCCGAGATGCCGACCATCACGAGGAACTGCACGATGATCGAACCGAGGCTCCCGAGCTGGCCGAGGAACCAGGACACGAGGTCCGCCGCGAAGGGCGCCACCCTGCGGCTCAAGTCGGCCGAGGGTCCGAACTCGCGCCAGGCCGAGTCGAGCTTGACGCCGATCCCGGGGATCCGCGCCACCCATTCCGGCGGCGTCTCGAGCGCGCTCACGTCGATCGACTTCACCCAGGTGGTGATCTCGTCCATGTTGACGACCAGCGTCCCGATCGCGAGCGAGAAGGGGATCACGAAGATGAGCAGCATCGCGAGCGTCATGACGAGTGTCGCCAGCCAGCGCTTGCCCCACAGCCGGCGCTGCACCGCGAGCATCATCGGCCAGGTCGCGACGGCGACCATGGTGGCCCAGGTCGCGGCCGGCAGGAACGGCCGCGTGATCCAGATCGAGAGCGTGATCAGGAGCACGATGGTCGTGATCGAGAGGATCAGCCGGAACAGATCGCGTTCTGGTTCGTGGGCCATTGGAGCAGGGTACGCCCTCGCCGCATTGACCCGCAAATGCCCAATCGGGTGTATGATCCCCGCGGAGGTGCTCGCATGCATCGCTTCCCGCTCGCTCTCGCTGTCTGCCTGCTCGTTCGTGGCGCTGCCGCGCAAACTGTCGTCAACTTCGACGACATCACAGTCAACTGCTCGAATGGCGGACCGTTCTCGGGCTCGTGCCTCGTTCACGACCAGTATCTCGCGCTCGGCGTGCGCTTCGACTCTCCCGGCGGCGGTGTCGGCGTGAACGCCTCTTCCAATCCCGTCAGCCCGCCCAACGTCGGCACGGCGACGGTATTCGTGTCCGGTCAGTCCATCGCGAGCTACGTCGATCCGGTGGATGCGTCCTTCTGGACGGGCGGCAGCACGCCGGCGACGGTGGACTACGTCTCGATCACGCTCTCGAATACGTCGTCCGTCTCGGACCTCGAGGCCTTCGACCTCTCGGGCAATTCGCTCGGCTCGGCGTCGGGAGGTGCCAGCGCGACCATCCTGGTCAGCTTCCCGGGCCAGATCCACTCCGTCACCATCCACCAGGGCCCCATGGCCTTCGACGACTTCACCTTCGACGGCCTGCTCGGATCCACGAGCCCCTTCTGCCGGGGCGATGGCACGCTCGCGGCCTGTCCGTGCAGCAACAGCGGAGCTGCCGGGCACGGTTGCGGCAGTTCCGCCGCGGCGCGCGGAGCGCTCCTGACGGCCTCGGGCACGGCACGCCTCTCGGCCGACACGCTGCAGCTCACCTCGGCGGGCGAGCCTGCGACTGCGCTGAGCATCGTGCTGCAAGGTACGGCGAGCCTTGCTCCATTGCAGTTCGGTGACGGGCTGCGCTGCGTCGGCGGGATCCTGAAGCGCCTCTACGTCAAGCAGGCCGTGAACGGCGTCGTCGTCGCGCCCGAGCCGGGCGATCCGTCGATCTCCGTCCGTTCGGCAGCGCTCTTCGACCCGATCTCGGCCGGCTCGCCGCGCTACTATCAGATCTATTATCGCGACCCCGATCCGAGCTTCTGCCCCATTCCGCAAGGCAGCACCTACAACGTCTCGAACGGAATCCTCGCCAGTTGGGGCCCGTGATCAAGGCTCGAAGCACCGGCCGGCCGTGACGAGCTCGTCGTTGCCGGCGTGCTAGTCGCAGGCGCCGAGGCTGGAGCGCTGCAGGATCCCCGTACGCGCACGAGTGCGCGTGCCGGGTTGGCGTTCTCGTGCGGAAACGGCAGCACCGGCGGCGGGAGCCCGAGGAAGTTCGCCAGGACCTCCCAGTCGTCGCCGCGTTCCCAGCAGACCTCGAGCAGTTTCCCGGGCCGCGCGGAGAAGTACTCGCGCACCTCGTCGTTGTGCCGCTCGTAGATCGCGACGTGCACGGCCCGGTGCGCGTGCGGCATGGCGAAACCGTAGACCGCCTCGCGGAAGGGCGTCGGCCCGGTGCGCTCGGCGTGCTTGCACAGGCTCTCGAACCAGGTCTGCGAATCGCGCCGCGTCGTGAGCACGAAGCGCGCGTCGGGAAAACGCACGTCGAACTCGCGGTAGACGAGCGGCCAGGGCCAGTCCTCGAAGCTGTCGTGCGACTGCATCGACTCGAGCAGCTCCGCGATCCTGCCCGCGCGCCAGAGCTCGAAGGCGGCCGCATCGAAGGAGCGATTGCGCGTTCCGAAGGCGCGCAGGCATTCGCCGAGTGTCTTCGTCCCGGTCTTGTTGAGACCGACTCCGAGCACCTTCGGGAGATTCCAGGCCATGAGCGTGGCTTTCGGCGCGCAGAACGACTCCCTTGAGTGCTTTTCCGCACGCTACGCGCCCTTTCCGCCGCCTGGTCGGGGCTTCGCGGGAGCCCCTCCCGAGACGTACGCTGTGCGCTGCATGGCCAGCGCGTCCGTCCGAAGAGTCCTGCCGCTGCTCGCGGCGCTGTCGGTGGTCTCGCTCGTGCTCCTCGGCGTCGTCGGCGTGGGACATTTCGGCACCAAGGCGCTGATCGACTCGGACTGCTACTACGCTGCGGGCCGCTGCTGGCTCTCCGGGAGCTCGATGTACGACCCGGTCGCGTTCACGCGCGAGATGCAAGCGCTCGGGTACGACAGGCACGGAGCCACGCTGCCCTACTCGCCAGCCTTCGCGCCGCTCGGGATGGCGCTCGCCACGTTGCCCTACAGCGCGGCGTGCCTCGCGGTCTGGATCCTCAACCTGGTCGGCGTCGCCTGCCTGTGCCTCGTCGGGATCCGGCTCGCGCGAACCTCCACGGGAGAGGCGCGGCCGGGGACGAGTTGGCTGCTCGTGTGCGTGGTGGCGGGCATGCCGCTCACGGCGAAGGCTGTCTGGCTCGGACAGCTGACGATCTGGATGGCCGCGCTGACTTGCGCCGCCTGGTGCGCGCTGCGCGAGCGGCGCACGCTCGTCGCCGGCCTCCTGCTCGGACTGACGAGCATCAAGCCGCAGTTCTCGCTGTTCCTCGTCTTCTGGCTGGTGCTCGAGCGCGAGTGGAAGGTGCTCGCGATCGCGGGCGGCGTGGCGCTCGGGCTGTGCGCCTACGCCATGATCGCGCTCGGGCCGCTCGAGCCCTTCGAGCACTTCCTCGGCGGCGTGGCGCACTACGCCGACCCGGGCCACGACGCGGACTCGCTCGGAAACGTGCACGTGATGGGCCTGCCGAGCCTGCTCACGACGGCGGGAGTCGAGGGACTGCACGTGACGCCGTTCATCGCGCTGACCGGCGTCCTGGTCCTGCTCGCCTGGCTCGGGCGCAGAAAACTGCCCGCGGAATGCGTGCTCGCGCTGCTGATGATCCTGCAGATGGCGCTGGTCTACGCGCACGACATCGAAGCTGTCTTCCTGGTCCCGGTCTGGGCCTGGTTCTGGATGCGCTTCGGGCCGAGGAGCCGCTGGTCCTATGCGAGCCTCGCGCTGCTGCTCGTGCTCTCGCTGCCGAAGTGGATGGTCACCTCGGCGACGACCGGATTGCTGCTGCAGTGGCGCAGCGTGACGCTGCTCGCGCTGCTCGCGCTCGTGATCGCGAGCGCTAGATCCCCAGACCAGGCCCGTGATAGACGCTGAAGACGGCCAAGGCCGCAGCGACGCCGGGGTGTGCCAGCGACGCCGGAGCGAGGATGCGGATGCGCGCGCGGTGCTCGCGCAGCGAGGCGGAGAGGTGCTCGGCCGCCGCGCTGTCCAAGTGCGTCAGGCCCTTCAGGTCGAGCACGAGCCGGTCGCGCGTGTGCTGCAGCGCCTCCCGGGCCTGGTGCGCGATACGGGCGCAGTCGTCGGCGGCGAGCGCGCCGTGCAGACGCAGCCAGACCGCGCCGTCGGGCCGGCGCTCGACGGAGACGGCGTTGCGCGCATCGACGAGCCGCTGCCAGATGCGTTAAGCACGCCCCG
>Ga0302299_10002622_pt1 | contig 10972 bp, 11 predicted proteins | sample III_Fen_N3_4_FD_198795 | JGI IMG/M metagenome (GOLD analysis project Ga0302299, IMG submission 198795) | Peat permafrost microbial communities from Stordalen Mire near Abisko, Sweden - III_Fen_N3_4 | ecosystem: Environmental > Terrestrial > Soil > Wetlands > Permafrost | place: Sweden: Abisko...
CGGCGCCAAAGGTCTGGTCGGCGGTGCTGCGGCTCGAGGTGCTGGCGGAGGCGCCGCCCTGGGCCGCGGAACCCCATTACGGCGCGGTGGTGGCCGCGGCCTTCGGCCAGCGCCGCAAGACTTTGCGCAACTCCCTGGCCGGGCTGCTCGACGCCGCGCAGATCACCGCGGCCGGGATCGATCCGGGCGCGCGCGCCGAGACCCTGGCGGCGGAGCAGTTCGGGCGCCTCGCGCTGGCAGTGGCGGCAGGCGCACGGCTGTGATTCACTAGGGCCGTCGACTCCGGGGCGCCGCACCATGTCCAGTTACTCCCAGCTGCTCGTAGCCATTGACCTCAGCGACCAGAGTCGCGCCATCGCCGCCAAGAGCGTTGAGCTGGCGCGGCTGTGGCAGGCGCAGCTGCGGCTGCTGCACGTCATCGAGTACGTGCCCGTGGAACCAATGAGCGACGCGCTGGTGCCGGTGGTGCAGATCGACGAGCGCGTGGTGGCGCGCGCCCGCGAGCAGATCCACGCGCTCGCCGCAGCGTTGGGCGTGCCGGCCGATTGCTGTCGCGTCGCCACCGGCAACGTCAAGGCCGAGATCCTGCGCCAGGCGCGCGAGGCCGGCGCCGACCTGATCGTGCTCGGCTGCCGCGAGCGCCACGGCCTGTCGATCCTGGTCAACCTCACCGAGGACACCGTGCTGCACGGCGCGCGCTGCGACGTGCTGGCCATGCGGGTGCGTTGATGGGCGATCGGCACCAGATCGAGGTCGAGGTCGAGACCAGCTATCTCGACGAGCAGTCCGAGCCGGCGGAACACCGCTTCGTGTTCGCCTACACCGTGACGCTGCGCAATGCCGGCGCGGTGGCAGCCCGGCTCCTGACCCGCCACTGGATCATCACCGACGCCAATGGCCGCGTGCAGGAAGTACGCGGCGACGGCGTGGTCGGCGAGCAGCCGCACCTGCAGCCTGGCCAGGGCTTCCGCTATTCGAGCGGCACGGTACTCGAAACGCCGGTGGGCTCCATGCATGGCAGCTACCGGATGGTGGGTGACGATGGCGAGCGGTTCGACGCGCCGATCGCCGCGTTCCGACTCGCCAAGCCAGGACTCCTGCACTGAACAGGCCTGGTCCGCGCGCATGACCCGCTGGGCCATAGGGGACGTGCAGGGCTGCTGCGCGGAACTCGACGAACTGCTGCGGCGCATCCGCTTCAACGCCGATCGCGACCTGCTGTGGCTGACCGGCGACCTGGTCAATCGCGGCCCACAGTCGCTCGCTGCGCTGCGCCGCGTGCGCAACCTCGCCGCGAATGCGATCACCGTCCTCGGCAATCACGACCTGCACCTGCTGGCGGTAGCGCTCGTGCCCGGACAGCGCCAGCGACGCAGCGATACGCTCGATGAGGTGCTGGAGGCGAGCGATCGCGACGCATTGATCGGCTGGCTGCTGGAGCGACCGCTGGCCCATTACGACGCTGCCCACGACGACCTGATGGTGCACGCCGGGCTGGTGCCGCAGTGGCACGCACGGCGCACCGCGCAGCTTGCCGGCGAGGTCGAGCAGGCACTGCGCCATGATCCACGTGCGCTGCTCGAGTCCATGTACGGCGATGAGCCCGACCGCTGGGACGACTCGCTGGAGGGCATGGCGCGGCTGCGCTTCATCATCAACGTGCTCACGCGCCTGCGCGTGTGCACGGCGCAGGGGCGCGTCGACCTGCGCCAGAAGGGACCTCCGCAGGACAGCCGCGCGCCGTGGATGCCCTGGTTCCGGGTCCGGGACCGCGCCAGCGCCGCGGTGCGGGTGATCTTCGGCCACTGGTCGACGCTGGGATTCCATCGCGGCGACGGCGTGCTGGCGCTCGACACCGGCTGCGTGTGGGGCGGTGCGCTCACCGCCGTGAATCTCGATGATCCGGAAGCGCCGCCGGTGGCGGTCGCCGCGCGTCCGGGCCGAGCGCCGGTCTAGGGCCGGTCAAGTGCCGTAGCGCAGCGTGAGTTCGCTCGTGGCCGGCGCGTAGATGCCCTGCGGCACCTGCAAAATCGCCACGCTCCCGGTGGCCGGCACAATGATGGTCACGCGCTGTTCACCGCGTACTTCGAGGTGGCCGATGGAGCCCGGCCGCACGGCGAATTCGAGCCGGATCGGCCAGTCGTGCCCGTGTGCCGGGCGCAGCCTGAATTCCCCGTCTCCGGAAACGTCGACGAGCACGACGCGCAGGGCATTGCGGTTCCAGGTCTGCTCGAGCGTGGGGGCGGTCTTGCCCTCCCCGGCTTCCACGACCAGCTCATGGACGGTTGGCTCGGAGGCCGGCGGCGCCTTGTGCCAGGGCCACAGGGCCTGCAGGTGGCTGCAGCCGCCCAGCAGCGCCAGGCTGGCCACCATGAGGCTGGCCGCCAGTGCATTGCCGGCGCGACGCGGTGCGCCGCTTGGGATTGGTAAACTCACAGGCATCCTGGGTCCAGATTACGCCAGAGGCGGGAAAAATAGCAGCTGTCGGGATTCGTAGACATAAGATACACGCATGGAAACCCTGCAGGCCCTGAACCTGAACCGCTGGATCGACGAGCATCGCCATCTGCTCAAGCCGCCCGTGGGCAATAAGCTCGTCTACCAGGACAGCGAATTCATGATCATGGTCGTGGGTGGCCCGAACACGCGAACCGACTTCCATGTCGATCCTGCCGAGGAATTCTTCCACCAGCTCGAGGGCGACATGGTGCTGCGCGTGGCGGAAGGCGGCCGGATCCGCGACCTGCCGATTCGTGCCGGCGAGATCCTGCTGCTGCCGGCACGCGTGCCGCATTCGCCGCAGCGCCCGGCCGGCAGCGTCGGCCTGGTGGTCGAACGCCGCCGACGGCCCGGTGAACTCGACGGACTGCAGTGGTACTGCGCGCAGTGCCAGCAGCTGCTGTACGAGGAATACCTCGCGCTCACGAACATCGAAACCGAACTGCCGCCGGTGTTCGCGCGCTTCTATGCCGATCCGGCGCATCGCCGCTGCCGCCACTGCGGCGCGATCGAGCCGTTGCCGACGACCTCCGCGCCGTGAACAGCCCCTGACGCGCAAATGGCAAACGTACGCCCGTCCCAGCCGGTTGCGCTGTCCATCGACGGATCGATGTTCAGCGCCGACCTGCATGAATTCCATGACCTGGCCATCGCGCAGGATTTCGACGGCGCCCAGCCGCGCTGGTTCGATGCGCCGCCTGCGCGCAGCGCCGCGCTCAGCGCTGGTGGATTCAGCGGCCGCGTCGAGCACGGCGCGAGCTGCAACTGCAGCACGCTGACGCTGACGCCGCACTGCGACGGCACGCATACGGAATGCGCCGGCCACCTGACGCGCGAGCCGCTCGCGGTGCGCACCGTGGCGCCGGCCGGCCTGGTGCCGGCGCTGCTGGTGAGCGTGACGCCGGTGGCCGCGGGGCAAAGCGTGGAGAGTACGCGGCCACTACCGCTCTCGGGCGACCTGCTCATCACGGCGGCAGCACTCATGCAAGCGTGGCCGGCGCAGCTGCCGTTCGCGCCGCGCGCGCTCATCGTGCGGACGCTGCCGAATGCCGCCCACAAGCGCACGCGCGACTACCGCAGCGAGCCCGCCGCTTTCCTGAGCCTGCCGGCCGCAGCACTGATGGTCGCGCGCGGCATCGAGCATCTGGTGCTCGACGTGCCCTCCGCGGACCGCGCCTCCGACGGCGGCCTGCTGAGCGCGCACCGCGAATTCTTTGGCCTGCCAGCGGGCAGCGTTGCGCTCCCCGCGGTGGGCCGGCCGCAGTGCACGATCACCGAGCTGGCCTTCATCGACGACGCCGCGGCGGATGGCTGCTATCTGCTGGGCCTGCAGCTGCCGGCGCTGGGCGGCGACGCGCTGCCTTCACGCCCGCTCCTGTACCCGGTGCGCCCGGCATGAACGCAGCAGCGGCGAACCTGGTGAGCCGCGAACAGGCAGAAGCGCTCGATGCCGCCGATGAGCTGGCGCGCTGGCGCGAACAATTCGCGCTGCCGCGCGCCGCCGACGGCAGCGCCGTCACCTACCTGTGCGGACACTCGCTCGGGCTGGCGCCGCTCGCGGCGCGTGCGCGCGTGCTTGAGGAAATCGAGGACTGGGAACGGCTGGGCGTGAGCGGCCACGAACACGGCCGGCGCGCCTGGATCGGCTATGCCGAGCGCCTCAGCCCGCTGCTGGCCCCGCTCGCGGGCGCGGCCGCCAGCGAAGTGGTGGCCATGAACGCGCTCAGCGTCAACCTGCACCTGCTGCTCGCCAGCTTCTACCGGCCGACGACGACACGCCATCGCATCCTGATCGAAGCCGGTGCCTTTCCCTCCGATCGTCATGTGGTGAGTTCGCAGATACGCTGGCATGGCTACGATCCCGCCGAGGCGCTGGTCGAAGTCGCGCCGCGCCAGGGTGAGGAACTGCTGCGCCCCGAGGACATCGAAGCCCGCATTGCCGCCGAGGGCGAGACGCTGGCGCTGGTGTTGTGGCCGGGCGTGCAGTACCGCACCGGCCAGTGCTTCGAGCTCGCGGACATCACCCGCGGTGCGCAGCGCGCCGGCGCGCGCGTGGGCTTCGACCTGGCGCATGCCATCGGCAACCTGCCGCTCGCGCTGCATGACAGCAACGCCGATTTCGCGGCGTGGTGCAGTTACAAGTACCTGAACGGTGGTCCCGGCGCGATTGGTGGCGCCTTCGTGCACGAGCGCCACGCCCACGACGAAACACTGCCGCGCCTCCAGGGCTGGTGGGGGAGCAATTCCGCCACACGATTCCTGATGAATGGCGCGTTCGAGGCATCTCCCGGTGCCGCAGCCTGGCAGGTGAGCAACCCACCGGTGCTGTCGGCCGCGCCACTGCTGGCGGCGCTGGAAATTCATGGCAGCGCGGGCATGGCGAGGCTCCGGGCCAAGTCGCTGCGCCTGACCGCCTTCCTGCAGGCTGCGCTCGAGCTGCGTTGCGGCGCCGACATCGAATTCATCAGCCCGCGTGATCCGCGCCAGCGCGGCGCGCAGCTCTCGGTGCGCGTGCGCGGCGGCAGCGAGCGCGCCCGCGCGGCCCATGCAGCGCTCGGCCAGCGCGCGGTGGTCAGCGACTGGCGCGAGCCCGACACGATCCGCATGGCGCCGGTACCGCTGTACAACAGCTACGCGGATGCCTGGCGCGCAGCCGAACAGTTCTCCGCGGCGCTCGGCCGCCCCTGACACGCCCGTGGCGCGGATCACCATCGTCGGCGCCGGGCCCGTGGGTACGCTGCTCGCCATCCTGCTGGCGCGGCGCGGCTGGCAGGTGCGCATGCTGGAGCGCCGCGCCGACCCGCGCAGCAGCACGCCCGAGCGCGGCCGCTCCATCAACCTGGCGCTGGCCGCGCGCGGCCTCAGCGCGCTCGAGCACGCCGGCGTGCTCGAGCGCGTGCGGCCGGAGCTGATCGCGATGCGCGGCCGGCAGCTGCACGACCTGGCCGGCAATGGCCCGTTGCTGCCCTACGGCCAACACGAAGGCGAAGTCATCCACGCCGTCAGTCGCGCGCGACTCAATCGCGCGCTGGTCGAGGCCGCGGCCGAACTGCCTTCGATCGAGCTCAGCTTCGAACGCGGCGTAGTGGACTTCGATCCGTCCACCGCCACCCTGCAGTTGCGCGACCAGCAAGAGCACGCGACGACCGAGGCGGCGTCGGGGCCGGTGATCGGTGCGGACGGCGCCGGATCCGCGCTGCGCCAGGCGCTGCAGCGCCGCGACCTGCTGCACGCGACCGAGGAGCCGCTCGATCACGATTACAAGGAGCTGCAGATTCCCGCGCCGGCGGACGGCCGCTGGCCGCTCGAGCCGCACGCCCTGCACGTCTGGCCGCGCGGCGGCTACATGCTCATCGCGCTTCCAAATCCGGACCGCAGCTTCACCGCGACGCTGTTCCTGCCGGCGCGCGGCGCCAGCAGCTTCGAGTCACTTACCTCGCCGGAGCGCGCGCGTGCATTCTTCGCGACGCAGTTTCCCGATGCGCTCGCATTGATCCCGGATTTCGAGCGGCAGTTCACGCAGCATCCGCAGGGCCGGCTCGCCACGCTCCATTGCTGGCCGTGGCGCGCGCCGGGCGTGCTGCTCATCGGCGATGCCGCGCACGCGATCGTGCCCTTCCATGGCCAGGGACTCAACTGCGGGTTCGAGGACTGCGTGCTGCTCGCCGAGCTCTTGACCAGCCATCCCGACTTCGACACCGCGGCCAGCGAATTCGAGCGGCGCCGCCGCCCGGACACCGATGCGATCGCGACCATGGCGATCGAGAATTACCAGGACATGCGCAGCAGCGTGCTGGCTCCGGACTTCGCGGCCCGCAAGGAGCTGGCGCTCGACCTGGAGCGGCGCTTCCCGGGACGCTTCATCCCGCGCTACTCGATGGTGATGTTCCACGCCGAGATCCCCTACGCCGAGGCGCTGGGCCGCGGTGCCCTGCAGGAACGCATACTCGATTCGCTGCGCGCCGCGGGCGCCGGCGCGGCCTCCGAACTGGCAGCGCGGCTGCTGGACGACAGCGGCCTGTAGTCCGTCAGATCCGCTCGAGCGTCAGGAAGGTCATCGGCCAGCGATGGCGCTCATCCGCAACGTGCTCGCTGCGCGCGAGCTCCCGCCATTGCGCCAGATCGTATTCGGGAAACAGCACGTCGCCCTCGATGGTCGCGTGCACCAGGGTAAGTTCGAGTCGCGTGGCCAGCGGCAGCGCCTGTCGGTAGAGTTCGGCGCCACCGATCACGCACAGCTCCTCGGCCTCGGCGCACATCGCCAGCGCTGCCGGCAGGGAGGCAACCGCCTCCACGCCCGCCGGCAGCGTGTCGGGGTGGCGCGTCAGCACCAGGTTGCGGCGCCCGGGCAGCGCGCGGCCGATCGAATCGAAAGTGCGGCGGCCCATGAGTATCGGTCGCCCCATGGTCAGCGACTTGAATCTACGCAGGTCGTCGGGCAGGTGCCAGGGCAGGCCGCCGTCGCGGCCGATCACGCGGTTGTCGGCCAGCGCCGCGATGAGGCTCAGCTTCAAAGCTCGACCAGCGTCGCCAGCACGATGACGTGCCGTTCGGGCATGCGGAAGAAATCCATGGCCTGCGTGCTGCGCCGCTGCATCCACGCGAACACCCGGCGTCGCAGGCCCTCGTAGCCGCCGCGCGGACGCGGCCGCACCAGATGCCAGCCCAGGAAGAATGAGCAATCCTGGCTGAACAGGTGCAGGCCACGCACGCGGCATTGCTGCAGGGCGGCGCTGACGTCAGGCGTCTCCATGAAGCCGAAGCGCGCCGTCACCAGGTGCACGTCCGACTGCAGGTTGTCGATGCGCACGCGATCATTGGGGTCCTGGCGCGGGATACGCGTGAATTCCATGTTGAGGAACACCACGCGCTCATGCACCACATGATAGTGCTCGAGGCTGCGCAGCAGCGCGGTGGGCACGAAGCGCGGCTCGCTCACCAGGAACACGGCGGTGCCGGGCACGCGCGGGACATTGGCAAACAGCCGCGGCAGGTCCTTGAGCGGCACCGACAGGGCATGCAGCGCTGCGCGCAGCAGGCGCCGGCCCGAACGCCAGGTCATGAACACTGCGTAGAGCAGCGTCGCGAACAGCAGCGGCACCCAGGCACCCTGCGTGAACTTGGTCAGGTTCGCCACGCTGTAGGCCACGTCGATGACCAGCAGCGGGAGGAACAGCAGTGCCACCCGCCAGTGTGGCCAGTGCCAGCGCGAAGCCGCCAGCACCATGCCGAGGATGGTGGTGATGCCCATGGTGCCGGCGACGGCCGCGCCGTAGGCGCTGCCGAGCGCGTCCGAGGAGCCGAAGCCGACGACGAATATGCACACTGCCAGGAATACCAGCGCGTTCACCACCGGCACGAAGATATGGCCATGCTCGTGCGCCGAGGTCTGCAGGATGCGCAGTCGCGGCAAGTCGAGCTGCACCGCCTGGCGGGTCACCGAGAACGCGCCGGTGATGGTGGCCTGCGAGGCGATGATCGCGGCAAGCGTCGCCAGCAGGATGAACCACGGCAGCGCCACCGCCGGCAGCAGTGCGAACAGCGGTTTATGCGCCGCCGCGGCGTCGCTCAGTACCAGCGCTCCCTGCCCGAAATAGCTCAGCAGCAGCGCCGGCCAGACGACGCCGAACCAGGCCAGCCGCACCGGCCCCTTGCCGAAGGAGCCCATGTCGGCATAGAGCGCCTCGCCGCCGGTCACCGTCAGGAACACGCTGCCGAGTATCGCCAGCGCCACGCCCTGGTGCTGGACCAGCAGCATCAACCCCAGGCGCGGATCAAGCGCGCGCAGCACCTGTGGGTTGCGCGCGATGGCCACCGCGCCGGTGTAGGCCAGCACCGCAAACCATATCAGCATGATGGGGGCGAACAGGCGCCCGACCCGCTCGGTGCCGCTGCGCTGGATGGCGAACAGCAGCATGATGATCACCAGGGTCAGGGGCACGACCACGCGCGCCATGTCGGCATTGAGGAGCTCCAGGCCCTCGACCGCGCCGAGCACCGAGATCGCCGGCGTGATCAGCGCGTCGCAGTAGAACAGCGCCGCCCCCATGACCGCGAGGCCAATCACCGCCCGGCCCCAGCGTGGCGCGTCCTCGAGCCGCCGTTGCACCAGCGCGAACAGCGAGAGGATGCCGCCCTCGCCTTCGTTGTCCGCGCGCATCATCAGGGTGACGTATTTGATCGTGACGATCGCCAGCAGGCTCCAGAACATCAGCGACAGCACGCCCAACAGGACCGTGGCCGGGTGGCCGGCCTGGCCGGTCGCATTGAGCGACTGCTCGAGTGCATACAGCGGGCTGGTGCCGATGTCGCCGTAGACGATGCCGATCGCGCCGAAGGTCGCTCCGAGCGAGAGACGCCTGCCACGAGTGCCTGCCACGATATTCTCCTTCTAGAGCTCGACCTGGGTCGCCAGCACGATCACACGCCGGTCCGGCATGCGGAAGAATTCAGCCGCCTGGGTGCTGCGCCGCTGCATCCAGGCAAACACCCGGCGCTTCAGGCCCTCGTAGCCGCCGCGCGGTCGCGGCCGCACGAGGTGCCAGCCCAGGAAGAACGAGCAGTCCTGGACAAACAGCTTGAGGCCGCGCACGCGGCACTGCTTGAGCGCCACGCTGACATCCGGCGTCTCCATGAAGCCGAAGCGCGCGGTCACCAGGTGGACGTCTTCGCGCAGCGTTTCGATGCGCACGCGATCGTTCGGATCCTGGCGCGGGATGCGCACGACTTCCATGTTGAGGAACACGACGCGCTCGTGCACGACATGGTTGTGCTCGAGGTTGCGCAGCAGCGCCGTCGGCACGAAACGCGGTTCACTCACCAGGAACACGGCGGTACCCGGCACCCGGGTGGCGCGCTCGAGCAGGCGCGGCAGATCCTTGAGCGGCACGGCCATCTCACGCAATGCGGCATGCATGAGCCGCCGGCCGGAGCGCCAGGTCATGAACACCGTGAACAGCAGCGAAGCGAACAGCAACGGCAGCCATGCGCCCTGGGCAAACTTGGCGAGATTGGCCGCACTGTACACCACATCGACGAACAGCAGCAGGCCGCAGGTGGCGGCGATCCGGCGCAGCGACCATTGCCAGCGCGTGGCCGCGAGCACCATGATCAGCACGGTGTCGATGGTCATGGTGCAGGCGACGGCCGCACCGTAGGTGCCGCCGAGCGCGTCCGACGAACCGAAGCCAATGACGAACACGCACACCGCGAGGAACACCAGCACGTTGACGATCGGCACGAATACCTGCCCGTGCTCGTGCGCCGAGGTCTGCAGGATGCGCAGGCGCGGCAGCAGGTCGAGCTGCACTGCCTGGCGCGTCACGGAAAAGGCGCCGGTGATGGTGGCTTGCGAAGCGATGATCGCGGCCAGTGTCGCGAGCAATACCATCCACGGCAGCAGTTGCACCGGCACCAGCGCGAACAGCGGCTTGTGGGCCGCGGTCGCGTCCGCCAGCACCAGCGCGCCCTGCCCAAAATAGCTCAGCAGCAAGGACGGCCACACCACGCAGAACCAGGCGAGTCGTACCGGACCCCTACCGAAAGACCCCATGTCGGCATAGAGCGCCTCGCCACCGGTCACGGTCAGGAACACGCCACCCAGGATCGCGACGGCCACCACCTGGTGGCGGATCAGCAGTGCCAGGCCATAATAGGGATTGACGGCGAGCAGCACCTGCGGATTGCGCAGGATCGCAATCGCCCCGGTGGCGGCCAGCACGGCGAACCACAGCAGCATGATCGGCGCGAACAGCCGCCCCATGCGTTCGGTGCCGCGGCGCTGGATCGCGAACAGCACCGCGATGATCACCAGCGTGACGGGCACCACCACGCGAGCCATGTCTGCATTGAGCAGCTCGAGGCCCTCGACCGCACCGAGCACCGAGATCGCCGGCGTTATCAGCGCGTCGCAGTAGAACAGCGCCGCGCCCATGACCGCGAGCGCGATCGCGGCGCGTCCCCAACGTGGTGCTTCCTCGAGACGGCGCTGCACCAGCGCAAACAGCGAAAGAATGCCGCCCTCGCCGGCGTTGTCGGCCCGCATGATCAGCACCACGTACTTGGCGGTGACCACGATCAGCAGGCTCCAGAAGATCAGCGAGAGCACGCCCAGCACCGCCTCGGGCGACTGCGGGTTGCCGCCGGTCGCGGCCAGGGACTGCTGGAGTGCATACAGCGGACTGGTGCCGATGTCGCCGAACACCACTCCGGTGGCGCCGATGGTCGCCCGTAAGGACAGGCGCCGGGCGTTCATCCCCGCCGTACCTTTCGCTTCCTGCGCGGGCTCGCGCCGCCGGCTGTGGCGCGGCGCTTGCGGGGCTTCGGGCGCTTTGGCGGCCACAGCATCGTGCCGCGGCACTGTTCGGAACCACAGTGGCAGGCCCAGATCTCATCGACGTTGGGTGGGTCGGAGCGGTCGCGGCCGATGGAGTAGTCGTACTTGAGCTCTTCGCCCGGCTGGATGGTACGCAGC
>Ga0302299_10002623_pt1 | contig 10970 bp, 10 predicted proteins | sample III_Fen_N3_4_FD_198795 | JGI IMG/M metagenome (GOLD analysis project Ga0302299, IMG submission 198795) | Peat permafrost microbial communities from Stordalen Mire near Abisko, Sweden - III_Fen_N3_4 | ecosystem: Environmental > Terrestrial > Soil > Wetlands > Permafrost | place: Sweden: Abisko...
ATGGACTGGACCGACCGGCACTGCCGGTACTTCCTGCGCCTCATCTCGCGCCACGCGCGGCTCTACACCGAAATGGTGACCGCGCCCGCGCTGCTGCATGGGGACGTGCCGCGCCACCTCGACTTCGATCGTTCGGAGCATCCGGTGGCATTGCAGCTGGGCGGCAGCGATCCGGCGATGCTCGCGCACGGCGCGCGCCTGGGCGAGCAGTGGGGCTACGACGAGATCAACCTGAATTGCGGCTGTCCGTCGGAGCGCGTCCAGACCGGCAGCTTCGGCGCGTGCCTGATGGGCGATCCCGCGCTGGTCGCCGATTGCGTGAAGGCGATGCGCGATGCGGTCACGATTCCCGTGACGGTCAAGCACCGGATCGGCTTGGACAACGGCGACGACTACGGCTTCGTCCGCGACTTCGTCGGCGCGGTTTCGGCGGCAGGTTGCGACGTGTTCATCGTGCATGCGCGCAATGCGGTGCTCAAGGGCCTGTCGCCGAAGGAGAACCGCGAAGTGCCGCCGTTGCGCTACGACGTCGTGCACCGGCTGAAGCGCGAATTTCCGCACCTGACGATCGTGCTGAACGGCGGGCTCACCACATGGCCGGCCATCGAGCGTGAACTGGGCGCGGTCGACGGCGTTATGCTGGGCCGCGCGGCCTATCACGATCCGTATGTGCTGGCGCCGGTGGATTGGCGGCTGTTCGGCGTCGAGACGCCGCCGCCGACGCGTGCCGAAATCCTGCGCGCGCTGATGCCCTACGTCGCTGCGCAGCGAGAGCGCGGCATGCCACTGCGCGGCATGGCGCGGCACTTCCTGGGCCTGTATCACGGCCGCCCTGGCGGCAGGCGGTTCAGGCAGATCCTCTCGGACTCGGCGCAGCTGCGCGATGCAGGCCCCGAGTTGCTGGAGCAGGCGCTCGCGGCGGCGGAGCCCGCCGAGAGCGCGCTGTTCGTCGAGTAGGCGAGCTAGGACCGGGGCATGTCGTCCGCGATGTACGCGCGGACGATGCTCTCGAAGTCGGTGTCCGCCTTCATGCCCAGCGCAGGGCCGAGTTTGGGCGCGAAATTCGCGGGCCAAGTCGCTACGATCCTGTCGATGACCGGATCGTGGATCCACTTCACGCGGTCGGCAACCGCGTCTCCGGCGACCTTGCGCAATGCCGCGACCATGTCCGCAACGGGCACGCAAATGCCTGGCACGTTGACCGATCGCGTGTGCGCGAACGAAGTCGCCGGAACCTCATGGCCGATGATCAGATTCTCTATCACGGCACGCGGGCTTTGCACCCACATCCGCGTCGCGGGCGCCACCGGGCAGATCGCATCGACGCCGGCGAGCGGCTCGCGAATGATGCCGCTCGCGAACGACGAAGCTGCCTTGTTCGGCTTGCCGGGCCGCACGGTGACCGTAGGCAGGCGCAGGCTGCGGCCATCGACGAAGCCCTTGCGCGTCATGTCGTACACGAGATATTCGCCGATCAGCTTCTGCGCGCCGTAGGAGGCCTGCGGCGTCACCGGGGCGTCGTCGGTCACCGGGTCCGGCACGGGCCCGCCGAAGACGGCCAGCGAACTGGTGAACACGAATTTGGGCGGCGCGGCCAGCGCGCGGCATCGTTCGAGAAGGAGTCGTGTCGCGTCGAGGTTGACGCGCATGCCGATGTCGAAATCGGCTTCCGCCTGGCCGCTGACGACGGCGGCCATATGGAATACGGAGTCGGTGTCGCGCGTGACGGCGCGCTCGACGACGGCGGCGTCGGCCAGGTCGCCGGCGATGGTCGTGAGACGCGGGTCGGCGGGCAGCGTTGCCGGGACCACGTCGAGCAGCACGATTTGCGCTATCTCGCGCGGCCGCCCGTTCGCATCGGCCAGCGTGCCGCGCTCGAGCAGCCGAAGGGCGAGGCGTCGGCCCAGGAATCCGGCGCCGCCGGTGATCACGATGCGCATGGCAAGTCCGCAGGCTTTGGGGAAAACGCTATCATAGCCGCCCCGATGTCCGTTGCAGGAGCCGACGATGAACCGCCCGATCCATTTTGAAATCCACGCGGAGAACACCGACCGCGCCATCGCTTTCTATTCGACGCTGTTCGGCTGGACGTTTTCGCAATGGGCAGGCCAGCCCTATTGGCTCGTCAAGACCGGGGAAGACGGAACGCCGGGCATCAACGGCGGCCTGCTGCCTCGCCAAGGCGCGGGACCGGCCAACATGGCGGCCGTCAATGCCTACGTGTGCACGACGGGCGTGGATAATCTCGATGCGATGCTGGTGAAGGCCGTCGCGGCGGGCGGCGTCGTGGCGGTGCCGAAGATGCCGATCCCGACGATGGGCTGGCTCGCCTACTGCAAGGACCCCGAGGGCAACCTCTTCGGCATGATGCAGATGGATGCGAACGCAGCATGATTCCAGCATCCGTACCGCGCCGTCTGCGCATCGCGACCCGTGAATCCGCGCTGGCCCTGTGGCAGGCCGAGCACATCCGTGCGCGGCTGGTCGCGCAATATCCGGGCATGACGGTCGACCTGCTGGGGATGACGACGCAGGGCGACCGCATTCTCGACCAGCCGCTGTCGTCGATCGGCGGCAAGGGCCTGTTCATCAAGGAACTCGAAGTGGCGATGGACGACGGCCGCGCCGACATGGCCGTGCATTCGCTGAAGGACGTGCCGATGGAGATGCCGAGCGGCTTCTCGCTGGCGTGCATCACGGCGCGCGAGGATCCACGCGATGCCTTCGTCTCGAATGAATACGCAAACCTTGCGGAGCTGCCGAAGGGCGCCGTCGTCGGGACGTCGAGCCTGCGGCGCGAAGCGCAACTGCGCGAACGGTATCCGCACCTCGACATCCAGCCGCTGCGCGGCAACGTCAACACGCGGCTGCGCAAGCTCGACGAGGGCCAGTACGCGGCGATCATCCTTGCCGCCGCCGGCCTGAAGCGGTTGGGGTTCGGCACGCGCATCGCCTCGCTGCTGGAACCTGAGGAAAGCCTGCCGGCGCCGGGGCAGGGCGCGCTGGGGCTCGAATGCCGCAGCGATCGCGCGAACGTGCTGGCGGCGCTGGCGCCGATGGCCGATCTCGGCACGACGCTCGCCACGACGGCCGAGCGCGCGTTCTCGCGCGCGCTGGGCGGCAGCTGCCACACGCCACTCGCCGCGTACGCCGAATGGGAGGAGGGCACGCTGTGGCTCCGCGGCCTGCTGGCGGGTCGCGACGGGCTGGACATCATGCGCGGCGAAATCGAGGCCGACGTCGCGGACAGCGAAGCCGCGGCGCTGCTGGGACAGGAACTGGCCGACGATTTCCTGGCGCGCGGCGCGTCGCGTTTCATCGTCGCCTGACGCCGGGGCAGCCACCTTGGGCGTGCACTCGCTGTCAGCGCCGCCGGAGGCGCGGGGTCCGCTGGCAGGTGTCGGCGTGATCGTCACGCGGCCTGCACGCCAGGCCGCCGGGTTGACGCGGCAGCTGGCGGTGCTTGGCGCCACGCCCATCGTCTTTCCTGCGATCGTGATCCTGCCTCCCGCGAATCGCGCGCCGCTCGACGCCGTGCACGCGGCGCTGGACCAGTTCGACATCGCGATCTTCGTCTCCGCCAATGCGGTCGAGTACGGCGTGCCGGCGCCGGAGGCCTGGCCTTCGAAGCTGCTCGCGCTGGCACCCGGTCCGGGCACGGCGGCTGCGCTGGCCGCAACCGGGATCGCCGAGGCGCGCATTCCCGCGTCGACGTTCGACAGCGCAGGGCTGCTGGCGCTGCCCGAGCTGCACGACGTCGCCGGCAAGCGCGTCGTGATCTTTCGCGGCGAAGGCGGGCGCGGCGACCTTGGCGATACGCTGCGCGAACGCGGCGCGAGCCTGACCTACGTCGAGTGCTATCGTCGCGCGGCGCCCGCCACCGGCTCAGCGGGATTGAGCGACGTGCTGCGCGAAGGGCGCGCCCATGCGCTGACGCTGACGTCGAGCGAGGGCCTCGACAATCTCTGCGCGCTGCTCGCAGCCCCGGACCTGGAACGGCTCCGGCGCGTGCCGGCCTTCGTTCCGCATCCGCGCATCGCGGAACATGCGCGCACGCTGGGCTTCGTCCCCGTCGAAACGGGCGGCGCCGACGCCGGGCTCATTGCCGGATTGCTAAAATGGTTCGCCCGGCATCCACACAGTTGACACTCCTCAGTTGACATAGCCGACTCCCACCCGACGCTCAACCGAAAAGACCATCATGTCCCAGCCCGACATCATCATCACCGCGCCGCTGCCGCCGTTCCTCTACGATCCGCTGAAGGCCGGCTATCGCTGCCACGACTACTACCAGGCGAGCCACAAGCCCGGACTGCTCGCGGCGGAAGGCCCTCGCATCCGCGGACTGGTGCAGGGCGGCGGAACGGTGACGCCGACGTCGCTGCTCGATGCGCTGCCCAAACTCGAGATCATTTCGGTGTTCGGCGTGGGCTATGACGGCGTGCCGGTCGACTATTGCCGGTCGCGCGGGATCAAGGTGACGAACACGCCCGACGTCCTCACCGACGACGTGGCCGACGTCGCGCTGGCGCTGATCATGATGACGGGCCGTGGCTTCGTCCGGTTGAACCGCTTCGTGCATGCGGGCGATTGGGAGAAGCGCGGACCGGAACTGACGACCAAGCTTTCCGGCAGGAAGGTGGGCATCCTGGGGCTGGGGCGCATCGGCAAGGCCATCGCCGAGCGCGTCAGCGCACTGGGCATGCAGGTCTCATATACCGGCCGCAAGGCGCAGGACGTGCCGTATCGTTTCATTCCGGACTTGAAATCGCTGGCGGCGGGCGTGGACTTCCTCGTCGTCGCGTGTCCGGGCGGCGCGGCGACGAAGAACATCGTCGACGCCGGCGTGCTGGCGGCGCTGGGAAAGAAAGGCACGCTCGTCAACATCGCGCGCGGCTCGATCATCGACGAGCCGGCGCTGGTCGCCGCGTTGGAGGCCGGCACGATCAAGGGCGCGGGGCTCGATGTCTTCGCCGACGAGCCGCACATCCCTGCGCCGCTGTTCGCGATGGACAACGTCGTTTTGCTGCCGCACGTCGGCAGCGCGACGCACGAGACGCGCCAGGCGATGGGCGACCTGTGCCGCGCGAATCTCGATGCGTGGTTCGCGGGCAAGCCCGTGCTGACGCTGATTTCCGAACTGGCCTGAACGAGCGGCTTAAGGAGAAGGCTCAGTCGCCGTCGCAGGCAGCGCCTTCTTCGCCTTCGGCCGGTACAGCACGGCGACGAGCGACGCCATCACCAGCGCCAGCGCGGTGAATTCCGCGGCGCCCGGCCGCTCGCCCAGGAACAGCATGCCGGCGAACACGCCGACGACTGGCACGGGCAGCGAGGACATCGACGACACCGCCACGGGCAGCGTGCGCGCCAGCGTGAACCACGCCCAGTGCGCGATGGTTCCGGCCAGGAACATGTTGTAGGCGATGGCGAACCACGCCTTCCCCGAAAGCGTGGTCAGGTACGACGCCGGATGCGGATCGAGGAACGGCGCCATGATCGCCAGCGGCAGCCAGCCCAGCAGCATCATCCAGCCGGACAGCGCGTTCTGCGCGAACGGCGGCTTCCACTTGCGCAGCAGCACCGTGCCCAGCGCCCACAGCACCGCTGCGGCGAGGATCATCAGCGCGCCGGTCGGCGCCGTGCCGATGTGGCGGATGTCGTCGCCCAGCAGCAGCGCCATGGCGAACATGCCGAGGCCAAGGCCGACGATCTTTCGCCGATCGAGCGGCTCGTTCAGCACCGCCATCGCGATCAGCGTGGACCAGATCGGCATCGTGTAGGCGATGATCGCGCTGCGGCCCGCCGGGAGCTGCTGCACGCCGAACAGCACGAACCCGTTCCAGCCGGCGATGTTGAGGAAGGCCAGCGTCGCCACCTTGCCCCACCATGCGCGCGGAATGCGGATGGACTCGCCGCTCCATAGCGTGACGAGGAACATGCCCATTGCCGCCACCGGCAGCGTGATCGCGCGAAACGTTAGCGGCGCGATCTCGGACACGCCGATCTTCAGCACGGGCCAGTTGCAGCCCCACACGATCGACAGCAGGATGATCGGCAGCAGGGCATTGGCCGTCGGCTTCGCGCCGGCGGAGGTGGACTTGTCCATGGCCTGGCTTACCGAATCGGCAGCGTCTCGCCGTACTTCGACAGATGCAGCTCCCGCGCCTGCGTGACCCATCCGTCGCGGCGAATGCGTCCCGGAAACTCGGGCAGCTGGGCGTCGATCTCGTCGATGTCGCGTTCGCTCCAGTGCGCGACCTGCCTATAGGTCGCCACCCCGAGCCGATGCAGCATCCGCTCGAGCACCGGACCGATGCCGACGATGAGCTTCAGGTCGTCGAACGTGTTGGGGCCGGTCAGCAGCGGCGGCAGCGCGTTGTTCTCGAGGTCGACGACCAGTTCGCGATAGCGCGCCGTATCGGCCCGCGCCTGCGCGTAGTCGTTGAGAAGGCGGCGCCGGTCTTCGGCAAAGTCGGCAAGTTGAAGGCGCAGCGCTTCAGCGGTCGTCGCGGCGCGCCGCAGCGCATAGCCTTCAGTGGCGAGGCTTCGCACGAGGCGCGCCTTTTCCTCGCCTGCGCGCGCCAGTTCTTCCGCCTCGGCCCGTGCGCCGCCCGGCGCAGCCGGGCTGGCGATGGAGTTGGCGGACGGCGGGACATCGGGCGAAGGCGTTGCCGGCGGCGTGTAATTGACCGCGTCGCGCAGAGGCAGCGCGGCCAGCGCGTCGCGGCGGCCGCGCATCGCACCCATCCTGAAGGCAACGAAGACGCCGATCGCAAGCGCGATCACGACAAGCAGCGTAAGGCCGTTCACGAGGAGGGCTTCCGGACAGGTTGGCTTGCGAGTCGCCGGCGGGCGACCCTGGTAGCGAATTGTAAGCGACCACCGGGCACGGCGGCCAGCATCATGCACGCGCAAAGGCAGGCGCGGCGGGCTGCTAGAATCGACCATCGCAGGAAGTCATCCGATGGATCCCACTCTCCCCACCGAAGACGACGGCGCGCAGGCTGCCTTGCTGAGCCCGGGCGTGGCGCGCACGCCGCCGGTCACGCCGCTGGCCAAGCCGGCGTCACGGGCGTTCGTCGCCATCGTCGCCGTCGTGCTCGCCGGCCTGACGGGACTTGCCTGGCTCGATTCCCGCAGCGGCGCCGATGCGCTGCGGTCGGAGGTGACGAAGCGCCTCGTGGACGAGGAGGCGGCGCTGGCGCAGGCGAAGGCCCGCGATTCCGACCAGACGGGGGACCTGCGGGAAGCGCATGCCAGGCTCGCCCTCCAGGAAACGCGGATCGCCGAGTTGCAGGCGCAGCAGGCGACCCTCGAAGCGCAGTATCACGACATTGCGCCGTCGCGCGAGGACGTGCTGCTCACCGAAGTGGAACAGATCCTGTCGCTGGCGAGCCAGCAGCTCGCGCTGGCGGCGAACGTGCCGGGGGCGATCGCGGCGCTGCAGCTTGCCGACGGCCGGCTGGCCGGCACGAATCGCGCGCAGTTCACGCCGCTGCGCAGCGCCCTCGCGCGCGACATGGATCGCCTCCGTGCCGTTCCCGCCGTTGACGTTCCGGGCATCGCGGTGAAACTGGACCGTGCGCTCGCCTCCATCGACACGCTTCCGCTCGCGCAGGACGAGCGCCTGCCGGAGCCGCCGCCGGCGGTACCGCGAAAGGCCGATCCCGCGTGGCTCGCATTCCTGCGCAGCGCGTGGGACGAAATGAAAGCAGTTGTCCGCATCGAAGTGTCGGACCGCGCAGCGGCGCCGCTGGTCGCGCCGGGGCAGCAGTATTTCCTTCGCGAGAACTTGCGTTTGCGGCTGCTCTCGGCACGCGTGGCACTGCTGTCCCGCGACGAGGCGAGCTTCCGGTCCGACATCGTTGCGGCCAATGCCTGGCTCAAGAAGTACTTCGACACGCGCAGCAAGCCGGTGCAGGCGCTGCAGGCGACGCTGACGCAGGTCGGCACGACCGTGATGCCCGCCGACCTGCCGGACATCAATGCGAGCCTGACCGCGCTGCGCACGGTGAAGGCTTCGCGCGAGCGCAGCGGCGTACGGGCCGTGACGGCGCCGGTTGCGCCTGCGCGCGCGCCCTGACGCGGCGCGTCCGCCATGCGAACCCTATTCGCGTTCCTGCTGCTCGCCGTAGTCGCGGTACTGGCGGCGTTGCTGTTCAAGCACAACGCCGGTTATGCGCTCTTCGTGGCGCCGCCGTATCGCGTCGAGCTGTCGCTCAACGCATTGCTCGTCTTTCTCCTCGCGGCGTTCGCGCTCGCCTACCTGCTGCTGCGGCTGTCGGTGCGGATCGCGCAGCTGCCGCGCGAAGTTCGCGAAGCAAGGCGCCGCCGCAACGTCGAACGCGCGCGCGGGAAGCAGGATGCCGCCGTCGTCGCGCTGCTCGAAGGGCGCTACGGCAAGGCGCGCCAGTTCGCCGACGAAGCGCTCGCGATTCCGCATTCGTCGGGAATCTCGGCGCTGGTCGGCGCACGCGCAGCCATCGACACGCGCGAATTCGATGCCGCGCTCGCGTACCTGGGCCGTCCGGATGCCGGTGGCGGGAGCCTGGCGGTGCCACGCCTCATGCTGAAGGCGGAGACGGCACTGGAGCGCGGTCAACCCGGCGATGCGCTCGCGCAGCTCTCCGAACTGAAGCGCGACGCCGGGCTGCACACCGCTGCGCTGAGGCTCGAGCTGCGCGCGCTCACGGCCGCCGGCCGGCAGGCGGAGATCCCGCCGCTGGTCGATCAACTGGTCAAGCGCCGTGTCTACGACGCCGCGCAGGGCGATCTCGTGCGCGCCGGTGCGCATGCCGAGGCGCTGGCATCGCTGCGGCACGACGCGGCCGGACTGCGCGCCTACTGGAATCGCCTGCCTGATGCCGACAAGCAGAATCCGCGTGTCGCGCGCGCGGGCGCGGCCGGTTTCCTGATGCTGGGCGGCGATCGCGAAGCGGCCGAGATCATCGTCCGCTGCCTGGATCGGCACTGGGAACCTGAACTGTCGATGCTGTACGCGCAATGCCGGACGTCCGAACCGACGCGGCAGCTGGAAACCGCCGAGCACTGGCTGCTGATGCACAGCCAGGACGCCACGCTGCTCTATGCACTCGGCAAGCTGTGCGAACGGGAGTCGCTGTGGGGCAAGGCGCAGACGTACTACGAGGCGAGCCTGGCGCTCGACAACCACTGGCGCGCACACGTGGCGCTGGGTGAAATGCATGGAAAGCTGGGGCGCGACGAATCGGCCAACAGCCACCTGGCCACCGCGCTCAAGCTCGCGCTGGCCGAATTGAAGCGCACCGCGCGGCCGTAGCGCACGTTCGTTACCTCAGTTGCGTTCCTCAGGCGCGTGCTTCCGCTTCCGCCGCGTAAGTGAAGCTGTCGGCGAAGAACTCCTCCGCCGGCAACCCGTGCTTCTGCGTGAATTCGCGGCGCGCGGCCTCGATCATCAGCGGACCGCCGCACGCGTAGACCTGGTAACCGGAGAGATCCGGGAAATCCGTCGCCACTGCCGCGTGGACCAGGCCGGTGCGCCCCGGCCATGCGTCTTCGGGACGCGGATCGGACAGGACGGGGATGAACGTGAAGTTGCGGTGCTCCGACTGCCAGCGACCCGGCAGTTCCGGCAGGTACAGGTCGGCGAGCGAGCGCACGCCCCAGTAGAGCACCATCTCGCGCGGAAGCTTGTGATGGAGCGCGTGCTCGATCATGGCCTTGATGGGCGCGAAGCCCGTGCCGCCAGCGACGAAGATCACCGGCTTGTCGGAGTCCTCGCGCAGGTAGAACGCGCCCAGCGGACCTTCGAAGCGCAGGATCTCGCGGCCCTTGTACTGGCTGAACAGCAGGTCGGTGAAGAATCCGTCGGGCACATGCCGTATGTGCAGTTCGAGCAGCTGGTCGTCGTGCGGCGCCGTGGCGAGCGAAAAGCTGCGGCGCTTGCCGTCCTTCAGCAGGAAATCGATGTACTGGCCGGCGAGGAACTGCAGGCGCTCGTTCGCCGGGAGCTTCAAGCGCACGATCGCGACGTCCGGCGCGACCTTGTCGATCGATTCGATCCGGCAGGGCAGCCGCTTGATCTGGATGTCGCCGGCGCGCCGCACCTCGCGGACTTCGATGACGAGATCGGTCAGCGGCCGCGCGCAGCAGAAGAGTGCCAGGCCCATCCGCTTTTCGTCTTCGGTAAGCGTGGACGCCTGGTGCTGGCCGTAATCGACGTCGCCTTCGAGAATCCTGCCCTTGCACGTGCCGCAGGCGCCGTTGCGGCAGCCGTAGGGCAGCATCAGGTCGTTGCGCATCGCCGCGGCAAGCACGGTCTCGCCGTCCTCGCACGCATACGAATGGTCGCTGGGCTTTATGGTAATCTTTACTGTCATTTGGAAACGTTCGCCGTCCAGTGGTTGCGGCAATAGCGGGGGCTGCATTCAGGGTTCCGCGCCGCGGCCCGAATGGCGCGTGCGGTGCGCTTGTTGTCCTAGGGCCGGAACGTGATCAGGGTATTGTTGATCGGATGCGGTGATGTAGCGCTGCGCACGGCACTGTTGCTGCGCGGCCGGGTCCGGCTCTATGGACTCACCCGGCGCGCCGCGGACGGACCCAAGCTCCGGACCCATGGCATCGTACCGCTTGCCGGCGATCTCGACGACCATGCCACGTTGCGCCGGCTGCGCACAGCGCCTTTCGCGGTCCTGCATTTCGCGCCGCCGCCTTCGGAAGGCCGCGACGATCCGCGCACGCAGAAGCTGATCGCTGCGCTGACAAGGGCGCGAATTATACCGCAGCGCTTCGTCTACATCTCCACCTCCGGCGTCTACGGCGATTGCGCGGGCGCGTACGTGACCGAAACGCGTGCGCGGCGCGCGCAGACGCCGCGCGCACGGCGCCGGGTCGCGGCCGAAGACCGCCTGCGGGCGTGGGCAGGCGCGCATGGCGTGCATCTCGCCATCCTTCGCGCGCCGGGAATCTACGGGGAGACGCGGCTGCCGCTG
>Ga0302299_10002624_pt1 | contig 10967 bp, 9 predicted proteins | sample III_Fen_N3_4_FD_198795 | JGI IMG/M metagenome (GOLD analysis project Ga0302299, IMG submission 198795) | Peat permafrost microbial communities from Stordalen Mire near Abisko, Sweden - III_Fen_N3_4 | ecosystem: Environmental > Terrestrial > Soil > Wetlands > Permafrost | place: Sweden: Abisko...
GTCGCTGGTTGCTGCGGTCCGTGAGGCAGTCGCTCGGTACCCAGAGCTGGTGGCGGCTGTGCAGTCTGCGGCGCCCGAACTGTCGTGGGCGAGCGACGCAGCTCGTCTGGTCGAGATCTACGCGCGGCTCGAGTCGCCGGGGCCGGACCGCTCGACCGTCCCAGCGGGGCTGGAGGGACAGCAATGAGCGCCCATCAGGAGGGTGGCGAGGTGACGGTTGATCCTCGGCCGCACCTGGTTGCGTTGGTGGGCAATTCGATCGAGCACGACAACAGGGTGCGCAAGACCGCGGCCGCGGCGGCCGAGATGGGGCTACGCGTCACGATCGTCGCGTTCACCGCTCAAGGGCAGCTCTTCACCAGCTGGATGGACGACGTCGAGATCGTCAACGTCCCTGTTGACTTCACGCTGCGCGACCACGCGATCGAGCACCGGCGATTCATGCGCCGACTCATGTTTCCGCTGGGCTACGCCAATCCGTTGGCGGGCAAGGCCGCGGCACGTCGACGCCGGGTCGCCGAGATGTCGGTCGTGATCGACGAGGGACGTGCCGTCGAACGCGGTGACTACGCGACCACGACCGTGCGGGGCTTCTTGGCCCGGGTGCACCGAAACGTTCGTAAGGCCTGGAACCGCGGGCGGCGAACGATCGTGCGGGCGAGATCGCGAGTGTGGCGCTTCTACAACAGCCGCCGGTTCCCCCACGACCGCGCCCGAGCCATGTGGTGGTTCGGGCACCGGCCCATGGGCAACTGGCGTCGACTGGTCCCGGAGTACTTCGACTACGACGTGTCCTTCGGACCGGTGATCGATGGGTTGGAGCCGGATCTGATCCATGCCCACGACGTCAACATGATCGGTGTCGCGTCGAACGCCGTCGACCGGGCCCACGGTCGAGGCCGCACCGTTTCGTGGCTGTACGACGCGCACGAGTACGTACCAGGCATCTACCGGTACTCCGGCGATCGACTCGCGGGGATGGCCGACCACGAGCGGGAGTTCATCAAGCGTGCCGACGCCGTGCTCACGGTGAGCGACGCGGTGGCCGATGCGGTGCAGAGCCGGACCGGCTTAGCAGTTCGGCCGACGGTGATCTTGAACGCTTCGAGTCGGGAGCGGTCCAAGCTCGCCAACCCGCCCTCGGTCAGAGCGGCGGCGGGGGTACCGGACGACCTGCCGCTGCTCGTCTACAGCGGCAACATCCACGCGGGTCGCGGCGTCACCGAGCTGGTCGAGGCAATCCCACTGTTCGACCCGTCCGTCCACGTCGCCATCGTCACCAACCTGACCAACGACAACCTCTACGTGCAGAGCCTGGTCGAGATCGCTGCCATGACTGGTTGCGCGGATCGGCTGCACTTCGTGCCGTACGTCCCGGGCGAGGAGATCGTCGACTACCTCTCGACGGCAACAGTGGGGGTGTCTGGGCTGAAGCACATGCCGAACCACGAGATGGCGCTGCCGAACAAGCTTTTCGAGTACATGCACGCCGGGCTTCCGATGCTCGTCAGCGATGTCAAGTCGCTGGCCGAGTTCGTGACCGAACTGGGGATCGGCGAGGTCTACCCGTCCGGCGACGTCGCTGCGCTGGCCGAAGGCGTCGCGCTGCTGCTACGTGACCGCGATCGGTACGTGCGCGCCCTGCGTTCCGACCAGGATCTGTTGACGACCTACTCGTGGGAGCGGCAGGTGGAGTTGCTGCGCGAGGTCTACCAGGGACTGATCGGTCGCCCGCTCGGACGTCCCGAAGCGATCTCGGCACCTGATCGGGGGCACGCGTGACGGCCGGCTCGGCGCGAGCGGTGCCGCGGATCGTCTACCTTGCCGGCAACGACATCGAGATCGACGCTCGTGTGCGCAAGTACATTCGCAGCGCTGTGTCGGCGGGGCTCGACGTCGTCGTGGTCGGGTTGTCTCGCAGTGGCCATGACGAGGAGGTCGTGATCGAGGGCGCCCGCACGATCCGGGTCGCTCCCGGTCCAAGGCCGGCTGCGGCCCCGGGCCCCCAACCAGCGACAGGCTCCATGGCCGTGTTCAGGCGGAGGGTCAGGTCGGTGCCGGACCGTCTGCGGCGTCGCATTCGCCGCACGGGGTGGGTCGCGGCTCTACCCGTTCCGGAGCGGATGGTGCCGGCTGCCCTCTCGCGCGAGGCCCAGCTCGAGATGTTCTTGGGCAAGCCGGACCTGGCTCGTTGGCGCGACGTCCTGCCCGAGCTCCAGTCGTACGAAACGGTCTGCGGTCCAGTTCTGGACGAGCTCGACGCGGATCTGATCCACCCGCACGACGTCTTCATGCTGGGGGTCGCGGTCCGGGCCGCCGAGCGAGCCGCGGCTCGGGGCCGCGACGTCCCGGTGATCTACGACGCGCACGAGTACCTGCCCGGCTTGGCCGGCCCACCGGCCCGCGCCACCGCCGCCTATGTCGACCACGAGCGCGAGTATGTGGGCCGCGCGGCTCGGGTGATCACCGTGTCCGCCCCCATTGCCGACGAGCTCAAGCGTTCGTACCACCTCGAGCGCCGCCCCAGCCTGGTGCTGAACGCGCCGATCATCGACCCGCCTGACCCTGAGCCGGTGTCCGTCCGGCTGGCGGCCGGGATCGCCGAGGGCATCTCGATCCTGCTGTACGGGGGCGGACTGGCCCAGCCTCGGGGGGTGCACACCGTGGTCGAGGCGCTGCCGCTGCTGCCAGGCGTCCACCTCGTCGTGGTGTCCCGCGCGCCGTCGCACTACACCAGGGAACTGCAGGCCCGCGCCGGCGAGCTCGGCTGCGCTGACCGGTACCACGAAGTCGGTTTCGTCGAACCGGCGCAGGTCGTTACCTTCTTCTCGTCCGCCACCGTCGGTATCGTGCCGCTGCTGCACGCGGGTAACCACGACTGGGCGCTGACCAACAAGTTCTTCGAGTACATCAACGCCGGCCTGCCGATCGTCACCAGCGACACCCAGGTCCAGCAGGAGCTCCTCAACGAGCTGGGGATCGGCGAGGTGTTCGTCGCCGGCGACCCGAACTCTTGCGCGAGGGCCGTGCGCACCGTGCTGGCCGACCTCGAGCGGTACCGCGCTCCCCTCCGCGATCCTGAGCTGCTGCGGCGCATGTCCTGGGCCGCTCAGTCGGAGGTCTTCCTCGGGCTCTACCGTGAGCTGCTCGGCCCGCTGCCTGTCGATGGTGCGGTTGAGCCGGCCCGAGATGGGACACTAGATCCGTGACTCTCCCCTCGGCCGCCTCGCGCGAGCTCTACGGCACGGTGCAGGTGTTCGAGCCGCATCGGGCTTCGTTACCACCGATGGGTCCGTATCTGCGCGAGCTCTGGCGGCGCCGACGATTCGCCTACGAGCTGTCCCGTACGACCCAGAAAGCAGCCAACTCAGACGCCAAGCTCGGTTCGCTGTGGCTGGTGCTGAACCCGCTGCTGCTCGCGGCGGTCTACTACCTGCTGATCGAAGTAATCAGCCAGCGATCAGGCGGGTTGCCGGCGTTCCTGCACATCGTCATCGGGTTGTTCACCTGGTACTTCATCGCGGGCTGCGTGTCGGTCGGGGCCAGCAGCGTCACTGCCGGCGGCAAGCTGATCCTGAACCAGTCGTTCCCGCGCGCACTGCTGCCGTTGTCGTCGGTGATCTCGGCGTGGCTCAGGTTCCTGCCCACGGTCCCGGTCTACCTCTTCTTGTACGGGCTCGGCCTTCTCCTGGTATCCGCGTCCTCTGGGCCCAACGGGCTGGTCCGCCCGACCTGGGCGCTGCTGTGGTACCCCGTGGTGATGTGCATCCTCGCAGTCTCCGGGTTCGGACTCGCGATGATCTTCGCGACGCTCATGGTCTATTTCCGGGACACGAACAAGTTCCTGTCCTACATGATGCGGATCTGGCTCTATCTGACCCCGGTGCTGTTCACCGCCGAGGCGCTGAAGCTGAAGTTCGACCACATCATCGTCTTCGGCATGCACCTCGGCAACGTGATGATCTACTGCAACCCGCTCGGACCGGCCTTCGGCGCGATGGGCAATATCTGGGACAAGGGCATCCCGCCCTCACCAGCCATGCTGATCGCAGCGGTGTTCTGGGCAGTCGTGACGCTGATCGGCGGCGCGTATATCTTCATCTCTCGGGAGCGCGATTTTGCCGTCCGACTCTGATTTCGCCATCCGGGTGGAGGACCTGTCCATCCGATACCGAACCACCTACGAGACCAATGCCACTCTCATGGGCGCCCTGCGCAAGGTCGGCCGGGGGGAACGCTCCGAGAAGCGACGCAAGGTGCGCGTCGTCGAGGCGGTCAAGGATGTCAGCTTCGACGTGACCCACGGCACGGTCCTGGGCATCGTCGGGTCCAACGGCGCAGGCAAGTCCACCCTGATGCGTGCCCTGGCCGGGATCCTGCCCCCGACGGAGGGTCGCATCACCGTCCAGGGCCGGGTCAGCACCTTGCTGGCCCTCGGGGTCGGCTTCAACGGCTTCCTCTCCGGCCGCGAGAACATCATGCTCGGCTGCCTCGCCGCCGGCCTTGAGATGGACGAGATCGCGTCCAAGTACGACCAGATCACCGAGTTCGCCGAGCTCGGCGACTTCATCGACATGCCCATGCGCACCTACTCCTCAGGCATGTACGGCCGGCTCGCGTTCGCCGTGTCCGTCAACATGGACCCCGACATCCTGCTCATCGACGAGGCGTTGTCGGCGGGCGACGCGAAGTTCAAGGAGAAGTCCTCCGCCAAGATGAAGGAGCTCTGCGCCCAGGCGCGAACGATCGTGGTCGTCTCCCATGCTCTGGGGACGATCCAGGAGCTGTGCAGCGACGCGATCTGGATGAACAAGGGTGAGCTGATCGAGCGAGGTACCCCCCAGGACATCACTGCGTCGTACCTTCGGTACCTCAAGGTCGGCGAGTCGGCGATCACGATGGAGGACGTCTGAGCGCTCGGCCGGCGCGCCGGGAAGCTGCGAATCGTCCGGACGTGTCGGTGATCGGAACCGCCCACGACGTCGCCGATGCTCGGACCCATCGCACGGCCCAGGCCTTACGGGCCGCTGGCTTGACGCTCGAGGTGATCGGTCGCGGCCACCGAGGCGATGCGCCGGAGGGCGCGCAGGTCAAGATTCTGCCTTCCCGCGGTCTTCGGGGGCGCGTGGTCGATGCGGTGCGAGCCCCGCTCCAGGCCCGAGGCCGCGTGCTGCTGACCATCGACCCTGACCCGCTCTTCGCGGCCAGCCTGCGCCGCCTTGTCCGCCGGAACCCACTCGTGGCCGACTGCCACGAGGACTACGCGTCGCTGCTGCAGGACCGGGCCTGGGCGCGCGGGGTCAGAGGCTCCCTGGCCCGGGGCGTCGCGGGCCTTGCGGTCCGGCTCGCAGCTCGCGCGGACTTGACAGCGGTGGCTGACGAGCACGTGCCACCATTGGCAGCCCGCGACCGGCTGGTCGTCCAGAACCTTCCCTCGGGCGGCTACCTCCCCGAGCCAGCGGCCCCCGACGACCTGCCGCGGGCGGTATACGTGGGGGACGTCCGGCGTTCCCGGGGGTTGAGGACCATGCTGGAGGCCATCGAGCAGGCACCAGGCTGGCAGCTCGACGTCGTCGGTCCGGTCAGCCCCGCCGACCGGGAGTGGCTGGACCGGTGGTGCTCCGAGTCGCCTTCGGCCGCCCGGGTCACCTTCCATGGCCGGATGACGCCCGAGCAGGCCTGGGCGCGTGCGGCCGGTGCCTGGGTCGGGCTCTGCCTGCTCGACCTGACCCCTGCGTTCGTCGAGGCCATGCCGTCGAAGGTGTACGAGTACCTCGAGTGTGGTCTCCCGGTGCTTGTCACGGGCCTGCCCAAGGCGGTGGCCCTGATCGAGGAGGTGGGGGCCGGCTTCGAGGTCGGCAGCGCCTCGGCCGCCGCGAACGCGCTCAGGGCCTACCAGGACGAACCTGAGATGTTGCTCGCCCATCGCGCCGCCGCCGTCGGCTGGGCTCGGTCTCGCAGTCAACAACCATCGCCCTACGACACCCTCGCTGTACGGGTGGCCGGGCTCGTCGCCACGTCGAAGTCCGGTTCGCGATGAGCTCGCTGCGGTATGGCCGGATCACACCCCGTCGGGTCGCCGGCGCCGTCCGGCGACGGATTCAGCGTCGGCTCAACGGGTTCACCCGACCGGACAACCCGGCTCCCGACTGGGCGGCGGCACAGTTCCCGCCTCTGCCCGACTCGCCGGTGATCCTGGGAATCGGACCAGCGAACTTCGCTGGCCAGGGGTGGGCCTGGAAGCAGGCTGTCGAGCACTTCGTCGACGGGGTCTCGGCCGAGGTCTTCGCGGTCCAGCGCCCCACGTTCAACTTCCCGTCCGACCGTCCGATTCAGGCCGCTTGGTACCGCGACCGCAGCTGGCAGGACGCCCAGTACGACCGGGTGCTGAACGGGTACACGCATGTGCTCGCCGAAGCGGTGCGGCCGGTATTCGGGCTGAAGTATGGCGACACCCTCGGCGCTGATCTGCCCGTGCTCCGTGCGGCGGGCAAGCCGGTGGCGATCCTGCTGCACGGCTCGGAGATCCGGCGTCCCGACGCGCACGCGCGCCGGCACCCGCACTCGCCGTTCTCCGACAGCCAGGACGAGCTGGTCACCGTGCTCCAGGCCCAGGCGATCCGGCTGGGCCGGATCGTCTCGACGTTCCTGGCTGACGGTGTGGGCCCGGTGTTCGTCTCGACCCCTGACCTGCTGGACGACGTGCCCGATGCGACGTGGCTGCCGGTGGTGGTGGACCTGGCCCGGTGGCACAGCGAGCTGGTGCCGATGAGTCGGGAGCGGCCGGTCGTGGTCCATGTCCCCACTCGGGCGAAAATGAAGGGTTCCGACCTCGTCGACCCCCAGGTCCAGGGCCTGGCGGACCGGGGACTGATCGAGTACCGCCGGTGCTCCGACGTGGACCCAGCGGATATGCCGGCCCTGATCGCTGACGCAGACATCGTGCTCGACCAGTTCGCCCTCGGGTCGTACGGCGTCTCGGCAGTCCAGGCGATGGCTGCCGGTCGGGTGACGGTCGGCCATGTCGCCGACCACGTCCGGGCCCGGATCCCCGCACCGCTCCCGATCGTCGAGGCCACCCCCTTGACCATCGTCGAGGTCTTGGAACGCCTGGTGGCCGAACGCGATGCAGCGAGGACGACTGCGGCCGATGGGGTCGACTTCGCTCGGGAGTTCCATAACGGACGACGCTCGGCCCAGGTGTTGGCGCCGTTCCTCGGCCGCCCGCTGCGGGTGGGGTAGGTCACGCCTGGCCGGGCTCTCCAGCACCCGATCTCACGCGGGCGAGCCGGTACCCTGGTGTCCGTGACCGTTCGCGTGGTGCCCAGTGCCGATGTCGACGAGCGGGCCCAGATCGGCGACGGCAGCTCGGTCTGGCATCTCGCCCAGGTGCGCGAGGGCGCGGTCCTCGGCACCAACTGCGTGATCGGACGCGGCGCATACATCGGTACCGGCGTCCGGCTGGGCGACAACTGCAAGGTGCAGAACTACGCGCTCGTGTACGAGCCCGCGGTCCTTGAAGACGGCGTGTTCGTCGGCCCCGCAGTCGTGTTCACCAACGACCACTACCCGCGCGCGGTCTCGCCCGACGGCACCCTCAAGTCGGCCCACGACTGGGAGCCGGTCGGGGTCACCGTGCGCGAGGGCGCCTCGATCGGTGCGCGGGCCGTCTGCGTGGCCCCGGTCACCATCGGCCGCTGGGCACTCGTCGCCGCCGGCTCGGTCGTGATCAAGGACGTTCCTGACTTCGCTCTCGTGGCCGGCGTCCCGGCTCGCTTCATCCGCTGGGTCGGCCGCGCCGGGGTCCCTCTCGACGACCTGGGCGACAACCTGTTCCGCTGCCCAGAGACCGGCCAGACCTACCGTGCCACCGATGGCACCCTCCAGGAGGAGACCGCATGATTCCCGCAGCCAAGCCGTTGATCGGTGACGAAGAGCGTGCGGCGGTCGACCGCGTCCTGCGCAGCGGGATGATCGCCGGCGGCCCCGAAGTCGCTGCCTTCGAGACCGAGTTCGGTGACCAGCTCGTCGACGGCTGGTCCTGCGTCGCGGTCAACTCCGGCACCGCCGGTTCGCACCTCGGCCTGCTCGCGGCCGGTGTTGGACGAGGCGACGAGGTGATCGTCCCGTCGTTCACCTTCGCGGCCACGGCCAACTCGGTGGCGCTCACCGGCGCGACCCCCGTCTTCGTCGACATCGAGCCCGACTACTTCTGCCTCGACCCCGTTGCCGTCGAGGCCGCGATCACACCGCGCACCAAGGGCATCATGCCGGTGCACCTGTACGGGCACCCGGCCAACATGACCGCGCTGGTCGAGATCGCGCAGCGGCACGGGATCGCGATCTACGAGGACGCGGCGCAGGCGCACGGGGCGGCCCTCCACGGCAAGCCGGTCGGCACGTTCGGTGAGTTCGCGATGTTCAGCCTGTACCCGACCAAGAACATGACCTCCGGCGAGGGTGGCATGGTCTCCTGTGCCACGCCCGAGATCGCACGTATGGTCCGGTTGCTTCGCAACCAGGGCATGGAGAAGCGCTACGAGAACGAGGTCGTCGGGTTCAACGCCCGGATGACCGACATCCACGCGGCGATCGGCCGGGTCCAGCTGACCAAGCTCCCGGCCTGGACGGCGCAGCGCCAGCAGAACGCGAAGTTCCTGGACGCAGGGCTGGCCGGCCTTCCCGGTATCACCGTCCCGCCCGTCGCCGAGGGCGCCGTGCACGTCTACCACCAGTACACGATCCGGGTCGCCGACGATCGCGACGGTTTCGCGAAAGCGCTCGCCGACGAGCACGGCGTGGGCAGCGGGGTCTACTACCCGATCCCCAACCACCGGCTGCCGTCGTTCCGGCTGACCCTCGACCTGCCGCAGACCGAGCTGGCGGCGCAGCAAGCGCTGAGCCTGCCCGTGCATCCGGCTCTGTCGCAGGACGATGTCGCCGCCGTCATCGAGGCCGTCGCTGCGGTCGCCCGGGCTGGCGCCTGATGGCCAAGCTGCGGGCCGGGCTGATCGGGCTGGGCATGATGGGGCGTCACCACGCCCGCGTGCTCGGCTCGCTCGACGACGTCGACCTCGTGGCCGTAGCTGACCCGGCGGGCGACCCCCACGGGATCGCCGGCGACCGGCCGCTGCTGGGGTCGGTCGAGGATCTGATCGCCACCGGCCTCGACTACTGCATGGTGGCCGTCCCGACGGTCTACCACGAGCCGGTCGGACTCGCGCTCGCTGCGGCCGGCGTGCACGCGATGATCGAGAAGCCGCTGGCTCAGGACGTTGAGTCGGCGCAGCGGCTGGCCGACGCGTTCGACGCCGCCGGTCTGGTCGGCGCAGTCGGTCATATCGAGCGCTACAACCCGGCCCTGCAGAGCCTGCGCCACCGGCTCGAGGCGGGTGAGCTGGGCGCGATCTACCAAATCGTCACGCGCCGGCAGGGACCCTTCCCGGCACGCATCGCCGACGTCGGGGTCGTCAAGGATCTGGCCACGCATGACATCGACCTCACCTCCTGGGTGACCCAGCAGCCGTTCCGTTCGGTCGCGGCTCACACCGCCCTCAAGAGCGGGCGCGCGTTCGAGGATCTCGTCGCAGTGGTGGGCCAGCTCGCCGACGGTACGGTCACCAACCACCTGGTCAACTGGCTGTCCCCGCTCAAGGAGCGGGTCACGATCGTCACCGGCGAGAAGGGCACGTTCGTCGCGGACACGCTCACTGCCGACCTGACGTTCTACGCGAACGGCTCGGTCGAGACGACCTGGGAGGACATCGCCCAGTTCCGCGGGGTATCCGAGGGCGACGTGATTCGGTTCGCCATCGCCAAGCCAGAGCCGCTTCGGTCCGAGCACGAGGCGTTCCGCGACGCAGTACTCGGCGAGCAGGGCGCAAGCGCCCACATCGTCACCATGCGACAGGGGCTGGCCACGGTCGAGGTGGCCGAGGCTGTGCTGCTGTCGGCCAGGGAAGGCCGCACGATCGATCTCTGACCCCGGGACGGTCCGCCTGGGCCGGCCCCACTCCACCTCTTCAACTCAGTCGCAGCGAGGATTTCCGTTGACTATCACCGTGGTTGCCCTAGGCAAGATCGGCTTGCCGCTCGCCGTCCAGTTCGCGTCGAAGGGGCACCAGGTCATCGGCGCCGACGTCAACGCCCACACCGTCGAGCTGGTCAACGCTGCGACCGAGCCGTTCCCCGGTGAGTACCGGCTGCAGGAGCTGCTCACCCAGGTCGTGTCGGCCGGTCAGCTGACGGCGACGGTCGACACGGCCGCCGCGGTCGCGCAGAGCGACGTCGTCGTGGTCGTGGTCCCGCTGTTCGTCGACACGGACGGCAACCCCGATTTCGGTTGGATGGACGACGCGACCAAGGCGATCGCTGCCGGGCTGAAGCCAGGCACCCTGGTGTCCTACGAGACCACGTTGCCGGTCGGGACGACCCGCGAACGCTGGCTCCCGATGCTCGAGGCCGGCTCGGGGCTGGTCGCCGGTCGCGACTTCTCCCTGGTGTTCAGCCCTGAGCGGGTGCTGACCGGCCGGATCTTCGCCGACCTCCGCCGCTACCCCAAGCTGGTCGGCGGCATCGATGCCAGCAGCACCGACCGCGGGATGGCCTTCTACGCCTCGGTGCTGGACTTCGACGAGCGACCCGACCTGCCCGCCGGCAACGGGGTCTGGGACCTCGGCAGCGCCGAGGCAGCCGAGCTCGCCAAACTCGCCGAGACGACCTACCGCGACGTGAACATCGGGCTGGCCAACCAGTTCGGCCGTTTCGCCGCCGAGCACGGGATCGACATCCATCGGGTGATCGACGCGTCCAACTCCCAACCGTTCAGCCACATCCACCGGCCCGGCATCGCGGTCGGCGGACACTGCATTCCGGTCTACCCGCGGTTGTACCTGTGGCGCGACCCCTCGGCCACCGTGGTGCGGGCAGCCCGCGAGGCCAACGCGGCCATGCCCGAGTACGCGGTG
>Ga0302299_10002625_pt1 | contig 10960 bp, 10 predicted proteins | sample III_Fen_N3_4_FD_198795 | JGI IMG/M metagenome (GOLD analysis project Ga0302299, IMG submission 198795) | Peat permafrost microbial communities from Stordalen Mire near Abisko, Sweden - III_Fen_N3_4 | ecosystem: Environmental > Terrestrial > Soil > Wetlands > Permafrost | place: Sweden: Abisko...
CGGCCGTCGCGGTCGTAGTCGAACCAGACCCCGTTCAGCGCCCAGCGCGGGTCCGAGAGCCCGGCCTGCTCGGTGACCTCGCTGAAGTGGCCCTTGCCGTCGTTCTGGTACAGCTCCGGCCCCTTGTAGGTGAGCACCAGCAGGTCGAGGTCGCCGTCGTTGTCGTAGTCCGCGGCCGAGCAGCCGAACGCGAAGTTGTGGCCGGCGACGCCGGCCTTCTCGGTGACGTCCTCGAACTGGAAGTCGCCCTTGTTGCGGTAGAGCGCGTTCCTGAGCTGCCCGATCAGGTCGCGACCCCGGTTGTCGCTGACCGTCTTCTCCCAGCGGCCCTGCGGGAAGTAGATGTCGAGCTTGCCGTCGCCGTCGAAGTCGAACACGCAGGCGCCCGAGCCCGTGCCCTCGACGATGTTGCTGAGCTCGTGGTCGCCGAAGCTGCGCGTCCAGCTGATGCCCGATTTCGGCAGCACGTCCGTGAAGACGGGCAGCCTGCCGGCGGCCGGCCTGGTGGTCACCGGCTTGGCGGGGGCTTGCGCGAAGACCGGGGTCGCCGCGAGCAGGATCGCGCCGAAGAGTGCGAGCCGGCGGCTCATCGCTGTCCTCCAATCGACTGCACGTAGGCCCGGACCGCAGCCGCGGAGGGCTGCCCCGCGCCCGCGTCGCCGAGCGGGGTGCGCTGCTCGACCGGCGGGTCCAGCACCGGCGCCGGCGAGGTGAGGGCCTTCGCGAGCCGGTTGGGCGGCGTGCGTTCCGGATCCTCGTGGCAGCCGACGCAGCCCTGGGCGGCGTGGTTTCGAACCCACAGCCAGGTCGAGGCCCGCAGTTGGCGGCCCTCGCCGTCGAGCAGGACCAGCTGCACCGGCGTGTTGGCCGGGACCGCGACCTGGTACGAGCCGTCCTCGGCCAGCGGCACGTCGCCGAGCAGCCGGCGCGAGGCGGGCTTGCCGGCAGCCGCCGGGACACCCTCGACCACGCGCAGCTTCTTCGCCGCCCCCCTCGGCAGCTCCTCGCCCAGCGCCTGGATGTTGACGTCGATCGTGTAGAGCTTGCCGGTCGCGTCGTCCTCGCGCACGACGCTCGAGCGCGCGTCGGGGACGGCTCGCGGGGCGAGCCGCTTCGCGGCGACGGACTGCCACGCCGGCTCGCTGAAGACCGGCTCGCGCGCGCCGGTGGCCGGGTCGAAGCGGTGGATGCCAAAGACGCCGGCGCCCGCCGCCGGGCGCCAGGCCACGAGCACGCGGCCGTCCGGCAGCGGCGAGGGCGCGCGGAAGCGGCCCTCCTGCTCGCGCGTCAGCGAACGGTAGCTGTGCAGCGGGCGGACCTGGTCGACCGCCGCGAGCCGGCCCGCGCCGTCCCCGGCAAGGCCGTCGGCCTCGACGAAGACGACCAGCCCGCTGGCGGTCGGCGCGGGGCTTCGCTTGACGCGCAGCCCCTGGTCGCCCGCGTAGGTCTGGTAGTCGGTGCCGTCCTCGTTCACCCCGAGGAGCGGCACGCGGCCGAAGGCCTCCCCGCCCGCCGACGAGCGCAGCCAGCCGGCGTAGACCATGCGCCCGTCCGGCAGGATCACGGGGTCAACGTCGTTCGAGAGGTTGTAGGTGAGACGGCGCAGCGCGCTGCCGTCCGTCTTGCACGACCACAGGCTGCTGTTCGGCGCCACGCCGGCCTCGTTCAGCTCGCCCGGGTTCTCGCCCACGAACGCGACCTGGACCCACGGCTCGACGTTCGTGGTCGTGATCGTGAAGATCGTCGACTGGTAGATGGGCTGCCGCGCCCCCGCGGCGCCGCAGGTGATCTTGCGCGGCGAGCTGCCGTCCGCGTTCATCTCCCAGACGCACCAGGGGTCCGTGCGCTCCTTCCTGGCGGCGAACAGGATCGTCTTCCCGTCGAAGGAGATCTCGGGGTCGGCGGCGCTTGCGAACCCCGCGCTTAGCGCGCGCACGGCGCCCGAGGGCGACACGAGAATGACCCGGCCGCCTTCGCCGAGCGGCGCGCGCAGCGAGCCGCCCCCGAGCGGCTCCGCCGCCAGCGCCGCGGCCGGGACCTGCGCCACGACCAGCGGCGCGCGATCGAGCGAGGGTCGCTGCGCAGGCGGCTCGGCGGCCAGGGCGCTCGCCGTCAGCGCGAGCGCCGCGCCAAACGTGGCCGGGAGCGTCCGCCGGCTCACTGGCGCGATCCGCGCAGCGGCACGACGGCCGTCGCGTCGATCTCGAACAGCAGGTCGTCGCGGCACACGTCCGCGACGGTCGTCACGAGCGGCGCGCCCTCGAGCCCGGAGCGCTCCACGATCCGTTCGAAGGCGCGGCCGTCGCACGGGTTCTTGAGGAAGGCCGTCGCCTGGCAGACGTCGCCGAGCCCGGCGCCGGCGCCCTCGAGCAGCGTCGAGACCGCCTCGAGCGTGAAGCGCGCCTGCGTCTCGAAGTCGCCCACGTGCACGGTCGCACCGTGGTCGTCGATCGAGGCCGTGCCCGACACGAAGATGTAGCGGGCGTCGCCGAGCTCCACTTCCATCGCTCGCGCGAACGCGGACCCGTACTCGGTCGCCTCGTTCTGCCGGCGGCTCGCGAGACGCCGCATGGCCAGGCGGCCGCCCGGCGCCGCCTGCAGCGCGAGCAGGTCGAGCGTGCACCAGCCGCCGCGGGCGTTACGGCCCTCGATGCCCGTGCTGGCGGGGATCTTGCCGTCGCCGTTCGCTCCCATCAGGCCCAGGCGCCGGAAGGCGGCGTTGCGCACGGCGTTGAACGGCCCGTACCAGTCGAGGATGTCGCGCAGGTAGAACCAGGTGCGCGCCACGTCGCGGAACGAGAAGCCCTCGCGCGCCAGCAACTGCTCCGCCGCATCGAGGGCCGCCGCGGAATCCTCGGCCGGGCCCGGGGCCAGACGGCCGGCTGCGCGGCGGCCGACGTCGGTGAGGCCGAGCAGCCGCACGCCCGCGCTCTCGACGAGCGTGCCGAACGCTCGCTCGCCCTCCACCACGGGCCGCGCTTCGCCGCGCGCCGCGAGCAGGTGGATGCCGGCGAGGCCGTCGCGCCCGACCGGCGAGCACTCGACGACAGTCGGCGGCACCGGCCACTCGAGACCGGCGGCGCCGAGCGCCCGCTCCCGCCCGATCGCCAGGCCGGCGGCTGCCCGCAGGTCGCCGAACACGCGCTCCTGGACCGGCACGCAGCCCCTCTCGCGCAGCACGGCCGCGAGCGACGCATAGGCACGCTCCGCCGTGTCGGCCTCGCGGCGCGCCGGGGACGGCCCGGTCCACGTGAGCAGTACGAGGTCCCGCCCAGCCTCGCTCGTCCTGACGCCCGCCCCGCTCGCCGTTTCGGTCATTGTCAGCATCCAGCCCCGCTCCTCGAGATTCGTGCGGCGTGTCGCGCCCGCACCGGAGGCCGCGGGGGCGCCGTCGACAACGAACGTTCATGGCAGATTGCCCGTGCAGACGCACCGGGTCAATGAGGCGCATGAATCACCCGAACGTGCATTTCGACCAATATCGACGCGGGTGAAACGCATGTTCGCCCATACGATTTTCCATGCGCCGCGCATAGAACCTTTTCGTTGACGCTCCTCCGCGCGAACGCTTAGCATGCCGATCGGCGAGCGCCCTCGCCGAAGCGGAAAGGCAGCGTGGAGTCCTCCATGAGCGACAGCGTGAGAGCCGTGCAGATCCGGGACTGCGTCCTCGGCGGGCAGGAGCTGGTGGTGATGGCCGGGCCGTGCTCGATCGAGTCGCGCGCGCAGATCTTCCAGGCGGCGGAGGTCGTGGCGGCGAGCGGCGGGCGCTTCCTGCGGGGCGGGGCGTTCAAGGTGAGGACGTCGCCGACGGCCTTCCAGGGCCTCGGCTGGGACGGCTGGAAGCTGCTGCGCGAGGCCGCCGACGCGCACGGGCTGCTGACGGTCAGCGAGGTCCTCGACGAGGAGCAGATCGAGGGGGCGCGCCGCTACGTCGACGTCGCGCAGATCGGCAGCCGCAACATGCAGAACGTGCCGCTGCTGCGAGCGCTCGGCCGGTCGCGGCTGCCCGTGCTGCTCAAGCGCGGCTTCGGCTGCACGATCGACGAGTGGATCCACGCGGCCGAGTACGTGCTGCGCGAGGGCAACGACGCTGTCGTGATGTGCGAGCGCGGCATCCGCACGTTCGAGACCGCCACCCGCTTCACGCTCGACGTGGCCGCGGTCCCGATCGCGAAGGCGCGGCTCGGGCTGCCGGTGGTCGTCGACCCGTCCCACGCTGCCGGCAAGCGCGACTGGGTCGAGAGCCTGACGCTGAGCGGCGTCGCCTGCGGCGCGGACGGCCTGCTGATCGAGACGCACCCCGATCCGGCCCAGGCCCTCTCCGACGGGCCACAGGCCGTCGCGCTCTCCGATTTCCCGGCGCTCGTCGCGAAGGCGCGGCGGGTGGCCGAGGCGCTCGGGCGCGCGATCCCGCTGCGCGAGCCGGCCGCGGCCTGACCTCAGGCCGACCGGGCTACGGCGTCGGGGGGCCCTGGCCTTCGCGCTGCTGGCGTGCCCGCTCCGCGTCCTCGCGGGCCTTCTGCTCGGCCTTGAGCCGCTGCACCGCGGCCTGCTCGCGGTTGCCGTCCTCGCGCCGTCCCTGACGGTAGTAGACCATCGCCAGCGAGACGTGGGCCTCGGTGAATCCGGGCGACTCCCGCACCAGCGGCTCGAGCGTCCGGCGGGCCGGATCGAGCTCGCCGGTCGCGATCTGCACCAGCGCCAGCTGGTAGAGAGCGCCCGGGTCCCCCGGCCGCAGCTCCAGGGCTTTCTGCAGGTGCTGGCGCGCCTCGTCGTTCTGCGCGTCCTGGCGCAGCAGCAGCGCGAGCAGCGCGTGCGCGTCGAAGTGGTTCGGGTTGCCCGCGAGCTCGCGTCGCAGCGCCTCCACGGCGCCCGGCGCGTCGCCCATCTTGACCAGCACCTCGGCCAGGATCGCGTTGGCGGTCGGCAGCTGCGGGTTCAGCTCCAGCGCGCGGCGCAGCTCCTTCTCGGCCGCGAGGTCGTCGCTCGCCTCGCGGCTCGCGATCGCCAGCACGAGGTGCGCTTCGGCCGAGTCTCCCCGGCGCAGGATGCGGTCGAGCACGCGCTGGCCGCGCTCGTGCTGGCGATCGCGCATCAGTGCCGTGCCGATCATGTAGAGGATCGCCTGGTTCTCCGGGTCGCGCTCGAGCAGCGGGTCGAGCAGAGCGATCACCTGCTTCCACTCGCCGAGCTGCAGGCGGCAGTCCGCGAGCAGCAGCGGCGCGGCCGGGTGGTCGGGCCGCGTCCTCAGCAGCGCTTCGAGCTCGGCGGCGGCGGCGCCGATGCGCGCGGCCTTGTAGAGGGCGAGCGCCAGGTTGTAGCGCACCGCAAGCGAGGGCGGCTGGCCGGCCAGCGACGCCGGCTGCAGCGCGAGCGCCTGCCGGTACTCCTCGACGGCCTTGTCGAACTGCCCCAGCTGCGCGCAGATCACCCCGAGGTTGGAGCGGGCCTCCCAGCTCTTCGGCGCGAGCTCGAGGAAACGGCGGTACTCGGCCGCGGCCTGCTCGAGCCGGCCCTGCTGCTGCAGCTCGACCGCGCGTGCGGCGATCGCTGCGGCCTGCGCGGCAGGAGCGGGGGCCGGCGCTGCCGCCGGCTTCGCGGCGCTCGAGGCGCCGGCGGGCGCCGTCGCCTGCAACGCCAGCGAGAGCAGGACGGAAAGCGCGGGGCCCACGCAGCCATTCTGACGCAGCGGCGGCTCCCGCGTCATCCGCAGTATCATCCGCGCCGGAGGGACCACGATGAGACGCCCCGCCCACCCCCTCGCGCTGCTGGCCGCCTTTGTCGCCCTCAGCGGGTTCCGCCCGCCACGGCACAGTGGAGCGCGCCAGCTGGCCCGCTCGACGCCGCCGGGCTCGCGCGCCGCGTGGAGGTGCGCGCGGAGCCCGCCCATCCCTTCCGCTACAACCAGCCGCGCGACGCCGCGAACCAGACGAAGCGCCTGCTCACGCGCCCCCGCGCGTTCTTCCCCGGCGAGCGCGTGAGTCTCGCGTTCGCGCTGCCGGAGGCAGCCACGCTCGCCGCGCCGGCGCGCGTGCGCGTCGCGCTCGCGCTGCACGACCTGCTGGGCGCGCGCCTGGCGAGCCTCGGCGAGACGACGCTCGCGGCCGCCGACCGCGGCGTGGACGGGCGCCTCGACTGGACGGTGCCGCCGGTGGCCGAGGGCCAGTACCTGCTGGCCGCGCAGCTCTCGGCCGAGGACGGCAAGCCGCTCGCCTCCCGCAGCGACGTCGTGTTCGTGACGCCTGCGTACCCGCGGCTGCTCGCCGCCGCCGAAGAGGCGCTGGCAAAGGCGCGCGAGCGCGCGGCGACGCTCGAACCCCTGCTGCGCGACGTCAGCCTGCCCTCGACGGAGATGCTGGTCGAGGACGCGCAGATGTCGTGGTCCGACTTCGGCCACGCGCCCCGGGACTGGTCGTACGTCAGGCGGCAGCTCGAGACGGCCGCGCCTATGCGGAGAAGCTCGCGGCCGGCGAGGACCCGTGGCGGGGGCGCAGCGGGGCGTTCACGAAGGCCTACCGTTCCGAGATCGACGGCACCCTGCAGCCCTACGCGCTGTACGTGCCGCCGTCGTACGACGCCGCGAAGCCGTGGCCTCTGCTGGTGAGCCTGCATGGCGCCACCTCCAACCACCTGCTGAACCGCCGCCGCGTGTTCGGCCTCGGCAACCAGCCCGGCGAGGGCGACTTCGAGGCGATCCGCAACGACGTCGACTACCCCGACGTCGGCTTCGTGGTGCTCTCGCCATATGGCCGCGGCGAGGTGGCCGGCTACAACGGCATCGCCGAGGGCGACGTGCTGCGCGCGCTGGAGCACGTGCAGCAGGCCTACCGCATCGACGCCGACCGCGTGCACCTGACCGGACTTTCGATGGGCGGCGGCGGCACCTGGCACATCGGCCTGCGCTACGCCGACCGCTTCGCCTCGATCACCCCGGTCTGCGGCGTCGCGGACCTCGACTTCATGCCGTGGACCGCCGGCTGGGGCGCGCTCGACAAGGAGCTGATGCCGCTGACGGGCTACTCGCGGATCGTCGAGAACGCGTCCAACCAGAGGGTCTTCGTCTACCACGGCAACGAGGACGACGCGGTCGACGTCAACGCCTCGCGCCGGATGCTGGCGGCGTTCAAGGCCGCTGGACTCGACAACGCGCAGTACTTCGAGCTGCCCGGCGTCACGCACTTCGCGTGGGATTTCGCCTACCGCGACGCCGCGATCTTCGCGCGCGTGGCGGACGTGCGGCGAAACCCGTTCCCCGAGCGGGTCGTCTACGCGACCTTCTCACCCCGCTACAACAAGGCCTACTGGCTGCGCATCGACCGCATCGACCGCGGCTTCACGATCTCCCGCGTCGAGGGCACCCAGAAGGCCGGCGTCTTCGACCTGAAGGCCTCGAACGTGACGGCGCTGTCGCTGCTGCTCGCACCGGCGATCGCGCCCGCGGGCAGGCCGCTCGAGGTGAGGATCGACGGCCGGCCCGTCTTCCACGGCGTGCCGAAGGCCGACGTGCTGAGCCTCGCGCGCGTGAAGGGCGTCTGGAAGGCGACGGCGCCCTGGACGGGCCCCGCCCAGGGACCTCCGGACCACGCCGAGGCCAGCTTCCGTTCGCCGAACCTCGCTCAGTACGGTCCTCACGTCTACGTGTACGGAACGGCCGGCGACGCCGCGACGACGGCCGCCTCGAAGGCCGGCGCCGAGATGCTGGCGGACTGGGGCAGGGACGTGCGCGCGCGCTGGCGCGTGCTCGCCGACCACGAGGTGACCCCGGAAATCCTGCAGGCGAACAACCTGGTGCTCGTCGGCACGGCCGCGACGAACGGCCTCGTCGCGCGGATGCAGGACCGCCTGCCGCTGCGCCAGGACGCCGCGGGCACGTTCGCCGGCGCGAGGAAGGTCGCCGGGCCCGGCGCGACGTACCGGCTCACGCACCCGAACCCGCTCGCACCCGGGCGGCTCGTCCTCATCTACGGTGGCGGCAGCCCCGCGGCGCTCAAGCGCTTCCTGCCCTCCGATCGCCGGTCCGTGGCGCTCTCGCTGTTCGCCGACTACCTGGTGATCGGCGAGGACGACAAGGTCGCGCTCGAGGGCTACTTCAAGGACGACTACCGGATCGCGACGCCCTGAGGCCGGTCAGACGTAGCGGCCGACGGCCATGCAGACGATCGCGATCCCGAGCAGGGCCGCGATCCACCGCCCGGCGCGTCTGGCGCGCAGCCGAAAGCGGGCCATCTCCTGCTCGAGCGCTTCGCGGCGGTCCGGCGACGCCTGCGCCCGCTCGGCACCGAGCGCGGCGATGCGCAGGGACGAGGGCCGCAGCAGGCTCACGCCGATGACGAACGCCACGAGTGCGGCGAAGCCCCCGAGGCCGAGCGTCAGCTCGGCGCCCGAGGCGCCCGGGCCGGGGTGCAGCCGCCCGAAGATGCGCCAGAACAGCCCGAATCCGGAGAGCAGGGTCAGCGCGGCGGTCGCGGGCAGGACGTCCAGGTAGCGCCGCTTCTGGAGCGCCTGCATGACCCGCGCGCCATCGGGTCCGGCCTCGCGCACGGCCGGCTCGAGGAAGTGCACGATGAACAGGATCGTGCCGGCCCAGAACACGCCGGCAACCACGTGCACGATGCGGAGCAGGATCAGCAGGGCGTTGGCGTTCACGCCAGCTCACTCTTCATTGACTGTCTCCGGGCCTCGTTGGAGGATCCTAACCCACACCCGGCACGAAACTCGCACGGCCGGGACCTCGAAGAGGTGCGCCAGATGACGGACTCGACCCGTCGGCTCGTGATCCTCGCGCTCGCCTGCGGCCTCTCGGCCCCTGCGGTCGCAGCCTCCGCGGCCTCGCGGGGTCGAGGTATCCGGGTGCAGGGCAACCAGTTCGTGGACGGCGCGGGCAGGCCCGTGGTGTTCCGCGGCGTCGCCGTGGCCGACCCGGACCGGCTCGCGAGGAACGGCCACTGGACGCGTCGCACGTTCGAGGAGGTCAGGGCCTGGGGCGCGAATATCGTGCGCCTGCCGGTGCACCCGGCTGCCTGGCGTGCGCGCGGCGACGCGCGCTATTTGGCCTTGCTCGACGAGGGAGTGGGCTGGGCGCGCGAGCTGGGCCTCTAGCCCCTGCCGCCCGAGTGAGCGCGGGCACACCGCAGCGGGGCGACAATGGACGAAGAGACGGGAGGACGAGCATGACGAGGTCCTGTACGCGGCGCCGCTTCCTCGGGATCGCAGCCGGCGCTCCGTTCGCGGCGGCCGGCTGCGGCAGCAGCTCGACCAGCCCCTCGACAACCCCCACGCCCGCCGTCGGGAGCGCGACGGTCGCGCTCGTGCGGGCGAATGCCTACGGCAGCACGTTCGCGGCCGCGCTGCGCCAAGGCGCTGACCTGCTCGGCGGGATCGGCTCTCTGGTGCGCGACAAGACGGTCACGGTCAAGGTCAACCTGACCGGCTGGCCGTTCGAGGCGATCGGCGGCCGCGCACCCGGCGAGAGCTACGTGACGCACGGCGACACGGCGCTCGCCCTCGCACAGCTGCTGAAGGACAGCGGGGCGCGCCGCGTGCGCTTCGTCGAGTCGCAGGGCGTCGCGCTGTCGCTCGAGCAGATCGTGGCCGCGGCCGGCTGGGACGTTCGCGCGCTGCAGGCGCTCGGCGCCGAGTTCGAGAACACGCGCAACCTCGGCCTGGGCGCGCGCTACTCGCGGCTTGGCGTGCCGGACGGCGGCCGCGTCTTCACGTACCTGGACGTCAACCACTCGTACGCGGAGACCGACGTCTTCGTCTCGCTGTGCAAGATGAAGGAGCACGCGACCGCGGCCGGGATCACGCTCTCGATGAAGAACCTGTTCGGCATCACGCCGAACTCCCTCTACGGCGCCGAGGGCACTGGCGAGGACAAGCTAGGCTACCGGGGGCCGATCCACGGCAAGGCCGAGGGCTGGCTGCAGCCGCTGCCCGGCGAGAAGGCGGGTCTCCAGGACGAGGTCGTGGGCGTGCGTGTGCCGCGCACGATCGTGGACGAGAACCTCGCGCGACCCGTGCACCTGGCGATCGTCGACGGCGTGCGCACCGTGCGCGGCGGCGAAGGCTGGTGGAACGCGGGCGTAACACCGATCGACCCGGGCGTGCTGGCGATCGGCTGGAACCCGCTCTCGACCGATGCCGTCTGCGCGGCGGTCATGGGCTTCGACCCGCGCGCGCCGCACTTCACCGCGCCGTTCGAGACGCGCGAGAACCACCTGCTGATCGCCGAGCAGGCCGGACTGGGCACCGCGGACCTCACGCGCATCGAGGTGCGCGGTACGCGCATCGCCGACGTGCGCACGCCGTTCCGTCCCGCCGGCTACCGCCCGGGGCCGGGTGTCACGCTGGCCGCTCCCGGCGTGCCCATCGGCTGATGGATACGAAATCCGATTCCTGATCGTACGACCTGGATCACAGCCTCCGGAAGAATGCGTTGAGATCGAACGGCGCGAGGCGTACGATCCAATCACTCCCTCCGCTGCCGTTCGTCTCTCTCCGGACCCGGGACACGCCACCTCGATCGACACCGGGGGTCGACGCCGGCAGGACCGAGCCGTTCGCGTACGTCCGGCAGCGCCCGGAGGTGGGCATGGTCTTCAAGCTGGAGATGGGCGGCGTCCACGTTTCGTGCTCGTCGCCGGTCTGGACGGAGCGGCTGATCGAACGCGGCGCCCGGCTCGTGGGGACACGGGAGAGCGACGAGCCGGACGACGACACCGACGCGGACGTCGACCCGGCGCCGGCGAGCGCGCCCGGCGAGACGAGGCGCGAGCGGTAGATCCCCGGGGACCCCCTGCGCGCGATGACGCCGCGGCTCGCGGTACGGCTGCCCTACGACCTCCAGCGGCTGCTCGCGTTTCTCGAGCGGCGGGCCCTTCCCGGCGTCGAGCGCGTCGACGCGTCCGGCTACTCCCGCACCCTGACTCGGCAGGCCGGCCCGCTGTGCGTCCACGTC
>Ga0302299_10002629_pt1 | contig 10954 bp, 10 predicted proteins | sample III_Fen_N3_4_FD_198795 | JGI IMG/M metagenome (GOLD analysis project Ga0302299, IMG submission 198795) | Peat permafrost microbial communities from Stordalen Mire near Abisko, Sweden - III_Fen_N3_4 | ecosystem: Environmental > Terrestrial > Soil > Wetlands > Permafrost | place: Sweden: Abisko...
ATCACCTCGCGATGGCCGTGGCGATCCGGCCCGACCGACCCGAGTACGCGGCCGCCCTGCGGCAGGTCCGTGCGACGCTCGCGGCGCGCGAAGAGGCTGGCCTGGACCGGGTCGGTCGGCCCGACGAGCGGCTGTCGTGACGGCGACCGAGGCGCAGGGCTGCCTGCTCGACGGTCACGACGCGCTGCTGCTGGACCTCGACGGAGTCGTCTACGTGGGGTCCCGCGCCGTGCCTCACGCCGTCACCGCTATCCGCGCCGCGCGTGCGCGGGGCGTGGCCACGGCCTATGTCACGAACAACGCCGCGCGCACTCCGGCCGTCGTCGCGGCGCACCTGACCGAGCTGGGCCTCGAGGTGGCGGAGCACGACGTCGTGACCTCGGCACAGGCCGGTGCCCGCGAGGTCGCTGCTCGGGTCCCGCCGGGGAGCAGGGTCCTCGCGGTGGGCGGTCCGGGGGTGGCCGCAGCGCTGCGCGACCGCGGGCTCGACCCCGTGTCGCTCGCGTCCGACCACCCCGTGGCGGTGCTGATGGGCTACGGGCCCGACGTCGCGTGGCGCGACCTGGCACAGGCCTCCTACGCCGTCGGTCGCGGGGCGCTGTTCGTGGCGACCAACACGGACCTGACCATCCCGACTGCCGAGGGGATCGCCCCCGGCAACGGGACCCTCGTGGGGGCCGTCGCGTCGTCCACCGGGCGCGACCCGCTCGTCGCCGGGAAGCCGCACGCACCCCTCATGCTCGAGTCGGTCGAGCGCGTCGGCGCGTCGCGGCCGCTCGTGGTGGGCGACCGACTCGACACCGACGTGGAGGCCGGCCACGGGAGCGGCATCCCGACGCTGCTGGTCCTCACCGGCGTCACCGATGTCGCGGCCCTGATCGCGGCCGAGCCGCAGCGGCGTCCGACCTACGTCGCCGCCGACCTGCGCGGTCTGCTGGCACCGGCCGGATCCCTGGCGCCGGTCGACGCGGGCGACACGCCCGACGACGGGCTCGGCGGTCTGCGCGCGGGCTGCCTGCGCGCGTGGCTCGCGCGTGACGAGGGCGCCCCGGACCCCACGACGGCCGGCGATCTCGCACGCTGGACGCGCGACGTCGCGCAGGCGCTGGCCCGCTGAACCGGCACGACCGGCCGGCCGATCCGGGACGTCAGAGGAACTTGCGTAGCTCGAGCACGTCGCGCAGCCGGGCGTCGACTCGGATCCGGCCCCTCGCCCAGCCGCTGCCGAAGTGCAGGCGCCCGGCGACGAGGTCGATGAGGTCGTCGCTCGAGAGGGTGAGCTTCAGCTGGGCGGCGGAGCGTTCGACCGGGTCGACCTCGAGCACGTCGACGAGTTCGCCCGAGGCCAGCCGACCGGTGAACGCGACGTCGAGGTCCTTGATCCAGGCCGAGACGGTGCGGTCCGGGATCTTGCGCCGGAAGTCCGGGTCCGCGCCTCCGAGGATCGTGCCCAGGCTGCCGATGGCCTCGCGGACCTCCTCGATGTCCGCCATGCGACCGGACCTCCCATCCTGCCGTGTGGCGCTGACGTCGGGGACGCTATCGCAGGGTCGCGCGATAGCGTGGGCTTCGACGGTGCGCCCGCTTCGGCGCCAGTGACGGTGAATGGGGTGACGAGCGTGCTCGACGCGCTGCGCGGATACGTCCAGCTGGCCACGGGCCTGACCGAGGTGACCGTGGGCAAGGCCCGCGAGGCGGCCGCCGCGCTGCTCGCCGCGGGCCTCGACCTCACGAGCGTCCCCGACGTGCCGGGCAAGGACTCCGCGGTGAGCGCCGCAACCGTGGCCGCGTCCCAGGTGCAGGGCCTCGCCGACGACCTGCTCGAGACGAGCAAGCAGAACCGCGAGCTGCTCACCGGACTCGTGCGCACCGAGGTCGACCGCGCCGCCGGGCGGCTCGGGTTCGTCCGCGAGGAGGAGCTGGCCGCGGTGCGACGCCACGTCTCGCGCCTGGAGACCCAGCTCGCGGAGGTCCGGGCGCAGATCGGGTCCGGCACGCTGGTCCCCGCGGCGGCCGCTGCCACGGTCCCGTCGGTCGCACCCGCGAAGAAGAAGGTCCCGGTCAAGAAGAAGGTCGCCCCGGCGGCACCGCCCGTCGAGCCCGTGGCCGACGCCCACGAGTCCGGGGACGGCGCGCAGTCATGAGCGACCGGGACGCGCACGACCTGGTGCGGACGTCGGACTCCGACGTCGCACCGGACGAGCCCGGCGCCGCGGCGTCGTACGACACGGTCGCGGACGACGAGGTCCACGACGCCGACGTCGATGCCGAGCTCGAGCGGCTCGACGACGGCGGGAGCCTGGTCGGCTCGACCGCCACCGCGTCGGGGCCCCGGTCCGACGCGCTGCCGTTCGCGATGACCTCGCGCGAGCACTTCGCCTCCGTCGGCGACGTCGAGGTGACGGGGGAGGCTCGCGTCGACGCGGCGACCGCGCGGCTCGAGGAGATCCCGGACCTCCCCACCGCGGACCACGTCGCGGTCTACGACGACGTCCACCGCCGGCTGCAGGACGCCCTGTCCGACGCCGACGTGCGCTGACCCGTCGTGGCGCGACGTCGGCTCGATGCCGAGCTCGTGCACCGCGGCCTGGCCCGCTCCCGCGAGCAGGCGCGTGAGCTGGTGGACTCGGGACGGGTCGTGCTCGGCGGGGTGGTGGCGATCAAGCCGGCGACGCAGGTCGACCCGGCGGCGAGCATCGCGGTCCGGGACAACCCGGACGGGCCGGACTACGTCTCGCGCGGCGCGCACAAGCTCATCGGTGCGCTCGACGCCTTCGCGCTCGACGTGGCGGGGCGCCGAGCACTCGACGCCGGCGCGAGCACCGGCGGGTTCACCGACGTCCTGCTGCGCCGCGGGATCGCGGCTGTGCTGGCGGTCGACGTCGGCTATGGCCAGCTGGCCTGGCCGATCCGCTCCGACGACCGCGTGACGGTCCTCGAGCGCACCAACGTCCGCGAACTCACGGTGGACCTGCTGCCGTTCCGACCGGACCTGGTCGTGGGCGACCTGTCGTTCATCTCCCTCGCCCTCGTGCTTCGACCCCTCGTGACCGTCGCGACTGAGCAGGCCGACCTCGTCCTCATGGTCAAGCCGCAGTTCGAGGTGGGCAGGGAGCTCGTCGGCGCGGGCGGTGTGGTGCGCGATCCCGCGCTGCGGTCCGACGCCGTCCGTAGGATCGCAGCAGCGGCGTCCGACCTCGGGGTCGGCACCGCGGGCGTCGTCGCCTCGCCCCTCCCGGGACCGAGCGGCAACGTCGAGTACTTCCTGCACCTGCGCCGGGGCGCCAAGCCCCTCGACGAGTCCGACCTGGCCCGCGCGATCGAGGAGGGACCGCAGTGACCGAGCCCGCGGCGCACGTGCGTCGCGTCCTGCTCGTGACGCACGGTGGTCGTGCCGACGCCGTGACGCTCGCGCGCGAGGTCGCGCAGGAGCTGTGCGAGGCAGGTATCGAGGTGCGTGCCGAGGCTGAGGAGGCGCTGGCGCTCGCGCCGTGCGGCGTGGTCGCGGTCGACGCCGAGCACGCGGCGCAGGACTGCGAGCTCGTCGTCGTCCTCGGCGGCGACGGGACGATCCTGCGCGGCGCGGAGCTGGCCCGGCCCTACGACGTGCCGCTGCTGGGGGTGAACCTCGGTCACGTCGGCTTCCTCGCGGAGGCCGAGGTCGAGGAGGTCAGCCGGGTCGTGCGCGCCGTCGTGGACCGCACGTGGTCGGTCGAGGAGCGCACGACCCTCGAGGTCGTCGTGTCCCTCGACGGCGCCGCGATCGCGCGCACCTGGGCGCTCAACGAGGCGTCGGTCGAGAAGAAGAGCCGCGAGCGGATGCTCGACGTGCTCGTCGAGGTCGACGACCGACCGCTGAGCCGATGGGGCTGCGACGGCGTCATCGCCGCGACACCGACGGGTTCCACGGCCTACGCCTTCTCCGCTGGGGGCCCGGTCGTGTGGCCCGAGGTGGAGGCCCTGCTCGTCGTGCCGATCTCCGCGCACGCCCTGTTCGCACGCCCGCTCGTGGTGTCGCCCGCGAGCCGCATCGCGGTCGAGGTGCTCTCGACCACCACCACCGGCGGCGTGCTGTGGTGCGACGGCCGACGTCTCGTCGAGCTGCCGCCGGGCTCGCGGGTCGAGATCACCCGCCACCCGACTCCCGTGCGTCTCGCCCGCGTCCAGCCGGCGCCCTTCACCGACCGGCTGGTGGCGAAGTTCGGCCTGCCGGTGGGGGGCTGGCGCGGAACGCGGCGTCGCGCGGACGACGGTCGGCCCACGTGATCGAGGAGATCCGGATCCGGGGGCTCGGCGTCATCGACGACGCCGTGCTCGAGCCGCACCCCGGGTTCACCGTCGTGACGGGCGAGACTGGAGCCGGAAAGACCATGGTGCTCACGGGCCTCGGCCTGCTGCTCGGCGGGCGGGCCGACGCGGGGATCGTGCGCGCGGGCCATGCCCGCGCCGAGGTCGAGGGTCGCGTCTCGTCGGTGCCGCCCGCCCTCGTCGAACGCGTGCTCGAGGCCGGCGGCGACCTCGATGACGGAGCACTGCTCCTGGCCCGCACGGTAGCCGGCGAGGGGCGCAGCCGGGCCTTCCTCGGCGGTCGCTCGGTGCCGGCCTCGGTGCTGCTCGAGCTCGCGGACGACCTCGTGGCGGTGCACGGCCAGAGCGACCAGCAACGGCTGCTCGCTCCGTCGCGCCAGCGGGCCGCCCTCGACCGCTACACCGGCGACGCGCTCGCGGTGCCGCTGATGGCCTATCGCGGCGCGTACGACCGGCTGCGGTCAGTCGAGCGCGAGCTCGACCTGATCACACGGCACGGTCGCGAGCGGGCGCAGGAGGCGGACCTGCTGCGCCACGGCCTCGAGGAGGTCGACTCGGTGGCGCCCGCGGTGGGGGAATCCGAGGCGCTCGCGGTCGAGTCCGACCGGCTCTCCCACGCGGAGCAGCTGCGCGAGGCCGCAGCCGCGGCGCACTCCGCCCTGCGCGCGGACGACGCCGCCGAGTCCGACGTCGACGCGATCGGGCTGGTCGCTCGGGCGCGTCGTCTGCTCGACGCGCAGACTGCGCACGACGCCGAGCTCGGGCGGGTGGCCGAGCGCCTCGCTGATCTGGCAGCGCTGCTCACCGACGTCTCCGCCGACCTCGCGTCCTACCTCGCGTCGGTGGACGCAGACCCGGCGCGACTCGCGGTCGTCGAGGAGCGTCGGGCGGCGCTCGGCTCGCTCACCCGCAAGTACGGCGCCACGATCGACGACGTGCTCGTGTGGTCCGAGCAGGCTGCCCGTCGCCTGCTCGAGCTCGGTGACGACGACGAGCGGCTAGCGTCGCTCACCGCGGAGCGAGCGTCGCTGCGCGACGACCTCGGGCGGCTAGCGACGCAGGTGCACGACGCGCGGGTCGCCGCGGGGACCCGGTTCGCCGCGGCCGTCACCGCCGAGCTCGTCGACCTCGCGATGCCGCACGCCGTCCTGGCCGTCGAGCTGCGCCAGGCAGACTCCGCCGACGGCGTCGAGGTGACGATGGGCGGGGAGCGCCGACGGCTCGCGTTCGGCGCCTCGGGTGTCGACGAGGTGGAGCTGATGCTCTCGCCGCACGCCGGCGCGCCGTCCCGACCCATCGCGAAGGGCGCCTCGGGCGGCGAGCTCTCGCGCGTCATGCTGGCCGTCGAGGTCGTCTTCGCGGGCGCGGACTCCGTGCCGACCCTCGTGTTCGACGAGGTGGACGCGGGCGTCGGCGGCAAGGCCGCGGTGGAGGTGGGCCGCCGGCTCGCGCGGCTCGCCCGCACCAGCCAGGTCCTCGTCGTCACCCACCTGCCGCAGGTGGCGGCGTTCGCGGACCGCCAGGTCGTCGTCGAGAAGACCGACGACGGTCGCGTCACGACGTCGGGGCTGCGGGTGCTCGAGGACGACGAGCGGGTCCGCGAGCTCGCCCGGATGCTCGCCGGGCTCGAGGACTCCGACTCCGCCGCAGCGCACGCCCAGGAGCTGCTCGACCTCGCCGCGGCGGACCGTGCGTCCGCCGCGGCGACCGGTGCCACCCGCCCGCCCCGTCGAAAGGCAGCCCGATGACCGCCGTGTTCGACCTCGCCAGCCGCATCGTCGACGAGAGCGCGGCAGCCCATCCGATCCTCGCCACGTACGAGGGGGTGCCCGGTCACGACCACCTCATGTCGGACTGGAGCCCAGCCGCCGAGGACGCCCGGCACGCGCAGGCGCTCGGCTGGCTGGCCGAGCTCGACACCCTGCCCGTCGTCGACGACCACGACCGTCTCGCCGCGGCGGTCATCCGCGAGCGGCTCGGCGCCCAGGTCGCGGCGTACGAGGTCGGGGAGCACCTGCGCGGCATTAACGTCCTCGGCAGCCCGGTGCAGCACGTGCGCAACGTCTTCACGGTCATGGCGGCGTCGACGGACGAGGCGTGGACGACCATCGCTTCCCGGCTCGAGGCGCTCCCGTGGTCGTTGGAGACCCTCGTGGCCTCCTACCAGGGCGGCATGGCGGCGGGGCTGCTCCCGGCGCGGCGGCAGGTCCTCGGCGCTGCCGGTCAGGCGGCGGTGATCGCGGGGCTGGAGGCGGCGCCGGACGGCTCGATCGCGTCCTGGTTCGAGACGTTCGTGGCGGGCTACCCCGGTGACGACGCGGCCCTCGTCGACCGGCTGCGGGCCGCGGCCTCCGGCGCGGCGACGGCGTACGCCGACCTGGCGACCTGGCTCCGCGACGTGTACGCACCGGCTGCCGTGGAGGTCGACTCCGTCGGGCGGGACCGCTACGTCGTGATGGCGCGCACCTACCTCGGCGCCGACATCGACCCCGAGGAGACCTACGCCTGGGCGTGGCGCGACCTGGCCGCGATCAACCGGCGGATGGTCGAGTGCGCGGGACGCCTCTACGGCGGGGTCACGCCGCAGGAGGCGCAGGCCCGGCTCGACGTCGACCCCGCGCACACCATTGCCGACGCCGAGGAGACCCGGCACTGGCTGCAGCGGGTCACCGACGAGACCACCGCGTCGTTCGACGGCACGTACTTCGACATCCCCGAGGCCATGCTCACGTGCGAGGCGCGCCTCGCTCCGGCCGGCTCCGCGGCCGCGCCGTACTACACCGGGCCGAGCGAGGACTTCAGCCGTCCGGGCCGCACCTGGCTGCCGGTGATCGGGGAGTCGAGGTTCCGCACCTGGTGGCTGCTCTCGGTGTGGCACCACGAGGCCGTCCCCGGTCACCACCTGCAGATCGCCTACGCCAAGCTCCAGCGCGACAAGCTGTCCCGGTTCCAGCGGATGAGCGGCGTCTCCGGTCACGCCGAGGGCTGGGCGCTCTACGCCGAGCGCCTGATGGACGAGCTCGGCTACTACGCCGACCCGGCGGACGAGCTCGGCTTCCTGTCCAACCAGGCGCTGCGCGCCGTCCGGGTCGTCGTCGACATCGGCCTGCACCTCGGCCTGGGGATCCCGGCGGACGCCGACCCCGCGCTGCTGGCGGGGGTCGACGGCGCGGCCCCGGGCGTCGTGTGGGACCGCGAGCTGGCGCGCGAGTTCCTCCGCGTGCGGGGCCTACAGACCGAGGGCTTCGCCTCGAGCGAGGTCGACCGCTACCTCGGCATCCCTGGTCAGGCGATCTGCTACAAGGTGGGCGAGCGGGAGTGGCTCGCCGCGCGCGAGGACGCCCGCACCGCAGCGGGGGAGGACTTCGACCTCAAGGCCTGGCACATGAAGGCGCTCGCCCTCGGCTCGGTCGGCCTCGGCGTGCTGCGCCAGGAGCTGGCGATCGCGTGACACCCCGGCGCGGGCCGACGTCCCGTGCCGCGACGCGACGTAGTGTCGACCGCATGGCACCGTCGCGCGTCAGCAGGGCGACCGTGGCGGTCGTGGCCGCGCTGGTGGTCGCCCTCACGCCGTCGGTCGAGGCGCGCGCGGCTGCGCCCGGGCCGGTGCCCGACGCCTCCGCACCGTCGGCCCGCACCGTCGACGACGTGGTGCGCGCCTGGAGGTCGGACGCCGCCGCGTCCGTGCTCGTGGGGCGCTCGGTGCTCGGTCGCTCGATCGTGGCTCGCCGGCAGGGGCCGGCGGACGCGCCGTACGTCCTGCTCGTGCTGGGTCAGATGCACGGCAGCGAGCCGCGGGGGCGCGACGTCGTCCGGGCCATGGCCGCGATGGCACCGCCGGCCGGCGTGCAGGTCTGGACGATCAGCACGATGAACCCGGACGGGGCCGCGGCCGCGCGACGCACCAACGCCCACGGTGTCGACCCGAACCGCAACTTCCCGTTCGCCTGGAGCCCGCGCTACGCGAGCCGGGTCTACTACTACCCGGGTTCCGCGCCCGCCACCGAGCCCGAGGTCGTCGCCCTCATGGCGTTCCTTGACCAGCTGCGACCGGACCTCGTCGTGTCGATGCACCAGCACTACGACGCGGTGGATCTCGGCGGGGCGGGCAAGACCTGGTCCTGGGCGCACCGACTCTCGACGGCCATGCGCCTGCGCACGGCCGTCGTCCCCTGCAACATCGGAACCTGCGCGGGCACGATGACCGCCTGGTTCAACCACACCCACCCGGGCGTCGCCATCACCGTGGAGCTGCCGGCGCGCGTGCCGGCCGCGCTGGCCACCGCCTACGCGCGCGCGATCCTCGGGGTGGGGGCGCTCCTGGCGCCCCCGTCGCCGTGACGGGGACCAACACGCCTGCGTCGTCCTCGACCGGTGTCGGGCCCGGCTGTTATCCTGGACCCCCGTGAGCAACCCGCAGACGACCAAGCACCTGTTCGTCACCGGAGGAGTCGCCTCCTCCCTGGGCAAGGGGCTCACGGCCTCCTCGCTCGGCAACCTGCTGAAGTCCCGCGGACTGCGCGTGACGATGCAGAAGCTGGATCCCTATCTCAACGTCGATCCGGGCACGATGAACCCGTTCCAGCACGGCGAGGTGTTCGTCACCAACGACGGTGCCGAGACCGACCTCGACGTGGGCCACTACGAGCGGTTCCTCGACGTCGACCTGCACGGGTCGGCCAACGTCACGACCGGCCAGATCTACTCCCAGGTGATCGCCAAGGAGCGTCGCGGGGAGTACCTCGGCGACACCGTGCAGGTCATCCCGCACATCACCAACGAGATCAAGTCGCGGATCCGTCGCATGGCGGGACCCGACGTCGACGTCGTCATCACCGAGGTCGGCGGCACGGTGGGCGACATCGAGTCGCTGCCGTTCCTCGAGGCGATCCGCCAGATCCGTCACGAGATCGGCCGGGACAACGTCTTCTTCCTGCACGTCTCGCTGCTGCCCTACATCGGACCGTCGGGCGAGCTGAAGACCAAGCCGACCCAGCACTCGGTGGCCGCCCTGCGCAACATCGGCATCCAGCCCGACGCCATCGTCCTGCGCGCGGACCGCGAGGTGCCGACCTCGATCAAGCGCAAGATCTCGCTCATGTGCGACGTCGACGTCGAGGCCGTGGTGGCCGCGGTCGACGCCCCGAGCATCTACGACATCCCGAAGGTCCTGCACTCCGAGGGCCTCGACGCCTACGTCGTGCGCCGCCTCGACCTGCCGTTCCGCGACGTCGACTGGACCGACTGGGACAGGCTGCTCCGCCGCGTGCACCATCCCGCGCACGAGGTGACGGTCGCCCTCGTGGGCAAGTACGTCGACCTGCCGGACGCCTACCTGTCCGTGACCGAGGCACTGCGCGCCGGCGGCTTCGCGAACGACTGCCGGGTCAACATCCGCTGGGTGACCTCCGACGACTGCGTGACGCCTGAGGGCGCGCAGCGACTGCTGGGCGACGTCGACGCCGTGTGTGTGCCCGGCGGCTTCGGCGTCCGCGGCATCGAGGGCAAGCTCGCGGCGCTGAGGTACGCGCGCGAGAACGGGATCCCCACCCTCGGCCTGTGCCTGGGCCTGCAGTGCATGGTCATCGAGTACGCGCGCAACAAGGCGGGCCTCGACGGGGCCGGCTCGGCGGAGTTCGACGAGGCGACGCCGTATCCCGTGATCGCCACGATGGCCGACCAGCGCGACGTCGTGGCGGGCGAGCGCGACATGGGCGGCACGATGCGCCTCGGGCTCTACCCCGCGAAGCTCGCCGAGGGCTCCCTGGTGCGCGAGGTCTACGGCGAGACCTATGTCGACGAGCGGCACCGGCACCGCTACGAGGTCAACAACGACTACCGCGGTCGCCTCGAGGAGGTCGGGCTGTGGTTCTCCGGCACCTCGCCCGACGGGCGGCTCGTGGAGTTCGTGGAGCTTCCGCGCGACGTCCACCCGTACTACGTCGCCACCCAGGCGCACCCGGAGCTGCGCTCCCGTCCGACCAAGGCGCACCCGCTGTTCCGCGGGCTCGTCGAGGCGGCGCTGGCCCGTCGCGGCGTCACCCCCGTTCTCGCGAACGCCTGACCGTGACGGACTTCGTCCTCGAGCCGACCTGGCACGGCGACGTCGCCTCGCTCGCCGACGAACCGGACCCTCGCGTCGTGCTCGAGTCCGACCTCCTGCTGCGCGGCCGCGTGTGGGACCTGCGCCGCGACACGGTCGACCTCGGCGACGGCCAGACCGTGGTGCGCGAGTACGTCGCGCATCCCGGCGCCGTCGCGGTGCTCGCGATGGATGCGCAGGAGCGGGTGCTCCTCATCCGTCAGTACCGCCACCCCGTCGGGATGCTCATGTGGGAGCCCGTCGCCGGGCTGCTCGACGTCGTCGACGAGCACCCTTGGGTGGGCGCGGCGCGCGAGCTGGTCGAGGAGGCCGGGCTCGTGGCCGCCCGGTGGGACGTGCTGGTCGACCTGGAGAACTCGCCCGGCGGCTCCAGCGAGACCATCCGGTGCTACCTCGCGCGCGATCCTGCCCCGGCCCCCGACGGTCGTCCGCACGGCGACGGCGAGGAGCGCGACCTGCCGCACACCTGGGTGCCGCTCGACGACGCCGTCGCTGCCGTGCTCGAGGGCCGGTTCACCGCGCCGATGACCGTCGCCGGTGTGC
>Ga0302299_10002630_pt1 | contig 10954 bp, 9 predicted proteins | sample III_Fen_N3_4_FD_198795 | JGI IMG/M metagenome (GOLD analysis project Ga0302299, IMG submission 198795) | Peat permafrost microbial communities from Stordalen Mire near Abisko, Sweden - III_Fen_N3_4 | ecosystem: Environmental > Terrestrial > Soil > Wetlands > Permafrost | place: Sweden: Abisko...
GCCTGCAGCTTCAACCCCATCTACGGGCAGGGGATGGCGTGCGCGGCCCTGCAGGCGCAGGCCCTCGCCGCGACCGTGGTCGAGGTGGGTCTGCGCTCGGACGTGCTGCCGGTCCGCTTCCATCGCACGGCGGCACACATCATCGACGCCCCCTGGGCGATCGCCGTGGGCGCCGACTTCCTGCATCCCCGCACCGTCGGCCCCAAGCCACCGGCGACCGACCTGGCGAACCGCTACACCCAGCGGCTCGTGCGGGCGACCCACACCTCGCTGCCGCTGGCCAGGACGTTCAACCGGGTCGTCAACCTGGTCGAGCCGCCGCTCGCCCTGGCGAGGCCGTCGGTCGTCGCCCGGGTCGGGGCCTCCTGGGTCGGGGCCTCCCCGGTCGGCGCCCGGTGGCGGCGGGTCCCTGCGGCACATCCCAGGGTGGGACCACCGCCGGTCGTCTGAACCGCACCTGCCGCCCGCCCGTGTCTTCTGGCGTGACGGCCGTCGAGGTTCGGGTCAGCTCGCAGTGGCTCCGGCTGCGCGAGCCGGCCGACGCGGCCGCCCGCTCCCTCGACCTCGCCCGCGAGGCCGCCGCGGCCCGGGCGGGGACGGGCCCGACCGTGGTGCACGACCTCGGCTGCGGGAGCGGGTCGATGGGCCGCTGGCTGGCACCGCTGCTGGACGGACCGCAGCACTGGGTGCTCCACGACCGGGACCCCGACCTGTTGGCGGTCGCCGCAACGGAGCCTCCGCGCGCTGCGGGCGGCCTCCCCGTTCCCGTCGAGACCCGCCGCGACGACCTGACCCGGCTGGGTCCCGGCGACCTGGCGGGCGCGTCGCTGATCACCGCCTCGGCCCTGCTCGACATGCTGACCGCCGACGAGGGTGAGCGCTTCGTGCGGTCGTGCGTCGCGGCGGCCTGCCCCGCGCTGGTCACCCTGTCGGTCACCGGCGAGGTCCGGCTCGACCCGCACGACCCGCTCGATGCCCCGCTGAGCGCCGCGTTCAACGAGCACCAGCGGCGCACTGTCGGCGGTCGCACCCTGCTCGGGCCGGTCGCGGCGCGAGCTGCCGCTGACCTCTTCGGTGCGCTGGGTGCCCACGTCGAGGCCCGACCGAGCCCGTGGCGGCTCGGCGGCACCGACCGGGCACTGATCCTGGAGTGGATCGACGGCTGGGTCGGGGCCGCCGTCGAGCAACGGCCCGAGCTGGCGGCCGCGAGCTCGGGCTACCTCCGGCGGCGACGCCACCAGGCCGAGCAGGGCCGGCTCTCGGTGACGGTGCCGCACGTCGACCTGTTGGCCCTCCCGGCAGGGCCGCGCGCATGAGCCGGCTGGCCGACCCGGAAACCGTTGAGGCCCTCCCAACCCGGGCCCGAGAGCCGTTGCCGCACAATGCGGTCCGCCTTCTGGCGGGCCTGTTCGCCCTGACTGCCCTGCTCGCCCTGCTGACGCTGTCGGTCGGGCTCGGGGTGGCCGCCTGGGCCGCCGGCCTCGGGAGCGCCGCCGCCCTCACCACCCTCGTCGCGCTCGGCGCAGCGCGAGGTCAGCAGCACACCCTGGGGCCTGCCGACCTCGTCACCCTCTGCCGTGGGCTGCTGGCCTGCGCGATCGCTGCACTCGCCGTCGGGCTGCTGGTCGGCGAACAGGTGACACCGGTACTCCTCGGGCTCGCCGTGCCGGCCCTCGCCCTCGATGCCATCGACGGCCGGGTGGCCCGGCGCACCGGCACGGTCACGGCGTTCGGGGGTCGCTTCGACGGTGAGGTCGACGCCTTCCTCATCCTGGTGCTCAGCGTCGCCGCCGCGCCCGTCGTCGGGTGGTGGGTGCTCGCCGCGGGCCTGGCCCGTTACGCCTTCGCCGTCGCCGGGTGGGTGCTGCCCTGGATGCGTGCTCCCCTCGAGTTCCGGTACTGGCGCAAGGTGGTCACCGCGGCCGTGGGCATCGCGCTGACCGTCGCCGTCGCGGACGTGCTGCCGTCCGGGCTGACGACGGCTGTCGTCCTCGGCGGGCTGGGCCTGCTCGCGGAGTCCTTCGGTCGCGACGTGTGGTGGCTGTGGCGCCACCGGCGAGAGGCGACCGCCCGAGCGCAGGTGCCGCGGACGTCAGCGCTGCCGCAGCCGCTGCGAAGCGGCCTCGCCGCCTGCGCGACGGTGCTGGCGCTGGCGCTGGTGTGGTTCGCCCTGGTCGCGCCGACGCGGCCGGACCGGCTCACCCCGGGCGCCTTCCTGCGACTGCCGGTGGAGGCCGTGGCCCTCGCGGCGGTCGCCCTGCTCCTGTCCGCCCGCTGGGGACGAGCCGTGACGGTCGTCGCGGGCGTCGTCCTGGGCATCGTCACCCTGCTCAAGGTCCTCGACCTCGGGGCGTTCACGGTGCTCGACCGGCCGTTCAACGTGGTGACCGACCGCGGCGAGATCGGCTCCGGGTTCGACTTCCTGCGGGCCTCGCTCGGGCCCTGGGCGGCGTGGGGCAGTGCGGGGGCGGTGGTCGCCGTGGTGGGCGCCGCCGTGGCGTGCCTGCCCTGGGCCGTCGGCCGCCTCTCGGGGGTGGTGTCCCGCCACCGCCGGCGCAGCTCCAAGGTGGTCCTGGCGGTCGCGGTCGTGTGGGGGGTCTGCGCGCTCACCGGGCTCCAGGTACTCCCGGGCGCACCGGTCGCGGCGGCCGACGCCGCCCCCTTCGTGGCGGGCAAGGTCGAGGCGGCGACCGCGGCCTACCGCAACGAGGAGGCCTTCTCGCACGCACTGGTGGCGGACTCCTACCGCGACCCGGCCTCCGCCGACCTGTCGGCGCTGGCCGGCAAGGACGTCGTCCTCGCGTTCGTCGAGAGCTACGGCCGCGTCGCCGTCGACGGCACCGAGTCGGCCGGTGTGCGAACCCTTCTCGACACCGGAACGGCGCGGCTGCGCCGCCTGGGCTACACGGCATCCAGTGGCTGGCTCACCTCACCGACCTTCGGCGGGAGCAGCTGGCTGGCCCACTCCACGTTCCAGTCCGGGCTGATGGTGGGCGACCAGGTGCGCTACGACCGGTTGCTCGCGAGCCCTCGCACGACGCTCAGCTCGGCGTTCTCGCGTGCGGGCTGGCGCACCGTGGCCGTGCTGCCCTCGACGCGGGGCCCCTGGCCGCAGGGCCAGGACTTCTACCGGTTCGACCGGGTCTACAGCAGCACCGACCTCGGGTACGCCGGGCCGGCCTTCGGCTTCTCGGCGATGCCCGACCAGTACACCCTGGCCGCGTTCGACCGGCTGGAGCTCGCGGCCGCGGACCGCACCCCGGTGATGGCGGAGGTCGAGCTCACCTCCAGCCACGGCCCGTGGGCGCCGCTGCCCACGACGGTCGACCCAAAGGCCTTGGGGGACGGGTCGGTCTTCGAGCCGATCCAGGCGGATGCCGTGAGCGCCGCTCAGCTGTGGAGCAACCGCGCCGACGTGCCCGGCGCGTACCGCGCCTCGATCACCTACTCGCTGACCAGCCTGCTGTCCTTCGTGGCGGGGCATGCCGACGACGACCTCGTCGTGGTGATGCTCGGCGACCACCAGCCCTCGACCATCATCAGCGGCTTCGGCGGCGACCGCGAGGTGCCCGTCACCGTCCTCTCCCGCGACCCCAAGGTGGTCGACGCGATCTCGAGCTGGGGGTGGACCCCAGGGCTGCGGCCGGCCGACAAGGCCCCGGTGTGGCCGATGTCCTTGTTCCGCGACCGCTTCCTCTCGGCCTACAGCACCCCGTCCACGTCGGCTGCGCCGCCCGCCAGCGCCCTGGGCCGGCGATGAGGGTCGCCGACTCCACGCACGTCGACCGCGTGCTCGACGCCGCGCGCGCCTCGGCGTTCGAGCCCGGTGAGTACGTCGGGCAGCAGAGCTTCGTCACGGCCGGGGAGGTGCTCTGGCTGGCGCGCCGCGCCGGGATCGGGCCAGGTGTGCGGGTGCTCGACCTGTGCTGCGGGATGGCCGGCCCCGGCCTGCACATCGCCCGCGAGCTGGGTTGTGACTACGTCGGGGTCGACGCCAGCCCCGCGGCGGTGGCACGAGCCCGTGAGCGGGCAGCCGCGGCGGGGGTGCCGGCGCGCTTCGACGTCGCGACGATCCCACCGCTGCCGCCCGGCCCCGTCGACGTGGCGCTGCTGCTCGAGACGATGCTGGCGTTCCCGGACAAGCGCGGCCTGCTCGAGCAGGTGGGTGCGTCGCTGCCCGTCGGGGGCCGGTTCGCCTTCACCGTCGAGGAGGGCCGGCCGCTCACCGCGTCCGAGCGGGAGGGGATGCCGGGGGCCGACACGGTGTGGCTCGTCCCCCTCGACGAGCTGTGGGCCGAGCTCGACCGCGCCGGCCTGCGAGTCCGCTTGGCCCATGAGGTGACGGCCGAGCACCGGGCCACGGTCGAGGCCCTGGCCGAGGCCTACGGCTCCCTCGCCCCGCGGGTGCTGGCGGAGGCCGCGGCCGCGTTCGGCGAGGACGGTGTCAGCGACCTGCTCACGACGCACCGGCGCTGGAGCCGGTGGCTGCGCGAGGGACGGGTGCGCAAGTTCGCGGTCGTCGCGCAGAAGGGTGCCGGCTGAGCTGGAGGTGCGGCGGAGCGGGGGCGGCGGACCGGCCGGGGCGGAGCGCTCAGCGCCCCGGGTCCGACACGGGCTGCCCGGTGGGCACACCGTCCACCAGTGATCGGATGCCGGCCAGGATCGTCGCCGGGTCGCCGTCCTTGGTCAGCACCCCGGCGGCACCGGCCCCCAGCGAGAGCCGCACCCGGGCGGGGTCGACCGAGCTGGTGAGCACGAGCACCTGGGTCGCTGGGCAGCAGCTCACGATGAGGCGGGTGGCGACCAAGCCGTCGACGCCGGGCATCGACAGGTCCATCAGCACGACGTCCGGCTGGGTGCGGGTCACGATCTCGACGGCCTGCGTCCCGTCGCTCGCCTCGCCGACCCACTCCATGTCACCTGCGGTGCCCAGCACGCGCCGGATCGAGCTCCGCACCAGCGAGTGGTCGTCGACGACGACGATCCGAACCGGTGGGCAGGCCGCGTCGCGCGAAGGTGACCGGCGAAGGCGCGGGGACATCGAGGTCGTCATCGGCACTCCTTCCGGTCAGGGGCCCCTTGCACAGACCCCGTACCAGTGTTGGCCTTCCCCCCAGCCGACTGGGCAGGGTGTCCAGACGAGTCTGCCGCGCCGACGTCAGGCCTGCATCTCGAGACGATGACGAGCGCCGGCTCACAACGGCAGGTCGCCGGACACCCGCGTCCCCGCCCCGGGCGCGGAGTGGACCGAGAGGGCGCCTCCGGCGTTGACGACCATCTCGGAGATCAGCCGCATCCCGAGGTGGCCCTCCGGTCCGTCCAGCGAGGGGTCGAACCCCACGCCGTCGTCGACCACCTCGAAGGACATCACCGCCTCGTCCTGCGCGATGCGGACGACCACGGACGTCGCCTGCGCGTGCTTCAGGGCGTTGGTGAGCGACTCACGCACGGCCCGGTAGGTCAGCCGGTCGAGCATGGGGTGCGGTTGCAGGGGCTCGGCGATCTCGAACCGGACGAACCCCGGCGGGAGGTTGTGGTCGACGGCGAGCTCGCGGACCGCCTCCGCCAGCCCCTTGGTGGCCAGGTCGGGGGGGTAGATGTCGGTCATCAGGGTGCGCAGGGTCGCCAGGTCATTCCGCACGATGTCGCCGGTCTGCTCCAGGCGGGTCCGCAGCACGGCGTCCTCGGGAAGCCGGCGGGCCTCCGAGTCGAGCGCGTAGCCGACTCCCGCCAGGTCCTGCACGATGCCGTCGTGCAGGTCCTGCGCGATCCGGCGCCGCTCCAGGTCCGAGGACTCGACCGCGTTCATCAGCAGGTGGCTCATCTGCTGCTGGCCGCGGTCGACACGGCGCGCCAGGGAGACCGCCAGGGGAAGGGTGGCGAGGGTCAGCGCGATCAGCGCGGCGACGGTGAACGGGAGGATCACGTCGATGAGGTCGACCATCTTGCCGGTCAGGTCGTCCGTGGGGACGTAGGTCTCGAAGAGGATCGGCGCGCCGGTGGCGTCGCGGGTGCCCGTGTAGACCTCGATCAGCTGCCCCTCGCGACGCTCCAGCCGGTTCTCGGCCTTCTGGAGGTCGGAGATCGACGACACCGTCTCGTTCGTCCCGAACACCGCGTACTCGTCCTCCTCGAGAGCGTAGGTCTGCCCCACGAGTGGCTGGAGGTCTGAGTAGAGGATCCGGCCGCGGCCGTTCCCCGCGTCGGCCCACACCTTGACGTGCCGGATCGACCCGTCACGGGCGCGGTCCTCGAGCACCTGCGACATCCGCGCCAGGGCGCTCGGGTCCTGGGCGCGGAAGTCCTCGTCGGCCAGCGGCGAGACGATGGTGCGGGCCACGGCCCGCGCGGTGATCTCGGCATTGCGCAACGCCTCGTGGCGGGCGACGAACCAGCTGACGCCGATGACGGCGACGACGACACTGACGAAGGCGACGAGGTTCCACACGAGGTACCACCGCAGGGCCTGCCGCAACGTGTCACTCGGGGCGGGGCGGTGGGCAGGTGCCCGGACGTCACGACCGGGGGGCCCGGCGGGTGCGGGCCGGCCAGCAGGGGTCATCAATCGCCCAGTCGGATCAGACCGGTCCGGGTGGCCATGACCACCGCTTCGAGCTGGGAGTGGACGCCCAGCTTCGCCAGGACGCTCTTGACGTAGCCGCGGCAGGTGTGCAGGGTCACGCCCAGCTCCTTCGCGATGGCTCGCGGGTCGCGACCGCGGCCGAGCAGCCGCAGCACGTCGAGCTCACGCGGGGTGAGGTTCCACTGCAGCATCGTGCGGTCCTGCTCGACCGCGGCCGAGAGCCGGGAGAGCAGTCCCTCGGGCAGGATCAGGCTCCCTCGCCGCGCGGTCCGCAGGCCGTTGAGCACCTCGGTGAGCGAGCCGTCCTTCGCCAGGAAGCCCGAGGCCCCCGCGGCGGCTGCCCGCTCGACGTCGGCCAGGCTGGCGTGGGCAGTGAGGATGAGGATCTTCAGGTCCGGGTGGTCGCGCACCAGCTCGGCCGCAGTCGAGATGCCGTCCTGGTCGGGGAGGTGCACGTCCATGAGCACCACGTCCGGCTGCAGCGTCGGCACGGCGGTGAGCGCCTCGGCGGAGTCCTGGGCGTGGCCGACGCACTCCAGGTCGTCCTCGGCATCCAGCGCGCGCGAGAGCAGCTCGGCGAACGTCCGGTGGTCGTCGACGACCAGGACCCTGGTGCGTTCAACGGGCGCCAAGGGGTCCTCGGCCAGCGGACGTTGGGCAGAGCTGATCACTGCACTCGTCATCGGCCGGGACTTCCCGGCTGCCGAAGCCCGAGCGGGCAGCATGGATCACGTGGTGCCCCCGGCACGGGGCCGTCGCCTCTTACGACCATCGTGACCACCTCCTGCAGTGTGGTTGAAACCACAATGGAGGCGCCGGCGACGCAGGTCCATAGTCCGAACGGACTAGCCCACCCAACGGACCGGACGGCAGGCCGGCCCGCCGCCCGGTCGGCGGATCAGGCGACGGACAGCTCGCGCTCGACCGGGGTGCCGACCCCGGCAGAGGGGTAGTACGCACGCAGGATGTCGGCCTCGGCGGCGCGCGCCTCGATGGCGGCCAGCAGCCGCTCGGTCTCCGGCCCGCACGCCACGCCGAGCTCCTGGTCCAGGACCGTGCGGCAGCGTTCCGCCGCGCGGCGCACGGCGTCGTGGCGGCCGAGCCCGTGGTTGGCGAGCATGACCAGGCGGTACGCCTCCTCGGAGTACCGGTCGCGGCCGAGCGCGATCTCGGCATGCCGCAGGCACGCCGCTCGCTCACCCTCGGCCAGGCTGTCCAGCGCCAGGTCGAGGTGCGCCCGGGTGACCCTGTCCTCGTACACGAGACGGTCCTCCTGGACCCAGTCGTCGTAGCGGGCGTGCTCCAGCACCGGCCCCCGCGCCATCGCGACCGCCGCCCCGAGCAGCTCGAGCCGCTCCGCGCGAGGAGCCCGCTCCGCGCGAAGCACCAGCTCGTCGAAGCGGTCGAGGTCGACACTGACCTCGTCGAGCGCGATGCGGTACGAGCCGGGACCGGTCATGATCACCCGCCGAGCTCGCGACTGGTCGGTGAAGATGCTGTGCCGCAGGACGCAGACGTAGGTGTTGAGCGTCGCGGCGACGTTGCGCGGCTCTTCCCCCTCCGCCCACAGCGCCGTCGCGATCACGTCGGTGGAGACCAGGTGGCCCCGGGCGAGCAACAGCATCTCGAGCACCTGCCGAGGCTTCACTCCCCCGAGGTCGCGGGGACCGAGTATGCGGTCGCCGTCACTCACCTTCAGTGGTCCGAACATCGAGAATTCCATTGCCCCTACCTCCGCTTACGCCCTGCATCGTTCGCGTAGCCACAGCGAACCACCGCGCCGGACCGGGCGTACATCCCCAAAAGTAGGGGCACCTCACCACGTCTCAGTCGGGACGCCGGGTGCTGCCGTCTGCGACGGGCGACGTCAAAAGGTGTTCCAAAGAACGGCTCCCTACCGTCCTGCTTCGAGCGATCAGGAGGCAGGGCTCCTGATCGAGCGATCAGGAGGCACAACCATGTCGGTGACCAGGCGAGAGATGTTGACGTTCGGCGTGCTGTCCGGGGGGGCCATGCTGATCCCCCTCGAGCGCAGCGTCCAGGCGGCGACCCAGAACCGGATCGCCGAGAGCGCGCTGCCCCAGCCGTTCACGGTGCCGTTCGCGGTGCCACCGTCGGCGATGCCGGTCACGTCAGTGGGCACCACCGACTACTACGCACTGACGATGCGGCAGGCGAACGCGACCATCATCCCGGGCTACCAGACCGCGGTCTGGGGCTACGACGGCAGCTTCCCCGGGCCCACGTTCGACGTCCAGCAGGGGCGCGAAACGGTTGTGCGCCAGACGAACCAGCTACCCGCCGCGCACCCGACACTGGGGTACACGCCGTACACGTCGGTGCACCTGCACGGGTCCGCGTCGCTGCCCGAGTACGACGGCTACGCCAACGACGTCACGTACCCGGGCAGCTGGAAGGACTACCACTACCCGAACTTCCAGGACGCCCGCACCCTCTGGTACCACGACCACGGCGTGCACCACACCGCATCGAACGTCTTCATGGGCCTGGCCGGCATGTACCGGATGCACGACGCGCTCGAGCGCTCGCTGCCCATCCCCCAGGGACGCTACGACGTGCCGCTCATCGTCAGCGACACCATGTTCGACGACCAGGGGCAGCTGCTGTTCAACGACAACGACCACTCCGGCGCCTTCGGCGACGTCATCCTGGTCAACGGCCGGCCCTGGCCGGTGATGCGGGTGGAGCGGCGCAAGTACCGGTTCCGCATCCTCAACGCCTCGGTCACCCGCAGCTACCGCTGGCAGCTCGACAGCGGCCAGCCGCTCATCGTCATCGGCACCGACGGTGGGCTCACGGCGGCACCGCAGCCGGTGAAGTCGCTGCTGCACGGCAACGCCGAGCGCTACGAGGTGGTCATCGACTTCGCCAAGTACAAGATCGGGCAGCGGGTGACCCTGCGCAACGTCAGCCCCAAGAACAACGTCAACTACACCAACACCGACAAGGTGATGGCCTTCGACGTGGTCGCGCAGCCGAGCAGCACCGCGAAGAACTCGGTTCCGGCCGTGCTGAACCCGGGCTGTGCAGCGATGGCCCTGACCCCCACCGACGGCATGACGACCCGGACGATGGCGCTGGTGCGCGAGCACGGCCGGTGGACGATCAACGGTCAGACCTGGGACGACGTGGTGGCCAGCGCGTACACCAAGGCGCTCGCCAGCCCGCCACTGAACGGTGTCGAGGTCTGGGAGATCCAGAACGACTCCGGCGGCTGGCACCACCCGCTGCACATCCACCTCGTCGACTTCCGAATCCTGGACCGCGAGCTCGACCGCAACGGTGTGCGGGTCGCCCCCCGCCCCAACGAGCTCGGCCCGAAGGACGTCGTCTACGTCGGCGAGAACGAGCGGGTCCGCCTGATCATGTGCTTCGGCCCGCAGCAGGGCCGGTACATGATCCACTGCCACAACCTCGTCCACGAGGACCACGACATGATGGGCCAGTTCTGGGTGGGCGGCACAGGCGGCGACGACCCGCTGACCGCCGCCCCGCCACAGCCGCTGCCCGCACCGGGGCTCTGAGCGTCATGTCGACCACCTCACGCACCCACCTGGCCCTCCTGCCGACCGTGACCGTCGAGCGCGTGCGGTCGCGGACCGCCGTCCCGGTCTGCGTCGCCCTCGCCTCGGCCCTCGCCGGCCTCATCCACCTGGCCGTCGTGCCTGAGCACCTCGAGGAGTGGTGGGTCTACGGCACGTTCTTCGTCGTCACCGGCGTGTTCCAGCTGGGGTACGCCGTCGCCGTCCTTCGTCGGCCCACGCCGCTGGTCGCGCTCACCGGGATCATCACCAACCTCGGCATCGTGCTGCTCTGGCTGCTGAGCCGCACGACCGGGCTCCCGGTGGGGCCCCCCGCGGACCGCGCCTCCCACGAGGGGGCGCACCTCGCCGAAGGAGGCTCCAACATCGAGGCGGTCGGGCCGCTGGACCTCGTCGCCTCCGGGGCCGAGCTGGTGGTGGTGTACCTGCTGGTGACCCTGCTCCCCCCGCCGTTGCGGAAGCTGACGGTCAACGTGCTGCTCGTCGTCGGGGTCGGCCTGTGGGCGCTGCGGATGACGGGCGCACTGGGCTGATGTCCGCACCGACGGGGACCCGCACGCACAAGGCCCGGGCTCCGGATGTCCCGGTTCGCCTCGGCGTCGGAGCCCTGGTCGTGCTGGTCGTACTCGCCGTCACCGGGCTGGAGCCGCTGCGGGTCTCCTCGTCGAGCATGAACCCCACTCTTGCCGCGGGCGACCAGGTGCTCGTCGAGAAGCTCACCGGCCACTGGCGGGCGCCTGTGGTCGGTGACATCGTCGTCTTCCGCGACCCCGGCGGTCACGAGCTCGTGGTCAAGCGGGTCGTCGCC
>Ga0302299_10002633_pt1 | contig 10947 bp, 10 predicted proteins | sample III_Fen_N3_4_FD_198795 | JGI IMG/M metagenome (GOLD analysis project Ga0302299, IMG submission 198795) | Peat permafrost microbial communities from Stordalen Mire near Abisko, Sweden - III_Fen_N3_4 | ecosystem: Environmental > Terrestrial > Soil > Wetlands > Permafrost | place: Sweden: Abisko...
GCTCGGACTGCGAACGCGTTGACGAACCGACCGAAATGGGCGAGGTATTCGGACCCGGTCGGGTAGGGCCAGCGCTCAACCGGGTCTTGCCACAAAGGCGGCGACGAGCGTCGCGATGGCAGCGGAGCGCTCAGCCTCGTCGAGATCCACGTCGCTCGCAGGGTCCATCCGCAGAGTCTGGATTGTCACGCCACGCATGCCACAACGGCGAATCAGCGCGCTGCACGCGCCACACCGCCCACGGACGATCCCTGGAGCAGGGGCGAGTCGGCATTGACGATGGCGTACGTGCCGAACATGCGGTCGTGGAAGATCTTCACGTCATAGGGATCGTCGGCGCCCGAGCTGTAGAACGTGAAGGTGCTCGTGATCTTGTCGTCGGTGTTGGTGTCGGCCGAGACTGTGTTGGTCATCACGACCGTCGTGGTGGTCTCCGTGTTGTCCGACGCCCCAAAGAGCACGTCGGCCCAGCCGGGCTTGAGGTCCGTCACCGTCGTGTGGGAGCTCGTCTGCGTCTGCCTGTCGTCGACGGTCGTGTCGTAGGACACCGCGAAGACGTCGCCGCCCGCGCCAGTGCCACTCCCCGAGCGCTCCGCCGGGTCAGCCGCCACGAACCGCGGCGGCGAGATGACGGCCGGGCCGATGTGCACGCCCGCGCCGCCCAGGATGCTCCGGCGGCCGGGGACCAGCGGATCCTGGCCGAGGAGGGACGCGATCGTGGCCGCCTCGAGGCCAAGGGTTGGCGCCCCGCCGGCGGCCAGGGAGGCCGCCTCCGTGCGGAGGTTGTCGACGGCGTTCGCCCCGATGCCGTCAAAGCCCAGGATGTGCAGGCCGACGTCGCCGTTGACGGCCATCCACACGACCTTGACGTTCCGCATGTAGATGATCCGATCGCCTTCGCCCGGGCCGCGGCCAGCCTCTGACTGGAACTGGCTCATGTCCGAGATCGTCAGCGTCAGGGTGTGGTCGTCCTGTGTCGTGATCGTGCCTGACGCCGTCGACGTGCCGGAGGTCTCGAGAGCGCCGAGGATGCCGGCGACCAGGGTTGCGGTCGCCTGCAGCTGTTTGGTCGCGTCGGCCGTGGAATCACTCGCGTCCTTCGCCGGGCCGAAGAGCGCTGCGCCCAGCTGGGAGAAGGCACCGGCGACGCTGGCCCCGCCGGCCGCGCCAGCTCCGCCGGTCCCGACCACGGCCACAACCATGCCGATGGCTGCGGTCACCTTGCCGACGAGGTCGCCGACGCTGTACGCCTCCACGACCTTGGTCGTGGTGCTCGTGGCCATCGACGTCGTCACGCTGCGGGTGTACGTCGCGAGGTCCTGGTAGGAAACGCTGTTCTTCGCCAGCTTGCCCTGGGGCGGGGCGTACACAATGGCCATTGGCAGCGCCGGCAGCGTGAAGACGCCCATTCCGAGCACGGGCGGCCGGAGCACGAAGAACTCGACGTCGATGGCGTCGTGGCCCGGAATGTGGATCGTGAGCCCCATCCGGGTCACCGGCGGCGTCATGTACGGATCCTCGACGACCGAGCTGCACGCGAGCCCGGCATCCACCGTGATCTCGTTGGCAACTGAGACCACCGTCGGGAATCCATCGATCGTCACGCCGCCGTTGGAGCCAAACTGCACCGCCCCGCTGCCGGCGAGTCCGGCCGCTTCCACCAGCTTCGCTTCGGCCGTCGCGTGGATGGGGGCGGCGGCCGAGCGCTCGGGTCCGCCCCGGACGGCCGGGCGCGCGAGGTCCGCGGCTGTCGAAGGCGCCAGCCCGAGCTCCGCCACCGGCGGCAGGGGCACCACCCCGAACTTCAGGTGCAGGTCGACCGCCTGCGTCGCCACGACGCCGACCGTGAGATTGATGATGGTGTTCGTCTTCTGATCGCCCATCGGCGGCACGACGAGGGTCTGGACCACGGTGGGAACGGACCACGTGAACGTCCCGGCGGCGGGATCGATGACCCCGACCACAACCGTCCCGAGCGGCTCGGGCACGACGATCTCCCCGGAATTCTCGAGGTGCTTGATCTGCGCCTAGGCGTCCGCGACCGTCAGACCCATGGCATAACCATCCTCTCTGGGATACAGGCGGCGTTGGGCGAGCTCGCCATCCTGACGACGGTGCCGGCTCGACGGCACAGGCCAGCCACGGGCGGGAACACAACGAGCGCGATGGGCCCGATGGGACGCAAGCCTCCCTTGCGCACCGCGAGTCGTGCGCATTCTGGGTCGACGGCGCATCCGACTGTCAAGGCTCTCGCCACCCGCGTTACGTTTCTGCAAGGTCGAGGTTGGGCGCCGGACCTCTGCCTCCGGAGGTCCCGGTCGGGCCGTCGCCAGTGTCCGGTTGGCGGTGGCACCGGGCCATCCTTGCTGGCGGCGTCAGCGGGTCAGCGGCACCCCGGCCATGCGCTCGAGGACTGCTGACCGCCGCACCTTGCGCGTGTGCGTCCGGGGGAAGTCCGGCTCGGGATAGGGGGCCCGGCCGATGATCCGCTGGTGCACGGCCAGATGCCGATTGGCGCTGGCGGTCGCCGCCGCGAGCGCGCTGGCCTCGTCGGCCGGCTGGTCGCTGAACGAGGCGCCCGCGCGGTATGCGAACGCGATGCGCCCGTCGCCCGCGTCGTACGCGACCGGCTCGACGAGACCCTCTGCCATGAGCGCCGCCTCGACGTCCTCCGGGTGCACGTTCATCCCGTTGGGGAGCGCGATGAGCGATCGCGTCCTGCCAACCATGCGGAACGAGCGCGACGGGCTGACCTCCACGAAGTCGCCGGTCTTGTACCAGCCGTCCTCGGTGAAGGCGGCGGCCGTGGCTGCCGGGTCCCGCCAGTAGCCGCTGAAGACCGAGGGGCCGCGCACGACCAGTTCGCCGTCGGGCTCGACGCGGGCCTCGAGCGGGGGGAGGGCCCAGCCGATCCGGTCATGCGGGGTCCGCCCGCGGAAGTTGGAGGTCACGAGCCCGGCCTCGGTTGACCCATACCCCTGGACGACGTCGATGCCGAGCGCCTCCCATCGGCGCTGGAGCTCAGGCGACAGGTGGGCAGCCGAGCACATGACGAGCCGGAGCTCGCCGCCGAGCGCCGTGTGGACCTTCCTGAACAGGCGACGCCGGAATCCGAGCGGGAGGTACGGCGCGATGCGCAGCGCGCGGCGGAACGCCGGCCCGCTGCCCGACTTGTCGGCCTCGCGCCGGATGGCGCTGAACAGCAGCTCGAGCACCTGGGGCACCACCACGAGCGCCGTGGCCCGGTGGCCGCGGATGGCGGCGGCGACCAGATCGGGGCGCAGCGTGGCGATGTACTCAGTCTCGGCGCCCGCCGCGGCCGTGTAGATCAGCCCCGCGACCTGCTCCATGATGTGGCTGAGGGGCAGGATCGAGACGAATCGGTTCGGGTACGCGGGGATGGTGGCGAGACAGCGCTCGGTGGACGCGAGGAGCATCGTCTGGGTCACCGAGACGCCCTTGGGGTTGCCCGTCGAGCCCGAGGTGCACAGGATCTCCATGGGCATGTCCGGCGGCGTGGGGGTGCGCGCCGCGAGCGCATCGACGGCGCCCGGCTCGGCGGTCAGAACGATGTCGTCGAGGTCCAGGACTGGCAGCGCGGCCAGTGTGGGGACCGTGGCGGGCTCGAGCGTCGCCCCGCCGCCCAGGAGGATTGCCGTGGGCTCGGTGAGGGCGGCGATCCGGGCGACCGTTTCGGGGGTCATGCGCACGTCGAGGGGCACGAGCACGACATCCGCTCGGGGCGCGGCGAACAGGACCGCGGCGTACCCCGGGCCGGGCGCACCCTGGACGAGGACCCTGCTGCCCGGCGCGACGGCGGCCGCCAGGCGGGCCGCGGCGTTCTCGACGGCGTGGCCGAACTCGGCGAAGGTCAGAGACTGCTCACGCGCCGTCGAGGTGCGAACGCCGAGGAAGGGGCGCGGCCCGTGCAGGGCGATCGCGCGGGCGAGCAACTCGGGCAGGGTGGTGGGCAGGGCAGCGACGGCACCGGGCGACGACACGTGCAGCTGCCTCGAGGTAGGGGCCGGCGCCTCGCCGGTCGACGTGTGGGCCACGGGCCGGTTGGCCCGCCGATGGCGGCAAGGATAGCGCTGGTCGGGCTGCCGACATCCGGGCGTGCTGCGTCTCGGGACCCTCGCCGCGTCACCGCGGGTGCGAGACACGGGGCGGCTGGCGAAACGTCGCCCCGAGGGGGGGCGCCGACCCCCCGTGGTAACCTTGCGAGGCTGCGCATTGCGGCGCCCTCGCGTGGTCGACCCCGTTCTCGAACCGACCGCGCGTCCGACCTCCTGCGTTCGAGAAGCACGGAGGTCGCCGTATGGCCACCGGGATCGTCAAGAAGCTCGTGTCCGAGCGGGGCTTCGGCTTCATCACGGCTGATGACGCCAAGGACTACTTCTTCCACCGCAGCGCCCTGACCGACCAGCTGAACTTCGATCAGCTCGCGGGCGGCGAGCGGGTCGAGTTCGACATCGAGCAGGACCCCAAGGGCGTTCGCGCGGCCAACGTCCGGCCGGCTTGAGTTTCCGTCTCCTCATTCGGCCGCGCGTCGGTGCGGCCGAGCGTGCCCGGGGCGGGTTGAGATCCCCGCGACGCAGCCGCCGAGGGTGGCCGTCGTTCGCGGCGGTGAGGTGAGCGCGATGGTCCAGAAACATCGACGGTTCGCCCTTCGGGACGTGACCCTCGGTGGGATCGCGGTCGGGGGCGCGACCATCGACCTGTGGCACGACGAGGCTGGCACCGAGCGCTGGTGCGCAAGGCTGCTCATGCCGGTCAGCCATGAGCTTGGCGACGGCCGCCTGCTCGGCACGGCCCCTGGCGGTGACCGGCTTGCCGGCGTCGTCCGCCTGGGCGACACCACCGCTGGGCCGCGCGGCGGACGCCACGTCCTGGCTCAGCTGTACGGAGAGGGTCCGCTGGTTGCGGAGCCCGAGGCGCCCCCCGAGCCAGCCTGACAGCGGCTCGGTTGACGCGGTTGACCTTGAACGCGATCGAGGCGCCCTCGGGCGGGCGGCGCCGCGGTGCGGTGGGCGCTCAGCGCTCCGGAATGTCGTCCGGCAGCACGCCGTAGCACCAGCCGCACTGGTAGCCGATGGTGGCGCCAGCCGCATCCACGAGACGCGCCCTCGGGTGCGTATGCGCACACGACGCGGCACGGACCCTGTGGAGCGTCGCCTCGCCGGGTTGCGTCCAGACCATGTCCGCGTCGCCGTAGCGCGTCTGGAGCGGGCTCGACACCTTCTGGTTCGCCCGGCACTCGACCGAGGTCATCTTGTGCTCGTCGAGCTCGGAGCGGCCCTCGAACCGCAGGCCGCACCAGGTGCAGACGTACGTGCTTCCGCGCCGGGCTCGCTCCGCACGCGCGTCGGACCCGCCGACTACGCGGAGGGAGGGGCGGCCGGGAGCCTCGTCGGTCATGGTGCGTACCCTACCGCGTGAACGGCACAGCGTGCGCCGGCGGCGTTGCCGGGCCCGGTCACCGCGGCGCGCGCCGTGACGCCGCGGTTCTCGGGATACCCTAGCGAGCCCATGCCCGCCCAGTCGACGACTGCCGCTGCCCGCGCCCCGAGCCTCGCCGACCGCGCGCCGGCGTGGTCGCTGGCCCTGCTCGCGATGACGCTCATCCAGGTGGGCGCTGCCTTCTCGACAGGGCTCTTCGGGGTGGTGGGTCCGGCCGGGACGGCCTGGCTTCGACTGTGCGCGGGGGCCGCGATCTTCCTGGCCCTCCGCCGGCCGCGGATCCGCGGCCGTTCACGGCGGGAGCTGGCCGGTGCGCTTGGCCTCGGCGTCACCTCGGGCCTCATGACGCTGGCGTTCCTCAACGCCCTCGCGCGGATCCCGCTCGGCACGACCGTGGCCATCGAGTTCCTCGGGCCGCTCACCGTGGCGGTCATCGGCATCCGGAGCCCATCCGGGCTCGCCTGGCCCGTGCTCGCGCTGGCCGGGGTGCTCGCGCTGACGGAGCCCTGGACCGGGGCGGTGGACCCAGTGGGGATTGCGTTCGCGGCCGCCGCAGGTCTTGGCTGGGGCGTCTACATCCTGCTCACGGCGCAGGTGGGCGATCGCTTCGAGGGTCTCGAGGGGCTGTCAGTGACGATCCCCGTGGCGGCGATCGTGGCGACGATCATCGCCGGCCCCGACGCCGCCGGTCGCGTCACGCCCGGAGCGGTTGCCATCGCGTTCGGCCTCGCGCTGCTGATGCCGGTCATCCCGTACTCGCTTGAGCTGCTGGCCCTGCGCCGCCTGACGACCTCGGCGTTCGGAACGCTGATGGCGCTCGAGCCCGCGATCGCGATGCTGATGGGGATGGTCGTCCTGGCGCAGGTGCCGACAGCGCTTCAGGTGGCGGGTGTGGCGCTCGTCGTCATCGCCGGGATCGGCGCAACGCGCGGCGGCAACCGCGCCAGCGCCGCCGGCGAGGTGGCAATCCCGCTCATCGACTAAGAGGCGCGGGCAGGGGTCGATCGGCCGGCGGCGGCTGCGAAACGCACCTGCGGATCGGGGCACCCGCGGCACGCGCCCGGGCCGTTCGTCACTGTGCGCATCGCTCTCGACGACCGACGATCAGGGCAGAGGACGCGATGGGCGTCCTCGATCGGAGTCTGAGGGGTCGAATGCGACGCTGGCTGCTGCGCGGGATTGTGATCGTGGTCGTCGGCTTCCTGGTGATCCAGCTGGTGCCGTACGGCCGCAGCCACACCAACCCGCCCGTCACCGCAGAGCCGGCGTGGGATTCGCCGCAGACGCGGGCCCTTGCGGTCCGCGCATGCTTTGACTGCCACAGCAACGAGACTGCGTGGCCGTGGTACACGAACATCGCGCCCATCTCGTGGCTGACCCAGCGCCATGTGGACGAGGGCCGCTCGAGGCTCAACTTCTCCACGTGGGGGACCGGCCGCCAGGAGGCCGAGGGTGTGAGCCGCCTGATCAGCAGCGGGGCGATGCCCGGGTGGGACTACGCGCTGATGCATCCCGACGCGCGCCTCAGCTACGCCGAGAAGGCGCAGCTGATCAACGGCTTGAGCGCGACGCTCGGTAGCGGCGGGTAATACTCGGCCCGTGACGACCCGCTACCCCTGGCTCCTGTTCGACGCGGACGACACGCTCTTCGACTACGGCCGTGCCGAGACCGAGGCCCTCGTGGGCGCCTTCGAGGCGCAGGGCATGCCGTTCCAGCCGTCGTGGCTGCCGGTCTACCAGCGCGTGAACGCCGCAGCCTGGCGCGCGCTCGAGGAGGGTCGCGTGACCGCGGCGCGGCTGCGGGTGATGCGCTTTGAGCAGCTGGCGGCCGAGCTCGGCGTGCGCCTCGACCCGGTGGCGTTCAGCGCGGTCTACCTGGGCCAGCTCTCCATGCAGGCGCACCTGGTCGACGGCGCGCTCTCGCTGGTCTCGGGGCTCAGCGCGACTCACCGGATCGCGATCATCACCAACGGCCTCTCGGACGTGCAGCGCCCGAGGCTCGCACGATCGCCGCTGGCGGGCCTCGTCGGGCCAGTCGTCATCTCAGAAGAGGTCGGCGCGGCAAAGCCGGATCCGGCGATCTTCGCCATCGCGCTCGAGCGCATGGGCGACCCGGACCGGCGCGACGTGCTGGTGATCGGCGACAGCCTGAGCTCGGACATCGCAGGCGGTGCCGCCGCCGGCATCGACACGTGCTGGTTCAACCCACGCAGGAAGCCGCGCGGCGACGGTCCAGCGGCGACCTACGAGATCGGAGAATTGAACGGGCTGCTGGCGATCGTTGCCGATTGACGGCGACGGTCTCCGGCCGGCTGCGTGCGCATGAGGGCGAGGATCGTGTCCAGGTTCGCCGTGGCGAGCGCGATGACCGAATCGCCGGCGCCGTAGTACATCGAGACCGTGCCCGTCGGCTCGTCGAGGAGCCAGCCGGTCGGAAAGACGACCTTGTTGACGTCGCCGGTCCGCTCGTAGACCTCCCGAGGGGCGAGGACCCACTCGTCGGTGCGCCGCAGGACGATCCGCGGATCCGCGAGATCCAGCAGCGCAAGCCCTGCGCGATAGATGGGACCGGAGCCGGTGGTGTGGGCGCCGTGGTAGCACACGAGCCAGCCGTCGGGGGTCTCGAGGGGCGGGGGCCCCAGGCCGATCTTGTTCGCGTCCCACCAGGCGCCATCGCGCGCCTCGAGGAGCAGTTCGTGGTCGCCCCAGTGGCGCAGGTCCGGGGAGTACGAGATCCACATGTGCGCCCCGCCGCGCAGGGCGGACGGGCGGTGGATCATGGCCCAGCGGCCGTCGATGCGGCGCGGGAAGAGGGCCGCGTCCTTGTCCTCGGGCGGCATGACGGCGCCCATGCGCTCGACGTCGGTGAAGTCGTGGCTCAGGGCCAGCGACACGAGCGGCCCGCGCCGGCTGTACGCCGTGTAGGCGATCGCCCACTTGTCGAGCTCCGGCAGCCACGTGAGGCGCGGGTCCTCGCAGCCCCAGATCTCCTCAGGATGGTGCTCGGGGTCGGGGACCAGCAGCGGCTCCTTGTCAAAGTGCCAGTCCGTCACGCCGTTGCGGCTGCGGGCGACGATGAGGTGCGAGATCCCGCGCAGGTCCTCGACGCGGACGAGCAGGATCGTGTCCTCGCCCACGCGCCCGACGCCCGGATTGAAGATGGAATTGGCCAGGTAGGGGACGTCGTTGACGGTCAGGACCGGGTTGGCGGCGGAGCGGGTGAACATGTCGATCGCGCGATGCCGCACCTCCTCGAGGGGATGCCGCACCTCCTCGAGGGCCTGCGGCGCGGGATCGACCTCATCGCGCATCATGCGGGCACCGCTGCGGCCGCCTTGGCTCTGAGCTCGCGGACCGCCTCTACCGCCATCTGCCACATCAGCGTTGACTCTGCTCCTTGGTTCGCATTGACCTCGTCCGCGGCCAGTCCGTCGTGGCACCCGCCACTGGCGACGACGGCGACGTCCAGGTTGGCATCGTTCTTGCCCAGGAACCAGCCGAAGGCCATCTCGGCCGAGTTGCGGTAGTGGGCGTCACCGGTCGCCTCGAAGGCGGCGATACACGCCTCGATGAGGGTCGTGGCCTCGATGGGCTGCTGGTCGTACTGGGCCCGGTGGCCGCCTCGCGTCCAGAAGCCATCGTTGCCGATAGGGGAGAAGGTGCCCAGCGTCGTCGTCTGCTCGGCGATGAGCCAGTCGAGCACCCGCAGGGCGATGCGGCTCAGCGTCGGGTCCTCGTAGCGCCGGGCAACCGCCAGCAAGGCGTGCGGGAGGATCGCGTTCTCGTACGTCAGGATGGGCTCTGGCCACGGCCACTCGCTGCCGCGGGTCTGGGCGGCGAAGAGCGGTCGGAGCCGCGACGCCAGATCGGAGAAGGCGCGCTCGGCCCTCCCGTCGGGTCCCGCTCGCAACAGGTTGTCGCATCCCAGGATCGCCGCGGCCACAGCGCGCGGGGGACGAAGCCGGTTTGCCACGGGCAGCGCCGTCCGGAAGAGGGCGGCCGCCTCATGCCGCAGGGGGTTCTCGGGTCCCGCGGTGGCCGCCAGGCTCAGCGCCCGGAGCGCTCGCGCCTGGGTGTCCTCCGACCCGGCGACGTCGAGCCAGGTGCCGTCGGCAGATCGGAAGTTGCGGAACCGGCTCGTCCGCATGTTGTACGCGCTGCGGAGGAAGGCGAACGACCGCACTGCTGTGGGCCGGACGGCCTCCCAGCCCAGCGTCCGAGCGTGGAGCACATCGACGCCGAACGCCCGGGAGACGTCGTCGGTGCACACGCCGTGCGCCTCGTTCGGCTGCTCGCCGGTGGCGTGCTGCCAGATACCGAGCGGCCCGGTGATGGCTTCCAGGTGCACGCGGGTCACGGGCGGGAGCGGTTGCTCACTCACGAGCGGCGGCCCCGACTGACTGCGCGAAGACAGCGGCTGGTCTGGTCCGGGAGGACAGGGAGACCCTGGCGAACAGGTGCCGGTAGGCGGCGCCGACCTCGCTCCAGAGCATGCCCCGGCTGAAGTCGTACGCGCGCCGGCCATATGTGGCGCGGAGCCCGCGGTCGAGCACCAGCTCGCTGAGGGCCTGGCTCAGAGCGTCCACGGACCCTGGAGCGACCAGTCGGCCGCGGCCGTGTGCGAGGCGCTCGGCGGCATATGCATACGGCGTCGACACGATCGCCTTGCCCGCGCCCATCGCGTAGGACAGGGTGCCCGACACGATCTGCTCGAGGTTGGGATAGGGGGTCAGGAAGATGTCGGCGGCCTCGAGCCAGGTGGCGAGCTCGTCTGAGTCGACGAACCTGCCGACGAACCGAACGTGATCGGCCATGCCGAGCGACGTCGCCGCATCCTCGAGACGGTGCCGGTAGGCCTCGCCCTCGCGCCGGACCGCCTCCGGGTGCGTCGCGCCCACGATCACGTAGAGCGCGGTGGGATCGGCTGCCACGACGGCGGGCATCGCGGCGATCGCGGACTCGTAGCCCTTGCCGGGCCCCAGGAGCCCGAAGCTCAGGATGACCGTGCGGCCCTCGAGCCCGAGCAGCGGCTTCACGCTGTCCGTGGTGACGAGCGGCAGGTCGGGGACGCCGTGGGGAATGATCTCGACGCGCGAGGGGTCCACCGCGTACGAGCGGGTCAGGAGCTGCGCCGCAGACGATGACATCACCACGGTCGCCGCGGACGCGCCGATCAGCTCATGGAGGATGCGCCGCTGGGCGGACGTCGGGTTGCGGAGCACGGTGTGCAGCGTCGCGACCACTGGCGTGCGGAGGGCGCGGACGAAATCGAGGACCCAGGCGCCGTCGGGGCCGCCCCAGATGCCGTACTCGTGCTGGACGGAGACGGTGCCGACCTGTGTCGCGTCGATCGCGTGAGCGACGCGGAGGTAGTCGGAGAGCGTGTCGCGCCGGATGCGGTGGCGCACCTCGGCAGGATACGGGCCCTCAGCAGTGCCCGGATCGAGGGCGACAATGCGGCTATCGCGGACGGCCGTCGAGAGGTCG
>Ga0302299_10002634_pt1 | contig 10946 bp, 4 predicted proteins | sample III_Fen_N3_4_FD_198795 | JGI IMG/M metagenome (GOLD analysis project Ga0302299, IMG submission 198795) | Peat permafrost microbial communities from Stordalen Mire near Abisko, Sweden - III_Fen_N3_4 | ecosystem: Environmental > Terrestrial > Soil > Wetlands > Permafrost | place: Sweden: Abisko...
CACGCCGCCAGGGAGATCGGCGAAGCGTGCCGTCACGGCGTCGACGTCGGTGCCGGGGCGCCATTGCAGCACCAGCTGCCCATCAGCAGGACCGCGGTCGGCGAGGGGCTGCAATCCGGCGCCGGTGAACACCGCTCCGTCGGCCACGGCCTGGAGGTTCCCCTGCTGGGGCGACGAGAACATCGGCATCACCACGCGGCCCACCACTCGGTACCGGCCGGTACCGCCGGGTCCCACGATCCGAACGCGATCGCCGATGCCCGCGTGGACCGCGGCCATCGTCTTCGTCGCGAGCGCGACCTCGGCGGGCCCGCGTGGCGCGCGCCCGGCGAGCACCGTCGGGCCGACGTCGCCCTCGAGTGCCGTGAACCCCACGGCCGTGATCGAGTAGCCCTCGACCTCCGCGGAGGCCGAGCAGGTATCGGCGGCGGCAGCCACGGCAGGGTCGTCGACCACGGGGGTTCTGGCCGGGCTGCAGATCGCGAGTGGGTCCTGCCGGTTCGGATCCTTGACGGCCACGTGCGCGTCCCAGTTGTAGCCGTACGCACGCGGCGTTCGCGCCAGTCCGTGGAGGCTGGCCCCCATCACCCCGACCGCCACGATCCCGAGGACGGCGAAGACCGCCCCGGCCAGCGCAGGCAGCACCGGCACCGTCGACCGCTCGCGCCCCGGATCGAGCGCCATCCCCACGCCGACGGTGACGGCCGGTGAGCACCCTCCGGCAACCGCCGCGGTCGTGACCCGGGACGGCCGGAGCCGATCGTGCGCTCCGGCGCGCGTCGCCGACCCGACGACCGCCCACGCAGCCAGGAGTCCCAGCACACCCACCGCGGAGACCACGAGGAGCAGCCCGACGCCGAGGACGCGACCGTCGAGGTCGAACCCGATGTGGGGCTCGGCGTCGCGAGCCAGGCCGAGCGGGAACAGCGGCGATGCCAGCCAGGCACCGGCCACCGCGAGCACGGTTCCCCCGACCGCCACCGGCGCGATCGGGACGGCGAGGGCCAGGACCCGCCCCCACCGCCCGAGCCCGAGCCCACGGAGCGCGGGGAGCATCGGGGCGCCTCCGTCGACGAACCGGCGCAGCACGACTGCGACCACCACCAGGCCCGCGAGCCCGGCCACGATCGCGAAGATCATCAAGCCCTTGGCGACAACGCCGGTAGCGTCATGAACCGCGCCACCGAACTCCGAGATCGGCTGCACCTGGAACTCGCCCGGCTGGCCCAGGGAAGCGGTCCGCCGGCGCGCGACGTCGACGAAGCGGCGGGCGGCGGCGGCATCCGTCGTGCGCACGCGCAGCACGAGACCCGAGAAGCTGCCGATCCGATCGCCGTAGCGACGGGTGAACGCGGGGGTGGTCAGGAGGACTCCGCCGGTGAGGCCCTCGAGCGAGAGGTCGCCCGGCACGCGCGTGACCCCGACGACGCGGAGCGCCACCTGTGGGCCCGCCGGCCCGGTGATCTCGTTGGTCTCGATGAAGGACTGGATCTGGGCCGGGGTGTAGCCCCGGAACTCGAGCGTGTCGCCGACCCCGACGCCAGCACGTCGCGCCAACGGTTCCGGGACCGCGATCTCGTCGACCCGGTCGGGCCGCGGCCGGCGGCCCTCGATCACCCGGGGACGGTCGACCGTGCGCCCGATCTCGTCGTCGAGCGGTCCGCCGATCGACTGGGTGTGCCCCTCGACGTCCGCAGTGAGCTGCCGCGCGGTGCCGATCGCCGTCACCCCGGGGAGGGCCCGCAGGTCGGCGAGGGTCGCGTCGTCCACCGCCGGGACGAACACAGTCAGGTCGGCCGCGAGGGTCTCGTCCTGGAAGCGTCCGAACGCGGTGGACGTGCGCCGCGCGCCTGCGAGCGACGCGAGCACGACTGCCCCGACGAGGCCCACGAGCACCGTGAGCACCACCACGCTCCGCCACCGGCGGCGCAGCTCGGCGCGCCCGACGAACCACACGGCGCCCATCACTCGCTCCTCAGCACGACGGCCGGCGGGGTACGCGCCGCGGTGCGAGCCGGGATCGCCGCGACCAGGTTGGCGAGCACCAATGCGACCGGGACCAGCAGCAGGTATCCGACGACCGGTGCGGTGACGCCGGTCGCAACACCGAGGTCGTCGGCGACCGTGTGCCACGCGGCGCGTCCTACGACGATTCCGAGCGCTCCGCCGATCACGAGACCGATGCTCATGAGCACCGTCGCCTGCCATGCCACCGCGGCACGCACTTGACCGCGGGTGAAGCCGAGGGTCTTCAGGACCGCCAGGTCGCGCCCGCGACGGCGAACGGAGACCACGAGCGTGTAGGCGAGCGCGATCACCGCGACCAGGGCCGTCAGCAGCGCGATCGCGAGCGGCAGCCGGTCGATCTGGCGCAGTCGCTCGATCTCGGCGGGAACGGTCGCGACGAGCGGATCGGTGTCGTTCGCGCCCCGCAGCCGGCGCACGAGCTGCGCGCGGTCTGACCCGGCCGTGGCGGAGACCAGGGTGTAGCTGTCGGACGCCCCGCCCACGCGCTCCAGCCCCGCCACGGTCATGACCGCGCTCCCTGCGAGGGGCTGGGGGTCGCCGATGCCGGGCATGACGACCCGCCCGACGATCCGATACCGGGCGTGCCCGCCTTCGGCGACGACCAGGACCGAGTCGCCGACGGCGCGGTGCGCGCCGTCGAGCAGGTCGCTCCCGAGCGCGATCTCGCCCGGTCCGCGGGGGGCCCGGCCCGCGACCACGGGCACGTCGATGGTCCCGGCACCGGGTTGGAACGCCCAGGCGTTCGCCGGACGACCGGCGATCTCGACCGCCGTGTAGCAGACCGTTGCGACGTCGGCGACCGCGCGGTTGCCGACGAGCGATGAGCGGCTCGGACAGGGATCGTCGGTGTGGTCGAGCCCGAACGCCGCGTAGTCCCAGTTCCAGCCGTACGCGCGGGGCTCGGACACGAGGTGCTGCAGGCTCGACCCGAAGGACAGGGCGGCCACCACGCCGAGGACCCCGAGGCTGGCGGCGCCGATCGTCGACCAGACCGGCACCGCGCGGCGACCCCGGCCGCGTTCCAGGGCGAATCCGACCCCGGTCGCCACAGTCGGCGGCAGGCTCGCGCCGGCGACCACCCGCGACGGCATCGACGGCCGGGCGTCGGCGGCGGTCCGGCCTGCGGTCGCGACGACGGCCGCGACCGCGCCCACCACGAGCACCACCGTCGCGACCAACACGAAGCCGAGCCCCAGCACCGTCGGGTCGAGTCGGAAGCCGGGTTCGGGCTCCGCTTGCCGGGCGACCCCGAGCGGGAACGCCGGCGAAGCCAGCGCGGCCACGGCGGCCGCGAGCAGCCCGCCGCCCACGGCGATCGGCACCGACTGGACCGCGACCGCCGCCCATCGCTGGCGGCGCCGCAGACCGAGCGAGCGCAACGCGTCCTGCTCGTCGGCGCCACCCGCCATGCGGCGAGCCATGGCGAGGGCGATCGCAACCAGCCCGGCCACGGCCGTGACCGCGGCGAGGACCCACAGCCCTGCCGTCGTCACGCCGATCGCGTTGCGCGCGCCGCGACCCTCGATGCCGAGGCTCTGGACGGAGAACGAATCGGAGCCGCCGAAGATCGCGTGGGCAGCGGCGGAGATCCGGGCGGCGTCGGCGTCGCCGTTGCGAGTGCGGACCCGGAGGATGGTCCCCGAGAAGCTGCCGATCCGATCCGCGTACGCACGCATGAACGCGCGCGTGGGGACCACGACCCCGCCCGCTTCCCCACGGACTCCGAGATCGAGCGGTCGGCGCACGATGCCGACGACCCGGAAGTCGACCGCAGGACCGTGCGGATCGAACGTCCCGTTCTCGAGGTCCCCGCTGTCGATCTGCTCCTGGGTGAACGATCCGAACGGCAGCCGGTCGCCGACCTGCAGGTCGAGCCGGGCCGCGAGGCCCTCGCCGATGTTCAGCTCGTCGACGCCGTGCGCCCAGCGCCCCTCGACGAGCCGCGACCGGTCGATGTCGCGTCCGAACGACCGGCCGACCGGGCCGGCGGTGGGCAGGAACCCGGCGGCGTCGCTGTAGAGCGCAACCTGGCGGAGCTGCCCGACCCCTTCCACCACCGGGACCTTGCGGAGCGCCTGGATCTGCTGCGGCGTCGCGTCGCCCACGTCGATCTCGAAGGTCGCCCCGGCAGTTCCCTCCTCGAAACGGGCCAAGGACGAGTGGGTGCGCCGAGCGCCGGCGCTCGCGGCCAACACGGCCCCGCCCGCGACCCCGACGAGGAGCACCAGCGCCGCCGCACCGAGCCACCGGCGCCGCAAGTCGGCGCGTGCGACGAACCACACCGCGCCCATCACTCGCTCCTCAGCACGAGCGCAGGGCGAACCCGGGCCGCGGCGCGGGCCGGGCCGATCGCGATGAGGTTGGCGAGCAGGAGGGCGACGGCGGCGATCAGGCCGAGCCCCAGTGCGGGAACGAGCACCGCAGCATCCACGCCGAGCCCGGTCGCGAACCGGCGCCACGTCCAGGCCCCGAACAGCACCGCCACCGGAACCCCGACGAGGGCGGCCACCGTGGCGACGGTGGTCGCCTGCCACGCCACTGCGGTGCTCACCTGGTGTCGCGAGAAGCCGATCGTCTTGAGGATCGCAAGGTCGCGCCGACGCTGCCGGATCGACATCACGAGGAGGTGCACGAGCACACCGACGCCGAGCAGTGCGAGCATGCCGGCGAGCAGGAAGGGCGTGGCCCGAACCCGCGCGTAGCTGTTGATGTCGATCGGGTCCTTCGTCGCGAACACGGTCGACGTCGCGCCGTAACGGCGGTTCAGGGCGGCAGTCGTCACCCCCGGCCGGACGTTCGCGAGGTAGAACGACGCCTTCGCCGACGGGTCGACTCGCGCCAGGCCCTCCGCGGTCATCGCGGCGCCCTCACCCACCCCGTAGCTGCCGTTGAGGTTCAACGAGGGCACGATCGTCCGGCCGACGATCCTCAGCACGGCCCGGTGCCCGTCCGGGGTACCCACGGAGACGCGGTCGCCGATGTCGACCCCCAGCCCGCGCAGCGTCTGCGCGCCGAGCGCGACCTCGTCGGACGCGACCGGCCAGCGACCCTCAGTGACTTGCGGATGCAAGGTTCCGCGCACCGACCCGAACCCGAACGCCGGCACCGACTTGTCGCCGAGGACGAAGGTCGCACGGGCACCCGTGGTCAGCTCCGTGAAGTCGCGATCGCCGGTGACCGCATCCGCGAACTCGGGCTGGATCCCGACGTCGAACGTGTCGACCATCGCGTCCCAGCGCCAGCCGTACTGCGCCGGCGTCGTGACGAGGCGATCGAGGTTCGTCGCGAAGACGAGCGCAGCTCCGAGGGTGGCGATGGCGGCGACGAGCCCGAACACGGTCGTCGCGAGCGAGAGGCCGTCGGGGCCCGGGCGCCGCTGCAGCGCGAAGCGCACGCCGCAGACCGCGCTCACCCCCGCGCCCCGTCGGGCAAGACCCTCTGCCGCCCGCGACGGTCGCCAGATCGCGTCGGCCGACGTCGATCGACCGGCCCGCAGCCAGGACGCCACCGCGACGATGAGGGCGAGCACGCCGGCGAACGCGACGACGCCCACCCCGAGTACCAGGGGGTCGAACGAAAGCCCCGGATGCGGCTCGGCGTCGGCACTTCGTCCGAGGGGGAACAACGGCGAGGCCGCCAGCGCGAGCACGAAGGCGAGTACGGCGCCAACCGCGACCGCGCACCCGGCCCGGGTCGCGGCGACTGCGGCACGCTGCGCACGCGTCGCCCCGAGGGCGTTGAGCGCGGAGCGCTCACCGTTGTCGACGGCCACCAGCCGCAGTAGCGACTGACCCACGACCAGCGCCCCGGCGATCAGCGCCACGAGCGCGAAGAGCCACAACGCGGTGACGTACGGAGTGACCGTGCGCTGGAATGTGCGGAGGTCGGCGCCGAGCGTCTGGACGTCCACGCTCTGGTCGGGGAACCGGCGACGGGCAGCGGCCCCGAGTGCGGCGGTACCGCCGGCGGGATCTCGCAACGTCACGAACGCGGCGACGTAGCTCACCTGCTCCGGGTGGGCCCGGGCGAACGCGGGAGTGAGGAGCAGGCTCTCGGAGTCCGCGTTGTCGATCGTGGTGAGGTCGCTGCGGAACCGCCCGATGCCAGTGATGCGCAGGCGCACCGGCACGAACACCGACGCGGCCTCCGCCTCGGTGGGGTCCCGGCCTTCGGCATCGAGGGTCGCCCCGAGGTCCTGGAGTGCGGTGAAGCTGTAGATGATCGCGTCGTAGTGGTCGCCGACGCTGAGGCCCTTTCCGCGAGCGAACGCCTCGTTCACGACTGTCTCGTCGGCGCGCCCGGGGAGCGGCATCCGGCCGTCGACGATGAGCATGCGGTCGATGTCGTAGCCGGCGACGCCGTCGGCGCTGGCCACGGCGAACGCGCCGACGTAGTCGTCGTTGAGGGGCACGAGGCCCACCTTCGGCCGGTCGGCCATCCCGAACCCGGCGACGACCCCGACGCGGTCGACGCCGGGCAGGGTCGCGACCTGGCTCGGGTCGACCTTTCCGAAGCCGTTCGGTCCGACGGTGGCATCGGCGGCATTGGTGAAGCGCGCCATCCGGGCGTAGGCACTCTCGGTCCGCCGGGCCCCGGCTGCGGCGGCCAGCACCACGCCCCCGGCGAGCGCGACGAGCAACGCGACCGCGATCGTGCCCGCGACCTTCCGGCGCAGGTTCGCCATGCCGCAGATCCGGACGACGCCCATTACTCGCTCCGCAGCACGACGGCGGGGCGCAGGCGCGCGGCGATCCGGCCGGGGACGAACGCCACCGCGTTGCACAGCAGGAGCACCGCCGGCACCGCGAGCGTGACGGCGATGAGCGGAACCCGGGGCTCCGACAGCGTGCCCAGGTCGTCGGCCAGGAACCCCCATGCCCAGCGGCCGCCGATGATCCCCACCGGCAGCCCGATCAACAGTGCGAGCACACCGACGGTGGTCGCCTGCCAGGCCACCGTCGCCGAGACCTGCCGTCGGGTGAGCCCGAGGGTCGCGAGCATTGCGAGATCGCGTCGGCGGCGGCGCACCGCGCTGAAGAGCGCATTGGCGACCGTGGCCGCGGCCAGGAGCGCGAGCACCAGCGCGAGGACGATCGGCGTGGTGCGCACCCGGTCGTACGCGATGATGTCGGACGGCCGCTGCACCCCCTCGATCTGGAAGCCGTCCGGGCCGCTCTGCACGTCCTGGACCTTCGCCAGGAACGTCTCGCGCTGGGCGGGAGTGGCCGAGTCGGCGAACTGGAGGAAGTAGTCGTCCCGGCCGAAGTCGGGTCCGAGCGTGAGCAGCGCGTCACGGGTCACCACTGCGCCCTCGCCGAGCGACGTCTTGTCCGACCCCGGGTAGGTCCCCAGGCCGGGGAGGACGACCGTCCCCACCACCTTCAGCGGGACCAGGTTGCCGTCGTTGTCGCGCGCCGTGACGGTGTCGCCGACGCCCACGCCGAGCTGCTGCAGCGTGAGCCGGCCGAGCGCGATCTCGCGATCGCCCCGTGGCAACGCACCGTCGACCAGCGTCGGCACCACCGCGCCCTTGCTGGGGTCGAGCCCGACGGCCGGCATCGGCGTGCCGTCCACCGAGATGTCGCTCAGCGTGAGCGTCCCCCACCGGGCCACCGTCGGCGACCCGTCGAACAGCGACTCCGCCTGGTCGCGAGCCGCGGCCGTCGCGGGATCGGACGCGTTGTTCACGACCACATGGGTGTCCCAGTTCCACCCGAACAGCCGCGGCGTGGAGACCAGATGGTCGAGGCTGGCCGCGAACACCCCGGCGCCCACCACCACGGCGATCGCGAGACCGGCACTGATGATGGTCGTCCGTACTGGTACCGCCGTTCGTCCCCGGCCGGGCTCGAGCGCCATGCGCACGCCCGCCGACGCCGGCACCGACAGCCCGAGATCGGTGACTGCGGTCGCGACCCGGGAGGGGCGCACGAGTGCGGTGTCGCGTCCGTGGATGCCGGCGGCGCGCCACGCCGGTACTGCGGCGAGGACGAGCACGACCGCGATGGCGAGGAGGAATCCGAGCCCCAGGACTGCGGCGTCGACGGCGATCCCCGGGTCGGGCTCCGCGCCCCGCGCGACTCCGATCGGGGCGAGCGGCGACAGCACGACCGCCAGTACCACGGCCAGCAGGCCGCCGATCACCGCCACCACCGTGGCCCGGAGCATGGTGGTGGCGAAGAGCTGGCGACGCGTGGTGCCGAGGGCCCGGAGCGCGTCGTTGTCGGCCGCGTCGACGAAGGTCTGGCGGGCCAGGGCCTGGCCGATGACGAGCAGCCCGGTGAGCCCGATCACGACCGCGAAGATCGTCAGCGCCAGGACCGACGGCCGCACCGCGCGCGCGACCTTGGTCGCGGTCTTCGCGCTGCTCTGGAACGCGATGGCCTCGTCCGGGACCAGCTTCTCGACCCCGGCGCGGAACGCGGGGACGTCGGCGGCACCGTGGCGCAGCCGGACGACGGCCCCCCAGAAGCCCGCGGCGACATCCGGGTAGCGATCCCGGAATCCGGGGCCGAAGAGCATCTGGCTCTGCTCGAAGCCCTGATCCACCACGATGTCCTCGGGAAGCCTCCCGATCCCGACCACTCGCGCGTCGACGCGTCGGCCGATCTTTCCGGTCCGGATCGCGGCGAGCACCTCGTCGGGGGAGGCGGAGCCGTCGAGCGCCTGGGTATCGGCGTCCGTGAAGCCGACGACCGGCAGACGGTCGCCGACGGCGAGGCCGAACCGCTTGGCCATCACCTCGTTGACGAACACCTCGTTCGGCCGGTCGCGGCGGGGAAGGCGCCCTGCGCTGAGCCGAGGACGGGCAAAGTCGAAGCCCGCCCGACCGTCCGACACCGCGACGAGGGCGAAGCTCTCGATGTCCGACATCGATCGCGGCTTGGCCGGGCCGACCATCAAGCCGTCCTCCCGGCCGATCTGGACGACCTGCGGGAGCTTGGCGACGTCGGCGAGCTGGAGCGCGCTCCCGGTGCCGTTGTCGGGGTTCACGAGGATGTCGGCGGCCTGGGTCTTCGCGAGCAGCCGGTCGAAGGCCGTGTCAGTACGACGCGCGCCCGCGACCGCCGCGAGCGTCACGCCGCCGGCCAGGCCCACGAGGAGCGCGACTCCGAGCAGCGCTCGCCAGCGGCCGCGCAGCTCGGCGCGGAAGCGCAACCAGACGGGAGCCATGGGCTGACGAAGGGAGGAGGCTCAGACCTCGACGGCGGCCGCAGCAGCTTCGGCGTCGGGTTCGCTCCCGTCACCCGCGTCGACCACCCGGCCGTCGCGCATCCGCACGATCCGGTCACCCGCTGCCGCGACGTCGTCGTCGTGGGTGACCAAGAGGATCGTCTGTCCGCCCGCGTGCAGGCGGCGGAACAGCTCGAGCACTTCGTGGCCGCCGGCGGAGTCGAGCGCACCGGTGGGCTCGTCGGCGAGGAGGAGCGTGGGCTCGTTGGCGAGCGCCCGCGCGATCGCGAGCCGCTGACGCTGACCACCGGAGAGCACCCCGGGCGCGTCCTTCGCCTTCTCGGCGAGCCCGAGGAGGTCGAGGAGGTCGCGGGCCCGGGTCTCGGCACGCTTCCGCGGCGCTCCCGCGATCACCGCGGGAAGCGTGACGTTCTCGAGCACGCTCATGCCCTCGAGCAGGTTGAAGAACTGGAACACGATCCCGATGTGGCGGCGGCGCATGATCGCGAGCTCGTCCTCGGTCTTGCCCACGAGCGACTCCCCCGCGAGCGAGATCTCGCCGTCGGTCGGCACGTCGAGGCCGGCGACGAGGTTGAGCAAGGTCGACTTGCCGCAGCCCGACGGGCCCATCACGGCGACGAACTCACCGGCCCGCATCGTGAAGTCGACGCCGCGCAACGCGCGGACGGGGGCACCTTCGCTCTCGAACGTCTTGCGCAGCCCGCGCGCGACGACCACGGGCGACTCGGTGGCGCTCATTGGGTTGCTCCTTCAGGGTGGGACGGGCGGGACGGGTCGGACGGGGAGTCGGAGTGGGACATGGTGGCCGGGGAACAGTCGACGAGGTACGCGGCCACCGGGGTCTCGCGCCCCTTGACCAGCTGGTCGCCCAGCGGGGTGCAGTCGGACGGGGGCGTGGAGAGCTCGCGGAACGTCGGCTCGCTCAGGACGATCCGGTCGGCCGGGCGGGCGAGGTCCTGGAGCCGCTGGGCGAGGTTCACGGTGTCGCCCACGAGCGTGTACTCGAGCCGCTCCTCGGAGCCGAGCAGCGCCGCGGCGACCGGGCCGGTGGAGAGACCGATGCCGAGGCCGAACGCGGGGCGGCCCTCGGCCTCCCAGCGCGCGTTGAGCGTGGCCTGCGCGGACAGCATCTCGATCGCGGCGGCGAGCGCACGGTCGGCGTGGTCGGCCGTGGGCATCGGGGCGCCGAAGCAGGCCATCACGGCGTCACCGACGAACTGCATCACCGTGCCGTCGAGATCGAGGATCGCGTGGTTCATCGCGGCGCGGTGCTCGTTGAGCTGGGCCGCGAGTGCCGACGGGTCGGCGCGCTCGGCGATGGCCGAGTACCCGCGCACGTCGGACATCAGCACCGTGACGTCCAGCTCCTCCGTCTCCCCGATGCGACCGCCTTCACGGCGCACCTTGTCGGCCAGGCCGGTGGGGAGCAGGCGGCTCAGGGTCTCGCCCTGCTCCTCGCGGTCGACGATCGCGGTGTGGAGCGAGCGCAGCCGCTTCAACGACCCCGCGGTGCCGGCGGTCGCGCCCTGCGAGAGCTTGAGGAACAGCGCCTCCACCGCCTCGTTCACCGCGGCGGGCGTGGTGCCCTGCGCGGCGGCGATGGCCTTCATGGGCTTGCCCTCGGCCACGAAGCGCAGGAGGTCCTCCTCGGCCGGGGTGAGGTCGCCGTCGCCAGTGTGGGGCTTCACCAGCGCCTCCACGATCTTGGGGTCGAGCACCGAACC
>Ga0302299_10002635_pt1 | contig 10943 bp, 10 predicted proteins | sample III_Fen_N3_4_FD_198795 | JGI IMG/M metagenome (GOLD analysis project Ga0302299, IMG submission 198795) | Peat permafrost microbial communities from Stordalen Mire near Abisko, Sweden - III_Fen_N3_4 | ecosystem: Environmental > Terrestrial > Soil > Wetlands > Permafrost | place: Sweden: Abisko...
AGCGGGCTCAGCCACAACCGGTCGCGTTCGTCGCCGGCCGGGGACCAGCCCAGCACCTGGCCGCCGTGCGGGCAGGCCACCAGCCGCGCGCCGTCCCCCGCCCGGGTCCGGACCGGGGTGCAGGGAGTGGTCGAGCCGTCGGAGGAGATCACGGGTGCCACCGTGCCACGCCCGTGCGGCGTCGTCCTCCCCGGGATGCGGGGGGTGCAGGGATCCCCGGCAGAAACCCCGCGAACGGCGGAGCACCCCGACACCGATCGGCGGGCTCCGGGAAGGACGGCTGAAAGAAACCCGACCCGCCGGCGCTCAGGGGGGAGGCGCCGACGGGTCGGATGTTGAAAATCTAACAGCTTTGGACGCCGCCGCCCACCCGAAGTGCCCACGTGATCGCAGAAAGCCAGGACCTCGCGGGACCTCCCGGGCGCCCTCGTCGCTGTGGCAGACTCTGGCCCGTGCTCCCGATCGACGTCCGCCCTGCCGCCCCGGTGTGTCGCCGGGCCGCGGGCTGCGCGCGTCGGCGCCGTCCCGCGGCCTGACCGCACCGGCACGCCCGTGCCGGGTCGCCGCACCGGACGGAACGAGCCCCCCACGATGATCCACCCCTACTCGGCGGACCTGTCCGCCCAGACGGTCCTCGTCCTGCACGCCCACCCCGACGACGAGGCGATCTTCACCGGGCTGGCCGTACGCCGGCTGGCCGACGCCGGTGCCCGCGTCGTCGTCGTGACCGCCACGGACGGCGCCGCCGGCGTCCCGCGGGTCCGGCTGGCGCGGGGCGAGACCCTGCGCCGGCGCCGCCTCGCCGAGCTCGAACGGGCATGCGAGCTGCTGGGCGCCGCCCGCGTGGCGGTGCTCGGCTACGCCGACTCCGGCGCCCACCCGGGCCCCTACCGGCGGGGCACCCTCGGGGCGGCACACCCGCACGACGTCGCCGACCGGATCGAGCGCATCGCCCGGGCGGAGGGCGCCACCACGCTGGTCCACTACGACCCGCGCGGGATCTACGGCCACGTCGACCACGTCCAGGTGCACCGCGCCGGGGCGCTCGTCGGCCACCGGCTCGGGGTCCCCGCGTACGAGGCGACCGTGGACGTCGAGGCGCTGCGGGCCGGTCCTCGGCATGTGCTCGCCGGTGCCGCAGGGGAGGACCTGGACGTCGGGCTGCCTGCGGGGAGCATCAGCCTCACCGTGCACGCCGGCCTGGCGGACCTCCTCGCCAAGATGGCCGCGATGGCCGCCCACGCCAGCCAGATCGGCCCGCCCGACCTGTGCCCGGCGGACTTCGCCGCCGCCTACGGGCGGGAGTGGTTCGTCCGGCGGACGGCGGAGCCGGGGGCGCTGGACGCGCTCGTCGACACCTCTGCCGCCACCGCTGTCGACACCTCCGTCGGCGCCGTGCCTGCGCTCGCCGGCTGAGCCTCCCGGTGCGGCTGGGTCTCGCAGACCGCCGGCAGGAGGTCGTGCGCGAGGGTGAGCAGCGTCGTCGTCAGCATCCGGTGCACCTGGTCGCGGTCGAGGGTGCCGCGCCCGAGCCATTCGGCCGCCGCCGCCTTGCCGAACCCGCTGTAGGCGCGCAGGACGGCGCGCGCCCGGTCGCGCCCGGGGCCCGGCGCCGGGGCCGCGCCGAGGAGCCGGAGCAGGGTGTCCGCGGTGACCTCGTCGGCCTCGGCGAGGACGGCGGCGATCTCGGCGTCGTGCCCGCCGGTCACCGCGACCAGCCAGGGACGGCTGTGCCGGGACACGACGTCCAGGAACCAGGAGACGCCCGCGTCGACGCGCCCGGCGAGGTCACCGCCGGGGAGCACCTCCGCCGCGAACGGCGGCATCGTCACCAGGACCCGCACCACCTCGACGTACAGACCGTGCTTCGTGCCGAAGTAGTGGTTGACCAGCCCCCGCGCGACGCCGGCCTCGCGGGCGACGTCCGTGCTGGAGACGTCGGCGTACGGGCGCTCGCCGAACAGCCGGACGGCGCAGGCCAGGATCTGGCGCCGCCGCTCGTCCGGCTCCAGCCGCCGTCGCGGCGGCCCGCCGCCGGCCGATGGTGCCGTGGCCGACCGGGTCACCGCAGCTGGGCGCCCGGCGGCGCGGCGGTCAGGCGCAGCGCGGCCGGTGCGGTCGCCGGCACGACGGGAGCCCGCGGCGCGATCGGGGCCACCCGTCGGTAGGGCGCGCCGAGGTCGGCCCGGACGTCGGGCTCGCCCCGGTTCGGCCACATGGACAGCGCGCGCTCCGCCTGCGCCGTGATCGTCAGCGACGGGTTGACGCCGAGGTTCGCCGCGACGGCCGAGCCGTCCATGACGTGGAGGCCCGGGTGGCCGTACACCCGCTGGTACGGGTCCACGACGCCCGTCCGCGCCGAGTCGCCGATGGGGCACCCGCCGATGAAGTGCGCGGTCACGGGCCGCTCGATGAGGTCCGAGACGGCGCCGGCCGGCACCGCGTCGTCCCGCCGTCCGATGCGCCGGGCCACCTCGTGCGCGACCGGGATCCAGTTCGGGTTGGGCTCGCCGCGGCCCTGGCGCGTCGTCATGCGCCGGCCGAACGGCCCCCGCTTGAGATAGGTCGTGACGGAGTTGTCCAGCGTCTGCATGACGAGCAGCACGATGGTCTCCTGGGACCAGCGGCGCGGCAGCGCGATCGTGCGCAGGTCCGGCAGGAGCTTGAGGAACTCCGGGAAGGCCCGCAGCCAGCGCGGCACCCGGTGGTCGCCGTCGACCAGGGGCGCGGTGATGAGCGAGAGCAGGTTGCTGCCCGGCCCGTACCGGCACGGCTCGATGTGCGTGACGGCGTCCGGGTGGATGGACGAGGTGATGGCGACGCCCTGGCTGAAGTCGATGTCGCGCTTGCGGTGGCGCACCCCGATGATCGCCTCGGAGTTGGTGCGGCTCAGCTCGCCCAGGCGCTCGGACAGGCGGGGGAGGTCGCCCTCGGCCTTCATCCGGTGCAGCAACCGCTGGGTGCCGAGCGCGGCGGCGGCGAAGACGACCTGCTCGGCGGTGAACGTCCGGGCGTGCCGGCGGCCGCGCCGTCCGGTCCGGACGGTCTCGATCGCGTACCCGCCGCCGGCCTCGCTACCGCTGCCGCCGGCCTCGGTGCCGCTGCCGCCGGCCTCGGTGCCGCTGCCGCCGGCCTCGGTGCCGCTGCCCCCGGCGGTGCGCAGCGGTCGTACCCGGCGCACCGTCGTCAGCGGGTGGACCTCGGCGCCGGCCTGCTCGGCGAGGTACAGGTAGTTCTTGACCAGCGTGTTCTTGGCGCCCTCCCGGCAGCCGACCATGCACTGCCCGCACAGCGTGCAGGTGCGCCGCTCCGGGCCGGCGCCGCCGAAGAAGGGGTCGGGCAGCGGCGTCCCGGGGGGCGTGCCGGGTGCGCCGAAGAGGACGCCGACGGGGGTCGGCCGGTAGGTGTGGCCCATGCCCATCTCCTCGGCGACGCCGCGCAGCGCGCGGTCGGCCGGGGTCTCCACCGGGTTCGTGACGACGCCGAGCATGCGCCGGGCCTGGTCGTAGAAGGGGGCGAGCTCACCCTTCCAGTCCGTGATGTGCGCCCACTGCGCGTCCTGGTAGAAGGCGTCCGGGGCCTCGTACAGCGTGTTGGCGTAGACCAGCGAGCCGCCGCCGACCCCGGCACCGGAGAGGATGAAGGCGTTGCGGAGCAGCGTCATGCGCATGATCCCGTAGCAGCCCAGGGCCGGGGCGTAGATGTAGTCGCGCACCCGCCAGTTCGTCTTGGCGTGCTCGTGGTCGGCGAAGCGGCGGCCCGCCTCGAGGACCCCGACGCGGTACCCCTTCTCGACGAGGCGCAGCGCCGTCACGCTGCCGCCGAACCCGGACCCGATCACCACGACGTCGTAGTCGTACCCCATCCGCTCAGCTTGCCCGCTGTTGTCGGGGTGTCAATGAGCCGTCCGTCCCGAGCCCGCCGAGCGGTCACGCACTTCAGATTGCGTCCCGGCGGCCGATGGGAGGAGTGGAGGGGTGACGTGGATCGAACAGACTGTTGCGTGGTGGCGCCGTCCCGAGGGATCGCGCCCGGAGTCGCCGGCCGGGTACTGTCCGCCGCCTGGCACGAACTGGCGGAGAGCGCCGGCCCGGCCTGCGTGCTGCGGCTGCATTCCGGCGCGCCCGTCGTGGCCTGGGTCAACCGCGCCCTCTGCGAACTGCTGGCGGTCGACGCCGGGGAACTGGCCGGGCGCCCGCTCCGCGACCTCGTCGACGCCCAGCGCGACGGGACGTCGGACGGACCCCGGGACGGATCGCGCGACGGATCACGCCACGGATCGTGGGACGGGTCACGCGACGGATCGTGGGACGGGTCACGGGGCAGCGCGTCGGACGACGTCCCGGCGGCAGCGGGTGCCTTCCCGGTGCCCGGCCAGCCCGCCGGCCCCGCCGGCCCCGCCGAGCGATCGCCGCTGGACTGGGCGACCGCCGTGCACCGGCTCTCGCGCGGTGTCGGCGGGACGGCGGCCGCCGTCCTCGCCCGGGCCGACGGGACCGTGCGCCCGGTCCAGGTGCGCGTCACCCCGGTGACCACGCCGGACGGCGCGCGCCCCGGCCCGCCCGACACCTTCGGCGCGAGCGTCGCACCGCCCGGCGTCGTCGACCCGCTGCCCGCGCCCGCCGGGATCACCTGCTGGCTGGTGACGCTGGACCCGGCCTCGGACACGATGACCGACCTGCAGGCGGCGGCGGCGACGGCCGAGCACCGGTTCGCCGCGCTGGCCCGGTGCGCGCCGGTGGGGATCTTCGCCTCGGACGTCGGGCTGCGGCTCGGCTTCGTCAACGACCGGTTCGCCGCCCTGACCGGCCTGCCGACGCACGCCCTGCTCGGCACCGGCTGGCTGGACGCCGTCCACCGGGACGACCTGCCGGGGCTCTACCAGGCGGTGCAGACGGTCCTCGGCGGAGCGCCGGTCGAGCTGACCACCCGGCTCGTCCGGGACGAGGACCGGCAGTGCTGGCTGCAGCTGCGCCTCGCCCCGACGACGACGCCGGAGCGGGCGGCGGGCTTCATCGGCACGGCCGAGGACGTCACCGAGCGACGGTCCTGGGAGGAGCACCTGACCTACCAGGCCCAGCACGACCCGCTCACCGGGCTGGTCAACCGGCGGCGGCTCATCGAGGTGCTGACCGACGTGCTGTCCTCCCGCCGGGGTCGCGACCGCGAGTTCGCCGTCCTCTTCCTGGACCTGGACGGGTTCAAGGAGATCAACGACACCTACGGGCACGACGCGGGGGACCGCGCGCTCATCGAGGTGGCGCGGCGGTTGCAGAAGGTCGTCCGGGACACCGACCTGCTCGCGCGGGTCGCGGGGGACGAGTTCGTCGTCGTCCTGCGCCAGGTGACGTCGGAGGCCGAGGCGGCGGCCGCCGCCCGGCGGCATCTCGCCGCGCTGGCGTCGCCCGTGCGGATCGGTCGCACCGAGGTCGCGCTGAGCGCCAGCGTCGGCGTCGCGATGCCGACCGGGTTCGACACGCCGGAGAGCCTGCTGCGGGCCGCCGACCGTGTGATGTACGAGGCCAAGGCCGCCGGGCACGGGTTGTACCGGCTGGCGCCCGTTGCGGGAGAGGGACGATGACCGTCGACGCCGCCGCCATCCTGCTGGCACGCCACGAACACCTGCCACCTCGGGCGGCTGCGGCCGCCCGGGTGCTCAAGCTGGCCGACGACCCGGACGCCTCGGCCCAGGACCTGGCCCGGGCCATCGCCACGGACCCGGTGTTCGCGGCGCGGGTGCTGCGCGTGGCGAACTCCAGCTACTACGGCCTGTCCGGCCGGGTGTCGACGCTGCCGTTCGGGGTGTCGGTCATCGGGTTCCAGGCGGTCCGGAGCCTCGCCGTGGTGGCCGCGGCCGGCCTCGACGACCCGGACGGCGCGCCGCCCGGCTTCTGGCGCGCGGCGGCCCTGTCGGCGACCGGTGCCGAGCTCGTCGCTCCGCTGGTCGGGGCGGACCCGGGGGACGCGTTCTGCGTCGGGCTGCTCCACATGATCGGCGCCGCGCTGCTGCACCAGCACCAGGCCCTCGCCGGGATCTGCCTGCCGCAGCCGGACGAGATCGAGCCGATGCTGCTGGAGGAGCGGGACCAGTACGGGATCTCGCACGAGCAGGTGGGGGCGCGGGTGCTGGCCGCCTGGCACTTCCCGGAGCACCTGTGCAGCCTCATCGGCCGCCACCACGACGCCGTCCTGCCGCACGCGGACCCGCTCGACCGGGCGCTGTCGGTGGCCAGGGTGCTGTCGGAGAGCCTGATCCTCGAGGAGCCGCCGGGCCCCGCCGATCTCGGGCACCTGGCGTGGCTCACCGAGGGACGGCTCGCGGACAACGACCTGCCGGGCATCCTGGAGCGGATGGCCGACCGGTCGGCGGCCCTGCTGGACGGGCTGGTGCCCCACCGCCGCTGACCTCCCTGATCGTGCGGAGGACAGCCGGCGACGGGGCACCAGCCGGTCGGTGCATGTCGGTGCCCCGTCGGGTCGGACGGGGCCGTCGGGTCAGACGAGGTTCAGGACCTGGCCGACCGCGATGACGTTGGGGCTCTTCAGCGTCCCCTGGTTGGCGGCGAACAGCTTCTGCCAGCCGCCGACCACGTGGTTCGCGGCGGCGATGGACGACAGCGTCTCGCCGCGCTGGACGACGTGCTTGCCGCGACCGACCGCGCCGCCCTTGGCGGGGTTGGTCGCGCTGGCGAGGGGGGTGCGGACGGCGGAGCGGGACGCGGCAACGTTGCCGCGGTCACCGAAGTCGGGGGCGGTCGGGGAGGCTCCCCGGATCCCGGCCTTGATCGAACAGCTGGGCCACGCGCCCCAGCCCTGGGACGCGGCAACCTTCGCCGCGACCGTGATCTGCTGCTCGCGGGTGGCCTTGTCGGCCGTGGAGGCGAAGCTGCCGCCCCCGTAGGCACGCCAGGTGCCACCGCTGAACTGCAGGCCACCGTAGAAACCGTTCCCGGTGTTGATGTTCCAGTTGCCGCCCGACTCGCACTTGGCGAGGGCGTCCCACTGGCTGTCCGTCGCCGCGTCGGCGGTGGTCGCGCTGCCGAGCGCGACGGCCGCGAGGCCGCCGGCGGCAGCCATGGCGGTGATGGCCTTACGCATTCGTGGCATCCCTTCCACGCCTGCGAGGTGAGCTGTCGGGTTCGGGTCGAAGGTCTGACCCGGCCGCATCGTTCACGGCTTCACCCCGAGGGCGCCGGTCGGCACCCGAGGAACGTATGGTTCCCCCGCTCCTGCCCACTTCCTGTTGTGGAGGGCGCGTGACCGGGCAGGACTCGGCGTCTGCCACGCACCCGGATCGCCCGGACGAGGGCGAACCGAACGCCACCCTACACAACCGGCGTGTCGACGGACCGGAATCGACACGTGACACAGCACTCGCCTGCGACGGCTTGATCCGGCCCCCGGGCGGGGCGAAGGTCGAGACGTCGGTCCCTGGCGGGCCTCTGTTGGCGGAGTGACAATTGGCCTGCATTCCAGGTGACGGCGGGTCTGGCGGCCCCCAGGAACCGGTTTCCGACAAGAGTTCCGGCATCGTCCGGGCGCGGCGGCTCGAGCAGCGCGCCGACCCTGCCGGGAGGAGGAGTTGCGATGTCGACGCCGACCGTGCCGGGCACCACCGTCCTGCGGGCCCTCGTCGCGCGGGCGACGCTGGCGCCGTCCCCGCGCAACGCGCAGCCGTGGCGTTGGACCGTCCATCCCGATCACGTGGAGCTGGAGCTGGACGGCGAGGTCGCCCGCCGGCTCGAGGCCAACGACCCCGCCGGGCGCGAGCTGACCATGAGCTGCGGCGCCGCCCTGCTCACCCTGCGAGTGGCCGCCGCCGAGGCCCTGCTGGACGCGCGGGTCGACGTCCTGCCCGATCCGCACCGGCCGCAGCTGCTGGCCGCCGTGACCGCCGAGCCGGGCGCGATCGACGCCGCCTTCGCCGACCTGGACGCCGTCGTCCCGCTGCGGCACACCGCCTGGAGCGCCTTCGACGACCGGCCGCTGCCGGCCGGGCTCGCCGCCCGGCTCGCGGCGGAGGCGGAGGTGGAGGGGGCCCGGCTCGTCGAGGTGCCCGCCGAGGAGCGCGAGGCCCTGGCGACCCTGGTGCGTCGGGCCGACACCGAGCGTTACGACGATCCGCGTCGACGGGCCGAGGTCGCCGAGTGGATCAGCTCCCGCTGGGCGGACGAGGGCCACGTCGTGCCGACGGTCGCCGTGGTCCCGGCCAGGGCCGCCGTCCGCTATCTCGACCTCGGCGACCGGATCGCCGAGCACGACGCGACCCTCCTCGGGGGTGCGCCCTACGTCGGGGTGATCACCACGGCCGGTGACACGCCGGCGGACTGGCTCGCCGCGGGCCAGGCGCTGCAGCGGCTCCTGCTGGTCGCGGCCGCCGAGGAGGTGCTGGGCGGGTTCCTCAGCGCGCCGTGCCAGGTGGACGTCGTCCGCGCCGAGCTGCGCGAGCTGCTGCCAGGCAAGGGCTGGCCGCAGCTCGTGCTGCGGCTGGGGTACCCGCGCAACCGTCCGCTCGGCACGGCCCGACGTCCGGTCGACGAGGTGGTGTCGGTCCAGGCGGGGCCGGGCGAGAGGTCGTCGCCCGACGCCGGCCGTACCGCGCCGCGCGAGGCCGCCGCAGACTTCAGCGAGGACACCCTCGGCTGAGGGTCCCGCCCCGGATCACTGCTGCTCCGGGTGGGGCTCCGGGGTGCGGCGCCAGGAGCGGCGGGTCTGCCAGACCAGGTAGCCGACGGCACCCGCCGGGAACTCGGCGAAGAACGCGAACCCGCTGAACAGCAGGACGGCGGACGTGCAGACGCCCGGGTCCCCGCCGAAGGCGACGAGGAGCCCGGCGACGCCCGTCTCCGTGACGCCGACCCCGCCCGGGGTGATCGGGATCGTGCTGAGCAGCCGGCCGAAGGCGTACCCCGCGAACACCTGGGCGGCACCCAGGTCGGAGCCGAGCACCCGGAGGCTGACCAGGAGCAGCAGCGCCTGGCTCCCGAGGAAGCCCACCAGGCTCAGGGTCAGCCGCCACCACCCGGCCCGGACCAGCGCGACGACGTGCTCGCGCCGCCGCGTCAGGGCGTCGTCCCAGTGCAGCCGGCGGGGCGACCGCACCAGGCGCAGCAGCCCCTGCCCGACGGCGCCGGCCCCGCGCCCGACGGCGAGCGCGACCCGTTCGCTCGACAGCGTGCCCGCCAGGACGGCGAGCGTCAGCGCCAGCAGCACCGCCCCGACCGCCGCCCCGCCGGCGAACCGGCCGGTCGCGCCGTCGCGGGCGAGCAGCAGCCCGAGCAGTCCGGCGAGGGGGAGGCCGAGCTTCGCCAGGACGTTCCAGACCCCGGTGACCAGCGCCGACAGCGCGACCTGCGACGGCGCGAAGCCCCAGATGCGCAGCATCGCGAAGGTCGTCGCCAGGCCCACCGCGCCGCCGAGCGGCAGCAGGTTCGACACCGCGCTGCCCGTGACGTTGACGGTGACGGCCTGCGCCCGCGTCAGGCCGGGCAGCGTGCCGGTGAGCATGAAGGAGTAGGACCAGAGCCCGACCGCCCACAGCAGGGTGAGCGCCGCGACCTCCAGCGGGGTCAGGCGCGACAGGACGTCGGCGATCTGCGACCACCGAGCCCCCGTCACCCGCGGCAGGACGACGACGAGCAGCCCGATCCCGAGCGTCGCCGAGGCCGCTCCGCGCAGGAGCTGCCCCGCGGTGGGGCGGGGCGGCGCGGGTGGCGGCGGCGCGGGTGGCGGCGGCGCGGGGTCGGTCACCGCGCGTCGGGCCCGGCCAGGAGGTCGTCCGCGAGCCGGCGGCGACGGCCGCCGTCCGGACCGCTGTCCGGACCGCCGTCCGGACCGCCGTCCGCGATACCGGCCTCCACCTGCGGGACCTGCTGCACGAACCACTCGCGCCCCAGCACGAGCCGGTAGAGCGGGGCCGGCAGCCGCAGGAAGGCGGCCAGGGTGCGGTCGCCGGTGTCGGCGGTGGCCTGGCTGGCGTGGGCCGCCATGGCGGCGCGCTTGGCCGGCGTCCAGGCCCGGACGTCGATGCGGTGCGTGATCGCCGACCGCGGCGCGTAGGCGCGCTCGAACGCGGCGAGGTCCACCTCGGGCGGCAGGAGGCGCAGCCGGCGGGCGAGGCGCATGCCGCGCAGCAGCAGGTCCCGGTCGACGGTGGCCTCGAGCACCCGCGGGGTGCCGGCCAGCGCCGCGGCGGCGGCGCCGACGTGGTGGACCTGGACGTGGTCCGGGTGCCCGTAGCCGCCGGTGACGTCGTAGCTGGTGAGGACGTCGGCATCCTCCTCGCGCAGGATCGCGGCGAGGCGGGCCGCGGCCTCGCCGACGTCCGCGCGGGCGAACGGCTCGACGCCGGGAGCGGGCTCGACCTCGCCGTGCAGGCCCGAGTCGGCGTAGCCGAGCAGCTCGACCCGGGCGGCGCCGATCGCCTTCGCCGACGCGTGGAGCTCGGCGACGCGGTGGGCCGCCAGTTCCGCCGGCGTACCGAACGTGGACGACGCGAGCCCGGCGGCGCCGTCCGTGGCGCTCACCAGCACGACGCGGTGTCCCTGCGCGACCGCCTTCGCGAGGGTGCCCGCGCAGAGCAGCGCCTCGTCGTCGGGGTGGGCGTGGAAGGACACGATGGTGGCGGGCACCCGCGCATTGTGCCCCTACCGGCCCGCGTATCGTCGTGCCGGATGAAGATCCTGCACATCACCGACTGCTACCTGCCCCGGCTCGGCGGGATCGAGACCCAGGTGCACGCGCTGGCGCGTCACCAGCTCGCGGCCGGGCGGGACGTCGAGGTGCTCACCGCGACCCCCCGGGCCCGGCACGACCGCACCTCGCGCGAGGTAGTCGACGGGGTGCCGGTGCTGCGGGCCACCGCCGACCTGCCGTTCGAGCTGCCGGTGCACCCGCGGACCGGCCGCGAGGTGGCGCGGGTCCTGGACGCCGCGGCCGCGGCC